>Ga0081540_1000514_pt1 | contig 37986 bp, 36 predicted proteins | sample TabmetS2T1R1_FD_71024 | JGI IMG/M metagenome (GOLD analysis project Ga0081540, IMG submission 71024) | Tabebuia heterophylla rhizosphere microbial communities from the University of Puerto Rico - S2T1R1 | ecosystem: Host-associated > Plants > Roots > Rhizosphere ...
GAAGCAATCCATTCTTCCCTGTCGCCCGATGGATTGCTTCGCTTCGCTCGCAATGACGGCGGCGGGTGACAACCGCCGCCTAATGCGACAGAATCTTCGACAAAAACTTCTGCGCACGTTCGCTGCGCGGACTGCCGAAGAAGTCGGTCTTCTGCGCGTCCTCCACGATCTCGCCCCTGTCCATGAAGATCACGCGATGCGCGACCTTGCTGGCAAAGCCCATCTCGTGGGTGACCACCATCATGGTCATGCCCTCATGGGCAAGATCGACCATGACGTCGAGCACCTCGCTGATCATTTCGGGATCGAGCGCCGAGGTCGGCTCGTCGAACAGCATCGCAATCGGGTCCATGGCAAGCGCCCGCGCGATGGCGACACGCTGCTGCTGGCCGCCGGATAGTTCAGCCGGATACTTGGTCGCGTGCGCCTTCAAGCCCACGCGGTCGAGCAACTTGTCGCCCTTGGCGATGGCCTCGTCATGCGAGCGGCCCAATACCTTTTCCTGCGCCAGGCAAAGATTCTCGATGATGCGCAGATGCGGAAACAGCTCAAAATGCTGGAACACCATGCCGACGCGGGCGCGCAGCTTGGGCAAATCGGTCTTGGGATCGTTGACCTTGATGCCGTCGAGGATGATCTCGCCTTCCTGAAACGGCTCCAGCGCGTTGACGCATTTGATCAGCGTCGACTTTCCCGAGCCGGACGGGCCGCAGACCACCACCACCTCGCCCTTGGCGACGCTGGTGGTGCAATCCTTCAGCACCTGGAAGCTTGGCCCGTACCATTTATTGACGTGGCTGATTTCGATCATGAACCTATCCTTTTGAGCATGATCTCCGGGCAAACGCTTCGCGTTTGTCCCGAGGAAAACCGGTTTCCACTTTTCCGGATCATGCTGTGTTCCCTAACGAACAATGGCAATGCGTGCCTGCAGGCGCCGGACGCCGTAGGACGCAGCACAGGAAATTGCAAAATAGACCGCGGCCGCAAACAGGTACATCTCGACCAGCCGTCCGTCGCGCTGCGCCACCTTGCTGGCGGCGCCGAGGAAATCCGGGATCGACAGCACGTAGACCAGCGAAGTGTCCTGGAACAGCACGATGGTTTGCGTCAGCAGCACCGGCAGCATGTTGCGGAACGCCTGCGGCAGCACGATGTAGCGCATGGACTGGCTGTAGGTCAGACCGAGCGCGCTTGCCGCCGCCGGCTGCCCCCTCGAAATCGACTGGATGCCGGCACGCATGATCTCGGAGAAATACGCCGCCTCGAACATGATGAATGTAACGAGCGACGAGGTAAACGCGCCGACGCGAATCGGACGCGACGCGCCGGTCAGCCACTGCCCGATATAGGGCACCAGGAAATAGAACCAGAAGATGACAAGCACCAGCGGCAGCGAGCGCATGAAGTCGACATAGAGCCCGGCGATGCGGCCGAGCAGCTTGTAGCTGGACAGCCGCATCAGCGCGATCAATGTGCCGAAGACAAGGCCGCCCAGCGCGGACAGCCCGGTCAGCATCAGCGTAAAACTCATGCCGTCGAGGAACAGATAGGGCAGCGAACGGCGGATGACGTCAAAATCGAGATTGCCGAACATCGTCATTTCCCCGTGATGTAGCCGGGGATCGCCAGGCTGCGTTCGAGGAAGCGCATGCCGGTGACGACGATGATATTGATCGCGAGATACATCACGGTCGCGGCGGTGAAGGCCTCGAACACCTGGAACGAGAACTCCTGCATCGCCCGCGCCTGGCCGGTGAGCTCGATCAGGCCGATGGTGATCGCAACCGAGGTATTCTTGACCGTGTTGAGGAATTCGGATGTCAGCGGCGGCATGATGATGCGGAACGCCATCGGCAGCAGCACGTAGCGGTAGCCTTGCGCCGTGGTCAGCCCGAGCGCGGTCGCGGCCTGCTTCTGCCCGCGCGGCAGCGATGCGATGCCGGCGGCAAGCTGCACGGCGACGCGCGCCGACATGAACAGCCCGACCCCGATCGCGGCCGTCCAGAACGGCGCATTGGGGAGCTGCTTCAGCCAGAGCCCGGCGGCGCGCGGCAGCAGTTCGGGCAGCACGAAGAACCAGAGAAAGAGCTGCACCAGGAGCGGCATGTTGCGGAAGAATTCAACATAACAGAAGCCGATCCAGGACGCAGTCTTGGACGGCAGCGAACGCAGGATGCCGATGATCGTCCCGAAGATCAGCGCGATGATCCAGGCCAGCAGTGCCGTCTTGACAGTCAGCACCAGCCCCGACAGCAGCAGGTCGAGATAGGTGCCGGACCCTGTCGGGTTCGGCTCGAAGAAGATGTGCCAGTTCCAATTGTAGTTCACAAACCACCCCGCCCGAAATACGCCGGTAAAGCCCCCTGGTCCCCAACGCTTATCACTAACGCACTTATCACTAACGCATATGCAAAAGTCCGGCCATTCTGTACTTCAAAATGGCCGGACTGTTGCTGGCTCGAAACCCTCATCCCTGCATAACGGCTTCGCCGTTATTGCTGGAGGAGCGGCATCTTCGCCGCGTCTCGAAGGATGAGGCCCGTCTGTAGCCTCATGGTTTGCCCGGCGATGCGAAGCATCGTCCGGAGACGGCGCTTGCGCGCCTCCTCACCATGAGGGTCAGGGAGACTACTTATACGAATCCGGATCCGGCGAGTCGGACGGCTTCGCAAACTCGTTCTTCAGCTCGGAGCTGATCGGAACGTTGAGATTCAGGTTCTTGGGCGGAATCTTCTGGGTGAACCACTTGTCGTAGATCTTCTGGCCCTCGCCGCCCGTATAGAGCGCGGTGGTCGCGGCGTCGACCACCTTCTTGAAGGCCGGATCGTCCTTGCGCAGCATGATGCCGTAGGGCTCGGGCTTGGAGAACGCGTCCTTGGAGATCACGTAATCGGCCGGCGCTTTCGAGCCGGCGATCAGGCTCGCCAGCAGGATGTCGTCCATCACGAACGCCACCGCGCGGTCGGTCTCCACCATCAGGAACGCCTCGGCATGATCCTTGGCCGGGATGATGTTGATGTTGAGGCTGCGCGCCGCGTTGGCTTCGGTGAGCTGCTTGATGTTGGTGGTGCCGGCCGTGGAGACCACCGACTTGCCCTTCAGATCATCGATCGAATTGATCTTGCTCGCCGTCTTGGTGACGTAGCGGCTCGCCGTCAGGAAGTGGGTGTTGGTGTAGGAAATCTGCTTCTGGCGTTCGGCGTTGTTGGTGGTCGAGCCGCATTCGAGATCGATGGTGCCGTTGGCGAGCAGCGGGATGCGGGTCGACGACGTCACGGGGTTGAGCTTGACCTCGAGCTTGTCGAGCTTGAGCTCCTTCTTCACGGCATCGACGATCTTGTAGCAGATGTCCATGGCGTAACCGACGGGCTTCTGGTTGTCGTCGAGATAGGAGAACGGAATGGAGGAATCGCGGAAGCCGAGCGTAATGGCGCCGGTCTCCTTGATGTTCTTCAGCGTCCCGGTGAGCTCCTGCGCCATCGCTGGCCCGGCGCACAGGACGCCGGCGAGCAGACAGCCAAAAATCTGACGATGTTTCACGTAACTTCTCCTTTAAAAGGCTACAGATGATTGCTCATCGACCTAAACGTGGCGACTTGCCAAGTAGCTTACGAAGCGACTTGCCAGTTGGTTTCGCCGGCGACCTCGCACCTGTCGGTTCGTGATCGCCCCCGGCGTGCCCGGCACTATACCTGCACAATTCGGACCAAAACAGACTTAGCGATCGCTGGCTATTCATCCGGTCGCGAAATGCGACTAAAGACAAAGGCAACGACCATCTGTCGCCGCCGATCGGAACGAGCCGTTTGCGGCCGGAAGCCGCCACGGTGCCCTCCGTTAACCAAGCTACGCCGCGTCCGCCCAGTGCCATCCCGCACAGAACGTCGGACATATCGCTTTCTATGATGCGCGTGCCGAAAATGGGATCATCCTCCAGGATGAGATCGACCAGCCGCGCGAAATATACGCCGGGTGAATACATCAAAAGTGGTACCGGATGCGACGCCCGTCCGGGCAGCGATGCGCCGCCCTTGGCCACCAGCGCCTCGCTGGCATAGGGCCGCAAAAATTCGGTGCCCAGCGTCACACGTTCGTAACGATCCGGATCGAGGTGGATCGGCTGTTGCGCGTGGTGGTAGCAGATCATCAGGTCGACGTTGTCGGAGACCAGCGAGGTGACGAGATCGTGGATGTTGCCGACGACCACCGAACAGCTCAACCGCCGCTCCCGTGACCAGGCCTGCCACCACTGCGGCAGCCGCGCGGTCGCCATCGCGAACGGCAGGGCGATGCGGATGTGTTCGTTGCGGCGAAGCGGCTTGCCGCCGAGTTCGTCACGGCTGTCGAGCATCTGCCGCAGCAACTCGCCGGCATGCTCGCGGAAGCGCTCGCCCTGCGGCGTGAGCTGCGTCGGATAGACGCTGCGGTCGATCAGGTCGAAACCGAGCCAGGCTTCCAGCGACTTGATCCGGCGGCTGAACGCTGCCTGCGACGTATTCCGCTTTTCCGCCGCGCGCGTGAAATTGCCGGTCTCGGCCACCATCAGGAAATCCTGAAGCCAGCGCAGCTCCATCACGCTCCCCGCAGAGCGGACGATGGAAGCGTCACGGCGACGACGGCCGCCTCGATAGCCGCCTTGATAGCCGCCTTGGGGCCGCACGCGGCCGCGCACGCCAACCGGCGCTGGTTCTCGATACGAAATGTGAAGCCCCATGCCGGCAAAGCTAGCGGATCGCCATGCGGAATGACCAATGCAAGCTTTGCATCATCGCGGCTCGCCGGCGCCGCTGCAGCAATTCCCGTCAGTTCTCGCCTTGTCACCATCAACCGCTCCGCCCTCGCCCATGAGAGCCTGCCTTCCTTAGCCTGCCACGGGCCCGGCAGGTTATGCAAATTTTGCATCATGCAGACTTGGCATCAATGAAGCCGTCCGGGGGCCTTAACCTGGCGAACGACAACCCTTCGCCCGATCGATTCTCGCGTTTCGATCGGGCGATCACCCAGGACGAGACCTCGAAATGAAAATCTGCGTACTTGGCGCCGGCGTCATCGGACTGACGACCGCATGGTGCCTTGCTGAGGCCGGACACGACGTGATCATCGTCGACCGGCATGCTTCCACGGCGAAAGAGGCAAGCGCCGCCAATGGCGGCCAGCTCTCTTACGCGTTCGTCACACCGCTGGCGTCGCCGGCCACACTCCAGAAGCTGCCATCGCTGCTGCTGTCGCCGAATTCGCCGATGCGCATCCGCGCCGGTCTCGATCCGGCCTTGATTTCCTGGGGCGCGCGTTTCCTGCTCGCCTGCCGGCCGGCTGCCATGCGCGAGACCGTCTCGGCGCAGCTTGCGCTCGCCGCCCTGAGCCGGAGCGAACTGGCGCTGATGACGCAGACCCTGCAACTTTCATTCGGATTGCGGACCGCCGGCAAGCTCGTGGTGTACCGCTCGGCGCGGGAATTCAACGCGGCGTGCCGCGCCGCTGCCGCGACTGGGGAGAAAGATGGTCAGCAGGTCCTGACCGCAGCCGAATGCCTCGCGCTGGAGCCGGCGCTGCAACTTGATGCCGGCGAACTTGCGGGCGGCATTTTTACCGCTTCCGAGCAGGTCGGCGATTGCGCTGCGTTTTGCGCGGCGCTGAGCTTCCGCCTGCGGCAGCGAAGCAATGTCGAATGGTTGCTCGATACGTCCATTATCGGCCCGGTTCGTTCCGGCGGCCGGCTGGTCGCGATCGACACCGGCAAGGGGCTGGTGCAGGCGGATCATTTCGTCTTGTGCATGGGCGCGGCATCGGGCGCGTTTGCGAAAGCCTGCGGGTTTTACCTGCCGATCTATCCGCTCAAGGGCTACAGCATCACGCTGTCCCCCGCACCCGACGCGCGGGTACTTCGCCACAGCGTCACAGACATGGAGCGCAAGCTGGTATTCGCCCCGCTCGCACGCGGTGGACGGGCCGCGATCAGGATCGCCGGTATCGCCGATCTCGAAAGCGGCACGACGCTCGATGCCGGACGCGTCGACATCCTGCGCCGCGCCTCGGCCGAGCTGCTCGGGATAGAGGCTGCCGGCGACATCGAGCCGTGGTGCGGGCTTCGCCCCACGACGCCGGACAGCCGGCCGATCATCGGCTGGTCGCCGCTCGATGGGCTCTTCATCAACTCAGGCCACGGCATGCTCGGCTGGACACTGGCCTGCGGCAGCGCGCGGCTGACGGCCGACATGATCGAGCGTAAGCGCTCGGCCACCGAGACCGCCGCATTTGCCTTGCGACGTGCGGCGTAGCTGCGATCATATCTGCGAACCAGATGGCACTGGCCGTTCGGGCCTAGCGCCCCTTCGGTGACTTCTCGCCGAGATCCCAGAAGATCCCAGCCATGATGGCGAGCGCTTCCTCGGTCACGGGCAGAAGGATGTGCTCGTCCGGCGCATGCTGCGAACAGCCGGGATAGGAATGCGGCACCCAGATCGTCGGCAGCCCCAGCCCCTCGGCGAACACGTCGTTAGGTAGCGAGCCGCCGAAGTTCGGCAAGATCGCGGGCGCCTTGCCCGTGGTCTTCAGGATCGAGTCCGCCGTCCAGTTCACCCAGGGACTGTCGACATCGGTGCGCGAGGCGGCGAAGCGCTGCGCGCCGCTGACCTCCACCATCGAAAAGCCGTTGGCGTGCAGGTGCGCGCGCACGGCGTCGACGACCTCTTCATATTTGGTGCCGACAACGAAACGGAGCTGCAGCACGGCATTGGCGCGCCCCGGAATGGCATTCGCCGGCTTTTCGATATTGCCTGACGACATCGCCAGCACCTCCAGCGTGTTCCAGGCAAACAGCCGCTCCGCCGGCGACAATCCCTCCTCGCCCCAATCGGGCGCCAGCGCCGGCTCGTCCGCGGTGGGCTCGATCTTCACGTCCGCGAGCGCCGCGCGGACCGCGTTCGAAATGCGCGGCGGCTTCAGCGCATCGAGCTTCATTCGCCCCTTGCCGTCGACGAGGCTCGCGATGGCGCTGCAAAGGATCGTCGCGGGATTGGCGAGCACGCCGCCCCAATTGCCCGAATGGTTGCCGCCCTCCCGCAAATTGACATCGAGATGGATACGGTTGCCGCCGCGGCAGCCGAGGAAAATGGTCGGCCGATCGGCCGAAAGCCGCGGTCCGTCGGAGGCCAGGAACAGGTCGGCCTTCAATTCCTCGCGATGGGCTTCGCAGACCTGCCGCAGATCGGGCGAACCGATTTCCTCGCCGGTCTCGATGATGAATTTGGCGTTGAAGCCGAGCTTGCCGCCGCGCGTCTCCCGCACGGCGCGCAAGGCCGCGAGATTGATGCTGTGCTGCCCTTTATTATCGGCGGTGCCGCGGCCATAGACGCGCTCGCCCCTGGTCGTGGTCTTCCAGGGATCGAGATTGTCGCGCCATTCGCCTTCCATGCCGTCGACGACATCGCCATGGCCATAGGTGAGGACGGTCGGCAGCGAGGCGTCCTCGCGATAGTCCGCCAGCAGATACGGTCCCCTGCCGGTCGGCGATTCGATCAGGCGCGTGGAGAAGTCGAGCGCGGCGAAGGCGGGCTGAAGGTCCTCGACGAGATAGGCGCGCAACGCGTCCTCGCGGCCGGGGTTCTGGCTTTCGGTCCGGTAGGCGACCCTGCGGCCGAGCTCGGCGAGAAACGCGCCGGAATTCAGTTGCTCACGTACCCGCGCAATCGCATCGGCTCTATCAGCCATATTTCTTGTCCTTTGTTCACTCACAGGGAGCCGCAACCTATCGGGATAAGGCGGCCGCTGGAAGTGGCGCGGCTATCGAATGGGCCTTGCCAAAGCCAGCGAGGATGCAGCAATTTCAGGCAACAGCCCGGCATTTAACCGGGCGAATGCGCGAGGGAACTCTGCGCGGCTCGAGGTGCGTCATGACAAAGCAAATCCGGCTCAACGCCTTCGCCATGAACTGCGTGGCGCATCAATCGCCGGGGCTCTGGACCCATCCGCGCGACCGCACCCTCGGCTACAACCGCCTGCCCTATTGGCTCGATCTGGCAAGGGTGCTGGAGCGTGGCCGGTTCGACGGGCTGTTTCTCGCCGACGTGCTCGGTGTTTACGACGTGTTCGGCAACAGCCCGGACGCCGCGCTACGCAACGCCGCGCAGACGCCGGCGAATGAGCCCTTGATGCTGATCCCGGCGATGGCGGCGGTGACGCAAAATCTCGGTTTTGGCGTCACCAGCAATCTCTCCTTCGAGCCGCCCTATCCGTTTGCGCGACGGATGTCGACGCTCGATCATTTGACCGAAGGCCGTATCGGCTGGAACGTGGTGACCGGCTATCTCGACAGCGCGGCCCGCGGCGCCGGCAAGGACAAGCAGACCGCGCATGACGACCGCTACGAGATCGCGGATGAATATATGGAGCTGGTCTACAAGCTCTGGGAGGGAAGCTGGGAGGACGATGCCGTGCTGCGCGACCGCGCGCGCGGGATCTTTGCCGATCCATCCAAGGTGCATCGCATCCAGCATGAGGGCGCCCACTACCGGCTCAATGCGCTGCATCTGAGCGAGCCGTCGCCGCAGCGGACGCCGGTGCTGTATCAGGCCGGCACCTCGCCACGCGGCCGGCAGTTCGCCGCGCAACATGCCGAATGCGTGTTCATGTCGGGACCGTCGGCCAAGATCATCGGACCGCGGGTGGCGGCGATCCGTGCGCTGGCGAAGGAGATCGGGCGCAACCCGGCCGAGATACTGATGTTCTCGATGATGACGATCATCCTCGGCCGCACCGAGGCCGAGGCGAAGGCGAAATACGCCGACTATCGCAGGCACATCGCGCCCGAAGGCGCGCTGGCGCTGATGTCGGGCTGGATGGGTGTCGATTTCTCGAACTACGACCTCGATCAGGAGGTGCGCCACGTCCAGAACGACGCCGGCCGCACCGCGCTCGACAACGTCACCCGCGCCGATCCGAACCGGGTCTGGACCGTGCGCGAAGTGGTCGAGCATGTCGGCATCGGCGGCGCCGGACCGGTGGTGGTCGGCACGCCCGAGAAGGTCGCCGATGACATCGAGGCCTGGTTCGAGCAGACCGACGTCGACGGCCTCAACGTCGCATTCGCCACCTCGCCTGGCGATTTTGAGGATATCGCCGACATGCTGGTGCCCGAGCTGACGCAACGCGGGCGCTACAAGCGCGAATACGCCGAAGGCACGCTGCGGGAGAAGCTGTTCGGTGCGGGACGGGCGCGGCTGACGGAGCAGCATCCGGCGGCGAGGTATCGGCCGCATGTGCGGGTGAAGGCGGCAGAGTAATGTTCCGTCATTCCGGGATGGTCCGAAGGACCAGACCTCAGGTGTGCAATTGCACACCGGGGAATCTCGAGATTCCGGGTTCGATGCTTTGCATCGCCCCGGAATGACCAGTTCCTAATTCACCGAATTGTTCACGACCACCTCGATCAGCTTCGCGCCGGGGCGGCTGAACGCCGATGACAGCACCGATTTCAACTGGCCGGGATCGGTGACCTTCGTCGCCTCCAGCCCGAGCGATCTCGCAACGCCCGTGAAATCCACCGGCGGATCGATGAAGTCCATGCCGACGTAATGATCGTCGCCGTGGAATGCGAGCAGCCGCTGCTTGATGATGCGGTAGCCGCCGTTGTTGACGATCACGAACGTCAGCGGCAGCTTGTGATTGGCGGCCGTCCACAGCGACTGGATCGAATACATCGAGCTGCCGTCGCCGGAGTAGCACACGACAGGCCGATCCGGGTTGGCGAGGCTGACGCCGACGGATGCCGGCAGGCCCCAGCCGATGCCGCCGGAAGCCAGCGCGTGATAGCCATAGCGGTCGCGATGCGCTCGCAGCGCGATGATCTGGCGCGATGAGGTCAGACCCTCGTCAACGAGGATCGCGTTAGCGGGCATCGCATCGACCACCTGCCAGGCGAGCCAATCCGGATCTATCGGCGAGGTGGTGGCGTGCTTCGATATCTGCTCGACCAGCGGCTTGCGCCTGGCCGTCCAGTTCTTCGATTCGAGCGCGGCCAATCCCTGCCTGGCGCGCGCCTGAAGCGCACTGCCGCCCGCCTTCTCCAGCGCCGGCACCAGCGCACGCAGCGTCTCCCGCACATCGGCCTTCACCGCGATGTCGGCGCTGTAATTCCTCGCAAGGTCGTGATCGACCAGACCGACCTGCACGATCGAAAGCCCGTCCGGCAGCGGGTCGATTTCGCTGTACACCGACATCCGCAAGGGATCGCCGCCGAGCGCGATGATGAGATCGTAAGGCGCAAGCGTGTCGCGGGCGATCTTCTGGATGCGCGCCAGCGCGCCCATGAAGCACGGGCTTTCGGACAGGAACTGCGCGCCGTAGGGCGTCGACGACTGGTAGGCCGGACAGCCCAGCGTTTCCGCCAGTTGCGCCGCTTCCCGCAACGCATCGCTTTTCACGATCTCGTCGCCGACGATGATCACCGGCCGTTCAGCTTTCAGGATGCGCGCGGCCAGCGCCTGCAGCGATTCCTCCGACGGCTTGACGCGGGTGTCGACGCGGGTCGAACGGCCGAGTTCGATGCCGGCCTCGGCATTGAGGATGTCGCCCGGCAGCGAGATGAACACCGGTCCGGTCGGCGGCGTAGTCGCGATCTTGGCGGCGCGGCGCACGATCCGCGGCAGATCTTCCAGACGCGTCACCTCGACCGCCCACTTCACCAGCGGCTGGGCCATCTGCACCAAGGGACCATAGAGCACCGGCTCGGTCAGGCCGTGGCCCTGCTCCTGCTGGCCCGCGGTCAGGATCAGCGGCGTGCCGGTGAAGCTGGCGTTATAGAGCGAGCCCATCGCGTTGCCGAGGCCCGGCGCGACATGGACGTTGCAGGCAACGAGTTTTCCGGAGGCGCGGCTGAAGCCGTCGGCCATGGCGACAACCAGGCTTTCCTGCATCGCCATCACATAGGTGAGATCGGGGTGGTCCTTCAGCGCATGCATGATCGGCAGTTCGGTAGTGCCGGGATTGCCGAACAGATGCGTGACGCCCTCGTCCTTCAGCAATGCCAGGAATGCCGAACGCCCGGTGATTTTGTTCTTCATTGTCCCTCCCGCCCGCCGGTTCGTTGACGTGCGGGGCCGGAGACAGATGACCAAACTTGACGCGGGTGAGCAATGGAGCGCGGGTTATGGCTGCCCTGCACCGGCATTCCCGTGTCCGGAACGCAAAATATCGAAAACAACCCCATGCAAAGTAGAACGGGCCGCTGGTTTACAGCTCTCGGCCCCCCGCTACCGGCGCGCGAGGCCGGCCCAAATACGGCCCGACCCGATCTCCCTCCGCGTCAGACCATCCCCTCACGTTCCGGGCGATTCTTCTTTTTCGAGCGCTGCCAGACCACGCCGGGATAGCCCTTCAGCGGCACCAGCGGCTCGCCGGCATAGGCCCATTCCTGCAATTCCTCGATCGCGATGTGATAGAGCGGCTGGCGGCCGGTGCGGCCCGAGAACAGCGCACGCGGAATGTTGACCATGTGCGGCGAACGGGGGCGCTCATAGGCAATGGGCGTGCCGCAGCTCGAGCAGAAGCTGCGCACGGTCTTGGTCGCCTTGTCCTCGTAGCGCGTGAGGCCGGTCTTGCCCCTGGTGATGCGGAAACGCTTGCGCCAGCTACCGACATAGGTTGCATAGGCTGCGCCATGCGCGCGGCGGCTTGCCGGCGAATGATCGTGCCAGGCCCAGCGCGCCGGCACGTCGATCTCGAAGGCGACCTTGCCGCACAGGCACTGACCGGCGGCCGGCTTGCCGGGGGTGATGGCCTTGTTTTTTTTCTTTTTTTCCAACTCCGGTTCAGGAAACATTTTGAGCCTCATCCTCGCACACCGTCATTGCGAGGAGCGAAAGCGACGATACTCCGTCATTCCGGGATGGTGCGTTAGCACCAGACCTCAGATGCGCAATTGCGCATCGGGGAATCTCGAGATTCCGGGTTCGATGCTTCGCATCGCCCCGGAATGACGGGCATACTCTTCGCTCCGCTCGCAATGACGGCGGAATTCACGCTTCTTCCAGCTCGTCGTGCTCCGGATAATCCGTGTAGCCGGCCTCCTCGCCGCCATAGAAGGTTGCGCGGTTGTACGGGGTCAGCGGGAAGCCTTGCTGCAGGCGGCGCGGCAGATCCGGGTTCGAGATGAAGATGCGGCCGAACGCGATGGCGTCGGCGTGGCCATCGCGAATCGCGGCATCCGCGGCTTCGCCCGTAAAGCCGCCGGCGGTGATCAGCACGCCCTTCCAGATCGGACGGAACAGCACCATCGCCGACGGCACGTTCTGGTGATTGACCTCGGCACGGCCGGCGCCGGAGGAGCGCGGCTCGATGAAATGCAGATAAGCGAGCCCGAGTGGATTGAGCGATTGCACGACATGCGTGTAAAGCGGCATCGGGTCCGGCTCGCCGCTGCCGTTGGCGACGCCATAGGGCGACAGCCGCACGCCGACGCGGTCGGCGCCCCATACCTCGATCACGGCCTTGGTCACTTCCATCAGGAAGCGCGTGCGGTTCTCGATCGAGCCGCCATACTGGTCGGTGCGCAGGTTGGTGTGCGACTGCAGGAATTGCTCGATCAGATAGCCGTTGGCGCCGTGCACCTCGACGCCGTCGAACCCGGCGGCAAGCGCATTCTTTGCGGCCTGCCGATAGGCATCGATCACGCCGGGAATTTCCGAAGTCTCCAGCGCGCGCGGCGTCTCGTAGGGCACGGCCTTGCCGTCAGCCGTTCCGGTCTTCAGGTCCGCGATCGGCACCGCCGATGGCGCGACCGGCAATACGCCGCCGGGCTGGAACGAGGAATGCGAGACGCGCCCGACATGCCAAAGCTGCAGGAAAATGATTCCGCCCTCACTATGCACGGCATCGACCACATCGCGCCAGCCGGCGATCTGCGCTTCCGTGTAGATGCCGGGCACGCCGGGGCTGCCGAATCCCGTCTCGATCACGGGCGACGCTTCGGCAATCAATAATCCGCCCGGCGTCGCGCGCTGCGCGTAATATTCCGCGTTTAGCGGGCGCGGCGCGAGAGAAGGTTTTGCTGCGCGCATCCGCGTCAACGGAGCCAACGCAAGGCGATGCTTAAGTTGATAGGGGCCGATCTTGAGCGGCGAAAACAATGACGGAAAATTCATAACTAGTTCGGAACCCCCGTGTTGATACGGATATGTAGCGACTTCAGATTGTTCGTAAAAGGCCGCGGTGGCAATCTGGTGCCGCGACTTAGCTGAACAGGTCTTCCATGTCGAAATCGAGTGCCCGATCCCTTCCTTCCCTGAGCGTCCGCATCGATCTCGATGCGGAGGATCGCATCGGGCCGGGCAAGATCCTGCTGCTGGAGAATATCCGCGAGTGCGGCTCGATCTCGGCGGCGGGCCGCGCGATGGACATGTCCTACAAGCGAGCCTGGGACTTGGTTGACGAAATCAACCGAATTTGTCGACAGGCGGCGGTGGAGCGGCAGACCGGCGGCAAGAACGGCGGTGGCGCAGTCCTCACGCCGTTCGGGATTTCGCTGGTCGCGCGCTATCGCAAGATCGAAAAGGACGCCGCCAACGCAGCGCGCAAGGAGCTTGAGGCGTTGCGCAGTGAGATCAAGCGGCCGAAGAGGGCTTCAGGCCGCTAAAAAGAAGATGGCGGCCGGAGCCGCCATCCTCATATTCCACTCATCGGTCATAGCTCAGGCAGTCTTGATCCAGACCGCCTTGACGTTGAGATATTCCTCGACGTGCTGCTTGCCGGATTCGCGGCCATAACCGCTCATCTTGTAGCCGCCGAACGGCACCGCCGGGTCCATCGCCTGATAGCAGTTGACCCAGACTGAGCCGGCGCGCAAAGCTCTTGCGACCTGGTGCGCCTTGCTGACATTGGTGGTCCACACGCCCGAGCCGAGGCCGAAGGTGGTGGCATTGGCGCGCTGGATCAGCTCGTCGCTGTCCTTGAAGGAGATCGCCGAGATCACCGGGCCGAAGATTTCTTCCTGCGCGATGCGCATATTGTCCTGGACATTGGCGAACACGGTCGGCGGCACGAAATAGCCTTTCGACAGCGCGCCTTCGGTCAGCCGCGCACCGCCGGCGAGCGCCTTCGCGCCCTCCTTCTGGCCGATGTCGAGATAGCCGGAGACGCGCTCGAGCTGATCCTTCGACACCAGTGGCCCGATCTGGGTGTTCGGATCGAGGCCGTTGCCGACCTGCAGCTTCTTGCCGAACTCGGCGACGCGGCCGACGAATTCGTCATAGACCTTGCTCTCGACAAACAGCCGCGTGCCGGCGCTGCAGATCTGACCGGAATTGGCGAACACCGCCATCGCGGCTCCCGGCACCGCGGCATCGAGATCGGCATCGGCGAACACGATGTCCGGCGACTTGCCGCCGAGTTCGAGCGAGACGCGCTTGAGATTGCCGGCCGAGGCGCGGACGATCGACTGTCCGGTGAGATGCGAACCGGTGAAAGCGACCTTGTCGACGCCGGGATGGGAGGCCAGCGCGGCGCCCGCGGTTTCGCCATAACCAGGCACGACGTTGACGACGCCGGGCGGAATGTCGGCTTCCATGCAGAGTTCGGCGAGCCGCAGCGAGGTCAGCGGCGCTTCCTCGGCCGGCTTCAGCACCACCGTGCAGCCGGTCGCAATCGCGGGGCCGATCTTCCAGACGCTGGCGCCGAGCGGGCCGTTCCACGGAATGATGGCGCCGACGACGCCGATCGGCTCCTTCAGCGTATAGGAGAAGATTTCGCCGGGCAGCGAGTTCTCGATGGTCTCGCCATGGATCGCCGTCGCCTGGCCGGCGTAATAGCGCAGCATGCCGAGCACGCGAAGCTTGTTGCCGCGGGTGCGGCTGATCGGCGCGCCCATGTCGACGGTGTCGAGCTGCGACAATTCCTCGAAATTTGCCTCGACCAGTTCGGCGAGCTTGAGCAGCAGGTTCTGCCGTTCGAACGGCTTGACCTTGCTCCACGGCCCCTCGAAGGCCCGCCGCGCGGCAGCGACCGCGCGGTTGATGTCCTCGGCATCGCCCTCGGCCACCGTCGCGAGCAATTCGCCGGTTGCCGGATTATGAGTCTCGAACTTCTTGCCGGACGCGGCGTCGACCCATTTGCCGTCGATCAGCATCTTTTTGTAGGAGCCATCCGCATAAGGATGGCGCGTGATCGGAATTGCCTGCGTGACGGCCATGTCTGTTCTCCCTTGAAATTCGCCGATATCTGCCGCTCGTTATATCCGAACATCTATATCGATTGAGCGAAAGCGTAAAGCGAACCGGCGGTTTGAAGAATGCCTGGAAGCGAGGGTCTCCCATGCTGGTTCGTGCGGGGGCGGTGTGCAAGTATGGATGTGCGAGTATAGAATAGTAAATGCGCCACATATTTGTTCGGAGGAACAGCCATGCCCCATCCCGCCATGTCGCCCGGCAATGTTGCCGTGATCACCGGAGGCGCGTCCGGTATCGGGCTCGCCGCCGCGGAACGTTTCGCCGGCCTCGGTATGAAAGTCTGCATTGCCGACATCGGCGCTGAGCGCCTCGCCGATGCCGCGGCAAGGCTCGCAGCCGCTGCGAAGGGCGGCGCCGCCGATGTGATGACAGCATCTGTGGACGTCAGCCGCTTCGACGACCTGCTCGGGTTGGAAGGCGTGGTGCAAAAGCGGTTCGGCGGAACCGACATCCTGATGAACAATGCCGGAATAGGTCCCGACAGCAACAGTTTTGGCCCGCTGGAAAACTGGCAGCGCATCCTCAGCGTCAACCTCTGGGGCGTGATCCACGGCACCCAGGCCTTTGTGCCACACATGGTCGAGCGCGGGCGGCCCGGCCTCGTCATCAATACCGGCTCCAAGCAGGGCATCACCACGCCGCCCGGCAATCCCGCCTACAACGTCTCCAAGGCCGGCGTGAAGGCGCAGACGGAGGCGCTGCAGCATGAGTTGCGCAACATACCGGGCAGCAAGATCAGCGCGCATCTGATGATCCCCGGTCATGTCTTCACGGCGCTGACCGCGCGCGGCCGCACCGAGAAGCCGCCCGGCGCGTGGACGCCGGAACAGACCGTGGACTTCATGATCACGCGCATTGAGGCCGGCGACTTCTACATCCTGTGCCCGGACAATGACGTGCCGCGCCAACTCGACGAGCGGCGCATGCTGTGGGCCGCCGGAGATATCGTCGAGAACCGCCCGGCGCTGTCGCGCTGGCATCCGGATTATGCGGATGCGTTCGCGGCGTTTGTGAAGGGGAAATAGGTTCGTCATTGCGATTTCGTAGGCAGGGAAGACCGGGTGCTCGCTGCACCCGCGGTCTCGCGTGCAAAATGCGCAAAAAGGGAGACGCACACGAGCATACAGGTTCAGCGGAAGCAGTCCGGCCTTCCCTGCGCAATGGTTTTACGGCTTATAACGTGATCTCCCCGGAGAACGGCTCTTTTGCCTCTGTCGTCCCTGAGAAGCTTGCTTCTCAAGAACTTGACGCCAGCACCGCGGCGCCAGGACCACACGACTTGATGTCTAGCCCTCTTTTCCGGCCTGTTGAAAGTCGGAAGCGCCTGAAAATATAGGCATTTTCGAGCTCTGCTGATTAAGCGAAAGGCGCTCCCGAAACGCTCCGGGCCCCGATAGGCCCTAGTTTCACATGGTACGCTGGCGCGGCGGTTTGAGCCCTACCTGAATTCTTGCCCATATTTAAGAGCAATCGCGTTGATCTGCTCCCGCGTGAAGTCCTTTCGAGGTTCACCCGGCCGACTGCAGGTTTCGCGAAAGAACCCATCAAGGCCGGGCGGCAGCATGATCCACAGCAGTACCATTTCCTGATCGGGACTACTGAAACCATGCCACGTGTTCCTGGGTATAAAAATCGTTCCACCTCTTTCGCAAGAGTGAGGCACATCGTTCAGGGTGACCGTTCCACTGCCTTCTAGAACGTAGAAGGCTTCCTCCCTGTCGAGGTGTCGATGAACCGGGATGCCTGAGCCCTTGGGTAGCTGCTGCGTACCCAAGCCAAGACTGTTGGCCCCCTTTACGGGGTCGATGTTGATGAAGATGTTTCCGCCATCGCGAAAATGGATCAGGTGATCACCGTTTCCAGCACCAAGCACATAGCCCTGCGGCACTGGGTTATGCTCCCTGCTATTTGGCATCGCGTGCTCCATTGGCCGACCATGCAACAATCAAAAAGCCACGATAGCGGAATGCGGCAACGTGAGCGAAGCCCATGGCCTTTAGTCAAAAGGCGTGCTCGCCCAAGATCCGCTTAGCCCTCGAAGGCGGACATCATGGAGGTCAAGTCGAGTGTCCGAGAAGGGCCCAGGAGCGGCCATTTGCGCTCCGTTTTCAAAACACGGGGATGCTTAAGCAGAGGCGGGAGCGCACGCGTTGCATGCGCTCCCTTGTCGCATGGCAGTTTCGCTACTGCCCCGGGCGATTCTTGATCATCTCCTCGACCTTCCGCTTCACCGCTTCGAGATTGAAGGAGGCCGGGTCCTGCATCGGCGGGTAGTCGATCGCCGTCCGGGCCAGTTTCCCGACATACTGTTGAACTAGGACGAAACGCCAGAACTCGCGGCCGAAGAAGTCGTTTCCGTACCCGAACGTGCCCGTGTTGGTTGACTCACCGCGAATGGACGGCGTGCGCTCGAACGGATCCTGGCGGATGTTGACCATCGAAGGCATGTCGGTCGTGGTTTTCTCGCCCGGCCAGCCCCAGGGCTGCTGGTAGAACTGGAACTTGAAGTTGTCGATGCGGACGGCGCCAAGCGTTGCGCCACCGAAGTAGAATATTTCCTGGCGCTTGGATGGGCCCTTGCCGGTGAGCAGATCGAGCTGGTTGTAGCCGTCAAGGTGGTTCTTGTAAGTGCGCTCGCCAAGCTTCACGCCCTTCAGCAACTGCTCGCTGATGTTGGGGTTGCCCGCCGCCGCCACCAGTGTGGGCAACCAGTCCAGCCCTGAGAAGATCTCGTTCTGGACCGTCGCCGGCCTGACCCTGCCGGGCCAGCGGATGATGCACGGCACGCGGAAGCCGCCTTCGCCGACGGTGCCCTTGGTGTTCTTGAAGGGCGTCATGCCGCCATCCGGCCAGGTGAACACCTCGGCGCCGTTGTCGGTGGTGAAGATGACGATGGTGTTGTTGGCCTCTCCCATGTCGTCGAGCTTCTTCATCAGGGCACCGACGCTGTCATCGAGCTGCGCCATGCCGGCCTCCTCGAGACCGTAGTTGGTCTCGCTGTTCTGCATGGCGCTGTATTTCTTCGAGAGAAAGGTCCAGACATGCATGCGCGTGGTGTTGTGCCAGATGAAGAACGGTTTGCCTTCCCGCTTGCTCTTGTCCATGAAGTCGCCGGTAGCTTTGACCAGTACTTCGTCGAAGGTCGTCATGTCGTACTTTGCTTTCAGGAATGGCATGTCGTGCATGTTCGGCACGTTCGACATATCGGGGAATGGCGGCAATGGACCTTCGTCGATGATCCTCTGCTTGCCGATCTTGCCCCAGCGCGGCATCTCGGTCGGATCATCGGTCTCGGTCGCGAAGCTGCGGATCAGGCTGCGCGGGCCGTTCTTGTTGTAATAGTCCTGGTTGACGGGAAATGAGTACCAATAGGGGTCGGACATCGCGTCGAGGTGGTACAGATATCCGAAAAACTCGTCGAAGCCGTGCAGCGTCGGGAGGTACTTGTTCAGGTCGCCGAGATGGTTCTTGCCGAACTGCCCGGTGGCATACCCCTGCGCCTTCAGCACGGTGGCGAGCGTGACCGCCTCAGCCGGGATGCCGACATCGGCGCCGGCCTGGCCGACGGTCGTCAGTCCGGTGCGGATCGGCAACTGACCGGTAATGAAGTTCGCCCGGCCCGCCGTGCAGCTCGCCTCGGCATAATAGTCGGTGAACATCATGCCTTCAGACGCCAGCTTGTCGAGGTTCGGCGTCTTTCCCGACATCATGCCGCGATGGTACGCGCCGATGTTGAACCAGCCGACGTCGTCGCCCATGATGACGAGTATGTTGGGCGGTCGTTGTTGCTGAGCTGATGCTGGAAAATTGGCGAGCGTCAAAGTGGTGGAGAGCGCGACTGCGCTTGACCAGATGAAGTTACGCATACTCATGGGATTTTCTCCGATTGATTTTCGGACTGCTTGCGCAGTGAGCGGACCCAAGGCTTTTCAGGCTATCGACGCGGGGAGCCATGCAACAAAATGTTCCATGACCCGCATAAGAAGAGCTTACGGGGCTTCGCTAGAAAGGGTGGCAGGAAGCCACCGTGGAAGTTGAGTGGCGATTGGTCGTTGGGCGCTTGATCTAGATCAATCAAATCTAGCCAGCTCTGAAACGGCCGAAACGACCTCTACTGCTGACGATTGTTCTTCTGTAAGCGGGCCGCCGCCATCGCGCTCGCGATGTCGCATGTCCGCTCAGGGGTCATTAGCTGAACTCACAGCCCCGTCTCCGGCACTTCCGTTCGGCCCGGTAGAGCGGACAATCGCCCATCGTGCCCGTCATGCCGGATATGGGCCACAACCTGCATATCCGCGAAGAACGCTTACTGCGTCGACCTGCCAAGCCTTCAGCGAGTCCCTAGAGTTGATTACGGTTGCGCGCGACAATCTTAAATACGAGAAGGGAAACGCCGCCAAGAAAACAAACCGCTCCAAGCGAGGTAACCGGCCATGCCTCCTCATACAGGCCGATCACGATCAACACGATGCCGAGCAGGAGAAGAAGGACCGCCGCAGATTTCTTGACTAAAAGATTTTCACCTACGTAGCTTGCCATGGTTGACTCCTTTCGCTTGTCACTCGCGCTAAGGCTGACCATCATCGTGCGAGCTAGATTTGCCCGGACGGAGCGCCACTGCTAGCTGCCGACGCAGCGATGGAGACGCGGGTGCCATATGTTTCCCGGACCACAGGTTGGCTGCGCGACGCAAAGGCGAAGACGCGGATGCCATGTGGCTCCTTCCCCACAAGTTGGCTTCGCGACGCAGAGATGAAGACGCGGATGCAAAGTGTATCCCGCCGCGCATGTTTCAGCTACCAGCGTCACGTTCGGTGCCGGAAGCGGCGAATTGTTAGGCAAGAATGGAACGGCGTTGGCGCTGAACGCGACCAACGATGCTGCCACCATCGCACAAACCAGAGAAAAGTGGTAGGATCTCGACATCCACTGCTCTCCTTGCGCCCGGAAAATCCGCCTATTGACCCTCGGCCAACTCACAAAAGCCGCCTTGATATAGATCAACGAGACCTTGTGAGAACGCGCTGCAGCGCGCTTAAGATGTCTGCATCGAGTCAAAGGGCGACGTTGCCCGAGTTGCTCGACGAAGTCCGCGTCACCCTAAAAGCGGATTTGCGTTAGGAACGTAGGGCGGGTTCGCGTAGCGTAACCCGCCGTTGTCTCGCGGAGAGAATGGTGGGTTACGCTTCGCTAACACACCCTACGAACCATCACCGCACACGCCCTACAGCGTGGCCTGCTTGTGGCCGCATTGCTTGCAGGCGTATTTGACGCGGGTTGCGCCCTTTTCCGCCTGAAGGCGGTTTGGCGCGCCGCATTTGCCGCACACCGCCTCGATCCTTGTATTGCCCTGCTTGATGACGAGATTTTTCTTTTCCATCGTTTCGCGGATCAGGCGCTCGGCCTCCTCGCGCATCGACTGCTTCGACATTAGCCCTGCCCGTCGTGAAGAAAACTGGCGACCTTCTATAACAGCCGCGAGCGAATTTCTACCGTTGCCGTCAGGCCACTTCGGGTATCGATGCCAGCAGGCGGCGCACCAGCGCCAGCGCGGTTTCGGTGGCGGGATCCGCCGAAATGACCGGCACGGCCAGCACGAGGATATCGACCGGATCGTGTGACAGTATAATTACATGCGTCGCGTTGTTGGCCTTCATCAGCGAAACCACACGCTCGACGGCGGAATCGGATGCAGCAAGCCCCCACGGCGCCTCCGGGCGACGCAATACGCGCCGCGTCAAGAGAAAGTTCCGCAACAGCGGCGGGTCGTAGGCGCCAAGGTCACTTTCGCGATAACGCCGGGCGCTCTCGAACATCGGATGGCGCGTCAGTTCCGCAATGAGTTCGTCGCGGCTTCGCGCCACGGACGCAGCGACTGAATTCAGCACCCCCGGTTCCCTGGATTCGAACCAGGCGCGCAGCGTGTCGGTCATCAGGCCGATCGTCAGCACGCCCGAAATCGCAACGGCCGAAAACCGCATGACCTGCGCGGCGTCGACGTCAGGCGCGACGCAGGCAGCGGCCGCACCCAGCAGTGCGGCGCTTGACAGGCGCAAAGCCGTCAACGAGATGCCTTGCCGCCGCGTTTCGGTGTCGCCGCCTGCGATCAGGACCGCGGTGACGACCAGCAACGCGCCGAGCGCACCGAGCCTGACCGGGATGTCAGGCGCCAGCACCTGGAAATCTGTGACGATGAAAGGGATGACGATCACGGCGCCTACCGCCAGGCGGGCGATGCTTCGGTTCTCGGAGGCCATCAGCGTGCTCTGGTCCCGCGTCGCCAGCAGCCACGCGCAGGTCGCGAATCCGGCAAGCTGGAACAACGACAGCACGACCGAATAAGGCGTGGCGTACCTCTCCAGCCCAACGACGCCAGCAAGGCCAAGCAGCGCCGCGCCGGCGACCGCCGCGATTTTTACGACCCTCGGCGCGTGACGCCGCAGAATGCCTTCGGTGACGATCAAGGCTCCGAGCGGGACCATTGCCGCCGGAATCAACGCCAGGCGATCGAGCCAGCCGTTGCCGGTCCACCACGCAAGACCGCGCGCGAAGAACAGGAACGCCGCTATCCCCAGCATGAAAAGCAGGCGCTGGGTCAGCGGGCTGCGGGGATCGCGCCGATGCAGTGCGAACATCGCAACGCCAAGGCCGATCGCGCCGCAGAGATTGACGATGGAGTCGGCGATCACACCCGATGTCATCGGCCGTTCCCTCGCCGCGGTCGCAGGCTGCCGAACGGACGCGTATCGTCGAACCAGTGAAACACCGGCAGTATCAGCCGCTGCAGCGCCAGGACAGCGGAAGCGGCGAGCAGCGCCGGCATCGAGCCGGCCGGCACATCGCGCTGCAGATAGCGGCGCGCGCCGGCGAGATCGACGCGGCCAAGCTGGAGGACGTCGTCGCCCCTGCCGTAATCGAGTTCGCGCGCGCACCAGGCGTTGTATTGCTCGTCGCGATGCTTTGGCGCGGCGTCAAAGGATTTCTTCAGCGCGTCCGATCCGCCGGTATAGGCGTCGGTGATGACGAAGCGGTCCTCGTCGAAACCGGCCTCGCCGCCGACGCCGAACACCGCGCGATGCTCGCGCATGATGCCGCGCGCCAGTTGCAGATGCGCAAAGCTCTGGCGCGCGTCAGCATGCGGCGACGGGAATACATCGGAGAAGGTGTCGCAAACCATGCCGAACACGGCCGGCACCTGCGTCACGTTCGAGATCCATTTCGGGCGCAGGCCGTCGCGCGCGAACAGCACCAGCGTGGTCAGGCCGTAGAGCACCCAGGACAGCCCCTGCCCCTGCACGTCGGGATCGACCATGACGAGGCCGAGATGCGTGACCTGTTCGCGCTCACCGTCGAGTTCGACCGGCATCACCGACAGCGCATTGAAGGCGATCGGGCGGCCGGTCGCCTCCTCGGAAATCAGCGTGACGATCGCGCGCGACAACCTGTCGCGCTCGCCGGAGAAGATGCCATAGGTGAGATCGCCGGCCGGCAACGTCTTGCCGGCGATGATGCGCAACTGTGAGACGAGTTCGTCGAGATCTTGTTGCGGGAGCGACTTTCCCGGGCTCTCGATGATGCGGGTTTGCAGGCCGGCATGGGTGCGCAAGGTGAGATCGATGGCAGGCTGATGGAATGCCTTGAGCCAGAATGTGAGGTATCCGCCGAGCCGCCCCGCCGTCGACCGGATCTGCGCCAGCCCGCGACCTTTCACCGAACTATCGCTCATGACGCATGCTGCCTGCCGCGCTCGATCCGGACTTATGCGCCAGGTCCATTACGGAGCCATGAACACGAATGTCGCGGTCGCGGCACGGTAAACGAAGTGTCGGCCGCGTCAAACGTCCCGAAAATTCAGGCAAACGGCGAATGCCGAAGCATCCGCCGCCTGCCTTCGCCAAGGCCGCGCCACAGGTCAACGAGGCCTTGGAATTGGGAAGCCATGAATTCAAGAGGCCTTGAAGCTACGGGCTCTTGGAAACTTCCATCAAGAGCCGCTCGGCCTTCGCGTCCTCGATGCGATTCACCAGCCGGCTGCTTTCGTGCACGTCGCGCACGGTCTTGGTCAAGGTGACGCAGGACTGAACGAGCATCACGATGCCCATCGCAAGGTAGCCCTTGATCCAGAGATCGACCGGCAGAAAGTAGACGCCGACGGCGACCAGCAAGGCTGACCCACCAAACGAAGCGTAAGTGAAGGTGACCCAGGCGTTGCTGTGATGCGGGGAATTCTGGTTCATGGCGTCATCCTTTTGAAAAGGCATGTCATCGAAATCTGGTGCACACGTATCGCGCTTTCCTCGGGTCCATGGCGCACGTCATCTGCCGGGATTTCTGCACGGCGCTTCTTAACGAGCGGTGAGCCTAACACCCACAGGTTGTTTCAGGGTAAACATACCTTAACGGACGACATGAAATCTTCATGACAGAACGGGCGGCGGATGCGAAAAGCACCCGCCGCGCGCCCTCGCCGGCACCCCGTCACAGGTCGGGCGCCCGCATATCCCTTCTTCACGCGCTCACCGGCTCAACGGAATGCCGGCCGCCATAGTCGTGCGCAAGCAACGAGCAGACGCACATCGGCAGCAGCAGGAAAAGGCCGGCGCAGAGCGCGACATTCATGATCTCCGGTGGCACCGTCTGCGAGAACGCCACCGTGAAGAAGCCGAGAAGCACGCCGACGGTCATCGCCATGCCGATAATCCCGGTCAGAGGCGCCCTCAGGGGTGCCGGCAAGCCCCGCGCAAGATGTCCGTCAATGAGTCCCGTGATCAGCGACACAGGCATGGTGAGCAGAAAGGACGCCATGAAGCAGGCTGCAGCGAATCCAATGCCTTCGGAGGCAAGCAGCATCGAGACTGCAAGCGAGACCAGCGCCGGACCGAGCAGCAAAAACACCAGAGTTCTTTTCATCGAAGTCATTCCTTTAAGTCTCCCGACGCGAAACCGGGACGCAGCGATTTCTGAACTATGCCGCCAGGGAACCTGGTGCGGCCGCCGCCGACGGGCGGCGGATGCGAAAGACACCCGCCGCCCGCCTCGCCAGCACCGCGTCACAGGCTACGCGGCCTTGGAGACCTCCATCAGCAGACGTTCGGCCTTGGCGTCCTCGATGCGGTTCACCAGCTTGCCGCTCTCGTGCATGTCACGCACGGTCTTGGTCAGGGTGACGCAGGACTGGACCAGCATCACGATGCCCATCGCGAGGTAGCCCTTGACCCAGAGGTCGAGCGGCAGAAAGAACACGCCGACGGCGACCATGAGGGCCGAAGCAGAAAACGAAACGTAGGTGAAGGTAACCCAGCCACCGCTGTGGGGTTGGACGTTCTGGTTCATGATAGTCTCCTGTGCGTGAGAGGTTTTGTGGATCGGGTTCAGTTTCAGGCAGTCTGCGCGCGTTTTGCGTTCAGCCGCGCGAGCACGTCGTCCGCGGTTGATTTCAGCCTCGGGCCAAAGCCCTGTTCGGCGAGCTTTTCCGCCGTCGCCAGCGGTCCGCTGGCGGCATCGAGTTCGACCAGCGCCTCGTCGGCGGCCTGGGCTTCGATCTGCCGCTCACGCAGACGCCGCAACGTGGCCTCCGCTTCCGGCAGCGTCGATTCATAAGGCCGCACCGCTTCGATGCCGCTCCTTCGCAGGCCGCGAACCGCTTCGGACGCACGGGCGATGCGACGGCCGCGATCGAGCTCGGTGATCCGCGCTTCGGCATTGCTGACCTGGCGCCTCATACGCGTGATTTCGGATGCGAACAGCGTCCGCGCGGTCATCGCGGCGTCGCGGTCGGCCTCGAGATTGGCGATCGCCTGCGCCGCCTCGCGGGCGAGATCTTCGCGGCCGCCATCGAGTGCCGCGGTGGCGCGGGTTTCGAGATCGGCGATGCGGGCATTGGTGGCGTCGAGACGCCGGCCTTCCTGCTGATCGCCTGCGATCGCCAGCGCCAGCGTGCGCTTGGAACGTTCGACGGCCGCCGCCGCATCGCGCATCTGCTGGTCGAGAATGAGCAGCGCCGAGCGGTCTTCCAGTTCTTCTCCGGCGGCGGCCACGCTGCCGCGGAAGATCGTCAAAACAGTTTTGAACATTGGCTACCTCCTGTGTTATGAGCACCGCTCATGAATCACTTGTAGCACCGTCATGAGCATCGCTCAAGAATTAGTTGAGCGACGCTCAAAGAATAGGTAAATAATGTCTAAAGCACTGGAAAGACGAGCCAAAAACCGGGAAGATCTGATCCTGGCCGCGGAGCGGCGGATTGCCGCAGGCGGATTGGCGGGCCTGAAAACCCGCGATCTGGCGCGGGACATCGGCGTCGCCAACGGCGCGGTCTACAATCTCGTCGACGACGTGGACGAATTGATCCTGCGGGTGGGATCGCGGACGCTTTCGCGGTTGGATGCTTCCCTCACCGCGGCCGAAGCACAGGGCCCGGCCTCCCCGCGCGACACGCTGGTGCGCATCGCCGTCGCCTATTGCGATTTCGCAGCCGACAATATCGAGCTTTGGCGCGCGCTGTTCGAACACCGGATGGCGCCGGGCAAGCCGGTGCCGGAATGGGCCGTCGGCGAACAGATGGAGCTGTTTCGCCACATCTACCGGCCGCTCGCCGAACTGTTTCCAAAGCGAACGCCCGACGAGCTCGGCGTGACCGCGCGCAGCCTGTTCTCGGCCGTGCACGGCATGGTGCTGCTCGGCCTCGAGCAGAAGCTGATCGCCGTGCCTGTCGATGCGCTGCGGAAGGAGATTGCGACCATCGTGCGCGCGATGGTGGATGGGCTGACCGCGACGCCTGCGTGACTCAACGACGACGGCCTCGCGATTCGTTCGCGCCGCACTTAAATTTGAATTTAGTCGGCTATCGCGAACAGTTGAGCGCAAGCGCCTGGTTCGTGATGGCGATTTTTAAACACCATAGCCACCTCGGAAGTATCGCGGTTGGGAGCGAGACTGACGGAGAGTTGGAATGGTACGGAAGAATTTGATCGCGTTATTGGCGGTTGCGGCCCTGGGCCTGGTTTCACCGACGATGGCGCTGGCGCGTGGCGGTGGAGGCGGAGGTGGAGGCGGCCATGGCGGCGGCGGCTTCGGCGGTGGCGGCTTCGGCGGTGGTCATGGCGGTGGCTTTGGCGGCGGTGGTGGATTCCACGGTGGCGGCTTTGGCGGCGGCGGATTTCACGGTGGCGGTTTTGCCGGCGGCGGCTTTCATGGCGGAGGCTTTCGCGGCGGCGGCTTCGCCGGCGGATTCAACCATGGCGGCTTCGGCCGTGGATTCCACGGCGGCTTCGGACGCCGCTTCGCGTTCGGCTCGGGGCTAGGCTACGGCCTCTATCCGTACGATTACTATGACGACTACGCCTACGATCCCTACAGCTATTACGACGATGGCGGCTGCTATGTGGTGCAGCGGCGCGTGCACACCAGTCACGGCTGGCGCCTGCAACCTGTCCAGGTCTGCAGTTGATCGCGTTTTGCGCTGATATCGTCAGGTGACCTCGGCGCGCGCCGAGGTCACCGTTTTGTGCCGGGCGCGTCGTGCGCCGACAGGCGGTTACACTGTCAGAACCGTCGACCCTGTGGTTTTGCGCGCGGCGAGATCGGCGTGCGCCTTGGCCGCGTCCTTGAGCGGATAGGTCTGGTGCACCTCGATCTTGACCGCTCCCGATTTCACGACGTCGAACAATTCGTTCGCCATGGTCACCAGATTCTCACGCTTGGCCGCGTAGGTGTTGAGTGTCGGGCGCGTGACGTACAACGAGCCCTTTTGCGCCAGCAGGCCGAGATTGAGCGGCTCGACGCCGCCGGACGATTGCCCGAACAGCGCGACGACGCCAAGCGGCGCCAGGCAATCCAGCGATTTCAGGAACGTATCCTTGCCGACGGAATCGTACACCACGGGCACCTTCTTGCCGCCGGTGATCTCATCGACGCGTTTGACGAAATCCTCGCGCGTATAAAGGATGGTGTGATCGCAGCCATGCGCCTTGGCGAGCTTCGCCTTTTCCTCGCTGCCGACGGTACCGATCACGGTCGCGCCGAGATGCTTCGCCCATTGGCTGAGGATGAGGCCGACGCCGCCGGCCGCGGCGTGCAGCAGGATGGTGTCGCCTGCCTTGACCCGGTAGGTCTGGCGGATCAGGTATTGCGTCGTCAGGCCTTTCAGCATCATCGCCGCCGCCGTCTTGTCGTCGATACCCTCGGGCAGCTTCAGCAGACGATCCGCCGGGATCAGCCGCGCTTCGGCATAGGCGCCGATCGGCGCATTGCCATAGGCGATACGGTCGCCCGGCTTCAGATCGGTAACGCCGGCTCCGACTTCCTCGACCACGCCGGCCGCCTCGCCGCCGAGGCCGCTCGGCAACTGCGGCGGATAAACGCCGGATCGGTTGTAGATGTCGACAAAGTTCAACCCGACCGCGGTGTGGCGGATGCGCGCCTCGCCCGGACCGGGCTTTCCGACCGCGACTTCCTCCCAGACCAGAACTTCGGGGCCGCCGGTTTTGTGGAAGCGAATGGCGTGCGTCATGGGGAGCTCCTTTGGACGAGATCGCAAATGCGGGGAAATCTTCGTAGCAGGACAGGCCGGCGCGGGCGCCTCACGTCTCGATGATGACGTAGCTGTCCTCGACATGGACCGGAAAGGTCTCGGCCACATACGGCCCTTTCTGTAGCTCCTCGCCGCGCTCGATCACGACCGGATAGGAGCGGACCTTGACGCGCTTGGGATCGAAATACGATTGCCCGTTGCGCATGTCGAACTCCCAGCCGTGCCATGGGCAGCGCAGGAGTTCGCCGACGCGCGAGCGCTGGTAGACGCCAGGCTCGGGCGAGGTCAGCCGCGCCACGCAGGCGGCTTTTTCCAGCGGCGCGCCTTCATGCGGACAGCGATTGAGCAGCGCAAAGAACTCGCCATTGACGTGGAACACGACGATGTCGCGGCCTTCGACGCCAAAGACCTTGTTGCCGCCGGGCGGGATGTCCGTGGTGCGAGCGACGATGTGTCGGGTCATCTTGTCGCCGATCAGAGCTTGTAGAGGGCGCGGGCGTTACCGTTGAAGATCTTGCGCCGCTCGGTTTCCGTCAGTGGCGTCTTGAAGGCGTAGCGCGGGTCGTCGAAATCCCAGTGCGGATAGTCCGACGAGAACAGCAGGCGATCGGCGCCGACCCATTCGATCAGCGAGCGCAGATGCTTGCCTTCGTCGGGCTCGTCGATCGGCTGTGTCGTGAACCAGAAATGCTGCTTCACATATTCCGACGGGCGGCGCTTGAGATGCGGCACCTCGCTGCGGAACGCTTCGAAATGCCGGTCCATTCGCCAGGTGGCCGACGGAATCCAGCCGAAGCCGCCTTCGATGAACACGATCTTGAGGTCGGGGAAGCGCTCCGGAACGCCTTCGAGCACGAGGCTGGTGAGCTGCGCCGCCATGGTGTGCGCATTGCTCTGGTGCTCCTCGACATAATAAGACGGCCAGCCGCCGCCGGTCGGAGCGTGCCCGCCATAGCCACCGACATGGATGCCGAGCGGCAGGTCCAGTTCCTCCGCGCGCGCATAGATCGGCCAGTAGCGGCGGCGGCCGAGCGGCTCGTTGGCGCGCGGACAGACATTGATCTGGACGTAGCGGCCGGTCTTCGCACAACGCTCGATCTCGGCGATCGCGAGCTGCGTATCGTCCTGGCCGGCGAGGATCGAGGCCTTCAGCCGCGGGTCGCGGTCCGACCAGAAGCTGAGCTGCCAGTCGTTGATGGCGCGCTGGATCGCGGCGCCGAATTCCAGGTTCTGCTGCGAGAAGATGAAGAGATCCAGCACCTGCAGGATGCCGTACTCGACATCGAGCGGATCGAGATGCTGCTTGCGCATGAAATCGAGATCGGAGCCCGGAGGACCGCCGGTCGGCGGCCACGCATCGCGGCGGGCGATCAGCGGCGAGGAGCGCGGATAGGGCGTGGTGCCGATATAGGGCGTGCGCAGATGGCTGCCATAGGTACGCAAATGCTGCTGCCAGCGCTTCGGCATGAACTGATCAAGATCGCTGTGCGCATGAATGCTCGGATGCACGTCGCAATCGATGATGCGCAGCCGGGTTTTTGCCGCGGCTTCTTCGGCGAGGATGGGGCGGTCGATGACGTCACTCATGCGATCCTCCTTGTATCAAGACGCGAGCTTCAGCCGCGGAAAGGTCTCGATCGGATTGTCGGCGCACATGCGCGCCACGATGCTGGCCGGCAGATGCGGCGGCATCGGATCGTCGCCGTCGAACTGCCAGTGCGGATAATCCGAGGCGAACAGGAACATCTTGTCGGAGCCGATTTGCTCGATGATGTCGGCGACGCCTGCGGCATCCGGCGGCCCGTCGAACGGCTGCATGGTGACGCGGACATGGTCGCGGATGAGCGCGGCCGGCTCGCGCTCGACCCACGGCACCTCGACGCGCACGCCGCGCCAGGTCTTGTTGGCGCGCCACATGAAAGCCGGCAGCCAGCTTACGCCGGACTCCATCAGCACCACCTTGAGGTCGGGGAATTTGCCGAACACGCCCTCATAGATCAGGCTCAGGAGCTGGGCCTGGAATGCCTGCGCTTCGGCGAGATAATATTCGTAGCGATAGGACGGCCAGCCGATCGAGCTCGGCGCGGTGCGATAGGCGCTGCCGGCATGGATGGCGACCGGCAGCTTGTGCTTGGCGGCGGCCTGCCAGACCGGCCAGTAATGCCGGCGTCCGAGCAGCGTCTCGCCCTGCGCCAGCACCAGCACCGAGACGAAGCGGTTGTCGGCCGCGCGCCGCTCGATTTCCTCCACCGCCAGATCCGGCGCCTGCAACGGCAGCACTATCGAGGCGGAGAGCCGCGGGTCCTTCGCAAGCCATTCGGCCGCGATCCAGTCGTTGATCGCCTTGCAAAAGTCCGCCGCCATGTAGGAATCGAACACCGCCTGCGCGCCGTAGACCACGTTGCAGATGGCGTGGCTCGAGCCGAGCTGGTCGAATGCGCCGCGCTGCACCATCGCCAGATCGCTGCCCGGCTTGCCATTGGTTGGCCGCCAGTCGGCGCGGCCCGAAAACGGCATGTTGGGGGGATAGGAGTTGAGGTCGAGGCCGTCGATGGCGCGGCTGACCACCTGCTCCTTCCAGTGATCGTCGAGATAGGGCAGCAGCGTGGTGCGGGTGCCGCCCACCGCGGGATGGATATCGCAGTCGATCCGCGTGGCCGCCATGGCGCTTCCTCGGGTACCGGTTCTTGGTGATTTCTTGGCGATCTTGGTATCGCCCGGCAAATGTGCCGCCGATGGTCGGACAGCGCAAGCGTATAACCGGGAGGCCGCCCTGCTCTGAATGCACGGCGGGTCTCTATTCTCTCCTCTCCCTTCCTTGTGGGAGAAGGTGGATCAACCGCGCGAAGTGCAGTTGAGACGGATGAGGCGTCTGTCTCCGCGGAGAGAACCCCTCATCTGGCTCTTCGCGCCACCTTCTCCCACAACAAGGGGAGAAGGGAAGGGACCTCGCGCGATTGACAGAAAAGCCATCCCCTATCCAAATGTCCGCGCAACGCGCGACCTAACCGGGGAGATGACATGCAAACGAAATCTGGCAGGCTGGCAGTCCTCGCCATCTCGCTTCTCGCCGGTACGTCGGCCGCATCGGCCGCGCCGGTCACGGCCAACGGGCCTCAGGCCCTGGCGCTGGCCGGCGTCGTGGCGCTCTATTCGCCGCTGCTGACTTCCGATGAACGCGAGGCCGTCAGCGCATTTTTCGTCGGGCAGACCGGCGTGCGTTACGCCAAAAAGATTTCGGTCACCGCCGACAAGATCGTCTGCCGGATCAGCAATGTCGACATCACCGCGCGCTCCTGCGAACTTACCTTCAAGGGCGCCAGGCAGACCATCAACGGACGACGGGCCAGCGAAATCTTTGCCACCGAAGCCGTGGCCGGCGTGCCGCCCGATGGCGCCGCAGGGTCGGTAACCGAGAGCCTCTCAAAGCTCTCCTGCACGCTCGATCCGGCCGAGATCAAGCAGAAGGCCGGCGGCGGCGCCACCTGCTCATTCGAGACGGACAACTAGCCGCCGCAAGGATTTTCCGGCGCGCCCGCTTCTCGGGGACCTGAGCGCGGTCTTTGAGCCGATTGTCGTCGCGACGGCCGCCGCACCGGTCATGCCGCTCCGCACAATGCGCGGAGCGCGCCAATTGTGATTTTTCTCATAGTGACTTTCCTCAACTAGAGGAAGAATATTACAGGGCCACCCACGCGGGGTTGGCTCACTTTGGCCCCCACACGGGCGAAAAATATTTTTCAAAATCGGGATTGGGGGCGGCCGATGACACACAGCGTCAATTTCAACACCGTCAATTACCTGGATGTCTTCCGGGCCGAGCTCGACGCCATCCGCGAGCGCCACAACAAGCTCCGCGATACGAAAATCGGCGCGAACGACGACACGACGGAACCCAGCACGGCGCTGGAGCTCACCGGCATCACCTGCTCGGGCGGCGGCATCCGCTCCGCGTCGTTCTGTCTCGGCGTGTTGCAGGGCCTGCAATCGAAACAGACGCTCAACCAGATGGATTATCTCTCTACCGTTTCAGGCGGCGGCTATATCGGCACCACGATGACGATCGGAATGTCGTCGCATGGCGAATTTCCTTTCGGGCGACTCGATCAGGAAAGCCGGGAGACACCGGAGGTCCGCCACCTGCGCGACAACTCGCGCTATTTGCTGCAGCACGGCCTGCCAAGCGTGATCACGGCGATCGCGATCTATCTCCGCGGCATCATGATGAACGTGCTGGTAATGCTGCCGATCCTGTTGTGCGCGGCCTGCGTCCTGCTGCTGCTCAACGCGAACACCAAGGACCTGGTGACCAATCGCTTCCTGTGGCTCGATCTGACCGGGCTGTTGGGCCAGACCCGCCTGCCCTTCACCATCCTGACCTTGTTTATCGTAACCGGCTTGCTGATCCTCTACGCGGTGTGGGTGTCGCTGTCGCGCATCAAGCCGATCGAGGAACGTCAGAAGGGCGCCAAGATCGCCGGCATCATCCTTATCGCGGCGATCCTTGCGGTACTTCTCGAATGCCATGCCGCGTTGCTTCGGCTCGCGTTCGAAGCGGAGAACCTGATCGAATCACCGGTCGCCGCCGCTCCCGTCCCGGGCAAGTTCTTTGACTTCATATTCAACAATGCCAAGGCGTTCGTGCTGTTTGTCAGCCCGTTCGTGCTGCTGATCCTTCCCTTCCTCAAGGGCCTGATATCGAAGGCCACGACGGCAGAGAGCGACAGTTGGGGCGATGTCGTGCGCAAGCTGGCGAGCCGGCTGGCGCTCTTGTTCGCCGCCTCGATCATCCCGGTATTGCTTTGGCTCGCCGTGATGCAACTGGCCTATTGGGGAACGGAGATTTCCCAATGTCCCGGCGCCACCGCCGGGCTCGACTGCGACCAGAAGGAGATATTGCGCGCCGGCTGGCCGCATGCTCCCGCTTTCCTGCAGGGGTACTTCGAAGCAACCGCGCATTTGCGCGGCGCATTTCTCTCGTTCGCGATAGCCGCCGCGGTGCTGTTCCTGTTCTGGCCGATCCTGAGCGTCAACTCCAACTCGCTGCATCAGCTCTATCGCGACAGGCTGGGTCAGGCGTTCCTGATCAGGCGCGAGGCTAAGGGGGCGGCCAGTGATACCGTCGAGTACGCCGACGCGTTCAAGCTTTCTAAAATCAACCCCGCATGCGCGCCCTACCACCTGATAAACACGGCACTCAATGTTCCCGGTTCGACGTTTGCCAACCGTCGCGGGCGCAATGCGGATTTCTTCGTGTTCAGCCGCTACTTTATCGGCAGCGAGGCGACCGGATATGTCGACACCGAGGCCGCGGAAGCGATCGTGGACGGCCTCAATATCGGCACGGCCATGGCGATCTCCGGCGCGGCCGCCGCGCCGAATATGGGGATGGCCTCGATCCGGCCGCTGTCGCCGACGATCGCGCTCTTGAATGTCCGGCTTGGCCGCTGGATCCGTCACCCGCAGGATATCGCCCGTCGCAAGGCGAAGCTGAAGCCCAAGCAGGAAGAAGGCCAGTTCTGGCGCATACCGCGACCGAAGCATCTGCTGTATGAGGCGTTTTCGAAAACCGGATTGTCGGTGGGGCAACTGGACGCCAAGGCGATCAAGGAACAGCACGGCTTCGTGTTTCTGACCGATGGCGGCCACATCGACAATCTCGGCGTTTACGAATTGCTGCGCCGGCGCTGCAAACTGATCATCGCGATCGACGGCGAGGCCGATCCCGACTTCAACTCAGGCTCGCTGGTCCAGGTCGAGCGCTTCGCCCGAATAGACATGAACGTGATCATCCGGATGAACTGGGAGCCGATCGGGATGCGAACCCAGGCCGTCACGGAAGAAATCAGGAAGGGCGAGTTGAAAGAACAACCGGGCCCCCATGTCGCCCTTGGATCGATCAGTTACCCTCCACTGACTCAGAACGGCGATCGCGAGAAGGGTGCGCTGATCTACATCAAGGCGTCGCTGAGCGGCGACGAGAGCGACTATGTGATCGCCTACAAGAAAGCCAATCCGGAATTTCCTCACGAGACGACGCTGGACCAGCTCTTCAGCGAAGAACAATTCGAGGCCTACCGGGCGCTCGGCGAACATATCGCGCGCCGGCTTCTCGATGGCCGAGATGGCGTCGCGGCCTATGCCGACGAAAAGAACGATCTCCTGAAGATCGTTGCCGCGATGCTGCCTGGCACCGCGGTGAGGTAAGACTGCAGGATTTATGAATAGCTGGCGGCCCCCGCGCAAGCGGTCCGCACGCGCACGATTGACAGGTCGATCCATCCCCATCCAAATGCCTGCCCGAGTACATCAGGCAAGGATGGATTGCGTGGCGGGTACCGAGCAGGAAACTTACGAATGCGACGCGCTGGTGGTCGGCTCGGGCTGTGCCGGCCTGTCGGCGGCGGTGACCGCCGGGCATCACGGTCTCAACGTTCTCATCGTCGAGAAGGAGCCGCGCTTCGGCGGCACCACCGCGCGCTCCGGCGGCTGGCTCTGGATTCCCGGCACCTCGCTCGCGAAGGCCTGGGGCATCGAGGAGACGCCCGATCAGGCGAAGACCTACCTGCGCCATGAAGCCGGCAACAGCTATGATGCCGCGCGCGTCGATGCGTTTCTCGCCGCCGGTCCCGAAGCGGTGGATTTTTTCACCAGCAAGACCGCCGTTCGCTTCGACATGCCGCTGACCTTTCCGGATTATCACGCCGAAGCGCCCGGCGGCACGCAGGGCGGCCGCTCGATGGTGACGCGGCCGTTCGACGGCCGCGAACTGGGCGAGCACATCGGGGATCTCGGCAGTCCCCTGCCCGAACTCACGGTGTTTGGCATGATGCTGGGATCGGGCAAGGACATCGTCCACTTCATGCGCGCCACAAAATCGCTGACGTCGGCGATCTATGTCGCAAAGCGCCTGTCGAAGCATGCGTTGGACGTGATGCGCAACGGCCGCGGCATGACGCTGACCAACGGCAATGCGCTGGCCGGGCGTCTCGCCAAATCGGCGTTCGACCTGAACATACCGCTGTGGCTGTCTTCGCCGGTGCACGAACTCATCATCGAGGATGGCGCGGTGCGCGGCGCGGTCGTCGAACGCAAGGGCAAGCTGGTTCGCATCAACGCCAAGCGCGGCGTGGTGCTGGCCTGCGGCGGCTTTCCGCATGACATCGACCGCCGCAAGGCGATGTTCCCGCACGCACCGACCGGCGCCGAACATTTTTCGCCCGGTCCCATCGGCAACACCGGCGATGGGTTGCGGCTCGCGGAGACCGCGGGCGGCCGCATCGAGGACACGTTGCCGAATGCGGCGGCCTGGGTGCCGGTCTCGATCACCGAGCGCGAAGACGGATCGAAGGGCGTGATGCCGCATTTCATCGACCGCGCCAAGCCCGGCGTCATCGCCGTGATGCGCGACGGCAGGCGCTTCGCCAATGAAGGCAATTCCTACCACGACTTCGTGCAGGCGATGATCAAGGCCGCCAATCCCGGCGAGGAGATCACGGCGTTTCTGTTGTGCGATCACCGCGCGCTGAGACGGTATGGCCTCGGCTGCGTGCCGCCGTTCCCGATGCCGCTGCGGCATCATCTTGCGACGGGCTATCTCAAGCGCGGCACGACGCTTGCCGAACTGGCCGACCGCACCGGCATCGACGCAAAAGGGCTCGAGGCGACGGTCGCCGAGTTCAACGCCTCGGCCGCGGAGGGACGCGATCCCGCCTTCGGCAAGGGATCGCGCGCCTATAACCGCTACCAGGGCGATGCGCTGCACGGCCCCAACCCCTGCATCGCGCCGATCAAGGACGGACCGTTTTACGCGATCAAGATGGTGATCGGCGACCTCGGCACCTACGCCGGCATCAAGACCGACGAACATGCGCGCGCTCTCGATGCAGACGGCCAGCCGATCGCTGGGCTTTATGCCGCCGGCAACGACATGGCGAGCATCATGGGCGGCAACTATCCCGGCGCCGGCATCACGCTCGGACCCGCACTGACATTCGGCTATATCGCGGGGAAGCATCTGGCGGGCGGGGAATGAAAGCGTATCTGGTGCTCGACCTGACGGTGAACGATTTCGGCGGCTTCAGAAAATACATTGCCGAAATCCCTGCGTTCATCGCACAGCATTCAGGCAAATACCTCGTTCAAGGGGTTGCGCCGACAACGGTCGAGGGCGACTGGAAACCCGAACGCATGGTCATCATCGAATTTCCAGAGCGCGCAAACGCAGAAGCATTCCTGAACGACCCTGTCATTCAAGACCTGTTCAAGGTGCGTCACGAGACGACGACAAGCAGACTGCTGCTCCTCGACGGCTGCACTTAACCACGAGCGTTCCCGAAAGCGCCATAGAAGTGCCCCTCCCGGATGGAACGAACATCGGCCAGTCCGATTGTTTCTGACCAAACCGGGAATCGTTTCATGCGTGCACACCGCCTGTCCGTCGTCTTTGCCTTGACCGTAACTTCCACGCTCGCGCTTGCAGGCGAAGCGGAATGGCGGCGATACGCGATCCCGAGCACCGGAACCAGCGTCGAGATGCCGGTCACGATCTTCACGCGGGATGCCGGGCCGCCGGAAGGCGGAACGGGCCGGCGCTTTTTCACCGACGACAATCGCGCCGACCTGACGGTGCAGTCCGTGCCCAATCCCGACAACGATTCACCGGCCACGTTCCTGGCGAAGAAAAACCCGCCGGCTGGCATCGTTTATCAGCGGGTGACGCCCGATTTCTTCGTCGTCTCGAGCATTCGCAACGACCGCATCTGGTACAACCGTTGCAATCGGGCGAACGGGGCCATGAACTGCGTGCTGATCAATTATCCCGCCGCTGAAAAGAGCCAGTGGGACGAGGTGGTGACCCGGATAAGCCGCACGCTGAGAGGCTAGCGTCCGGATCGAGCCTCGTTGGATTCCCTCGCGCTACTCAGCGGTGATCTGCGCATCCTTGACGACCTTGGCCCAGCGCGGCCGATCCTTGGCGATCAGGTCTGCAAGACGTTGGGGCGGGCCGCCCTGCGCGATCATGCCTTGCTTGTCGAGAAGCGCTTGAACTTTCGGTTCCGCCAGGATCTCGTTGAACACCTTATTGTAGCGCTCGACGATCTCTTTCGGCGTATTGGCCGGCGCGAGAACGCCGTACCACAAATCGACATCGAAGTCGGTGACGCCGAGTTCTGCGAGCGTCGGCACATTTGGCGCCTGCGGCGCCCGTTGTTGGCTGCCCACGGCGAGGATGCGGATCTGCCCGGTTTCTGCGAGCGGAAGCGCGGTATGGACCGGCAGGAACATGGCCGAGACGTGCCCGCCCGCAAGATCCTTCACTGCGCCGGCCGACCCTGAATAAGGAATGTGCGTCAGGTTGATCTGCGCCGTGAGCTTGAACAGCTCCATGGCGAGATGTTGTGGTGTGCCGCGGCCGGGAGAAGCATAGTTGATCTCGCCCGGTTTGCTGCGGGCAAGCGCGATCAACTCCGCGAGCGTGTTGACGTTGAGCGAGGGATGAACGACGAGCGCCAAAGCGCCGGTTGCGATCTCGGCGACCGGCACGAAATCCTTCTCCGGATCGTAGGGTATTGTCGGATAAAGGCTCGCATTCATCACGAACGTATTGACGGTCACCAGCAGGTTCTGGCCATCGGGCGCAGTGCGCGCCGCGGCCTGCGTGCCGATGTTGCCGCTGGCGCCGGGCTTGTTCTCAACGATCACTGGGTGATTCCAGCGCTGCCGCAGTTCCTCGCTAAGGATGCGCGCGAGCAGGTCAGGCCCCGTGCCCGGCGAGAACGGGACGTTGAGCCGGATCGGTTGCTGCGACTGCCCGCGAGCCAGGCCGGGCATCATCGGGGCAACGGCCGCGGCGAGAATCCCCAGCACCGTACGGCGCGAATGCATGCCGCTTGCGGAATCGATCGCCACGCTTTTCTCCCATAATTGCCCGCCAGCAGGTCGGCCTGCGGAACTTTTCTATGAAAATCTCTTAATGTGAGATTATGATGTATTATGCTTCGACGGTGCGTCAGTTCAAGCTTGATTCCGCCGGATCGGGAAAAGTATCTGCCGAAAGCGGAGCCAACACGGGCCGCGCGCCAAAACCGGAGCGAAGTCAGACCATGCGGCTTGACGCATGAAGCCGAAGAACAGCCTGGAGCGGGTGCTTGCGGTCCTCGAAGTGTTTTCCGAGGAGCGGCTGGAATGGACGCCCGAGGATTTGATGCGCGAGCTCGGCTACAGCCGGCC
>Ga0081540_1000515_pt1 | contig 37910 bp, 39 predicted proteins | sample TabmetS2T1R1_FD_71024 | JGI IMG/M metagenome (GOLD analysis project Ga0081540, IMG submission 71024) | Tabebuia heterophylla rhizosphere microbial communities from the University of Puerto Rico - S2T1R1 | ecosystem: Host-associated > Plants > Roots > Rhizosphere ...
ACTACACCCGCTACCTGCTCACCGCTTCGACGCCAAAACCCGAGGGAGGAGCCCGGTGCGTTAGCAGCGCACGCCGGGATCTGGCCGGGGGGCGGGGCGCAAGCCTCGTCCCTACCGGGACCACACTTACCGTTATATATCGAGCCGCCATTTTAGTTTCTATATCAAACGCGGACCCTGCAGGCGCTCGAGAGCGTCTGTCGTGAACACGCCCCAGCGTTTAGGGGTACCCAACATTGGAGTTTGATCGAAAACTAAACGGCACCCCGGGAGATAGAGTGGATCAACCAGAAACAAGGGGCTGATCGGCGGCCAGCCGTGACCTTCGAAAGTCGGCTTACCAAAAACCGGCAAGCCACGCAGATCGACCCACTCTCGCTGATCGGTCCATGCCTTCACCGGCATTATGTTTGATACACGTAGAATGGCAGGCGCCGCTAACAGGGTGCCAAGACGTTTGATCAGCCATCGGCGCGTCGATGCCATACTACATGCTACCGTATATCAGGCAGGAAATCCAGTAGCGGGAGGCGAACCGAAGATTGCTCTTTTCTCCCGGCACCATCTTGCCAGTGCCCAACGAAACAGAAGAGCTTTATGCCCAAATTCGCGGAGGAGCACCAGGCAGCGCCCTGGCTCTGGGATTGACACATCAAGTGGTGGCCTTTCGGCAACCTGGCTGTTGTAAGAAATGCTGGAACTCTGGTGCTGCATTCTTACGCACTGTGCAACTTGGAGACCAGTAGCGTGTGCCTTTAAGTGACGCTCAACCCAGGACTCCACTTCTGAATGGATGAAAGAAGGGGCTCAGCTCACCGCCGCCAAACGGCAGGCCGTGGCTCATGCCTGTGCGGTGCATGGGGTGAGCGAGCGGCGGGCGTGCAGGATACTGGGCGTGGATCGCGCATCGATGCGCTACCGCGGCCGCCGTCCCAGCGAGACCGATGTGCGGCTGTGCATTCGAGCACTGGCGCACAGGAGGCGTCGGTTCGGCTACCGGCGCTTGCACGTGTTGCTGAGACGGGAGGGATGGCGCATGAACCACAAACGCTTTCGACGGCTTTACCGTGAAGAGAAACTGCAAGTGCGCCAGCGCGGCGCCCGCAAACGCGCCTTGGGCGTGCGTGCGCCGCTGGCGCTGCCGAGCGGGCGCAATGAGCGCTGGTCACTGGATTTCGTGTCCGACTGCTTCAGCGACGGCCGGCGCTTTCGCATTCTAGCGATCGTCGACGACTTCACGCGTGAGAGCCTGGCGTTGATCCCGGACACCTCGTTGTCAGGTATGCGCGTCGCCCGGGAACTTGATGCAGTGATCGCACGTCGCGGCCGGCCCAAGAGCTGCGTCTCTGACAACGGCACCGAGCTCACCAGCAAGGCGATCCTGAACTGGACACGGACGCGGGATATCGACTGGCACTACATCGCACCTGGCAAGCCTCAGCAGAATGCGTTTGTTGAGAGCTTCATCGGTCGACTGCGGGACGAGTGCTTAAACGAGACCCTGTTTGGCTCGTTGGCCCAAGTCCGCACCGACCTTGAGTCCTGGCGCAGCGATTTCAACGGCGTGCGACCGCACTCGGCACTGGCTAACAGGACACCGGAGGAGTTCCGCGCCCAGCATATCGCCATTGCAGCTGGCGCCAACAACGGTCAAAACTTTAACCCAGGACTCCACTCCTGAATGGATGAAAGAAGGGGATCAGCTCATCAGATGTCAACTCTGCGCAGGCGACGACAAGCCTCCACCACTTCCAAAGGGTTGTAAGGCTTCTCGAAGAAGAGGCTGTCGCGGACCCTACGAGAGCGATCAACCGAGTTGCCTGAAGTATAAATGACCGGCATTTTTCAACACAGCTTCAACAAGTCCGGCGATTCCGTAGGGCGAGGTGTCTGTTGTTGCGGCTTCGCGCGTAAAGACCGTGATGGCCGCCTCAGAGGCCCCGATCGCCTTCTCCAGGTTGCCGGCCAGATCACCTCGGCGCCGACCCAAGTAGCGGTAGCCCAGATTCAACCACAGCTCGCCCTTGACCTGCTCAGCGGCCACTCTTTGAGTGCGGCTTCCAGGGCCAGCACTTGCTCGCCGAGCGCGATGTTTTCCTCGTCGTCCCTGGTCTGCAGGCAGCGCTCATGCAGCCGGACGAACTCCGCGGCCATCTGCTGCTGATCCGCTTCAACCTGCTGCGCGAAAACTAGCGATGGCGACCATGCTGCCGCGGCCAGGAGAACGCCCAACACAACACACGCCAATATGCGCCGCATACTCCCCTCCCAATGGCTGCGCTGCAGGCGGACGCTGGTTTGTTTGCCCGCGGGCAATAGGAAGGGTTGTTCCCTAGGTAACAGCGGCCCAAACCAAACTATGGGACAACCCACTCACGCCCGCACTGCAGCGGGTAGGGGAAGCTTAGAGGAGAGATATCATGAAGACCATCCTGTCCGCCCTTATTGCCCTTTCAGTGATCGCCGGCGTCGCCGGCACTGCAAGCGCGATGGACGCCAAAGAGTTCTATGAGCGGGTTGACCGCAATCACTTCTGATTGGTCCGAACCCGGACGCCAGTGAGCCGACTGAAGACCATCCTGTCCGCCCTTGTTGCGCTTTCGGTCATCGCCGGCGTCACTGGATCCGCCAGCGCGCTCGACGTCAAGACCTTCTACGAGCAGGTCGACCGCAACCACTACTAAGAGCAAAGCATGAGTATCGAGCCCGCCGGCGGTCAGCCGTCATGTGCCCGCCGGTGACGCTCGAAAGTCGCAGGAGAAGCGCCATGAAGACCATGATCTCAGCGCTTGTTGTGCTGTCGGTGCTGTCGGGCTATGCCGCATCAGCCTTCGCAGACAAGGTCCCGAAGTCCATTTGGGAGCAGCTCGACCGCGAGGGTTACGGCGGTGATTCCACAATCTCCTAGCTAAACGGTTCACGCCGCAGCGGCCAGCAAGTCTTGCTTTTTGAATCCTTCTTACACTATCCGCATCTGCCCGGGCGGATACTCGCTCGCCAGTGCGAACGCGACGTGGGGCGCGCCGTTGAGCCACAGGTCGAAATCCTCCTCCCGCGTCAACAGCACCGGCATTCGTTCGTGATTAATGGTTGCCACCAGCTTATTTGGCGTCGTGGTGAGGAACGCGTAGACCTCGATGTCGACCTTGGGGGCCGTCCTTTTTTACCGGTCCTTGATAGCGACGCCAAATCCCGGGGAAGGCGAACATCGGGCGCTCATCCTTCCCCTGCAGCGGAAACCAGTGCCACGTGGCCGGTTTGACATCGCCATTGGGCTCGCAAAATGACGTCGCCGGCACAAGGCAGCGCCGCTCCTCGAATGAGTTTCGCCAGAACCGGCTCTCCATGATTTTGTCCTCGCGCACATTGGTGACGCGCCGCGGTGCTCGCTCCTTTTGGTGTAGTACGAAGCCCCAGCTCATGAGAACGATCTCCCGATCGGCGTCGGCGCTCTGCCGGACGACGGGAGCGACGTGGCCGGGGAAAATCGCGGATAAAGGTTCGAAGGCCGCACCACGATTGTGCGAAACGCGGAAGAAGCGGGCCACTGCGTCCCGCTTCTTGTTCAATGAATAGAGATTACACACGGGGGCTAACCCGACCGCCAGGGATTTTGCCCAACGGCCAGCGCTTTTCTTCGTAAGCCTCAATGGCATTGATGATCGATTCGAACTCCGCTTCTTCGGCGGAGCCCTCTATGCAACCTTCAAGTTCGTCGGCTCGGCGCACGAGCAGGGCGTGCGTCGCGTCAGCCTCTAGCAGCAATTGCGCCTCGGCCGCATTCAGCCAAGTGGCCGCGTGCCACGCGAGGCCTAGCTCTTGCAGCTTCTTCACGGCTGAGATGCGCTGCCGGTCGATTTCGCCCATGGACCCCTCTCGGCACACAAAGTCGTGCCGAAAGTTAAGGTGATTCGCATCCCCCCGGTTGCGTGTGCCCCACGACAAGGGGGTGCGGGCGCTGCGGAATTACTCTCCCCGGGCTGCGAGCCCTCAGCCATGCTCACTGGCGAGTAGCGCTGAGGAGGCGACCATGCCCAAGGGTTTTAGGCGGGAAAAACCGCGCGTGTTTGGCTGCAGGGTAAGGGCGGAGCGCTCACGCCCGGACAGGCCCTAGCGCTCCTACCTATCAAGGTGGGAGAAACCAATGACTACCCGTCGCCTATCGTACCCCTCTGCGCCAGGCGCTACTCGACAACAACACCGGGCACGTCACCATCGTCGTGTGCGAAACGGACTACAAGGCACTGAAGCGGGGCATTGGACATTTGCCGCCGCCGCTGCAGTAGGTTCCCTGTTGAAGTCCCCGTCGCGGGCCGTTCAAGCGGCGTCCCGTGACCCGTCCATGTCCGGCTTACCTTGAGCCACAAAGGGATTGTAGGCGCGTGACTGACCTCGCTCGTCCTCTATGACTATCTTCTCCCCCTTGGCAATCGCACCGACCAAATCCTCTAGGACGATCAGTGCAAGCCGAACCACGGAGCTATTGGATTCAAGGCACGTTGTGCTGGCTAGACGCTCTAGTGCACACCCAATAAACCGTCGTTCTGGACGCGCAGCTGGGTCAGGCGTCTGAGCATCGTGGCTGTCCTAGTGACTATCGTCGCTGGCATGCCTGGTGTGGCGGCAACGATTGCTCACTTCATTCGTGTTTATTGGGCCGAACCTTCACCATCATCTTCATCATCACCACCAGCTCCTTCGAGGATCCCAGACCGTCCGAAGTCAACCCGCAGTCCAGGGCCCGGGCGATGCCTTCCGTATCACCAGTTCAAAGATGGCCGATGCCAGGACGTCCGCTGGTTACGACACGATGAATTCAGCGGGCCGCGGAGTTGACCCATGGGCATGGGTTTCATTCCGCGGGACGAGAACCGCGATCCGGATTGTCTCAGCATGATTAGCGACAGATGGCAGACAGAGCAGGCGATTGAAGCTCTGGAGCTTAACAGCATCATTAAGGTCTGCTGTGCGGACCTGCTGAATGAGGTGGCCCCAAACCGTCGGACGGCCCGGCGGCGGGATTAAGCTTGGCCCGGTTGCTGTCAAGCCGCCAGTTGCTGCACAGGCTCAGCGCCCGCGAAGGCCTCGTCGGGCGTGAGCCCGGCGAGCGCCGAATGCGGGCGCTGAGCGCAATAAAATTTGACCCAATCGCCGATCCCCTTGCGTGCCTCCGTTGTGGTCTCAAATGCATGCAGATAGACGCATTCATACTTGAGTGACCGCCAGAGCCGTTCGATGAAGACATTGTCCATCCACCGACCCTTGCCATCCATCGAGATCCTCACGTTCGCTTCCTTCAGGATAAGCGTGAAGCGTGGCGAGGTGAATTGACTGCCCTGGTCGGTGTTGAAGATCTCTGGCGCCGCGTATTTCTGAAGCGCATCTTCCAGAGCCTAGATACAAAACTCCGCGTCCATCGTATTGGATACTCTCCAAGCCAATACTTTGCGGCTCGCCCAGTCCATGATGGCAACCAAATACAGAAAGCCACGCCGCATCGGCAGATATGTTATGTCGGCGCACCAGACCTGGTTGGGCTGGTCAATCTTCAGATCGCGCAGCAGGTAGGAATGGACTTCGTGGTCTGCAGCCGGAATGCTGGTGCGCGGTCGCTGGTAGACCACGCACAGGCCCATCTTCTGCATCAGCCGGCGCACACGCTTGCGCCCGACCACGTAGCCCTCGCGGCGCAAATACCGAGCCATCTGCCTGGCACCGTAATACGGCGTGCGCATGTGCTGTTCGTCGATCAGCCGCATCAGCGTCAAATTGTACTCGGTCTCGCCCGCCGGCTGGTAGTAGAACCCAGACCGGCTGATCCCAACCAACTCGCATTGGCGAGCAATCGACAGCGACGCATGGCCGCTGTCGATCATTTGCCGCCTTCGATCGATGCTCAGCGACCGAAGGCCTTCGCTGAAAAATCACGCTCCACAACCAATTGGCCGATCTTTGCGTGCAGCTTCTCGATGTCCTCTTCGCACGCCTTACCCGCCTCTGGCTTGCCTTCAAAAACTGTGGAAAGGTTCTCCAGCGCCTGCTTCTTCCAGGCATTGACCATAGTCTGATGTACGCCGTGCTTCGCGCCAAGTTGCGAGATCGTCAACTCGCCTCGAATCGCTTCGAGGGCTACTTTCGCCTTGAATTCTGCGCTGTAGCGTTTGCGCGTCATCTTGCTCATCAGTGCTCGTCCTTTTTCAGGTCGAGCCAAGCTTAACTAACTGTCCGATTCGTGGGGACCATCTCTGAAGCAGGTGCGCACGTATGCCGAACTCTTGGAAATCCTCGACCCCTTTAAACACAATGCCGAGCAGGAGTTTGGCCACGTCCTGCTGACGCTGAGTTACAATGAGAGCGCACAGCAGCGCTTAGAGACGCTCGAGGGCGAGGCCGGGCGGCTCAAGCTCGCGGTGGCTGGAGCAAAGTGTGAAGGCAAGGCGAACGCTAATTCACCCGTACAGCCAGATCCGGGGGGTATGCGGGCAAATCCTCTTTCTGACGCTGCTATGCTCCTGCGACGGTTGCCTGAAAATCTGGTGCCGCAGGAGGGATTTGAACCCCCGACCCACGCATTACGAATGCGTTGCTCTACCCCTGAGCTACTGCGGCCTTTTCCAATATTATCAGTGTGTTAGAAGCTAGAACCTTAGTCGATCTGCGGCAATAGCAATTAGGCCTTGGACGGTGCGCCAAGCCCCGCGGTGAAATGACCAAATGGTCAAGACAGCAGGGCCACTAACGCCGCCAACGGTCATAAGCGATGACCGTGATGAGAGCAAGCGAGGGCACTAGAGGGACTGCAGCCAACCTTAAGCCGATGGGGGCCAAAAACCCAATCACCCCTTGCCAATGCGCTTCGCCATTGAGCATCAGACCGAAATTGAGAATGCGAGAGCGCTCTGGGAGATACGCGCTCTCGCCCTGCGGTATTCGGGAAGATTCAACCGCACCTGTCGCCGGATCGAGGGGATGGCGACGGATAATCCAGGCACGAAAACGCGAAACTTTCAACAAGTTGTTCCACTTTTTGGCGTCGCAAATCCAGTTATCCACATATTGCAAGGCGGCGCGCCCCAGCTTCGCCTCAAACCTCGCACGCGCGTGGCGCGGCCAACGAGCAGCGGTTCTTCGCGTGCGACGGAGCTTCGATGTGCACCATGCGACCGACACGTTTCCCAAGGCCAAGGCGAAGACATCAGCCGGGCGCGTTCGGCCGACGCGAGAAAGAAGCCCCGCAGCGGGGAGCGCGGGGCAGTCTTAGCGGCCTCTTGATTTCGCTCGTATAGCAAATGCATTGCTGCGGTATCGTGACAGCACAAGCTGATCGCTCGATTGACAGTTGAATCTTGCTCTCCCCGTGCCGTCTTGCCACGCGCGCAAATCTGCCGTGTGCGCTTTGTCGTTGCCCCGCTCCGCGTCGTGCGCCGGCCGTTAACTCGACGCCCCGGAAAAGTCCGGTGCGCACACGGTTTGGCCCTGTGACAAACGTTCAACCGCAACCGTCACGCCATAGACTTGTTGCAGTCGCGCGGGTGTGAGCACCTCGTGCGGTGGCCCTTGCGCAACTAGGCGGCCAGCGTCGAGCAGCGCCACGCGATTGCTAATGCTGAAGGCATGATCGGGATCATGCGTTGAGAGCAGAACGGCGAGGCCGTGCCCCGCTAGCCGCTTCACCTCGCCCAGCACAGTCACCTGATTGCCGAAATCGAGACTAGCGGTCGGCTCATCCATGACGATGGCGGGAGCATCCTGTGCCAGCGCGCGAGCGATGAGTGCAAGCTGCCGCTGCCCACCGCTGATGCGCGTGTATTCGATGTCTGCAAGCTCGGCGATACCAAGCGTCGCCAAAGCGCCCAGAGCACGACGCCGATCCTCGTCGGATGGAGCAGCAAACAAACCGAGATGTGCCGTTCGACCCATCACCACCATGTCGATCACACGGAATGGAAAATGCGCCGCATGCGCCTGCGGAACGTAAGCGACCCTGCGCGCGATCTCAGGGCGCGTGAGCTGGGCCATTGCCACGCCATCGACGAAGACCTCGCCCGCCTGCGCCGGCAGGAGGCCGAGCACGGTCTTAAACAATGTGGTCTTGCCCGAGCCGTTGGGCCCAAGCAGACACACGACCTCGCCCGCTCGGACCTCAAGCTCGACATCGCGTCCAACGGACTTTGCGCCATAGCCAAAGCCCAACCGACGTGCAGCCAAGATGGGAATTTTCACGACCACCCCTCGCGTCCGCGCGCCAGCAGCCACAGGAAGAAGGGGGCGCCGATTACGGCCGTCAGGATGCCGATCGGCACTTCAATGCGCGCCATCGTCCGGGCCAGTGTGTCCACCAGCAGCAAGTAGCCGCCCCCGAGCAGCATGGCAGCCGGCAATAGGCGATCGAAGCTCGGACCAACCAGCATACGAGCAATGTGAGGGATGACGAGACCCACCCAACCAATCACGCCGGAAATGGCAACCACGCTGGCAGTCATCAGTGTTGCCGCCGCAATGACGAGCAAGCGCAACCGGCCGGCTTCCACACCCAATGCTTTGGCCTCTTCGTCGCCGAGTGAAAGCACATTGATCCGCCAACGCAGCAAAACAAGGGGAACCAGAGCTACCACCACAAGGGGAGTTGCGCCCCACACCTCCGCCTTGCGAATTGCTGACAGGCTGCCGAGCAACCAGAACACGATGGCTGGAAGCTGGTCGTAGGGGTCGGCCAGAATCTTTAGGAGCGAAATGGCTGCACCCGCGAGCGCACCCACGACCACACCTGCTAAAACTAGCACCAGCACGGGTTCCCGACCGTGCACAACAGAGGCGATTGAGTAGACCAATCCGACGGTGGCCAAGCCCATCATAAAGGCCGTGAGCTGGATGCCGGCGACCGGGAGCGACAGGAAGATGCCAATCACTGCACCGAGGCCGGCTCCGGTCGAAACCCCGAGGATATCCGGCGATACCAGTGGATTGCGAAACAGGCTTTGATAAGCCGCTCCTGCCGCTGCCAGTGCTGCGCCGACAATCACGGCGGCGAATACCCGTGGCAGCCGCACCTCGAACAGCACCGTGTCGATCTGGCCTTGCGGTGACGCCCCTGCGAGCTTGCGAGCGAACGCTTGCGCGATGTCACCGGGGCTCAAGGGATAAGCACCAATCAGGGCTGCGGCGACCACGAGCACGACCAGCGCCATCGCCAGGCAACCGAGCACGCCGAGCCGCATGTTGGCCAGAACGGCGCCCCGGCTGCGCGTGATGCCTGTGCCTTCGACCATGGGATCAGGATGTCGCTTTGGCTGTAATCGGGACCTGCGTGAGGGTTGCAAGCATCGGCTATCGACCTTCCAACGCAAAGGGATGGCGAAGAAAACTTAGCAGGCGCGAACGCGGTCGAGAATAACTGCGCATGGTTGCCATTCTCAGTCGGCAACGGAGCGTTCGATCCGCTCCATGTCCGCATCGGAGAGGCCAAAGTGGTGGCCGATCTCATGCACCAGGACATGTGTGACGAGATGGCCGAGCGTTTCGTCGCTCTCCGACCAATAGTCGAGTAGCGCGCGCCGATAGAGAAACACCAAATCGGGGACCTGCGCGACGTCCATCACGCTTTTCCGATCGAGGCTGACGCCTTGATAGAGCCCCATCAGGTCGAACGGGCTTTCGATGTTCAAGGCATTCAAGACCTCGTCGGTTGCAAAGTCCTCGACGCGAATGACAACGCCGGCGCAGAGTGCACGAAATTCAGCGGGCAGTCGCTGCCAGGCAGCCGCGGCAAGCTCTTCCAACTCGGCGATGCCGGGTGCGCGGGCGCTGGCCCAATCATTTGGCGAACCCATAGCTCTCTTTCCCCCGGACTTGCCAGGTGGTCGTCAAGAGACATAGGACAGGCCGTGGGTTCCGGCCAGAGGCGTGCAAGCCGCGCCAGCTCAGGCTTCGGGCTCGATCACCGCCATCACCTGACGCACTCCGACGATGGCCCGCAGGGCGTGTTCCACCAACTCCGCCGTGCGCGGCGCTACGCCGGCGAGCCGGAGGTCGACGGTCAGTTCGCTGCCGTCACCGGCCTCGCGCGTGGCATGCACCCGCGACGGCACCGCACCGAGCTTGGCGACCGGTTCGATCAGGCGCGGCAGCAGTCCTGGATCGGCGGGCGCCGTGATGAAGAAAAAGGCGCGCACAGTACTCTTTCGTGGGTGTGGCAAGTCGCCGCCGAAGGCGGCCAAAGTCCCAGAGGGCATGGGGGTAGGTCCTTACATACGGATGGCGAACAAAACGACGGCGGCCCGGCGCCCTCAGGCGACCGGGGCTGTAATTCGCGCAATCCGAATGCGTTGAAACTGGACCATGGGCCGCACTATAGACGCTGGCGGGTTAATTTTTCAACCCCAGTCTTTGGCACTGCCAAAATGCCGGCGACCGGCGGCCCCGTTTCGGCGGCAAATGCCGAGCGGCTCAGCCGAAGCGGGCGCGCCCCTCCTCAATAACGTCCTCAAAGGTGCGCAGGCCGGTACGCTGGGCGCTGACCAGCACCGCCATATTGCCGGGGCGATGCTCGTTCTTCCACATGCGCGTATGCGCTTTGGGGATTTGCGTCCAGGGGAAGACCTCAGACATCGCAGGATCGATGCGGCGCTCTACCACAAGTTTGTTGGCCTGCGCGGCCTGCAGCAGGTTGGCGAAGTGTGAGCCCTGCACACGCTTCTGATGCATCCACAGATAGCGCGCGTCCATGGTGAGATTGTAACCTGTGGTGCCGGCGCAGATCACCACCATGCCTCCCCGCTTCACCACCAGCACCGAGACGGGAAAGGTCGCCGCACCAGGGTGCTCGAACACGAAGTCGACATTGTTTCCCTTTCCGGTGATCTCCCAAATGCCGGCGCCAAATTTGCGCGCTTCCTTGAACCAAGCTTCGTATTCAGTGGTGCCAATTTTCGGCAACTCGCCCCAGCAGTTGAACTTATTGCGGTTGATGACGCCGCGCGCCCCGAGTTGCATGACAAAATCACGCTTTTCTTCATCGGATACGACGCCGATGGCGTTGGCGCCGGAAGTGGCGATCAGCTGCACGGCCATCGATCCTAGGCCGCCTGATGCTCCCCAAACGAGCACATTGTGTCCCGGTCGCAGCACGTGCGGGCGATGGCCAAACAGCATGCGGTAGGCCGTGGCCAGTACGAGCATGTAGGAGGCGCTTTCTTCCCAGGTGAGATGCCGGGGCCGCTCCAGGAGTTGGCGGTCCTGCACGCGGCAGAACTGGGCAAAGGAGCCGTCGGGGGTCTCGTAACCCCAGATGCGCTGGGAGGGCGAAAACATCGGATCGCCGCCATTACACTCCTCGTCGTCGCCGTCGTCCTGATTGCAGTGGACGACGACCTCGTCACCGACTTTCCAGCGCTTTACCTTGGAGCCGACGGCATAGACGATGCCGGAGGCGTCCGAGCCGGCGACATGATAGGGCTGCTTGTGTACATCCAACGTCGAGATCGGCTTGCCGAGTGCGGCCCACACGCCATTGTAGTTCACCCCCGCTGCCATCACGAGAACGAGGACATCGTGGCTGTCGAGCTCCCAGGTGGGCACGACTTCCACCTGCATTGCGGTTTCGGGCGGACCGTGGCGTTCCTTGCGAATGGCCCAGGCATACATTTGTTTGGGCACGTGGCCGAGCGGCGGAATTTCGCCGACCTGGTAAAGGTCCTTGAGGCCGGTCATAACGCCCCCGGCCGCTACCCCGTTGCCCACCCCCGTTTGGGAGGCCGTTTGGTCGTCTCTAACGCGCGGAGGCTTGACACCGGATTCGGCCTTCGAGTGCACAGCCATGACAGTCTCCTCGTCAACGGCAAAGACAGCCCGTGCCTGCTGATGTTGCACCGCCGAACGTGTGCCACTTTGGGCGTTCGCTCAAGCGAAATCTCGAAGCAGCGCACGCATGCTAAACGCGCCTTAACGCCTGATCGCTAGAGTGCCCTTCGGGGTTCGCGACGGGTATGCGGGCATGAGCGGCGCGGGGAACACGACCATGGCGTTTTTGGTTCACCACTTTTCGAGTATCGCGGCCACCGATTACAAGACGATTGCAATCCTCTGCCTGCTATGCGCGCTTGCAGCATATTTCATCAAAGAATATCTCGCCCATCCTCCCATGGTTATCTTTGTGTACCCGGTTCTCGTTGCCTGCTCAATTCTTGCTCACTATATCTTCAACCTCTTTGAAGTTTATCCAAACAACCGGCTTGACCAATGGCTGATGTGGACCATCATAGCCGCAATCTGTGGGACCATCGCTGGAATCGGTCTCATTACCGGGGCCGTGATCACCAAAGAACGGCTGGGCTCCTAGCTGTGGGCAGCCGACCCCAGGGGAACTGGCCTCACCACAACTCGTTTTGCACTGCAGCGCAGTCGCGTTAGATTAGCCCTGGAGTGCAATGGGCGACAAGGAGCGTTCGCCATGAGGGGCCGCAAACCCGCCGCCGGCGCGCAGGCTGCGCCGCGGGACAAGCCCTGGCTATTCCGCACCTATGCCGGCCACTCGACGGCGGCGAAATCCAACGAGCTCTACCGCACCAATCTCGCCAAGGGCCAAACCGGTCTTTCCATCGCCTTCGATCTGCCAACCCAAACGGCTTACGATTCCGACCACGAGCTCGCTCGCGGCGAGGTCGGCAAGGTCGGCGTGCCGGTGTGCCACCTTGGCGATATGCGTACCCTCCTCGAGGGCATACCGCTCGGGCAAATGAACACGTCGATGACAATCAATGCCAGCGCCGCCTGGCTGCTGGCCCTCTACATTGCTGTGGCCGACGAGCAAGGCACCGAGCGCAAGGTTCTCACGGGCACAATCCAGAACGATATCATCAAGGAGTACCTGTCGCGCGGCACCTACGTGTTTCCGCCCGAACCGTCGCTGCGGCTGATCAAGGACACGATCGTCTATAGCTACCGCGCGCTGCCGAAGTGGAATCCGACGAACATTTGCTCCTATCACCTGCAGGAAGCGGGGGCGACGCCGGTGCAGGAGCTGGCGTTCGCGCTTGCGACCGCCAAGGCCGTGCTCGACGTCGTGCAAGCCTCCGGTGATGTGGCGCCGTCCGACTTCGGCACCGTGGTCGGGCGCATCTCGTTCTTCGTCAACGCCGGCCTGCGCTTTGTGACCGAGATCTGCAAAATGCGGGCCTTCAGCGAGCTGTGGCAAGAGATCACTGCCGAGCGCTACGGTGTCAGCGATCCCAAACATCGATTGTTTCGCTATGGCGTTCAGGTCAATTCTTTGGGCCTCACCGAATCGCAGCCGGAAAACAACGTCTATCGCATCCTGCTCGAGATGTTGGCCGTCACCCTTTCCAGGGATGCGCGCGCCCGCGCCGTGCAGCTGCCGGCCTGGAACGAGGCTCTCGGCCTGCCGCGGCCCTGGGACCAGCAGTGGTCGATTCGCATGCAGCAGGTGTTGGCCTATGAAACGGACTTGCTGGAGTACGGCGATATATTTCAGGGATCGAAGGTCATCGACGCTAAGGTCGAAGACCTGAAAACCGCGGCACGGGGTGAACTCGCACGCGTCGAGGCGATGGGTGGCGCGGTCGCCGCCATCGACTACATGAAAGAGCGCCTGGTTGCCAGCAACAGCGACCGATTGCGGCGTATCGAAAGCGGTGAGCAGGTCGTGGTCGGCGTCAATCGTTGGACGGAAAGCGAGCCGTCGCCGCTGTCTGAAGGCAGCGCGGCGGTGCAAGTGATCGACCCGGCGATCGAGGCCGAGCAAATCGCGCGCTTGGCGGCCTGGCGCGCGGCCCGCAATGCTGCGGGGGCGCGCGCAGCCTTGAGCGAACTACGGCGCGTCGCAAGCGAGGGCGGCAACATCATGGAGCCGTCGATTACCTGCGCTAAGGCTGGTGTGACCACGGGCGAATGGGGGCAAACGCTGCGCAGCGTTTTCGGCGAGTATCGCGCTCCCACCGGAATTGGCCGAGCCATCGCCAGCGCCAACGATACCAATCTCGAGGAGGTGCGCGCTGAGGTCGAGCGCGTCTCGCGCCGGCTCGGGCGACGCATCAAGCTGCTGGTGGGCAAACCAGGGCTCGACGGTCACTCCAATGGCGCCGAGCAGATCGCCGTCCGTGCCCGCGATTGCGGCATGGAAGTCGTATATGAGGGCATCCGACTGACGCCGCAGCAGATTGTGCGGGCGGCCATCGACGAAGCCGTCCACGTGATCGGCCTCTCGATCCTTTCGGGAAGTCATGTGCCATTGGTCGCCGAGGTCATGCAACGCCTAAAGCAGGAGGGTTGTGACGACGTGCCCGTTGTGGTCGGGGGCATCATTCCGCCCTACGATGCCGAAACGCTTGCGAACTTCGGCGTGTCTGCGGTCTATACGCCCAAGCATTTCCAGCTCACTGCCATTATGCGCGATATCGTGCTCCTGCTTGACCGCCCCGCTAAGGCTGCCTGAGGCTAATGCATTGGCACGCCGACCGCGCCCCGCGGCGGCCATCCTTGCATGGCGCAGCCGCGCCGAATAGCATTGCCCGTCTTGGGACATTGGACCGGGACGGAGCACAAGCTTTTTTGCCTCTTGGCACGCGGAAAGGTTGGGCGATGGCGACTTACAACATCCTCATGATGGGCGCGTCTTATGGGTCGTTGCTGGCCTCCAAGCTTCTGTTCGGCGGGCACAGGATCCACTTGGTGTGTCTGCCCGCCGAAGCCGATCTCATCAATGCCGAAGGCTTTGAGGTGCGCCTTCCCGTTCGAGGGCGCAAGGAACCCATCGTGCTGCAGTCCCGCAAGTTGCCCGGCAAGGTCTCGGCCGGCCCCGCCGCCGGGATCAATTTGAAGGACTACGACCTGGTCGGGCTTGCCATGCAGGAGCCCCAGTATCGATCCGCCGGGGTGCGCGAATTGCTCGATGCGGTGGCGAAATCGCGGGTACCCTGCATGTCAATCATGAACATGCCGCCCCTGCCCTATGTGAGGCGCATCGAGGGACTGAACCACGACGCATTGAAGCCCGCCTATACCGATCCCAGCGTTTGGGATTCGTTTGATCCCGGAGCTATTACGCTGAACAGTCCCGACCCGCAGGCCATTCGCCCACCCGAGGAAAAGGTGAATGTGCTACAGGTGACGCTGCCGACTAATTTTAAGGTGGCACGCTTCGACAATCCCAAGAGCACGGCCATCCTGCGGCAGCTTGCAGACGAAATCGAGGCCATACGCTATGACGCCCCCGAGGGCAAAATCGAGCTTCCGGTCAAGCTGCGGGTGCACGATTCAATTTTTGTACCCCTCGCCAAATGGGCGATGCTGCTCGCCGGCAACTATCGCTGCGTGACCAAGGACGGCATGCGTACAGCCCAGGAAGCCGTGCACAGCGACATTGAGACGTCGCGTTCGGTCTACAATTTCGTCAACGATCTGTGCGTTAAACTCGGGGCCTCGCCGACTGATCTCGTCCCCTTTGAAAAATATGCCGCGGCGGCGCAAAGCTTGACACGGCCAGCGTCCGCGGCGCGTGCCCTCAATAACGGCGCGCCTTATATCGAGCGCGCGGATAAGCTGGTGCAGCTGATAGCCAAACAGAAGGGGCTGCAACATGCAACCATCGATGCCGCCGTAGCGTTGGTCGATGCTCGCCTCGAGGCAAACCGCAAAAAGGCAGCATAGCAAACGCGCCCGAGCCTGGGCCCCGGACGCGCTCGCTCGCGAGACCAAACTCGCTTACTGGCCTTGGCCGCCGCGGTTGTCGCGGTCAAGATAGGGCCAAATGCTGTCCTCGTAAGGGGCGGCGCTTGCAGCCGCGGCGAAGCCCGCCAGAACGGATAAGGCGAGCAGGGCGGACGCAATCGTCTTCATGATCAGCTCCTCGGTTTCGATTTGTCCTAGCAATGATACTCAAGCGCGCTTGGCGCTGTTTTTAGTTAACGGAGCAGTGCTCGCGCGCGTTCCGCGCAGCAGCGGATCCTCACGCACGCGTGAGATGGCTTGATGGCTGCCGACCGCGCGCCGCCGTTGTGGCGCCCGCGCTCACCAAAGCCCACTCCCGCCCGGCGCGTTTGCCGCTTGCCAAGCCCGCGTCTGTCCGGGGTGCTCGCCCATCGGCCTGGTCACAAAAAAAAGCGATTGCCCGCTACACGCTGGGGGCAGGAGCAAGGCTTTAGCGCGTCAGTTGGCAAATGAGGAAGGAACCGCGATCAGCCCATCAATTTGCTTTGCATCGGCCCGGCGCTGGCAGCGAAGAGGCAAAGCGTCTTTCCCGAGCACAACCTCACCAGCGGGCCACAGCGATGCCGCGCGCGCACCGCCCGAAGCCCTGGCCCGCGCCCTTGGCTCGCAAACAGTTCGGCTCGGCGGCCGAATTCGCGCATCCAAAGGTGGCATCTTTTTCTCGCTGCAGCCTCCGGACAGCGTCGATATAGGCAGAAGCTGGCCGAGGCAGCAATCCCGGTCCGGAGTGCTCGATCGACAAGGCTTGCGGCGCGCGCAAGATGCCCGCGCCTGTGCTTCGCCAATCCCGGCGAGGCGATGATACGGCGGGCTTGCGCCGCGCAGGCTCGCAATTTGTGGGCGCGAAGTTGGCTTGCCCAAAATTGCCAACTTCAAGCCGGGTTGAGCCCGCGGCGCCTCAACGGGCGTCGTGAAAAATGATCCCCAGAGTGTAGCGACGGCCACTGCGAAGGCGACTCACTCCGTGGCGCATGTTGACCCGGTAAACGCCCCGCGTGCCTGTGACCGGTCGCTCGCGCACCGGGAAAATAACCGCCTCACCCTGTCGCAGCGGCGCCACCTGGGCGCGCGATTGCATGCGCGGGCGCTGTTCGGTGAGCACGAATTCGCCACCCGCAAATTCGGTGGCCGGATCGGACAAGAGCACCGCCACCTGCAGCGGAAACACCAGCTCGCCATAGACGTCCTGGTGTAGACAGTTGTAGTCGCCCGGCCCATAGCGCAATAGCAAGGGCGTGGGCTTGGTCTGGCCGGCCGCATGACAGCGTTCAAGAAAGGCCGCGTGTTCTGGGGGAAATCGCGTGGCAATGCGCATTTGCTCGTACCAGCGGTTGGCGATGGCGGCCAATGGTCGGTAAAGCTGGGTGCGCAGGGCGGCGACGTCGGCGGGCAGCGGCGCGGCAAAATACTGGTACTCGCCGCGCCCGAAGCCATGCCGGGCCATGACGATGCGGGAGCGGAACGTGGCCTCGTGATCATAAAGCGCGGCCAGCGCGCGGCACGCCCCGGGCTTCAAGAGAGGGCCGATCACGGCACAACCGTTGCTGTCAAGCTCTTGGTCGATAGCGGCCCAGTCGAGCCGGGCAAGGCCGGGCGCCGCCGCGGCGGGCTTGGCCTTGGCGCTGGCTGGAGTGAGGGCGCTGCGCGGAAGGAGGGCCATGGGGTCGATCTCGCAATTGGCTGTGGCGGCAACCTGCCATGCACCGATGCGCCATGCGACCCGATTTTGGCGCGCGTATTTGCAGATTCTTGCCGCGCAGGCCTCCCCGCCGCGGGCCATGACCTTTTGCGCTGGCGGCCGGATAAGCGCTTGCAGCGCCTGGCGCGCCATGGCCTTGGCTCGTTGGCGAGACTGACCGAAGTTGCACCAGCGCGCGTTGCCCCCGAGCGCCAGCCTCGCCTATGAGCTTGGACCGGCGTCGAAGTTTACCTTGTCGACCAGCTCGGATGCCTTTTTGCGAAACTTGGCAATGTTCTCCAAGGGCAGCGCATCGGGCTTGAGCTTGCCCCAGCTTTTCACGATTGCGGAGGGTTCGACCGCGGGATTGACCGGGTATTCGTTGTTGGCCGTCGCGTAGATTTTCTGGGCCTGTTCGGAGGCCAGATACTCCATCAGCCTGAGCGCGTTGGCCTTGTTTGGCGCGTTCTTAGCCAGCGCCATACCCGAGATATTGACGTGGCTGCCGCGATCATTGGCGTTGGGAAACAGTGGTTTGATGGCGGCGCCCCAGCGCTTCTGTTCCGGGTTCTTCTCGTTGGTCGCCATCAGGGCCATATAGTAGGTGTTGCCGACGGCAAGATCGCATTTTCCCGAGTAAATATCGCGCGCCTGCTCGCGGTCCCCGCCGGCCGGCTTGTGCGCCAGGTTGGCTTTCAGCCCCTTCAACCATTGTTCGGTGAACACCTCGCCTTTATGCGCAATGATGGTGGCAGTCAGCGAGGTGTTATAGACGTGCTGACCAGAACGGATGCAGATCTTGCCCTTCCACTTGGGGTCGGCCAGCTCCTCATAGGTGATGTTGTCCTGTTTGACGCGTTCCTTTGAGGCATAGACGATGCGCGAGCGCATGGTCAGACCAAACCAGTGGTTGCTCGGATCGCGATACTGGGGCGGAATCGCCTGCTGCAAAGAGACCAGATCGACCGCCTGCGTGAGCCCGGCCTCCTTGGCCTCCGACAAACGGCCGGCATCGACGGTGAACAACAGGTCGGCGGGGCTATTCTGCCCCTCGGCGGCGAGACGCTCGTTCAGCCCGGCGGAGGCATAAACGACGTTCGTGCGGATGCCGGTCAGTTCGCTGAAGCCCTTCAGCAGAGGGTCGATCAGCTGCGGCTCGCGGTAGGAATAGATGTTGACTTCCCCCTGCGCCGAGGCGCTAGCGAGCAAGACGGGAAGCGCCGAAGCACTTAAAGCGAGAGCCGTGGCGGCGCGCCGAGAGGCCAACCACCACATCTGAAAACTCATAACCATAGCCGTTCTCCCATGCAGGGGGTGCGCCGGCTGGCATCCTTGAGCATGCATGCGCTCGGGCCAGCAACTTCGACCTTAGTGTAAATCCTGAGTGGATTTGTCAAGAAAGTCTGCGGCCGCGGGCACAGAATGGAATCATTCCAATTCAGTGGCGGTGCCAGGCCTTGCGGCGGGGCGTGAGCCTTTGCGGCTTGGCGCTGCTGGGCTGGAGGAAAATGGGGAGCCACCACGGCCCGCAAAAGGCGCTGCGATGGGGGCAACGCGCGCTCATTTTCCGTGGTGACATCCCGCTAGCAGATACGACCGAGCCGCCGCCTTGGATGGCGACGGGCGAATTAAATCGCGTTAATCCAGGCGCGTGCGGCCGTGCCTGCTTGCGCACCGCTTCCCGCTGGCCAGGTTGCCCCAGACCATAGACACAGCTAAAAGAGGCGCCATGTCGCGATGTTCGATCAAGCTGACGATTGCGCGAATTATCGGCCCGGTCGCCTGAGCGGCGGCCGGACTGACCAGGCTTTTTGCGCAGCAAAATCAGTATCTTGAAGAACGGCATCCCCTATGAATTCGAGCCAAAGTGCCACGCGCGATTGGAGCGCGACGCTATTCCTGCCCAAGACCTCGTTCCCGATGAAGGCGGGCCTGCCCCAGCTTGAGCCTAAGTTATTGCAACGCTGGAGCAATCTTGGCCTCTACCAACGCCTGCGGGAGGTGGCGAGGGGTCGGCCAAAATTCATCCTGCATGACGGTCCCCCCTACGCCAACGGCAACATCCACATCGGCACCGCGCTCAACAAGATCCTGAAGGATATGGTGACCCGCTCCCAGCAAATGCTCGGCGCGGATTCCAACTATGTGCCGGGTTGGGACTGCCACGGACTGCCGATCGAATGGAAGATCGAGGAGCAGTACCGCGCCAAGGGCCAGGACAAGGACGCGGTGCCAGTCAACGAGTTTCGACGCGAGTGCCGCGAGTTTGCCGAGCACTGGATCGGCATCCAGCGCGAGGAATTCAAACGGCTTGGCGTCGAAGGGGATTGGGAACACTATTACTCGACCATGGCCTACAAGGCCGAGGCCACCATCGCCGCCGAGCTCATGAAATTCGCCATGAACGGTGCGCTGTTCCGCGGCTCAAAGCCCGTGATGTGGTCCGTGGTGGAAAAGACCGCCTTGGCGGAGGCCGAGGTCGAGTACCAAGACTTCACGAGCGACACGGTGTGGGTAAAATTTCCGCTCGGTCCCATCCCCGGGGCGGGCAATGACGGGGCAGGCGCGCTTATCGGCGCCTCGGTTGTGATCTGGACCACGACGCCGTGGACGATCCCCGGCAATCGAGCGATCAGCTATTCCCCCAAGATTGCCTACGGCCTCTACGAAGTTACGGCGGCGCCCGAGGGCAACTGGGCCAAAATTGGCGATCGCTTCCTGCTCGCAGACCGGCTGGCGCCGGCGGTTTTCAAGGCGGCCAAAATCGCGGCCGACGGCTACCGGCGGCTGGCAAATGTGCCGGCGGCGCAGCTGTCGCGGCTGGAATGCGCGCATCCCCTGCGAGGGCAGGGTTATGATTTTAGGGTTCCCCTGCTGGCCGGTGATCATGTTACCGATGAGGACGGCACCGGCTTTGTGCATACCGCGCCGGGCCACGGCCGCGAAGATTTTGAGACCTGGATGCAGCTCGCCCCGGAGCTGGAGAAGTGCGGCATCGATACCGCCATTCCTTTCACCGTCGATGGCGATGGTCGTTTCAGCAAAGACGCACCCGGTTTTGAGGGTAAACGCGTTATCGACGACAAGGGCGATAAGGGCGACGCCAACGAGGCGGTGATCAAGGCGTTGGTGGCACGCCATGCTCTGATCGCACGCGGGCGGCTCAAGCACCAATATCCGCACTCCTGGCGCTCCAAGAAGCCCGTGATTTTCCGCAACACACCGCAGTGGTTCATCGCCATGGACCGGCCGCTGCAGGTGACGGGTCAGCGCGGCAACAGCAGCCTTCGCCAGGCCGCGCTCAAGGCAATCGAGGAGACCGAATTCGTGCCGGCCTCGGGGCGTAACCGGTTGCGCGGCATGGTGCAGGCAAAGCCCGACTGGGTGATCTCGCGCCAACGCGCCTGGGGCGTGCCCATCACCGTGTTCCAACACCGCGAGACGGGCGAGGTGATCCCGTCGGCCAAGTTTGCCAAATCCGCCGAGCTAATGGCGCGCATTCGCACCGCCATGACCGAAAAGGGTGCCGACGCTTGGTTCGAGAAAGGTGCGCAGGAGCGCTTCCTCAGGGATCTGGTGGCGAAGCCGGCGGACTGGGAGCACATCACCGACATCCTCGACGTGTGGTTCGACTCCGGCTCCACGCACGCCTTTACGCTGGAAGATCCCGAGGCGTTTCCGCAGCTCGCCGGCATCAAACGCCAGATCGACGGCGGTGAGGATCGCGTCATGTACCTTGAGGGATCCGACCAGCACCGAGGCTGGTTCCAGTCCTCGCTGCTCGAAAGCTGCGGCACGCGCGGGCGCGCACCCTTCGACGTGGTGCTCACGCACGGCTTCATCCTCGACGAGAAGGGAGAGGAGAAAATGTCGAAGTCGCGCGGCAACACCCTCTCGCCGCAGGAGCTGATGAAGACCTCCGGGGCCGATATCCTGCGCTTGTGGGTGGCCGCGTCGGACTATTCAAGCGACATCCGCTTCGGCCCCGGCATTCTACAGGGGACGGCCGAGTCCTACCGCAAGCTCAGGAATACGCTGCGCTGGATGTTGGGCAACCTTGCCCATCACGATGCCGAGGAGCCGGCCGATGCCAAGGCGATGCCCGAGTTGGAGCGCCTGATGCTGCATCGGCTGGCAGAGCTTTCCGAGCTCATTCGCAAGGCCTATGGCGAATACGACTACAAGCGCGTCATCGCCGTTCTGTCGCACTTTATGAACACGGATTTGTCGGCGTTCTATTTCGATATCCGCAAGGATGCGCTTTATTGCGAGCCCTACTCGAGCGCCAAGCGCAAGGCCGCACTGGCGACGATCGAGCAGATCTTCCGCACAACCACCCTGTGGTTGGCACCGCTGCTGTGCTTCACGGCGGAGGAAGCCTGGCTTGCTCGCTATCCCTCGGAGGCGGGATCGGTACATCTGGAGACCTTTCCCGAGATCCCCGCGGACTGGCGCGATGATGGCCTCGCCGCCAAGTGGGCCAAAATCCGCCGCGTGCGCAGTACGGTCACAGGCGCGCTCGAGATCGAGCGAGCCAACAAGAGGATCGGTTCGTCCCTCGAGGCGGCGCCGCAGGTCTTCATCGCCGACGAGGCCTTGCTGCAGGCGCTCGAGGGCGTTGATCTGGCCGAGATCTGCATTACCTCCGACATCGCTCTCGTCGCCGGCAAGGGGCCGGCGGACGCCTTCGCGTTGGCGGATGTGGCTGGTGTCAGCGTCGTCTCCAAACTGGCAGAGGGCAAGAAATGCGCGCGCTCCTGGCGGATCAGCAAGGATGTCGGCAGCGATCCGGCCTTTCCCACGCTGTCCGCGCGCGATGCAGCAGCCGTGCGCGAGTTCGATCTTCTAAAGGGCGCCGCCTAGGTCAGCGATGACGACAATGCTCAACAACGGGAGCAGGGCGCCTTGGCTTTGGGGACCCCTCTCCACCCTCGGTTTGACGACGGCCACGCTCGTCGTCGCCATCGACCAGGCGCACAAGTGGTGGATGCTTCGGCACTACGCGATTGAAAGCCGTGGGCGCGTCGCGATCCTACCCTTCCTGGACTTGGTGTATGTGAAAAACCTTGGCGTCAGTTACGGCCTGTTCCTACAGGAAGGCCATCGGGGACAGTGGCTGCTGGCGGGCTTCGCCATCCTGGCGGCCGCGGCCATGGCCGTTTGGCTCGCGCGCGGCATCACAAACCGGCTGGTGGCAGGCAGCGTCGGACTGATCATCGGCGGCGCGCTCAGCAATGCCATCGACCGCCTAATTCTGGGTGGCGTGGCGGATTTCTTTTCGCTGCACGCCTTCGGGTTTTATTGGTACGTGTTCAATATCGCCGACACCGCCATTGTTGCCGGGGTTGTGGGCCTCCTATATGATTCGTTCCGCCCGAGTCGCAATAACGCCGCAAAGTCGACCTAACCGATTGAGCAAGCGGCATTGTCGGGGGTCAAGACCGACCTCGGGTCCGGGGGACGTGGACATGGGTGGCCTATCCCAGCGCCTCAAGCTCTTCGTCGGTGCCATCGCCCCCGCGGTGGCCTTGGTGCTGGGCGGATGCGCCGATGGCGTCGAACTCAACGGCAAGGTGTTCGATTTTCTGGGCATCAGCCCGGCGGCGCTGGAGGCCTCCCGGCGCGAGCCGAAGCTGGCCGAGCGAGCGCCGCTGGTCATGCCTCCTAACGCCAATCGCCTGCCCGATCCAGAAACTCCACCCGCCGGGGCTTCTACCGATCAGGCGAACTGGCCGACCGATCCCGAGCAGCGCAAGCTGGCGGCGGCTAAGGAACGCGAGCGGCTGCATTTGGCCTACTGTCGCGGCGACATCCAATGGAAGGAAAGGGCGCTTCAATCAAAGGATGGTAGCGGCACCAATCTCAGCCCCTATGGTCCCTGCCCCAGCATTTTCGGTGGGCTTACCAACAACGTTAACAAGAACTGATCGGGCCGGCTTGGGCTCGTTGCTGCCGCAGGGCCGTCCGCCGGCTGAACAATACCTCGGCGAGATCGGCCAGGCGCTGCCTGCCGCCAGCCAGGATTGCCGACCCCAAGTTACCCGGCCCCCAAGACTACCAGCGTGTCACATTAATGCCTTGTCATTTGACATCCCTAACGGGAAGCCGAACAACAGCCGCCGACGCCGGACGGCGGTTCCCTCAAACATTTCAGGACGGCACTCAAGCGCCCCATTGCCGAAAGGATTCACGATGGCGAGACTTTTTCGTAGCCTCGCTGATAGGACACCTCCCCCCATGTGGACGAGCAGTACGAGCCCTCGACGCCTTAGCTTCCTCCTGGCCCTGACAATCATGATGTTCGCTCAGAGTTTGGCTACCCTTAAAGCCAGTCCGATCGCCAGCCGCGTCAGCGAGTTTACGCTGGCAAATGGGCTGCGCGTCGTCGTCGTTCCGGATCACCGCGCCCCGGTCGTCACCCACTACGTGTGGTACCTCGCAGGCTCGGCCGACGATCCGCCCGGGGCTTCGGGCATTGCGCACTTCCTTGAACATCTGATGTTCAAGTCTACGGACAAGATCGCCTCCGGCGACTTCTCCAAAATCGTCTCGCGCCTTGGCGGCCAGGACAATGCCTTCACCACCCACGACTACACGGGCTACTTCCAGCGCATCGCCAAGGAACGGCTGGGCACCGTCATGGAGATGGAGGCCGACCGCATGGCGAACTTGCAGCTGGCCGAGAAGGACGTGCTCACGGAACGCGAGGTGATCCTCGAGGAGCGCCGCTCGCGCACCGAGAACAACCCGTCCAACATCCTATCCGAACAGATGTCGGCAGCGCTCTACCGCAACCATCCCTATCGCGTCCCGATCATTGGCTGGATGCATGAGATCGCCAAGCTCTCGCGGGCCGATGCTTTGGCCTTTTACAAACGCTTCTACGCCCCCAACAATGCGGTCATGGTGGTGGCGGGCGACGTCACGGCCGACGAGGTCAAAAAACTGGCCGAGGCGACCTACGGCAAGGTCAAGGCCAACCCGCAGGTGCACGCGCGCACGCGCCCGCAGGAACCCCCGAGCCGCGCCGCCAGGCGTGTCGAACTGAAGGATGCACGTGCCGGAAACGCCTCGGTGCGCCGCTTCTATTTGGCGCCGAGCCTGCCAAAGGCCGAGCCGGGCGAGGCCGAAGCGCTTTATCTGCTCATGAAGATTGTCGGCCATAGCAGCACCAGCCGCCTCTATCAAAGGCTCGTCGTTGAGGAAAAGCTCGCCTCCAGCGCGGGTGGTTGGTACTCCGGGCTCGGCCTCGACAGCGGTTCCATTGGCGTCTATGCCGTGGCCGCCAAGGATGTGCCGCTCGACAAGGTCGAAGCGGGTATCGATCGCGTCCTGCATGAACTGCGTGAGAACCCTGTTTCGGCCGATGAGCTCGAACGCGCCAAAAAAGCATTCATCGCCGATTTCGTCTACGAAACGGACAGCCAGTCGGCCCTGGCGCGTCGTTATGGGGAAGGGCTGGTCCTTGGCCTGACCATTGAGCAGATCAACGATTGGCCGGTGGCGATCGCCAAGGTAACCGCCGAGGATATCAAGCGCCTCGCCGGGCAACATTTGGATATTCGCAGCTCGGTGACCGGGATCCTTTATCCGGTGCCTCCGGATGCCGAGAGCGATGGTATCCGCGCAGCTGCCACCGCCAACAAATCCTGACGGAGCGTCCACCATGAGAGCAATGCCTCCAATCAGGTGCGGCGCGCTTGCTGCGGCAAAATTTGCGGTAAACGTCGTGTTGTTCGCGATCGCCATCGGTGCGCTCGGGTTCTTCTCCAGCAAGGCGGAAGCCATGAAAATCCAAGAGGTAAAAAGCCCCGGCGGCATAACGGCCTGGCTGGTGGAGGAACACGGCATTCCGCTCATTGCCATGCGCTTCGCCTTCGAAGGCGGCAACGCTCAAGATCCGGATGCCAAGGAGGGAGTGGCCAATTTCATCGCCAGCATGATGGATGAGGGGGCTGGTGAGCTGACGAGCAAGCAGTTCCAGGAGCGCATGGAGGCGATCGCCATGCGCATGAGTTTCGATGATTCACGCGATGGCATGTATGGCAGCTTCGAAACGCTGAGCGAGAACCGCGATGCGGCCATCGAATTGCTGGCGCTCGCCGTCGGCAAACCGCGCTTCGATGCCGATGCGGTTGAACGCATTCGCGGCCAACTGCTTGCCAGCCTCGCCTACGCCGCGCGCGACCCGGACCGTGTGGCCTCGGAACAGTGGTCGGCGTTGGCTTTTGCCGGTCATCCCTATGGACGACCGGCCAACGGCACTCCGCAATCGGTGCAAAAGATTGGGCGCGATGACCTGAAAGAGTTTTGGTCCAATACCTTCGCCAAAGACAACTTGCGGGTTGTGGTGGTGGGCGACATCGACGCCGAGACGCTTAAGCCGCAGCTCGACAAGGTGTTTGGTGCTCTGCCCGCCCGGGCCAAACTAAAGCCGATCGCGCAGGTCACCCCCGCCGCCGCCGAAAGGTTGAAGATTATTGAAATGGCCGTGCCGCAGTCGGTGGCCCGCTTCGGCCTGCCGGCGCTGCCGCGCAAAGACGTGGACTTTATTCCCGCCTTCGTGCTCAACACCATCGTCGGTGGCGGCGTGATGTCATCGCGCCTGTGGGAGGAAGTGCGCGAGAAGCGTGGCCTGGCCTACTCCGTCTCTACCACCGTGCAACCCTTCAAGCACACCTCGGTATTTGCCGGCGGCGTGGCCACGAAAAACGAAGAAATTGCCCAATCGCTCGATCTCATTCGCGCCGAGCTTAAGCGCATCGCCGCCGAGGGCCCGACCGAACAGGAATTGCTCAACGCCAAGAGTTATTTGACCGGCTCGTTTGCACTCCGCTTTGACAGCAATGCCAAAATCGCCAATCAGCTTTTGTGGTTCTGGCAGGAGGACCTCGGACCCGACTATATGGACACGCGCAATGCCGAAATCGAGGCGGTCACGATGGAGCAGGTAAAACGCGTCGCCAAACGGCTGTTTGAGCGTGAGGAGCCCATCGTCACGATCGTTGGCCGGCCTAAGGGGCTCACCCAGGCGCCGCGCGGCTGAGCCCAGTGGCGGCGGTCCTCACCCGCCATTGACCAGCTTTGCCAGGCGCGACGATGACACGGCGAGCCGATGGGCTATAGTGCGACGGCTGCCGCCCGGCCGACGCCTATTTGCAGGAGGAAACGATGAGCGAAAAAACCTGGGATTTCGTGCACAACCTCGCAAGCGAGCAGCAATGGATGCCCGGTCTGCGTGAGATTTTTGAGTATCGTGATCTCGGCATCAAAGCCGGCACCAAGGGCGATTTCGTTGCCCATCTCATTCGGCACAACGGCAAGAAGGTCAAAGACCAGGTGCAGCAGTGGCACGTGCACGAGTGCACGTTTCAGCTCGTCTATGTCATGAACGGCTGGGCCACATTCGAATATGAGGGGCAAGGCCAGCGTACCATTCGCAAGGGCGATTGCATCCTGCAGGTGCCCGGCATCAAGCATCGTGAGATTGCCTGCTCGGAGGATTTCGAAGTGCTCGAAATCGTCTCGCCCGGCGATTTTGCCACGCACATCGTCGAGGCCCCCCAAGCCACGGCGCAAGCGGCCGAATAGGCGGCCTCTGCTCCCGGCGCAACCCACCCTGCAGCTAGCCGTTTTCGCCGAGCCTCCGGCGCAGGAGGTGTTTTTGTACCTTGCCGGCGGCCGTGCGCGGAAAGGCCTCCAATACGGTGACGTATTTGGGCACCTTGTAGGCGGCAAGCTGCCTGCGGGCAAAGGCGATTAGTTCCGCCGCCTCCAGCGTCTGCGCCTCGCGCAGAAGGACGGCGGCGTGGCCGACCTCGCCCCAGCGCGCATCGGCGACGCCGATCACGGCCGCTTCGAGGACGGCGGGATGATCGCAGAGCACGCCCTCGACCTCCGCCGGATAGACGTTCTCGCCGCCGGAGATGAACATGTCCTTGATGCGATCAACAATATAGTAGTAGCCCTCGCTATCACGGCGCGCGATGTCGCCCGAGCGCAGCCAGCCGTCGGGTGTGATGGCGGCGGCCGTGGCCTCCGGGTTGTTGTAGTATCCGGGCGTGATGTTGGGGCCGCGGAAGAGGATTTCGCCGCGCTCGCCGTCCGCTACGTCACGACCGGCGGCGTCGATGAGGCGAACCTCGGACAACAGTTGCGGTTTGCCGACCGAGCCGATCTTCTCGGCGGCCCGCTCCGGGTTCATTAGGAACACGGTCGGCCCGGTTTCGGTCATGCCCATGCCGTTGCAGACCCGCACACCCTTGGCAAGGTAGAGCTGAAGCAAGCTCGCTGGCAGCGGCGCGCCCCCGCACCCCCAGTGGCGCACGCGCGACAGGTCGGCCGCAGCAAAGCCCGGATTGAGGCTGAGGGCCTGGTAAACGGCCGGCACGCCGAAGAAGATGCTGATGCGGTCGGCTGCAACAAGGTCAAGGAGCGGTTCAACCTCGAACTTCGCCAGGACCGTGCTGCTGCCGCCGGCGATGAAAAGGGGCAGCGTGTGCAGGTTGATGCCGGCGGTGTGGAACAAGGGCAGGAAATTGAGCGTGCGGTCGGCCGAAGTGAGCTGGGTGGCCTGTTGCACGTTTAGGGCGTTGGCGAGCGCCATGCCGACGGTCTGGATGACGGCCTTGGGACGCCCGGTCGTGCCGGAGGTGTAGAGCAGATACCAAATGCGGTCGGTGGGCCAGGCCGTATCGCGGCGCGGGAGGGGCCGGGCCTTGCCGAGCAGGTCGTCGTAGTCGGCAAAGGACGTGAGGCGCACCCCGGTGCTCGCCGCAAGCGCCCGGGCGAGCGGTACCGTCGACGCATCGTGCAGCAGCATTCGCGCGCCGCAGTCGATCAGGATGGGCGTAAGCTCGGACGGGGTTTGGCGCCAGTTGAGCGGCACCAAAATGGCGCCGATCTTGCCGCAGGCAAACAGCAGCTCGAAGAAAAGGCTGGTGTTGTGGCAGAGCACGGCGAGGCGATCACCCGTGTTAAGCCCGCTATGTTGCAGGACGCTCGCCCCCTGCTCGGCGCGCCGATTGAATTCGGCAAAGCTGACCTTGACCTCGGTCTCGAACTGATGAAAGGCCAGCGCATCGGGCGACAGCTCGGCGCGCTTGGCGGCAAAGTCAAAGATGGTCTTCATGGCGGGCGCGACCGGCAGGTCCTATCTGGTAGCCGCTGAGACTATCGGGCTTGCCCGCGCCTTCCCAGACCGCCGACCCGAGCTCGTGACGGGTCGTCGGCGAAGGCTGACCCCGCGCCACGGCGAGATCGCCGCCAACGAGCCCGTCTCTTCTGATCCCGCCGGGAACCCGCGCCGGGATAGCGGAGCGCCAGCCGGCACAGATTTGCCTCATCGGCCGGGCGGACCTGTCCGCGGCGGCTGCCAATTGGGCTCGGTCTCGTGATCGGGGTGCTGGAAGCTGACGACCTTCTTCGGTGCGGGGCCGAGGTTGACCGAGGTGGTCTTGCCGGCCAGCGCGGCAACCTCGGCGAGCCAAGCCAGCATCGATTCCGTGCCGACCGCGTAGCTGGGAGGCACCCGGTCGGGTTGGTCGAAGGCACCTGTGAGCAGCTCGATGATAGACCCGCCTGGGTGGCGATAGCTCAAGGGCGTGCCGCAGGCGGCGCAGAAATCACGCAGGGCGCGCGTGGAAGATTGAAAGACGGCCGGCGTGCCGCGCGTCCAGGCGAACCGGGGCCAAGGCACCTCGGCCAACACGGCGAACGGCCCGGCCACGGCCTTCTGGCACATGCGGCAGTGGCAGATGCCGATCTTGATCGGCTCGCCATCAACGGCAAAGCGCACGGCACCGCACTGGCATCCCCCGGTGTGGCGTGGCGATCCTTGCGGGCTAGGCTCTGACATCGAGCACCTCGTGCAACCGACTGAGCGTCCTTATGGCATCGCAACCGGCAAACACAAACTCATCAACGCCGGCGGCGCGAAGCGCGTCCTGCTGTTGCTTGGGTCGGCCGGCGATCAGAACCTGCTTGGCTCCAGCGGTTTTGAGCATGCCAGCGGTCGCCTCGGCCAGCTCGGCGTAAACGGTGTCGGACGCGCAGATTGAGACCACATCGGTGTTGCTGTCGGCGAAAGCCTTGCCGGCCTCGGCGGAACTGTGGAGCGGTTTGCTCACCACGGCCTCGATGCCGCCGGCGGCCAGAAAGTTCTTCATCCAGGTGACGCGCCCCGAGTGGTCGGCCGCCTCGCCGAGGGCAGCCAGAAACACCTGCGGGCGTCGGCCGCCACGGTCAAGGTGGGCGTCGGCGGCATCGCGCAAGCGCTCGAAGGGCTCGGCCAGTCGCCGCAGCGGCAAGGCGGTAACCGACGTGCCACCGCGGACAACGGCAGCAACGGCGGGATGCGCTGCCACACTGACGCCATCGGCCGCCAGCCGCGGGAACGCCGAAACCCCTGTGAGCTCAAGCTGACCGTTGGCGATGCGGCGGGCTCGCGCATCGGCAACCTTGCCGACTTCCTCCTGGAAAAACCCCGATTCGAGCGCACGCGCCATGCCGCCTTGCGCTTCGATCGCCTGGAAGAGTTCCCAGGCTTTTTGCATCAGGTCGGCGGTCAGCCGCTCGATAAACCAAGCTCCGTGCGCAGGATCAATGACGCGGCCCAGCGCACTTTCCTCCTGCAAGATGAGCTGCGTGTTGCGGGCGATGCGAAGGGCAAAGCGGTCGGGCTTTCCCAGCGCCCAAGTGAAGGGCAGCACGCTAATGGCGTCGGCGCCGCCGAAGGCCGCAGCGGCGCAGGCCACCGTGGTGCGCAGCATGTTCACCCACGGATCGCGCCTGGCCATCATGCGTTCCGAGGTGAAGGCCGTCAAATGCAGGATGTTGGCCGCCTCGAGGCTGCCGCAAGCCTCGGCAACACGCCTCAGCAGGCGACGCGCGGCGCGCAGCTTGGCGATGCCGACGAACAGGTCGGCATCGCTCGCCAGGGCGAAGGCGATCTTGTCGAAAGCGACGCCCGGCGCCTGACCGCCGAACTCGCAGGCGCGCAAATAGGCCACCGTCGTTGCCAACATCGCCGCCAGTTCTTGCGCCTCGCTTGCGCCTGCCTCGTGGTAGGGTCGGCCGTCGGCCAGCAGCGCCTTCACATTCGGCATTGCCTGCGCGTCAGCGGCGAACTCGGCAGCAATCGCGCAGGCGCGATCGGCCGGATAGTAGAGCGTACCCGTCTTGGCCAGCACGCCGAGCGGATCCAAGTTGAACGCCGCATGACGGTCGCCCTCCTCGACGCCGTTCTCGCGCCAGATCTCGAGCAAGCTGCCGACGGCGTCCATGGTATTTTCGCGGGCCTCGAGCGCAATCAGCACGGCGGACAACCGCACACCTTTGAGCGCCGCGGCGAGCGGCTCGGCACCGTAGCCGAGGCCCGACTGGCCTGGCGCCTCGATCTGTAGCAGCAGTGAGTTCACGCCGCCTTCCAGATCCTCCCGAATGGCCGCGTTGCACAGCTTTGGATCGGGCTCGGCATGGCGCTGGCGGATATCCCAGCCATCCGCTGAGCCGCACTTGTTCGTGGCGGTGGCGAGGGAGGAGGACATGGCCGCCGGCGTACCGAGCGGCTCGATGCGCAAGCCGTCGGCGGTATGCGATACGAGCTGCCGTTCGAACGAGCCGCCTTTCAGCGCCTTTTCAACGAGCTTCAGCCATGCCTCGCGCGAGGCCGCTTCGAACTCCGCGCTCAGCGGTTCGGGGTCATCGGTCATGGCGTTCGCTCACGCTGCCTTTGAGCGCCGGGCTCGTCTTGCCCATTGGTAGACCATTCCGGCCGCTTGCCAATCCCATTCTTTGCGGCACGGGCGCTGGCAGTTTTGCGTCGAAGCGCAAATGCACAAGCGCAAGGGTGGCGCAATCGGTTTGGGCGTTTGCCGAGCGCCCGGCGGCGGTCATGGCCGTCGCACCAAGCGGCGCGCCGCCGGCGCAGCCTAAGGACCGCGGAGCCGGTTGCGTCCGAGACGAATGTCGTGGAGCATGCCCCGGAGGCAATGGCGGATGGCAAGGAGGAACGAGCATGGTGATCACCGGCGGCTGCCACTGTGGCGCCGTTCGCTACCAAGTAGATGGCGACGCCCTGACGCACGCGCTTTGCCATTGCACTGACTGTCGGCGGCACGCCGGCGCACCCATGGTGGCCTGGACCATGTACCCCATAGACCTAGTCAAGGTCACGAAAGGCACACCCAAGGTCTATGCATCCTCGGACCATGGCCGCCGGCATTTTTGCGCCGATTGCGGCACCGGGCTGTTCTTCAGCAACGCCCAGGTGCTGCCGGGGATCATCGACATTCAGAGCGCCACCTACGATGATCCCGACGCCGTCCCGGCCCGGGCGCACATTCAAGTCGCCGATCGCATCGGTTGGATGGCGCAGGCGCATGAGCTGCCCCAGTTCGACCGCTATCCACCGCACGAATAGTCGCCACAGCTACGCGCTGGCGCAATTGCAGCGGCACCCGGCTCGCATTGGGGCGGAGCGCCAAAAGGTGTCGGGGCCCCGCACCGCAACTCCTCGAGCCCAAAGGGCGGCGCGCGTGGCCTATCCGATCAGGCCATGCCAGCGTCGGCGCACGTATTCGCGGCGCAGGCGATCGTCGCGGCCCAAGGCGTTGAGGATGGCCTCGCAGAGTTCGGGCGAAAAACGCCGTCCCCCGTGGCCGCCATTTTCCTCGCAGCCAAGGTGTGTGGCTTGGTCCGTGGCATCATGAGGCTGCCGGGCGAAGGTCATGCGGGCACCTTTGCAAAAGCTTGCCGGGTATGGCGCACACCATCAAAGCCCTGGAGGTCACAAAGTACATCGGTGCGAATCCCGATTTATCGAACCGTCACAAAAGGTTGTGTGCAATCTTGCCGCACGCACAAGCCGCGCGCGTCTTCCAGCGCGCGCGATTGCTCGGGCCCTGCTGGGGACTGGCCGGCAGCGGGCCGTTTTGTCACAGGATCGCCTCATGCGGCAGCGGGGCTCACGCAGTGGCTCGAAGCCGCGGGCGGGCTTGCGCGCTCCCCGGGTTCAGGCGCAACGCGCTGGCGCGGCAGGCCCCCGGCATCGGCATGTCTATCAATCTGTGTGGGCTCCCCGGAGGCTTGCGCGCCCGCCGATCGCGCCAACTAGAGGCGGGCGGCTTCGAGACGGCTCGCCATGGCGCGGTAGGTATCGAGCCCCGGCGTTTTCAGGCCGGCGACCTTTGCCTCGTCGTCGATCATGCGCAAGGCAAGGGCGGCCGCGCGATGCTCGAGTTGGTCGAAGGCGGCCACTTCGGCGGGCGACATTGGGCCGCCCTGCAGCAGCAGCGATTGTCGCGAGTCATCGGAGAGCTTGTCATAATACGCGGGGGTGACGGCGCAAAGATAGCGTTTGGCGGCTACGTGCAGCCGTACCGGCTCCGCAACAGCATTGCCATACAGCTTTGCCAGGGCGTTCGCGCTCGTCTCCTCGTGCAAATCGTCGACGCCTTGCTCCGCCAGATTTACATCGTTGCCGACGAGGAGGTGGCCCAAATCATGGAACAATGCTGCGATCACCAGCGTATCGCCGAGACCGCGTTTGACGGCGAGGTCGGCCGATTGCAGCGCATGTTCTTTTTGGCTGACCGCCGAGAGGCCATAGCGTCCGGCGCCCCGGCCATCTAACAGTTCGAAAATGCTCTCCGTGCTCAAGTCCATGGGCCTCCTCCCCTGCCGAGGGTTTCGGTTGCGAGCGCGAGCATCGCAGATCTATTAAGGTCCCACCCTGTCATGATCAATCCTCTGCCAGCCGTGCGCCCGGCGCACGGCCATCATGGGCCATGCCGATGACGAGCAGCTCGAGGAGCTCTTGGCGAGCCACCGCTATGATCCGGCCCCCGCGCGGGAGCCGTCGGCCGCGGCGGGGACGGGTAGTGCAGGGGGATTTTTTCGGCTAGGTTCGCCCGCAAACAGGCGACCCGGCGATGGCCTAAGCCATTGCAGACGTTCGAATTTAGCTGCCCAACGACGATCGGGGCAGCCTGCTGTCGACATACAACCATCCATTGCCAAGGCGTTAGCGCCATGTATTGAGAACACCACGTCGTCAGCTGAGTCGTGCCAGTCATGCGAGGAGCGAGCCATGGTCGAGAGCCAAGCCCTGCTGCACGAGGGAAAGATCTTCCTCGGCCGCAGCGTCGAGCCCGAATACCTGGAGCTGAGGCTTGCCAACCGACACGGTCTTGTGACGGGCGCCACGGGCACGGGTAAGACCGTTACCCTGCAGGTGCTGGCCGAGGGCTTTTCCAACGCCGGCGTGCCGGTGTTCGCCGCCGATATTAAGGGCGACCTTTCCGGCATTTCCGCTATTGGCGAGAAAAAGGACGGGCTTGCCAAACGCGCCAAAGAGATCGGTCTCGATGACTGGACGAATACTGCCTTCCCAACCTTGTTTTGGGATCTGTTTGGCGAGCAGGGCCACCCGATCCGCGCCACCGTACAGGACATGGGACCCCTGCTGTTGGCGCGGCTGATGGAGCTCAACGAGACGCAGGAGGGCGTACTCAACATCCTGTTTCGTGTGGCGGCGGACGAAAAGCTACCTCTGCTTGACTTGAAAGATCTGCGCTCGATGGCCAACGACGTGGGTCAGCGCGGCAAGGCCATCATGACCAAGTATGGCAACGTATCGGCGGTTTCGATCGGCGCTATCCAGCGCCGGTTGCTGGTCTTGGAGGAACAAGGCGCCAATAACTTTTTCGGTGAGCCGGCGCTCCAAATCAGCGACTTCATGCGTACCGCCGCCGATGGGCGCGGCTTTGTCAACATCCTGGCCGCCGAAAAGCTGATGAAGACGCCGCGCCTTTACGCCACTTTCCTGCTCTGGCTGTTGGCACAACTGTTCGACAAACTGCCCGAACTGGGCGATCCGGACAAACCCAAGCTGGTATTCTTCTTCGATGAGGCACACTTGCTGTTCAGCGAGGCGCCCAAAGCTCTGCTCGAACAGGTGGAACGGGTCACCCGCTTGATCCGATCCAAGGGCGTTGGCGTCTACTACGTCACGCAGAATCCGCGCGACGTGCCCAACTCCGTATCGGCGCAGCTTGGCAACCGCGTGCAGCATGCGCTGCGCGCCTTCACGCCGGTCGAACAAAAGGGTATCCGTGCCGCCGCCGAGACGTTCCGACCCAACCCCAAGCTCGACGTCGAGCGGGTAATCCAGGAGCTGAAGGTCGGCGAGGCACTGGTTTCCCTCCTGCACGGCGGCGGCGAGCCGTCGATGGTTCAACGTACGCTGATCCGGCCGCCGTCGGGACGGCTCGGGCCGGTCACGGCCGAGGAGCGCAAGGGCAAGATCGAAGCCAGTCCGATCTACGGCAAGTATGAAGAACTCGTCGACCGCGATTCGGCCTACGAGATCTTGCAGAAGCGCACGGCGGCCGCGGCCTCGGCCAAGGAGGCCGACGCCAATAGCTGGGGCAACATTCTGATGGGTGGTGGCACCGGGCGGCGCCAGGGTTACGGCGAGACCTTCGCCAAATCCATGATGCGCTCGGTTGCCTCCAGCATCGGCAACGCCATCGTCCGGGCGATGCTCGGCGGGCGACGCTGAGCCTGTCTCAGGGAGACGCATGGATGGCCAAAAGACGGGATGAAAACGAGCCGATCGCCGGCCCGCAGGAGCAGACTGAGAGGCCCGATCGTCCGCAATCCCGGCGCCGCGGCGGCTATCAGCGCCAAAGCGTGGGCGAGGCCATGGCCAAGTCCTTCATCCGCTCGGTCGCCACCAGTCTGGGGCGCATTCTGGCCCGCGCCATTAGCGGCCGCCTGCGCTAGCTCAGGCGGCTTGCCGCACTCCGACGAACGCGCTGACGCCCGGCTGGTGTTCGATCGATAGCAGTGCATCGAAGATCTGTCGGGCCGGCAGGCGTGGATTGCCAAGCGCAAGGCATGCCTCGAATTTGACCCACAGCTCCTCGTTTGACAGCGGCAGTCGCGGCGAGCCGCGCTCGTCGGTGACGCGCCGACTCTCAAGTCGCCGCCCGCCATGCAATTCAATGACGACCTGGTCGAAGGGCGCTGCTCCCGACCGCTCGGGATCGGGCCGATCGTCGGGTTCGATCTTGACCCTGCCGATCAGGGCCTGCACGTCCTGGCGTTGTACGAAACCGTCGGTCAGCTCGGTGAGCCCGACGCGGCCGGCAATGATCGAACTCGCCATGGCAAATTGCATGCTGAACTTCGCCTCCAGACCCGTCTGCGGCTGGGCATTGCGCAGAATGGTGGCATTGCGCCGGCTGGTCGAGACGGTGATGGCATTTACCTCTTCGCCGGGTACCTGCTGCTCCGCCAAAAGATCAAGCATGCCGTCGATGGCCCGATGCGTGCAGTAGCACAGCGGATATTTTTTCACGCTTAGACCTTGCGTGAGTATCTGCCACTCACGTCCCGCTGCAATCGGCCGCTCGCGATCGGCCGCACCTTTGGGTGAAACGGCGGCCAGAAAGCCCAGTGGGTGCTCGAGCGCGTCGGGGGAGGCCGTAAAGCCGGCCGCGGCCAGACGCGCGGAGATGACACCGCCATGCGCAGCCTTGCCGGCATGATAAGGTTTGGTCATGGTGCCGAAGTTGGCGACCAATCCGGAACTGTGCGAGGCGGCGAGCGCCAAAGCCTGCGCTGTCTGGTCGGGGTCGAGCGCGCGCAACGACGCGCAGGCGGCGGCGGCCGCAATCGACCCGAAAATGCCGGTTGGGTGCCAGCCTTTCTGGTGGTGCTGGTCCGGATCACGGCCGGCGAGCTCAGCCCAGACCTCGTAGCCGGCGACATAGGCGGTGGCCATCTGCGCCCCGCTTGCGCCCAAAACCTCCGCCTCCGCCAGGATCGCAGGAACCAGGACCGTGCTCGGATGGCCACGCAAGGACACGTCGTCATAGTCGAGGGCATGCGCCGCGGTGCCGTTGATCCAGGCGGCTTCGGGCGCAGGCACGCGCGGGCCGGAAAGGTAGAGGTTGGCCTCGCCGGGCGTCGGCGCCAGCACCTTATGCAAGAGACGCGGCGGCTCCTCGATGCTGCCCGCGATCAGCGTTGCGACGCAATCGGCAAAGCCGGTATGCACGACGCTGAGCGCCGCGGGCGGAATGCTCTCGAGCCTGACGCTGGCAACGAAACCGCCGAGGGACTTGGTCAGCGCTTGAGACATGTGGCTCTCCGTGACGCTCGATTTTTGTCTCCCGCCTACTACTGTCGCCGAACAAGCGCGCGATGACAACCTTCCTGCGGCCTCGTCCTGCCAACCTCCTCGGCTTGGTTTGGGCGCGTGGGGGCTGGGGCGGGAGGCGCCAAACCCATCCGCCGCTTGCGAGGGCGCGCTAGGCGCTGCGCGGCGCGGGACCTAGACGAGCTTGCCGCGGGCCGCCACCGGCAGCACCTCCACGATCCGCTCGCCCCGTACCGCAATCAGACGATCGAACATGTTGACGACCACGCAAACGTGGTTGGGCACCACGCGAACCACCTCGCCGACCTTGGGCCGGTCGTTGCTGCGCGAAAGATCCAGGAACCCGTGCTCCTCGGCGAAGGCGCAAATCCTGGCCTGCGGGTACTCCAAGATCAAGCCGAAGCCAGCGTCCAACCCGCCCGTGTCGGCCGTAAGCGTCTTGGAGCCGGCATCGAGAATGCCGCGCTCGGCAGCGGCGCGGCTGACGACCGTGGTGTAGACGCTGAGGGCGCAGTCGTCCGCGTTGGCGGCCCCACACGCCAGCATCATGCGGTCGTTGAAGATGTAGGTACCGGCACGGTGCTCGGTGGCGTCGGCCAGCTGGCCGATATTGACAAGGTTGGGTGTGCCGCCAGTCGAGACGACGCGGGGCTCGAGCCCGGCCTCGCGCACCCCGGCAAGCGCTTCGCTGTAGAAGCGTTGCGTCTGCGGCCAGGACTGCTCGGTGGGATAGAACAGGAAGCCGGCGAACTGCAGGTCGGGATGCTGCTTGATGAGCCGCGCCAGTTCGATGGCCTCTTGCGGCCGCTCCACGCCAGCGCGCTTGCGTCCCGTATCGCATTCGATCAGGACGCCGAGCGGCCGCCCGGCAATCTTGCCGGCCCGGGCGAGGTCGGCAACAACGGTGGGATTGTCGGCGGTGGCGGTGACCGTCACGCGCTTCAGCAGGGCGCCGAGCCGGCCGATCTTTGCCTCGCCCAGCAGGTTGTAACTGATGAGGATATCATCGATACCACCGTCGGCCATCACCTCGGCCTCGCCGAGCTTCTGACAGGTGATGCCCCTGGCGCCGGCGGCGAGCTGCATTCGGGCGAGCACGGGGCTCTTGTGCGTCTTGATGTGTGGGCGGTTCGCCACCCCTGCGTGGTCGCATAGCTGTTGTACGCGCCCGATGTTGTGCTCTACACGGTCGAGATCGATCACGGCGGCCGGGGTGCCGAAGTCGTTGGCGATCTGTGATTTTAGCTGCTCAAGGCTCATGGCCTAAACCCAATTTGGTTGGCAGAACAACACGATCCCCAGTGGCGGGGCGCGCGAGCACATAAGACCTCACGCGCCCCC
>Ga0081540_1000516_pt1 | contig 37841 bp, 30 predicted proteins | sample TabmetS2T1R1_FD_71024 | JGI IMG/M metagenome (GOLD analysis project Ga0081540, IMG submission 71024) | Tabebuia heterophylla rhizosphere microbial communities from the University of Puerto Rico - S2T1R1 | ecosystem: Host-associated > Plants > Roots > Rhizosphere ...
CGGGTGGTAAATCTGGCGCGGAGGGGAGCCTCCGACCCGGAGTCCATCCGATGCGTCTCTGTGTCTTCCCTCTGCTCCTGCTCGTGGCCTGCGCGAGCGAGGAACCGGTCGGGGAGTTCGAGGTTCCGCTGGCCTGCTTGGAGCCACGTGACAGCGGTGTCTTCTCGCAAGGACTGACGGCGCCCGTCCCCGGGTGTGCCGTGTCCGGCCGGCCCACCGGCGTCCTGGACGTCGCGGACGCCGGGTTGTCAGGCGCGGGAGGGGTTCTCGTCGTCCCGCCCGCTGCCGCCGCCGGGACGCCGCTTCCGGCGTTCATCGTGTTCCACGGCGCGGGCGGCTCCGGGGAGCTCACCCGCGAGAACCTCGGGATGGAGGCGCCTGCCGACGGAGGGGCGGTCTTCGTCTACCTCAACGCGCCGCGTGGGACCTGGGACGTGGGACGAAATTCGCTCGATGGTCGCCTCGTCGACGGCGTGCTGGGGCGCCTCGCCGACAGCTACTGCATCGATCCCGCGCACGTCTACATCGTCGGGCACAGCGCCGGAGCCGTCTTCACCCTCTATCTCGGGTGCAACGTCCCCACCGCCTTCGCCGGAATGGCGGTGGTGGCCGGTTCGGATGTCCGCTTCGATACCCGCTGCTGCACGGGTTCCATCTCCGCACTCTTCATCCACGGGACCGGCGACGAGTCCATCAGCATCAACGAGGGACGCGCCGCCCTGGGCAGGACGCTCGGGCGGGACTCCTGCGCCCCCACCCCGGCACCGGACGGACCGAACTGCGTCTCGTACGACTGCCCCGCACCCTGGTCGGTCGGCGCCTGCGAGTGGCTCGGGGGGCACGAGGCCCCGCCCTGGGCCGGCGAGGAGATCTGGCGATTCTTCTCTCCCGGGTCCTGACCCGGGATTCGTTCAGGCTGCGGGGCGAGGCGCGGTGTGCTCGTCCACCCGCGGCCACTCGGTCGGATTCCGGCGTCCGTCGGGGGTGCGTGCCCGGAGCGACGGCGCGCACCCCCGCGTGGCGAAGGCACGCTTCCAGGTGGCGAAGGTGCCCCCGGCGGCCCAGGCATCCATCGCGGCGAGGCCGGCCTCGGGGCCGCACTGGGCCAGCATGTACTCGACCCAGGCCCAGCGCGCGGAGGTGGGCCGGACCTCGGCCCGACCCTTCAACCCGCGCCGGAGCCGGTCCAGCCGGTGCTCGACCTCCCGGATGCCGGCGAAGGGCGCGCCGTCGAGCGGGGTATGGCGCTTGGCGACGAACGGAGCCACCCCGAGGGCCACCGGCAGGTGCCCGGCCAGCTCGCGGGTGAAGCGGATCAGCTCGTCGATGTCGTCATCGGTCTCGAGCGGGAGCCCCACCATCGAATAGACCTTCAGTCGCTCCATGCCCGCGGAGGAGGCGTACCGCGCCGCGCGCACCAGCTGCTCCTCGGAGTGCTTCCGATCCACGAGGTCCCGGAGGCGCTGGCTCGCTCCATCGGAGGCCACGGTGAGCACGCGGGCTCCGCCCCGGCGCAGCGTGTCCACCAGGTCCGGGGTGAGCCGGTCTGCCCGGAGCGACGAGACCCCGACTTCGCGTCCCGACTCCACCAGCGTCCGCAAGAGCTCGACGATGCGCGGGTGGTCGGTCACCGCCGCACCGACCAGACCCACCCGGCGGGCGTGGGCGGGGACCAGCCCCAGCACCCGTTCCGGAGGCACGGTTCGCATGCCCCCGTTCGTGGTCCGCCGCATCACGCAGTAGTGGCATCCCCGACTGCAGCCCCGCTCCGGCTCGATGAGGAACATCGACGACAGCTCGGTGTGCGGGGTGAGGACCTGGGAGCGTGCCGGAAGGCGTTCGTCCTGCGCCCGGGCGACGAAGAGGCTGGGTCCGCCTCGCCCCGGAATCCGGAAGCCGGGAATCGACGCCAGATGGTCCAGCAGCTCCGCCCGGGAGGGAATCGCCTGCACCGCGTCCAGGAGGCGATGGATCAGGTCGTCCGCCTCTCCCTGGACCAGCACGTCCACGAAGGGCTCCAGCGGCTCGGGATTGGAGAAGGTGAGCGGTCCCCCGGCGACCACCAGGGGCCAGCGGTCCCCCCGCTCCGAGGCCAGCAGGGGCAGCCCCGCCAGCTGGAGCACGGTGAACACCCCGGCCAGCTCCAGCTCGTAGGCCACGGAGAAGGCCAGGACCGGGAGCTCGCCGAGGGGGGTCCCGGACTCCAGGGTGAACAGCGGCGCCCGGCTGGCCCGGAAGGCGTCCACATCGTCGGGAAGAAAGGCCCGCTCCGCGGATGCCCCCGGATGGGCGTGAATCTCGCGGTAGACGCTCTGGAAGCCCAGCGAGCTCATCCCCACGTGGTACGGGCTGGGGTAGCAGAGGCCCACCCGCAGCGGCGCCACCTTGACCAGCGTGCCCGTCTCGTCGGCGAGACGGGCGAGGCGGTGCTGATGGAGGTCGCGGGCGGACGGCACGGGGCAGCTTCTCAGGTCGAGAACCCCGAGGGGTAACGCGGCCCGGCGGGCGCGTCCAGCCCCACACCCCTTGCGGCCAGAAAACAAAAACCCCGGTGGCCAGGGAAGGCCACCGGGGCGGGCAACGCGGCGAGCGCTGCCTGATGAGGCTTACGGCGTGAAGCCGCCGAGCGCCGGGAAGTCTGCGTTGAAGTGGCAGATTCCGAGCGCCGGATCAGGTGGGTCTTCCCCGAAGAAGTTCACCTGGAGCAGCGCCGAGATCTCGTTGGCGTAGTCGTCGTGCTTGCAGCTCTGGTTGAAGCCGGTGTTGATGCCCGAGCCCACGGGCTGGTGGAAGGGGTTGCAGTCCTCGTTCGTCTCGCAGAGCACCGGAGGCCAGATCGCATGGGCGTCGTACTGGGCGGTGCACCCGCCCTGGGTCAGGGTCACCTTGGCCTTGAACTGCTGGCCCAGGTAGATCGCGGTCTCCAGCCAGATCATCTCGGTGACGTCGTAGCTGTGGCCAGCACCATCACTCATCGTCATGTGGTCGATGGTGCAGGTGTCATCGGCCGCCGGGTAGACCGAGGTGAACGGCGACTTGCCGTAGAGCGACGACTGCGGATCCGGAGGATCGGGCAGACCGAGCACCGACGAGTAGCCGATGACCAGCGTCCCGCCCGAACCGAGGTACGGGTCGAAGACCCACCAGTCTCCGATCGACGCCGGCGTTCCGGTCGCTGTGTCACATGCCGGGGTGGCGGTGCTCGTCCGGGTGAGCTTCACCGCATACCCGCCCGGGTTACCCACGCCAGTGGCCGAGACGCCGATCTGGCAGACGGCCGGCACCGCATCATCACAGCCGGTGACGGCGACCGCGAGGAGCATTCCGAGGACAGCGCGCTTCATGGCCTTTCCCTGTGACCTTTCGAGTGCGGAGTTCATTAGAAGGTCACCCGCAGGCTGAACCGGAACTGACGAACGGCCTGGTAGTTGGTGGGTTGCCCCCAGTTGGCTCGAGTCTGCACCACCTGAGGCGTCTGGTTCGGGGTGGGAAGGACGACGAAGACATCGGGGCCGGCCTTCGGGAGAGAGCCGTTACCCTGTCCGCAAGCAGAGGGCGGGGTCGCCGCCGTGCTGCCCGGAGGGCACAGACCGCCGTACTCGGGTGGGATGGACCCCTGGGACGCGCCGACGATCGGACCGACCTGCGCCTGGGTGTACCGATCCTCGACCGTGGTGGGCCGCTGCGAGTTGAAGATGTTGAAGGCCTCGATGCCGGCGGTGAGGGTGACGTCCTTCGTGAAGCGGTAGTTCAGGCTGAGCTTCGCGTCGAGCGAGGTGACCCACGGCAGACGTCCCGCGGAACCACGCTGGACGATGAAGGACTGACGGTCGCCGTAGACGACGTGCGCGCCCATCGCGTCGATGGGCGGTCCCGAGTTGGCGTTGAACGTTCCACCGAGGGTGGTGCTGAACACCGGGGTGATCGGGAACTCCTTCGCGGCGAAGATCTTGATCGCGTGGGTGATGTCCGCCGAGAGGGGCCCGTCTGCGTTGGCGAGGAGGCTCTTCAGGTCGAAGGTGGAGTTGATGTTCGGATCCAGCTGACCGTCCTGAGGACGGAAGAGGCCGTCCAGGTTTCCGCGCAGCTGCGACCAGGTGTAGCTGACCTGCGCCTGCCAGAGGTCGGCGAAGGTCTTGGTGAACTGCACCGTCACGCCGTGGTAGGTGCGCTTGGCCTTGGGGAACGTGTCGCCGATTCCCTGACCGGGGTTGCCGATGAAGTAGGTGGCGCCGTCCGTGTTGGACATGTCCTCCACCCACTGGCCGAGGTTCCGGTACGTGTAGCTGACGCCCGCGCGAGCGTTGGGCAGCACCTCGTACTCGGCGCCGGCCACGATCTCGTCAACCGAGGGCGACTTGAGGTCCGGATCCACTGCCGAGGGGTACGGAGTTCCGGTGTTCGCCCAGAACTGGCTCGGAGACGGGAAGCTGAACCCGGGGGTCACGTTCGCATCGCAATTGGCGCGACCGTTGAGCGGGTTGCAGGTGTGGAAGGAGCCGATCTGACCTTCCGCGCTGAGCGAGCGGTTGGCGATGTCGAGGGGGATGAACTCGTAGTACTTGCCGTAGTTGGCGTAGATCTTCGACCGGCCCTGCTGGGTCGGGTCGTAGACCAGGCCGACGCGGGGACTCCACTGATCCTTGAGGGAGATGCGGGTCACGCCGTCCGACCCCTGAAGCTGCTGCGTGTCGTAGCGCAGACCGACGTTCAGGGTGACCTTGTCGACGATGCTCCAGCTGTCCTGGACGAAGCCGCCGATGATGTGGGACTTGGTCGTCCGTGCGGCGATCGCCTCGTCGATGACTGTGTCGACATCGCTCTGGAACCCGTACCGGCGGAAGTCGAACACGAGCTGGTTCGGCGCGCCGGGCAGCCCGGCCACGGTCCGGTAGGAGACACCGCCGTTGTAGCTGGAGGTGAACTTGTACTGGCTCCAGTTCGCGTCGACGCCGGCCTTCAGCACGTGGTGCCCGGCCGCGGTGAGCAGGTAGGTCAGGATGCCCTTGGCCTGGACGCTGTCCAGGGTGAGCGAGGGGATGAAGCCCGGGCCGGCTCCGTAGAAGAAGTTGGAGGCCGGGCAGCGCGCGTTGTCAGCGGCGGCGCTCCCGAAGCCACACGTGTCCTTCACCGACTGCGGGAGCTGATCGTCCAGCAGCGTGATGTTGGTGTTTGCCGTGCGGGAGCGGACCAGCGGGGTGCCGGCCAGCGTCGAGGGATTGTCGATGTCGTAGCCGCTCCCATCGTTGGGAAGGGACTCGTCCGTCTGGTGGTGCCAGCCCGCCCGGATGTCTAGGAGCAGCTTCTTGTCCAGGAAGGAGCTGTTCAGCTCGCCGTTGACGTCCAGGGTGTCGAACTTGCTCTTGCTCGACAGAGCGTTGAACGTACCGGTGGTGTAGAGCGTCTGGCCGAAGGGTGCACGGTCGGAGCTCTGATCGCGGAGGGCGAAGTACGAGCCTCCACCGCCCGAGTTCTGGGTTCCGAAGACCGACACGCTCACGCGGTGGTCGCTGCTGAGGAGGAAGGTGAGCTTGCCGATGTAGTTCCAGCCGTGCTCGTCACCGATCCGCTTCTGCTCGGAGCCGTCGATCGGAACGAAGGGGGTACCGACCCCGCCCGGACGCGACTGGAAGGACCGGAAGTAGTTGTACCGCTGCGCGGAGTACTGGGCGCCGACGAAGAACCACAGGCGGTCCTTCAGGATGTAGCCGCCGAGGGTGGCACCGAAGTCACCGATGTTTCCGATCTCGCGGCGGCCGACCACCGTGGCAGTGGCGCCGGAGACCGCCTTCGGAGCACCGGAGAAGCTGCCCGGAGCGAAGGTGCCGAAGACCGATCCGTGGAACTCGTTACCACCGGACTTGGTGACCGCGCTGATCGCGCCGCCGGTGGTCCGTCCGTACTCCGGCATGTAGCCACCGGTGATGACGTTGACCTCGTCCACGAACTCGCTGGTGAGCGTCGTGCCCAGGGTGCCGTAGGCGGGGCTTCCCACCGCGAGGCCGTCGATCAGGTATGCGTTCTCGGGAGAGGTGGTGCCGTTGATGCCGACGCCGTAGATGTCAGCGTTGGCCTGCGGGGCCACCGTGGCCAGAGAGTCGAAGGAACGGTTCGCGCCGCCGAGACCACCGGGGCGGGCAATGGCCATGTTCCGGATGAACTCCTGGTTGATCGTGGTGCCCGTCGCCGAGGAGCCGACGTCGACCACCGGCGGCGATCCGACGACCGTGATCTCCGTCGCGCCCGCTGTCTCCGGGAGCAGCTCGACGTTGAGACGGAGAGTTCGGTCTGCAGCCACCTCGATGTTGGTGCGGCTGAAGGGCCGATAGCTCTCCTTCTCGAAGCGCAGGGTGTAAGTTCCAGGCGGCAGCTGAGGGACGCGGTAGAGACCTGTCGCGTCCGTCACGACCACCTGCTCGCCCTGCAGGCCAGGAGACGTTGCCGTCACCACGACGTCGCCGACGGGAGCTTTCGTTGCAGCGTCGACGACGTTGCCTGTCAGCACCGACGACGACGCGCTTTGGGCGAGTGCTCCTGATCCGCAGAGCAACCCGAGGCCAAGCAGCGCCGCGCGGGCATTCCTCCAGACGACTTTCTGTCTATGACTCACCGAGACCCCTCCAATGTGGCCGGAAAGCGGGAAAGCAATCGCGATGCTGATAGCGCCTACTCCGACCTGTCAATAGAAGTTTGCATCATCTCGGTAGACACGACCCCTCAGGGCGGACCCCCGGTTACCCCCCGCGTCATGCCTGGCGGTGGGAATTCCGTCCGGGATCGGCTTGTACAACTCCCCCGTTTTGATGTAGGCGCGCCCATTCCGGCTTCAGGGGAGACCTAGGTCCGGGCCGCACCCGCTGACGTTCAAGAGGGCGGCTACAGGAGACAACAGACGTATGTTCGATTCAGTGCTGGGCAAGGGTGTCACGCCCAAGTCCCGCTTCGGATCAGGTGCGGTGGTTTCGGTCCTGCTCCACGTGGGCCTCCTGGGCTTCGCCCTGTGGTTCTCGACCCGGCCTCCTCCCAAGGAGGACAAGGACGTCGCGGTGGTGCTCAAGGTGGCGCCTCCTCCCCCGCCCCCACCGCCGCCTCCGGCCTCGACGACCAAGAAGACCCACGTCGAGAAGAAGGTCCGGCCGAAGGACAAGATCATCCAGCCCAAGGAAGTTCCGCAGGAGAAGCCCAAGGAGGCTGATCCCAACGACGAGCCCGAGGGTGTCGAGGGCGGTGTCCAGGGCGGCGTCGTCGGCGGAGTGGTCGGTGGCGTGGTCGGCGGCGTCGTCGGCGGCCAGCTCGGGAGCACCACGATCTCCTTCGGCGAGGGCATGACCCGGCCGGTGCTTCAGTCGAGCCCCAACAACAAGCCCGGGCCGGACTACACCCGCGAGGCTCGCGAGGCCCGGGTCGCCGGCCTGATGATCGTCAAGTGCGTGATCACCACCGAGGGCCGGGTCCAGAACTGCCAGATCATCAAGCCCCTCCCCCACATGGAGCAGGCGGTGCTCGCCTGGCTGCAGAACTCGAAGTACACCCCTGTCACTTTCCAGGGGAAGCCGCAGCAGGTCAGCTACGTCTTCAACTTCAAGCTGAGCATGGCCGAGTAGCGGTTCTCGGCCCGAACACTCTCACGTTTCACCGGCGCATCACGGAGGCGCAGTCCAACAACCATGCAATTCACTCTCACTGACCTTTGGCATCACATGGGCCTGTTCGCGCGACTGATCGTCGCCGTGCTGGGCGTCATGTCCGTCGCATCGCTCGTGGTGATGGCCGAGCGGCTCATCGTCTTCAACCGGTCGCGCAGCGAATCGCGCAACTTCGCCGAGAAGATGGCCAACACCCTCGCGAAGAACGACCTCATGACCGTCGCCGGCACCAAGATCGGCGACAAGGTCGGCCACCTGGGCCGGGTGATCGGCGCGGGCCTCAACGCGCTCCGGCTGTCCACCGACAAGGACAAGGACCTCCAGGTCGAATCGGTGGCCCGTGCCCTCGAGCGGCAGGCACAGCGCGAGGTGCAGAGCCTCAAGCGCGGCCTGGGGCTGCTGGCGACCGTGGGCTCCACCGCTCCGTTCGTCGGTCTCCTCGGAACCGTGATGGGTATCGTGAACGCCTTCCAGTCGATGGCGCTCACCGGCTCGGGCGGTCTCGGCACCGTGTCCGCCGGTATCGCCGAGGCGCTCATCACGACCGCGTTCGGCCTCCTCGTCGCGATCCCCGCGGTGATGGCGTACAACTACCTGCAGGGTTGGGTGGACGCGCGCGCGGTGGACATCAGCGAGTCGTCCAACGAGTTCCTCGATCTGGTCGCCAAGTCGGCCGGCGGTCCGGGCTGATCGTCACGCGCGCTGATGGAGGATTCACGTCATGGCGATGACGACAGGCGGTAGCGGCGGGATCAAGTCGGACATCAACGTCACGCCACTCGTGGACGTGGTGCTGGTGCTGCTCATCATCTTCATGGTGGTGACGCCCCTGCTCCAGCGCGGGAAGGACGTGAAGTTGCCCACCGCGACCAAGCAGAAGGACCCCGGGGCCGAACCGCCGGACCCGCTGATCGTCTCCATCACCCCGGACAAGCGGATCTGGCTGGAGAAGGATCCGGTGACCGACGAGCAGCTGAAGCAGGCGCTCGCCGGCAAGCTTGCCGCGGAGCCGTGGAAGCCGATCCTGGTCAAGGGGGATCAGTCGCTGACCTTTGGTGACGTGCGCCGTGTCCTCAAGGATGCGCAGGATGCCAAGGCCAAGTCGGTGAAGCTCGGCGTGGAGGAGAAGTAGATGAGTCTTGGTGCGAAGTACCACCTCCACAAGAAGCGGCGCTACGCGATCAGCGAGGGGCGACCCAACTCCGACATCAACGTCACCCCTCTGGTGGACGTGGTGCTGGTGCTGCTCATCATCTTCATGGTGGTGACGCCGCTCCTCGAGAAGGACATCCAGGTCCGCGTTCCGGACGACACCGAGGAAAACGTCGAGCCCGCGGACTTGCAGGACCAGCTCGTGGTCAGCATCGACGAGAGCGGGCAGATTCGCCTCAACAGCGAGCCGCTCGGCGACGATGACTACAAGACCCGCATCAAGCGCGCGCTGGCCGCCAAGTCGTACGAGGAGAAGCTGGTGTTCTTCCTCCCCGACGACAAGGCGCCCTACCCGCGCGTGGTGCAGGCGCTGGACTGGACCCGCGCGGCGGGGGCCTTCATCCTCGGCGTGGTGACCGAGCCCGTGGCGGGCGTCATGCCCGGCGGTGCACCGACCCCGGGAACCGAGCCGGCCGCTCCGGGGGCGCCGACGCCTCCGGCCGGGCCCACCGGCGGCAGCAAGTAGACGCGCTGAGCCGCGTGAGGTGACGAGGCCGGCTCCGGGCGCTCCCCGGGCCGGCCTCTCGCTTTTTTTGCGGTTCCGGCACGGCTCGAGCGGCCTGGTCCGCGGGGAGGGGCGCCTCGAGGAGACGGTGGCGGCCCCAGGTTGGACCTGCGAGACGGTGCCGGGCGGCTTGCGCGATGTCGAGCGCTCGGGCCGCTCTTGCGGCCAGCGTGGCCCATCCACCGCAGTCACGACGACGATCCTGGCGCCTTCAGTGATCGCCAGAGCCCGGAGACGCTCGGCGAGATTCGGCGAATCGGCCTCGAGCGTCGCAGGGACGCGGGGCTCCGCGATCCGACCCCTGGCGAGCACGGCGCGGCCTCGCTCGCTGCGCCGAGTGTGTGGCCGTGGCTTCGACGCGTTTCCGGGGCGAGTTCCCACGCGCTCGAGCGAGCCTGGGCGGGCGCTCGCGCGCTGCCAGAGGCAATAGCAACGACTGAGAATCGGGGTAAATTCGCCGGACGACCTTTCAATGCGTTATGCGAGGGGTCGAGACACTCCGTGTCCTGGTTGTTGCTTTTGCCTCTCGTGCGGCGAAGCCAGGCTGCCCTGGCGCGCGCCGAGCACGAACGGGCGCCCGGACCAGTCCGGCCAGCGGCCCCCGCCGGGGCATCGTTCCCACCAGGGTCGGAAGACGTCGACCGACATCATTCCGGCAGCGCGGACGGATGGTCCGGTCCGGACGACGCTCGGAGGCACTCCAGGCCCGCGCGTTCCCGGCATCGACCTTGCTCTGTGCGCGGTCGAAGGGAGGCCGATGGGGAAACTGGCCCGGGCGCATTCCGGGGCGCTGATGGGCGTCGACGCCGTCGTGGTGGAGGTCGAGGTCGACATGTCCAACGGCCTGCCCTACTTCAACGTCGTCGGACTGCCCGAGGGTGCCGTCAAGGAGAGCAAGGTCCGGGTCATCTCCGCGCTCCGCAACGCCGGATACGACCTGCCGCAGAAGCGGATCACGGTGAACCTCGCGCCGGCCGACATCCGCAAGGAGGGCGCCGCCTTCGAGCTTCCCATCGCGCTCGGAGCACTCGAGGCCGGGGGTGTGATCAAGGAGGACGCGCTCCGCCCGTGGGTGATGGGCGGGGAGCTCTCACTCGACGGTACTGTGAAGCCGATTCGCGGAGTGCTCCCACTGGCCATCGCTGCGCGTGACCACGGCTTCGAGGGTGTCCTCGTCCCCGCCGCGAACGCGGCCGAGGCGGCGCTGGTGGATCGCATCCACGTGTACCCCGTGGCCCATCTTTCCAAGGCCGTTGCTCACGTGAAGGGCCAGGCTTCGATCGAACCCTACCAGCGGCATCTCGCCCGCGAGGAGCGCCCTCCCATCGAGCTCGACATGTCGGAGGTTCGCGGCCAGGGTGAGATCAAGATCGCCCTCGAGCTCGCTGCGGCCGGCGGCCACAACGCGCTTCTCTGCGGCCCTCCAGGCAGCGGAAAGACCATGCTGGCACGCCGCCTCCCGGGGCTCCTGCCACTGATGTCATTCGACGAGGCGCTCGAGGTCACGAAGATCTACTCGGTGAGTGGGCTGCTCGTCGGGCCCCGGCCCTTGCTGACCGAACGCCCCTTCCGAACCCCCCATCACACCGTCTCCGACGCCGGGCTCATCGGCGGTGGGCCGCTTGGGCGGCCTGGTGAGCTCTCACTCGCCCACCGAGGGGTGCTGTTCCTCGACGAGTTCCCCGAGTTCCGACGCAACGTGCTCGAGGTGCTCCGCCAGCCCCTCGAGGACGGGGTGGTTCACATCGCGCGCGCCAATCACCACGTGAGCTATCCGGCGCAGGTGATGCTGGTCGCAGCGATGAACGCGTGCCCCTGCGGCAAGCTCGGCGTGGCCGGGGCTCGGTGCAGCTGTCTGCGCCACCGCGTGCTCGAGTACCACACACGGGTGAGCGGCCCGCTTCTCGACCGTATCGACATCACCGTTCTCACCCGCCGGGTGGAGGGTTACCGGCTCGCCGCGTCCGCAAAGCCCGAGACACCCAGCGCGTACTACCGGGCGCGGGTGGAGGCGGCTCGCGAAGTGCAGCGAGAGCGGTTCCAAGATGAGCCCGGTGTCCGGTGCAACGCTCAGATGTCGCCGAGGCTCGTTCGCCGACATTGCCGGACGACCCCCAGAGCCGAGGCAATGCTGCGGCTGGCCATGGACCGGTACGGCCTCTCGGCCCGTGCACACGACCGCATCCTGAAGCTCGCGAGAACCCGGGCCGATCTCGAGGGGCACCGGGAAATCGAAGATGTGGACGTGCGCCTTGCGGTGGATTTCCGGGTCATGGACCGCAAGGACTGGCTGATGGCACTCCTCGACGGCGAAACCCCGGCCCCGCTCGGGCCGCCTGAAAGGATGCTCGAAGCCAGCGACGGATGACCGTCCGCGGCCAGCCTGTCTTCCTCGGTGCGCGGTTCGGCTCCCGGCCGGATCAGCGCTTCGGTGCGGCGTGCACTGGAACCGGCGTCGGCGCGGTACGGAGCGAGCCCACCTCACCCGCCGCTCCGGACGGCTGGGTGCCGCGGGGCGCGAGCTCCTGCCGGCGCAGCCGGGGGCTGAACGTGATCAGTCGCGCGACACGCCGCCAGGTCAGATACGAGTAGAGCCAGGTGAACAACACCGAGAGACGGCTCCTGAACCCGACCAGGTACAGGAGGTGGACCGTCGCCCAGAGGATCCAGGCCAGCAGGCCGCTGACCTCGAACTTCGAGAAGATCGAGCCCACCGCCGCCCCGCGTCCGATGACCGCGAAGGATCCCTTGTCCAGGTAACGGAACGCCTCGACCGGCCTGCTGCGCACTCGGCGCAGGATGTTGCGGGCCGCCGATCGTCCCATCTGCATCGCGGCCGGTGCGAGCCCCGGAACCGGATGGCCATCCTGGATCACGGCCGCCAGATCGCCGACCACGAAGACCCGCGGATCCTCAGGAAGCGTCAGCTCGGGCGTGACCTCGACCTGACCTGCCCGGTTCAGCGGAGCGCCCAGCATCTTGCCCAGCGGCGAGGGCGAGACGCCCGCGGCCCAGAGCACCGAGCGGGCCTCGATCCGCTCGGTGCCCAGGAGGACGCCCCCGTCATCGATCGCCGTCACCATCGTCCCGAGCCGGACCTGGATCTGGAGCTTCTCCAGCACCCGCTTCGCGCGGGCGCTGAGCGCCTCGGAGTAAGCCGGGAGCAGCCGGTCCAGACCTTCGACCAGGACGATCCGGGCGGATTGGGTGTCGATGCGGCGAAAGTCGCGGGGAAGCGCCCGGTGGGCCATCTCGCTGAGCGAGCCCGCCAGCTCCACCCCGGTGGGCCCGCCGCCGATGACGACGAAGGTCATCCAGGCGCGGCGCTGGGCCTCGTCCTCTTCGCGCTCGGCCTCCTCGAAGGCGAAGAGCACGCGGCGGCGCACCTCGAGCGCATCCTCGATGCTCTTCATCCCTGGGGCGTGCTCCGGCCAGTCGCCGTGGCCGAAGTAGTTGTCCTGGGCGCCGGAGGCGATGATGAGGTGGTCGTAGCCAATCGAGCCCCCATCCTTGTAGTGGACCGTCCGGGTCGCCCGGTCGATGGACGAGACCTCCGCGAGCACCACCTCGGTGTTTTTCGCCCGGCGCAGGATCCCCCGGATGGGCGCCGCCACGTCGCTCGCGTCCAGCGCAGCCGTCGCCACCTGGTACACGAGGGGCTGGAAGAGGTGATGGTTGCGGCGATCGACGACTGTCACCCGGACGTCATCGCTCCGACCGAGGATCTTGGCCGCCTCGAGGCCAGCGAAGCCGGCCCCGACAATCACCACCTGCGCTCTCCGGTCGGGTTCCATCGCTGCCCCGGATGTGCGAACCAGGGGCCGCAAAGTCAACGCGTTCGAGTTCCGATGCTACTGAACAGACTGTCCAGCCTCCTCCGCTATGCCGGGATGGCGTTGTGGTCCATCTACTGGATTCCAGCGGCGCTCATCATGGGCACGGTCCGGCGCGACCCTTCGCTTCCTCTCCGCTTCGCCCGCCAGTACTGGGGCCCGGGAATGCTCTGGCTCGCTGGAGCCGACCTCCGCGTCCACGGCTCTCCGGACGCGGTGGCGAACGCCCCGGCCATCTACGTGATGAATCACCAGTCGTCGCTGGACATCCCGGCGGCGTTCACGGTGCTTCCGGTCGACCTCCGATTCATCGCCAAGCACACGCTGCGCAAGGTCCCGTTCCTCGGCTGGTACATGTCCTGGACGGGCATGGTCTTCGTCGACCGGACGAACAGCACCCAGGCGGTCGGGTCGCTGAGCGCCGCGGCCGAGCGGGTCCGGGGCGGCATCTCGCTCCTGGCCTACCCCGAGGGGACCCGCTCGCGCGACGGGGGCATCCTCCCCTTCAAGAAGGGCCCGTTCGTGCTCGCGCTCCAGGCTGGCGTGCCCATCGTCCCCATCGCGATCGAGGGCTCGATGCGGTGCATGCCCGCGCACCTGCGCCCGTTCCAGCCCGGGGTGGTGCGGATGGCCATCGGCAAGCCCATCCTCACCGCCGGGCTGGGCATGGAACGCCGTGACCAGCTGGTCGAGCAGACGCGGCAGGCCGTGCTCGCCCTCCACGCCTCGCTCGCGGGCACCGCGCCCGCGAGCGCCTCCGCCCCGGCCGAGCGCACGGGTTGAGCCTCAGGGAGCGTCCGCCGTCACGGGCGTTCGAGGCCGGAGCCGTGGACGGTCCCGCACCGCCGTCCGCCGCGCCGTCCCGGGCCCATCTCTTGCTCTCCGCCGACCTGAACATCTGGCAGGGGGGCGTGGCGTGGGAAAGGTGAGCGAGAAGCTGAAGGCAGTGGCCGCCGCGGTCGCGGCGATCGAGAAGCAGTTCGGCAAGGGCGCGATCATGCAGCTGGGGCGCGACGGCGAGGTCGCCCCGGTCGCCGTGGTTCCCAGCGGCTCGGTGGGCCTCGACCGGGCCCTCGGCGTCGGCGGATATCCCCGCGGGCGGGTGATCGAGGTCTTCGGCAACGAGTCTTCCGGCAAGACCACCCTCGCCCTGCACGCCATCGCGCAGGTCCAGGCACAGGGCGGCGTCGCGGCCTTCGTCGACGCCGAGCACGCGCTGGACGTCACCTACGCCAGGAAGCTCGGCGTCCGGATCGAGGATCTCCTCGTGAGCCAGCCCGATACCGGCGAGCAGGCGCTGGAGATCACCGAGCAGCTGGTCCGGAGCGGAGCGGTGGACCTGGTGGTCGTCGACTCGGTCGCTGCTCTCGTGCCCCGGGCCGAGATCGAGGGCGAGATGGGGGATGCCCACATGGGCGTGCAGGCCCGCCTGATGAGCCAGGCCCTCCGGAAGCTCACCGGTGCCGTCAGCAAGAGTGGCACCGTCATCTTCTTCATCAACCAGATCCGCATGAAGATCGGCGTGGTCTTCGGCAATCCCGAGACCACCACCGGCGGGAACGCGCTCAAGTTCTACGCCTCGGTCCGGCTGGAGATCCGACGCCTCGGCAACCTCAAGGACGGAGACACGGTCGTCGGCACCCGCACCCGGGTGAAGGTGGTGAAGAACAAGGTCGCGCCCCCCTTCCACGAGACCGAGTTCGACGTCCTCTACGGCCAGGGGATCAGCCGTGCCGGCGAGGCGCTGGATCTGGCGGTCACCCTCGGGCTTGCCGAGAAATCCGGAAGCCACTTCCTCCTCGACGGCGAGCGGATCGGCCAGGGGAGGGAACGGGCAATCGACTGGCTGCGCGAGCGGCCCGAGGCCCTCGAGGCTCTCGTGGCACGCATCGGTGCGGCGGAGGCCCGGCAGCAGCCACCGTCGAGCGTCGCCGAGCCCGTCGCGGCGTGAGCTAAGGTCGGCCTTCCATGGCCGACGCTCCGACACTCGATGCCGTGCGAGCAGCCCGCGCCCGTCTCGGCGATCTGGTCGTGACCACGCCGGTCCGGCGGCTCTCCTCGCCACTCGTGGAGCGCAGGCTGGGGAAGACCGAGGTCGTCCTCAAGGAGGAGCTCTTCCAGCGAACCGGGAGCTTCAAGCCGCGTGGCGCCCTCTGCGTCATGCTGGACCTGTCGCCCGCCGAGCTCGCGCGAGGAGTGACCTGCGTCTCGGCAGGCAACCACGCGATGGCGACGGCGTACGCCGCCCGGGTCCTCGGAACGACGGCGAAGGTGGTGATGCCGAAGAGCGCGAACCCCTTTCGCGTGGCGGGATGCCGGGAGCTCGGCGCCGAGGTGGTTCACGTGGACAACGTCCACCAGGCGTTCCCCAAGGTGCGGGAGATCGAGTCGACCGAAGGACGGGCGTTCGTGCACCCGTTCGAGGGACCCAGGACGGCGCTGGGCACGGCGACCGTGGGCCTCGAGCTCGTCGAGCAGGCCGGGCCGCTCGACGCGGTCATCATCCCCATCGGTGGCGGCGGGCTGGCGGCGGGGATGGCCTGCGCGGTGAAGCAGCTGCTCCCCCGCTGCCAGGTGTTCGGGGTCGAGCCCACCGGGGCCGACTCGATGCACCGGAGCTTCGCCGAGGGCTCACCGCAGGCCATCGACGCCGTCCGGACCATTGCAGACAGCCTCGGGGCTCCGCATGCGGCGCAGTACAGCTTCGAGCTCTGCCGGCAGTTCCTCGACGAGCTGGTCTACTTCGCCGAGGGCTCACCGCAGGCCATCGACGCCGTCCGGACCATTGCAGACAGCCTCGGGGCTCCGCATGCGGCGCAGTACAGCTTCGAGCTCTGCCGGCAGTTCCTCGACGAGCTGGTCTATGTGAACGACGACGAGCTCCGGGACGCGATGCTGCTGCTCTTCGCCTCGGCAAAGCTGGTGACCGAGCCCGCCGGTGCCGCGGCGACCGCGGCATTGCTCGGCCCGCTCCGTGAGCGCCTCGCCGGCAAGCGCGTCGGAGTCATCGTCTGCGGCGGGAACATCGACCCGGGGACGTTCTCGAAGCATCTCGCCGACGCGGTCCCCCACGCATCCTGAGGCGTCGCCCTACATCGGACAGATGGGCTTGATCGAAGGCGAGTCGATTCGCCGCGTCCAACTTCGCTCGGGCCACCCCGGCCCAGCCAACGGGTGACGGCCGCAAACACCTGTCGCGTGCCCATGACGGGCTGCCGCGGCCACGGCCGTCCTGCCGACCCCTCGCACGGGACAATGGCATTGCAGGAGCAACGATCTGCCTAGCTTGCGCGCGCCGACGCTCGCGACCGGGCGCCGGCGTGCAGTGCCACCAGAAGGAGGAGACTTGCGATGCCGCGACGACGACTGCAGCTGCTGTGGATCATCCTTCTCATCGTTCCTCTGGGAGCAGCCGATGCTCGCGACAAGGATGAACGCCGCAGCGATTGGTTCACGGCCTGGGGCACCTCCCAGCAACCGAACGTCACCCCAGAGGTGATCAGCAACGCCACCGTCCGGATGATCGCCCGGGTCACCGTCCCCGGAAACGCGATCAAGATCCGGCTCGACAACACCTTCTCCACCAGTCCGGTCACCATCGGCCATGCCTTCGTCGGCTGGCGGGTGCAGGGAGCGCGTGTCGCCGCGGGCTCGAACCACGCGGTGACCTTCGGCGGCTCTCCGAGCGTGACCATCCCTGCTGGAGGAAGCGTGACGAGCGACCCGGTGAGCATCCAGGTGCTCGCCCAGCAGGACCTGGCGGTCAGCCTCTTCGTCTCCGGGTCGAACGTCTCCCCGAGCAAGCATCAGAGCGCGGTCGTGACGTCGTACAAGTCGGCGGACGGGAGTGGGGACGTGGCCGCGGACGAGACTCCGACCGCGTTCACCGGCACCACCACCTCCATGTGGTGGCTCAAGGCCATCGACGTTCTTTCCTCGGACACCGACAGGACGGTCGTCGCGTTCGGGGACTCGATCACCGACGGGACCTGCAGCACGCTCGATGCGCACGATCGGTGGGAGGACTGGGTGTCCGTCCGGGTCGATCTGGGGAGCTCCAATGCGGGGGGCAAGAGCCGGGCCGAGGGCAAGCGTTACGAGGCGATCGTGAACGAGGGCATCGGTGGAAACACCGTGACGCGCGACAATCTCCAGCCTCCGCCGGACAGCATTCCGGGGGTCGAGCGATTCGACCGCGACGTCCTCTCTCACACCGGGGTCAAAGAGGTCATCCTCTTCGAGGGGACGAACGACATCCGGCGCGAGGCCTCCGCAGCGCAGGTCATCGCCGGGATGCAGAACATCATCCAGCGCGCTCATGCTGCCGGTCTGAAGATCGTCGGGGTGACCATCATCCCGCGACACAACGTCCCGCCCAGCGGCACCAACACCGGCTGGAACGATGCCAAGACCGCCATCCGGAACCAGGTGAACCAGTGGATCCGGAACGAGGCGCCGTTCGATGCGGTCCTCGACTTCGACGAGGTGGTGAGGGATTCGTCGAATCCCGATCTGCTCAATCCCGCGTTCAACTGCGGTGACGGGATCCATCCGTCGCCGCGCGGCTACTACGAGATGGGGAAGTCGGTGGACCTGGATGTCCTCGAGCTCGGAGGTCGGGGACACTGATGGACTCCAGACCCACGCGGGGCGGGAGCACGGCTTCCGCCCCCGTGGGCAGCGTGTGGCGGCTCAGCCCGACGAGTCCGGGCGCGAGGGCGGTCGATGCCGGACTCCGTCGGCGTCGATTCGCAAGACCCATCGAGAGCCGAGGCAAGCTAGTTCCTCCGGTGCGCGCTCGATGATGCCAGTTGCGAAAAGCTCCATCGGGTTGCCGTGCTCGTCGGAGTCGGGCTCGAGCGCGACCGCGGACATGCCCTCGGTGACCACGACGTGCTCGCCCTCCGGAGTGTGGCAGGTCTCCTCGTGCGACAGGCATAGGGTGTCGCCGAACAGCCCGTTGAAATCCGTAGTGAGTCGGAGGGGCATCGGGCCTCAGCCTACCTCTCTCCCTCCAGGGCGGACGGATCGATCGCGACCGGGAAGCGCGCCTCCGGAAGCTGCAGCGCCCACCCCGGGCCCTCGGGGACGAGCAGCTGCCCCAGCGCGAACTGAGCGTCGCGCGAGAACCGAGCCTCGGCCCGGCCGTCTTTCACCCGGGCGGTGAGCACCCCGTCCTCGCCGAGGCGCAGCGTCGACGCCTCGAGCGCCTCGCCAGTCCGGTCACTGAGCCGGAGGTAGACCCGCGTCTCGTCGGTGTCGATCGCGTTCACCCGGTAGGCTGCGGCCTCCACGGTCACGTACGCCCAGTCGTTTCCGATCCGCAGCTGGAAGCGCCCGTCCTCGGTCGGAACCAGACCCTGGTTGAAGGCCTCGATGATCTTCGGGTGGGTGATGCGCTCGCCGTCGTGGAGCCAGTTCAGCTCGCGGTCGAGCACGAGGCCGCTGTCCTCGCGAGTGTGCCACCGCTTCGGAAGCCCGATCTCCGCCACGGGTCACTCGATGCGGCCGGGCCGCCCGGAAGTCAACCCGGACCTTCCGCTGTCAGAGCTTGCGCACCAGCTCGGTGTAGCCCTTGAAGGCCAGCGCGCCCCAGGTGTTCACCACCACCGCTGCGACGACGAGAGCCTGGACCAGCGGCTTCCGGAACGACCAGCCCGATAGGCCGAGCAGCAACACGAGATACGGCGTGTAGTCGAGGCTGAACCGGAAGCCGAACTGCGCGTACCCGGTGTTCTGGTAGAAGAGGCCGGGCAGCGCGGTGACGGCCACGGTCAGCCACATCGGCCAGTGGAGCCGCGGACGAGTCTTCGGAAAGACCAGCAGCACCAGCCACGGCATCGTCACCAGCAACGACAGCCCGCGCGGGTCGTAGCCCAGCCGGAACGGCGACCACTGCACCTGGGGCAGCATCAGGAACGCCGCCTCGAGGTTCCGCCCCAGGTACACCACGCTGAACAGCCCGTGAGTGTCGATGTCCGCGTTCACCCGGTTGTCGTAGAGGAAGCTGTGCCCGAACTCGCCCGGGCTCCCGAACCGCGCCACGTTGAAGGCCATCGCCAGGAGCGCCAGTGGCGCCGCCCCCGCCGCGAAGAGGAGCACCGGCCTCAGCCAGCCCCGTGGCTGCCGCAGCGCTTGACGCAGCTGCTCGAGCCGCCCGGTCGGCCCCGGCGTCAGGACCTCCAGGAGGAAGAACAGCCCGGTGAAGACCAGTGGGGTCCGGGTGAGTGTGGCCATCGACCACAACGCGCCCGCCACCGCCGGATGCGCCGCGCCCGTCGCCGCCTGGAGGTAGAGGCAGGTCAGGACCACCCCGAGCACCTCGGCGAGGAACCAGACCTCCCCACGGATGGCGCAGGAGAAGAAGAGCGTCCCGAAGCCGAGCACCACGGCGAGGAGCAGCACCTCCGGCTCGGTCCGGTGAAGATCGCCCCTCCGCCCGAGCGAACGGCACAGCACGTAGAACAGGGTGATGGCCAGCGCCCCGAGGATGACTCCGAAGCTGGTGTCGTTGAGCTGGTAGCCGTTGACCGCGACGAAGGGCAGCATCACCACCGCGGGAAAGGCCGGGAAGCTGACGTACCAGCGATCCGTGGGGAGCACCGGGCCCGTGCAGCGGCGCCTCACTCCGCCGACCTCGCGCACGCATGCCCAGTCCTCGATGTTGGGCAGCACGTGCGGGTCGAGGTCCAGCCGACCCTCGAGGAAGGCCTTCGACTGGTAGACGAAGTGCGGTGCGGCGCTCTGGCGGAGGAAGCGGGGGCCGCTGAAGCACGCGAGCGCGAAGAAGCTGCAGACGAAGATCAGAAGCTCGGTGCGATACGCCCGCATCCAGCTCCAGAGCGCCACCTCCGGGGTGGATCTCGGGCGAGCCGGGGCGGTCACGCCGTCCCCCGGGTGCGGAGCCGTAGCCAGTCCAGCGCCGCATAGGCGCTCGCGCTCCGGACCCACTCCCGGTCGCCGTGGAACCGGTGCGCCTTCACCTCGGTGCCATCCGGCCCGTCCAGCCCGACGAACACGGTGCCAACCGGCTTCTCCGGAGTCCCGCCATCCGGCCCGGCGATGCCGGTCACCGAGAGGGCCCACGTGCTCCGCGCGGTCCGGCGTGCCCCGCGCGCCATCTCGGCGGCCACCAGCTGAGACACGGCCCCGTTTTCCACCAGCGTGGTGTGAGCGACCGAGGCCCACCGCTCCTTGAGGTCGTTGGCGTAGGCGACGGCGCTGCCGAGGAAGTACGCGCTCGCCCCCGGCACGTCGGTCAGCATGTCTGCGATGCGACCGCCGGTGCAGCTCTCGCCGAGCGCCAGCGTCTCGTGGCGAGCCAGCAGCTGCCGCCCCACCACCTTGGCCATGGTGTCGCCGTCCACGCCGAAGAGGTGGTCACCCAGGAGCGGCCGGGCTGCCGCATCGGCAGCCTCGAGCGCCTCCAGGGCCTCCTCCTTCGTCCGACCCTCGGCCATGAGCTTGAGGTGGTTCTCGGGGAACTGGGTCCGGAACCCGAACGTCACCCGGGGATGCAGCGCGAGCAGCGGCTTCACCCGCGCGTCGAGGTGCGACTCGGGCAGGAACACGGTCTTCAACAACCGAAGCACGCGAAAGCCGGTCTCTCCCCGCTCGGCCCGCAGCGCGTCGATGCGGGGGAGCACTGCGGTGTCCACCAGTGCCCGGAACTCGCGCGGGACGCCGGGCAGGAAGAAGAGCAGGGCCTTCCCCAGCCAGAGAATGAACATCGGGGCGCTGCCCGCCGGGTTCAGCACCACCTCCGACCCGGACGGCACCATCACCTGCTTGATGTTGTTCTCGGTGACGGTGAGCCCGCGAATGGCGAAGCGCTCCCTCAGCGCGGCGAGCGCCGCCTCGTGGACCACCAGCGGCACCCCCGCCGCCCGTGCGGCCACCTCGGCGGTGAGGTCATCCGCGGTGGGCCCGAGGCCTCCCGAGACCAGCACCACGTCCGCCCTGGCGGAGAGCGTGCGCAGCGCCTCGAGGATCTCCTCCCGCACGTCCCCGACCACCGTGGTGCGAGCAACCTGCTCGCCATGCTCCAGGAGTCGCTGCTGGAACCAGGTGCTGTTGGTGTCGGTGGTGACGCCGGTGAGCAGCTCGTCACCGGTGCAGAGTGCCTCGATGCGCATGCCTCGGACGGCTTACAGGAAATCCTGCTCGTCCACCTCGTCTTCGTCCTCGAGCACGCCCTCGGCCGGCGCCGGCTCGCCCGCCTCACGCCTCTCGGAGAGGTGGCGCCCGAGCAACAGGCCCGACTCGACGAAGCCCAGGAGGAGATACGCCCCGAAGTACACCACGAGCACGTACGAGGGGTGGATGCGGGTGGCCACCAGCACCCCACTGAGGCACACCAGCATGAAGATGCTCAGCGTCTTCCGGTTCAGCCGGACGTCCTTGAAGGTCCGGTATCGAAGCGTGGAGACCATCAGCAGCGACAGCACCGCGACCACGATGGCGATGGGGATCCGGGCGCCGGTGCCGAGCGGGTCTCCGCCCCGCATCCCGTGGTGGGCGATGACCATGGAGGGATCGGCAGACCCACGAAGAACCGGCTGCTGCCCGAGTGGTTCGTCGAGTGCGCCAGCACGTTGAACCGCGCCAGACGCAGCGCCCCGCAGGCGGTGTACATGAACGAGATGAGCAGGCCCACCAGCCCGAGCGAGGCCAGCGCCCACTTGTACACCAGCATCGCGGGGACCACGCCGAAGGAGATCACATCGGCCAGGCTGTCCAGCTCCACCCCGAACTGGCTCTGGGTCCGGGTGAGGCGCGCCACGCGCCCGTCGAACCCGTCGAAGAACATGGCGAAGAAGATGGCCAGCGCAGCCTGATAGAGCTGGGAGGGGCTGGCCTCCCCCGCGCACAGGGTCAGGGCGTAGAAGCCGCAGAAGATCGACGTGACGGTGAACAGATTGGGCAGGACGAACTTGAGCTTGTGCAGCTTCATCGATCTCCGGCCCCTGCGACGGACGGGCCCCTGCCGAGGCCCTGGCCGCCGGGTCGGGGGACTCTAGCACCATGGACCCGGCACGGGCCGTGGTCACCGGGCTGCTGCTGGTCCTGGCCGCCGGGGCCTACCTGCTCGCCGTGCGCACATACTACCGGCTGCGAAGCCCGCGTCCGGAGCTGGAATGGGTTCAGACCCCGGACGGGACGCGCCTCGCCGTTCACCATCGGCGGCCCGAGGTCCGCCGGTTCGTCGAGCCAGTTCTTCTCTGTCACGGCCTTGCCGCCAACCACGTCAACTTCGACTTCGACCCTCCGCATTCCCTGGCGCACGTCTTCGCCGCCGCTGGATTCGAGGTGTTCAGCGTGGACTGGCGTGGGGCCGGCGCCTCCCGGGCCCGCCGCATGTGGCAGCGGTTCCTCTACGACGCCGACGACCTCATCGCCCAGGACGGCCCGGCCCTCCTCGCTCACGCGCTCGAGCGCACCGGAGCGCCACGCGCGTTCTGGGTGGGACATTCGCTGGGGGCGCTGGTGGGCTACGGCGTGCTGGGCGGACCCCATGGCGGCCGCATCGGAGGGATCTGCGCCCTCGGGGCCCCGGTCTTCTTCCGCCACACCGGCTGGGTGGTCCGGCTGGCACGGCTGGGGCTGTGGCTGGCCTGGCCCCTCGCCTTCCGCCAGCGGCTGCTGAGCATCGCGCTGACGCCCTTCCTCGGGTACGTCACGCTCCCGCTCACCGAGCTGTTCATCAACCCCAAGGCCATCGCCCCGCCGGTGCTGCGGAAGCTGAACTGCAACGTGGTCTCCTCGATGGGATACCGGCTGCTGCGGCAGATGGACGACTGGGGCCGCCACGATGCCTTCCGCAGCCGCGACGGGAAGGTCGATTACCGCGACCGCCTCCGCGGGGTGGGGACCCCCGTGCTGGTCCTGGGCGGAAGCCAGGACGCGCTGGCCACGCCAGAGGCGGTGCTCGGGCAGGCGGAGCTGCTGGCCTCCGAGGACAAGACGGTGATGCTCTTCGGGCGCGAGAACGGCGACACCCTCGACTACGGGCACGGCGATCTCCTCTTCGGCGAGAACGCTCCGCTCGAGGTCTATCCCCGGATCCTCCGCTGGGTGTCGGACCGGGCAACCCTGGTCCCCGCGCCCGCGCTCAGCCGCCCGCACCAGGGGGACGCCCGCGGAGCGGCGCAGTAGCGCCGCCAGGGCGAGGCTCAGTCCCCCGCACCAGGGGGACGCCCGTGGAAGCGCGCAGGGGCGCGCCAGTGACCAGGCTCAGCCCCCCGCACCAGGGGGACGCCCGTGGAAGCGCGCAGGGGCGCGCCAGTGACCAGGCTCAGCCCCCCGCACCAGGGGGACGCCCGTGGAAGCGCGCAGGGCGCGCCAGTGACCAGGCTCAGCCCCCCGCACCAGGGGGACGCCCGTGGAAGCGCGCAGGGGCGCGCCAGTGACCGGGCTCAGCGCCGCGGGATGATTGCCCATGCACCGTGGACGCAAGGCGCGGGCACCGGCGAGGCGTCGCCCCCCCAGCCATCGATCTCCACCTCCACGCCCTGGCTGCACTCGGCCCACAGCGGGCCGTCGCGGTTCGCGCGGGCGATCATCGATCGGAGTCGTGCCGTCGCGCGCTCGGTCACCAGCACCGCTGGACCGTTCGTCCGTTCGATGGACACCTCGGTGGCGGTGAGGCTGGCCTCGGTCTCCACCGCCAACCCCGCCACGGCCGCGCCGCTCACCGTGGTGCGGCCGAGCGTCACCGACGCCGCCTCGGCGGCGAGCACCCCGATGCCGCTGCAGTCCTGGACCCGCAAGCTTCCGAGCGTGGCGCGACCTCCGCGGATCTGAATCGCGTCGCCCTCGGCCGGGTCGGGGGCACGAGGCCCCACGAAGGTGCCCCCCTCGAGCGTGAGCTGGGCGTTCCGGGCCACCAGGCCGGACGAGCGGCCTCCCTGCACCTCCAGCCCGCGGATGCGCACCTCGGAGCCGACGAGCTGCACCCCGCCCATGGGGCCGGCAGACTCGACGTGGACGTCCTCGAGCGTGCCCTTGCTCATGACCAGGGCAAGCCCGGCACGCTCCGCGCCGGCCGAACGCAGCCCGCGGCCCTCGACTCGCGCGCCGTCACCGGTGAGCAGCCCGTACTCGTGTCCACCGACCCGGACGTCCCGTAGCTGCAGCATCCCACCCGCGACATAGATCCCGGGGCCCCGGCCGCCGCGCACCTCCATCGACTCGACGAGCGCCGTCCCGCCCGAGAGCCAGAGGCCGGAGACCGCGTCCTGAGACTGCACGCCCGACAGGCGGAGCGCTGCCGGCTGGCTCGCGTCCACCGCGCGGCGGAACGGTCCCTGAAAACGCACCTGCGCGAGCTCGGCCTTTCCACCCGGCAGCACGCGCACTCCCGGGAAGGACGAGACCGAGGCCTGGAACGTCGAGCCGGTGACAACGAGCTCCGCACCGGCGCCGACCTCCACCGCCGGTCCCCGCTGACCGCTGAGGGACACCGAGGCGAGCGTGGCCCGTCCGCTCTCGACGACCACCCCGGACGCCCCACCCTGGACCTGAACCTGCTCGAGGCGCACCGTGCCCCGGGTCCGGACGCACGTCGCCGGCGCCGTCGCGGCGAGGACCACCGCCGGACCACCGACGAGCTCCACGTCCTCGAGGACCACTCCTCCCGGGTAGACCCCGGACGCCAGACGCAGGCGCCCGTGGGCCGGGGCGTCTGCGAGAGCGCGGAAGGGGCGCGTGCGGCTCCCGTCACCGCCTGGAGCGGCGGAGGCATCGATGAAGAGCTCCGGAACGACACCCGCGTCGGGAGCGGCGACGGCCATCGCCGGGCGAGCAGCATCGGCGGGGGGGACGGCGGTGGAGCAGGCGCCGCAGACCAGAGCGCCCAGGGCGAGGAGGGCCGCGGCTCTCGCGATCAGGCGCCCGGACCTTCGGGCTTGCGAGCGATGGCCGTCTTCGGGCGCCGGGGCGGATGGCTGATCACCACCGGCTTCGAGCCCTGCTCGCCGACCAGCTTCTGGAAGTCCTTCAGCGGATCGCGGGCCACGTCGTCCTTCCAGTACTCGAAGTGGAGGTGCACGCCGGTGGCGGTACCGGTCCGCCCGGCGAGCCCCAGCGGCATCCCCCGCACCACCTCCGTCCCCTCCAGCACGAGGGTTCGGGCGAGGTGGCTGTAGCGGGTCATCTGGCCATCGCCGTGGTCGATGGTGACTTCGTAGCCGTATCCGTGCATCCAGCCCGCGCGAACCACGATGCCGGCACCGGCGGCCATCACCGGCTGGTTGCGCTCGGCGACGAGGTCGATCCCCGAGTGCATCTTGTTGCGATGGGCGATGGGGTGGAATCGCTTTCCGAAGCGGCTGGTGACCTTCACGTCGTCCAGCGGCCACTGGAACCGGGGACCTCCGGCGGGACCCATCCGGGTGTCGAGCAGGGCGAGCCGCTCCTCGACGGAGCGCACGAGGTCGGGAGGAAGACCCCCGTAGGCCTGCCCATCCCGGTCGAGCGCAGCGCGCAGCGAGCCCCGGGCAACTCGAACGTCCTCGGCGTCGCCCGCCGCCGGGGACTCGGCCAGGAACCGGTCCACGTCGGCCTCGATGCGCTGCCAGGCTCCGAGCTGCGACTCCGGGATCGGCGAGCCGGGCTCGGCGTCGCTTCGCCGGGCCTCCGCCTCGAGGACGAACGCCACCAGGCGGGCCCGGAGCAGGCTCGAGGTCATGGGGACGCTGGCCGGAGCAGGGACCCGCGGCGGGTGCGCAGGCGCCTCGGGCCTCACCGGTTCGCCGGCGGGCGGGAGCACCACCACCTCCACCGGATCGGGGGTCAGGGAACCGGGGCCTCGTGCGGTGACACACCCGACGAGGCTCAAAGCGGCCAGGGCTGTGACGGTGGCGTTCCAGGTCATCGTCAAACGCGCTGGCCGGCCGCAGCCGTGTCAGCCACGACACCCTGAAACACAACCTAGGCACCCGTCCAGACAAAAGGGCGCCTGGTCCCGGCCGCCCTACATGTGCCGGAGCCGCCTACTTGCTCTCCAGCAAAGCACGCAGGATGTCCGCTGCCCGCTCGCATCCAGCGCGGTCCACGTCGAGGTGACACACCAGGCGAAGCGCGTGCGGTCCCACGGAGTTCACCAGGAGGCCCGCGGCGCGAAGCCGCGGGACGAACGAAGGGGCGCTCACCGGCACCTCCGCGTACACCATGTTGGTCTCCACGCGGTCCAGCTCCACGCGAACCCCCGGGATCTCCGCCAGCCGGCGCGCCAGGGCCCGAGCGTTCTCGTGGTCCTCGGCGAGCCGGGCCACGTGGTGGTCGAGCGCGTAGAGGCACGCCGCGGCGAGGATGCCGGCCTGGCGCATGCCACCGCCCAGCCGCTTCCGGAGCCGCCGCGCCTCGCCGATGAAGGCCTTGCTTCCGGCGAGCACGGAACCCACTGGCGCTCCGAGGCCCTTGCTGAAGCACACCGTCGTGGAGTCGGCGAGCCGCGCCCAGGTGCTGGCCGGGACGCCGGCGGCCACCTCGGCGTTGAACAGCCGGGCGCCGTCCAGGTGCACCAGCAGCCCCGCCGAGCGCGCAGCGTTCACCGCGTCGCCGAAGACTCCCGGCTTCCACACCGTCCCCCCACCCCGGTTGTGGGTGTTCTCGAGGATGAGGAGCCGCGAGCGCGGCAGGTGATCGTCGACTCCTCGTGACGCAGCCTGGATCTGGGCCGGGGTGAGGATGCCTCGCTGGCCGACGATCGTGCGCGGCTGCGCGCCCCAGAGGGCGGCGATCGCGCCGTTCTCGTAGTTGAAGGGGTGGCTCCCCTCCTCGAGGATGACCTCCTCGCCGGGGCGGGTGTGGACGCCGATGGCCAGCTGATTCCCCTGCGTGCCCGAGGGGACGAACAGCCCTCCCTCCTGCTCGAGGCGCTCGGCGACGCGAGCCTCGAGCGCGCGGATGGTGGGGTCCTCGCCGTAGACGTCGTCGCCGACCTCGGCCTCTGCCATCGCGCGGCGCATTCCCGGCGTCGGACGGGTGACGGTGTCGGAGCGGAGGTCGATCGGTGCGGTGGCCATGTGACGTCCGTACTACAACCACCGCATGGCTCGCGAGACGGTGCCCGAACGGCGGGCGCGCGCGGTGAAAATCATCGAACGCCTGGGCGAGGCGATGCCCGAGGCGAAGATCGAGCTGGACTACCAGACGCCGCTGCAGCTGGTGATCGCGGTCATCCTCTCCGCCCAGTGCACGGACAAGCGGGTGAACATGATCAGCCCCGCGGTCTTCAAGCGCTACCCGGATGCGCGAGCGCTGGCGGACGCGGACACGGCAGAGCTGGAGCGGATGATTCACAGCTGTGGCTTCTTCCGCGCCAAGGCGAAGGCGTTGAAGGGGATGGCTGCCGCCGTGGCCGAGCGGCATGGAGGCGAGGTCCCGACGGCGCGGGCCGAGCTGGCGGCGCTTCCCGGGGTGGGCCCGAAGACCGCCGGGGTGGTGACGGTTCACCTCGGAGGCGAGCCCGCCTTCCCGGTGGACACCCACGTGAAGCGGCTGGCCCGCCGGCTCGGCTTCACGAAGCAGGAGGACCCGAGCCGCATCGAGGAGGACCTCCAGGCCCTGGTCCCCGTGGAGCTCTGGGCCAAGGGGCACCAGCTGCTCATCTGGCACGGGCGGAGGACCTGCTTCGCCCGGTCACCGGCCTGCGAGCGATGCGTGGTGCGCGACCTCTGTCCCCGCATCGGCGTGGCCAAGGCGAAGGCCACGGTGGTGAAGGGCGCGCGTCCCCCACGGGCCGCGGCGGTGGTCCCCGCCCCGCCGAAGCGCGGGCGAGCCCGAGGCAGAAAGGCCTCCTCGCGCTGAGAGCACCGCGCGTCCTAAGGACTGCCACGCCGGCCTCATTTGGGCGGGAAGGGATCGCGCGCCAGCTCCCGCTCGGCTTTTCGCGCGAGCAGCATGAATCCACGCCGCTTCGCGTCGGCCACGAGCGACTGCAGCCTTCGCCGACCTCGCGCGACGTCCGCCCTCATCGCCGGGAGTCGGCCGAACATCTTCCAGGACCGCATCTCTGCGCTTCCGAGCAACAGCTGCAACCGCAGCTGCTCCAGCACGTCGTGTTCTTTGCGCGCAACGGCGATCATCCGCTCGAGCTCCGCCCGACCATCGCCCGAATAGCGGAATGCGGCGGTCAGGGCGGTCACACCTGGACTGTTCGCTGCAAAGGCCGCGTATTCCGCCACCTCCAGATCATGGCTCTCCCAGGCACAGAGTGCCGCCGCTTGTCCCCAGCGGCCGACCCGGGGACGGGAGCCGAGCAGTCGCTGGAAGCAACGACTCCCCTCCTCCCCCTGTCCGCGCTCGCACTGAACCCGGCAGAGAAATCCCTCCGGTCCGTCCTCCCGGATCGCGGTCGACCGGCTCCGCAAGAGCAAGTCCCTCGCCTTCGCCTCGGCCTGATCCAGCTGGTCCTCCTGTGCGGGAACCTCGAACTGGAGATCCGCAGCATTCGTCAGGGTCCCGAGTCGGGGCCAGTCGATCAGGAGCTCCATCGACGGCCGAGCGCGGGCGGCCTCGGCCATCTCGAGCGCCCGCCTCGCCGCAGGCAGATTTCCGCGGTGGAGCTCCACTTCCGCGCTCGCGATCTGGTACTCCCTCGAGAGAGGTTCCCCCGTGGGCACGAGCTCCGCCGCCGCCTCGGCCAGCACGCGGCTCGAGGCGTCCCAGTCGTCTGCGAACAACGCCCTCCGTACCAGAACGTGATGAGCGCCGACGCGATCGCCGAGGCTGCGGAAGCTGGCCAGGGACTCGGCATTCATCCTCCGCTTCGGTTCATTCGTCCCGTCCCCTGAACGAAGAAGATGGAGGTACGCCGCGCGCTGCCGGTCGCCCGTTTCCAGGGCAAGCGTCTCGGCACGTCCGAGGTCCCACATTGCTGGTTGATTCCCGATGTACTGCTCGAGAAGCAGCGAAACCTCTCTCCGAGCCTTCAGCCGCTCCGCCAGGTTGCGCGTCACCTCCCAGATTTGCCCCGCCCTCGCATCGTGCCCCAGTTGCTTCTCCAGGAGCATCTCCCGGATCGCCAGAAGGAGATCGCGTGAGGGCGCACCGGGAAGGGCTCGCGTCTGCTTAACCAGTTCGAGCGCCTGGAACGGTGGAAGGCGACCGCTCAGCGCGAGCACGAGATCGCTGTCGCCTGGCCTGGCCCGCAGCAGTCCCTGATAGGCGGCGATTGCACGGGCAGGATCGTCGCCTAGAAAGTCGACTCGAGCCTGGGCCGTCTGCTGGAGGCGGGGGGCGTCTGGCCCGGCAACCTCGGCAGCTCGCTCCGCGGCCCGGCGCGCGGCCACGAAGAGGCCCTGTCGCTCGAGCACGCGGGAGAGTGCATCGTGCGCGTCGAAGTCGTCTGGAGCGATCGAGGTCGCGAGCTCGAGAAGCTCTCGCGAGCGCGCCAGGTCGTGCCGCATGTACGCGGCCACCGCCTCTCCGAGGAGCCGGGTGACCTTCGGAGGCCGGGACCGCCGCGCAGCGAATCCCGGGGCGAGCCCGGATTCCGCTGGCGCGCCAAGCATCTCTCGCGCCCACCGTCCGACGTCCGCGATGGCGACCGTGGCCTCGGAGTCCGGAACGACCTTTTCCACCTGACCCACGATGGAGCGATCCCGTCTCCGCAGCTCGATTCGAAGACGACAGTCCCCGCCCCCAGTCTCGGTGGCACAGCTGATGCTGCCCTCCACGATCTCGTCGACGGGGAGCAGCTCATAGAGGCGGGCTCGCTTCTCGTCGTCGAGCAACTGGTCGGGGTCGATCCCGAGCGACGAGTAGGCCTCGGCAACCCGCCACCAGGGTCGTCCCTGAATACCCTTCGCGTCCTGGAACTCGGCGCCGAGCAGCTGCACCAGCGCCGGGCCGAGCCACGCGTCCGCCGGGGAAACCTGCGTCGCGAGCGAGAGGACCGCGAGCGAGCGGGGGGACGAGCCTCCTGCTCCCGCGCGGCGCCCCCCGTGGCGTACGAGGAGGCCCGCCACCACCAGCCCGACGATGGCGGCGGCGACCCCCGCCCAGACCCAGCGACGCCCGTGACGCCGGCGCGACGGCCTGCCCGTGAGCTCGTCCAGCACGTTCGCCGCGCTCGCGGGGCGCCGTCTCGGGTCCGTCTCGAGGCAACGGAGGATCGCGCCGCTCCACCGCGGATCGAGCCCCCGGCGGACCAGCTCCGGGCGCCTGGGCGGGTCCTTCAGCCGCTGGAGCATGGCGCCCATCGGCGTGTCGGCCTCGAAGGGCAGCGTCCCCGTCACCATCTCGTAGAGCACGATGCCGAACGAGTAGAGGTCCGCCGGCGGCCCGATCTCGACCTCACGTGAGACCTGCTCGGGCGCGACGTAGCTGGGTGTTCCGATGAACCCTTCGGTTCCGGTGCCTCCCGTCGTCTCGAAGGCCTCGCGCGAAGACGCGAGCGACCGGGCGATGCCGAAGTCGGTCACCACCACCCGGGCTGCGTCCGAGCCGGAGACGGCCTTCGGCGTCACCAGCACGACGTTGCTGGGCTTGAAGTCGCGGTGGACCACCCCGTGCGCGTGGGCCGCGTCCAGCGCCGAAGCCATTTGTCGCACGAGCGGGAGCGCTTCCGCCGGATCGAGGGGACCCTTTCGCTTCAGGAACGCCGCCAGCGACTCGCCCTCCAGGTACTCCATCGTGAGGAAGGTCAAGGAGGTGCCTTCCACAATCGTCGAGTGGAGCTCGAACACCCGGCAGACGTTGGGGTGAGCCACGCTGCGCGCGAGGAGAACCTCGCGCCGGAACCGGTCGAGGCTGGTGGAATCGGCCCCGAGCTCGGAACGCAGCGTCTTCAGTGCCACCCGGGTCTTGAGGGCGGTGTCGTTCGCCTCGTAGACCTCCCCCATCCCGCCACGGGCGATGAAGCGGACGATGACGAATCGACCGGCAACCGTGTCGCCGGGCTGGAGCCACGCATCACGCCCGGCGCGCGCCGCTTCGTTGTGCGCGGTGGGCTCCGACCCCGGCTGATAGGACGCGGTGGGATCGCGCTCTTCGCGGCTCGCAGCGTCTGCCTGCGGAGGCCTCTGCGAGTCCTGGTCGGACACTCCCTCTCCCGGAATGAGCCGTCACCGAAGCAAAGCTCAGGGCCGGCGGCGCCACAAGGCACCCAGGCGTGGCGGGCCCTCTCCGGCGAGTATCAGGACGGCTCAGAGCGCGTTGGGGGTGCTCTGCGCCACCTCGGTCCGCTCTTGCTTCCTGCGCTTCGCCCTGCGACGCATCGACAGGCGCTGCAGGAGCGGCAGGTAGTCCACGTAGAGCCTGCCGTCGAGGTGGTCGATCTCGTGCTGGGCCGCAGTGGCGAGGAGCCCCTCGCAGCGGAGCCGCTGCAGCTGACCGTCGACGTCGAGGAACTCGACCGTGGCGATCGCCGGACGCTCCACCTCTTCGGCCTCGCCGGGGATGGAGAGACAGCCTTCCCGGTAGACGCTCGGACCGCCCTCGGTGGAGACGATGCGCGGGTTGATCATCGCCACCGGCTGCACCTCCGGCTGCCGGGGCCGGGTGTCGAGGACCAGCACCCGCTGCAGCACGCCGATCTGCGGTGCGGCGAGACCCACCCCCGGCGCGGCGTACATGGTCTCGAACATGTCGTTCACCAGCGCGCGGACAGACGCATCCACCGCCTCGACGGGGAGAGCGCGCCGACGGAGGACCGGATCGGGCCAGAGGCGAATCTCGCGAATCATCGTGCTCCGGTTTAGTCGTGAGGTGCAGCACGCGCAATCGAGCCACAGCGGAAAAGGTGGCACCCGCTCCTGTCATGTCGTCTCCTCGCCGGCCATGCCGCGAAATGGGTTGCCCGTGCTCGCGCTCTCCGCCCTTCTCGCTTGCGCCTCCGCGGCTCCGCCCACCGCGCCGCCGGAGGCGGAGCCGGTGCCGAGCCCGGTGCCGCTGCCACGGTTCACGCCCGAAGAGCGCACACGCCTGATAGGCCCGGTGACCCTCGACCCACCCCGGATTGGCGTGGACCAGGAGGCCGAGCGGAGGCGGTTGCAATGGACGGTCATCGTTCGTGGGATCATCGACGTGGACGGGCGCGTCCAGGTCGTCGACGCTCTCAAGGCGCTTCCGTTCCCAGTCTCGATGGAGCTCGTCGAGCGCGGGCTCCGGGAAGCGCGCTACCAACCGGCGCAGCTGGATGGCCGGGCCGTGCCGATCGGCGCGGTGTGGATCATCGTGGTGGATGCCAAGTCGCCACCCTCGCGCGTCGTGGTGGACGAGCCGAGGTGGCCCGCCCAGTGATTCACTCCCCGAGCGAGCGCGCGTAGCTGCTGCGGAGCGCGTCGTCGGACAGCGCGCGCGCGGCCTCGGAGAGCAGCGCCTGCATCCGTTCGGCGCGGGCCTGCACCCGGGGGTCCGGGTGACCCGACCAGCGCAGGGGGTCGTACTCCGCCGAGAGCCTGGCGAAGGCGCGGGCCACCTCGTCGGTCCCCGCGTTGCGTGGGAGCCCCAGCACCGTGAAGTAGTCGGCGTCCTCCACCTGCGCCCACCGGGCCTCGAGCCGCGCGGCGGCTACCTCCACCGTCTCGGCCCGAGCCTCCTCCTGCGAGGGCGGCTGGAGCTCGATCCACCCCAGCGCCACGCCCACCGCCAGCGCCTTGCGTCCCGGATCCCGGGAGACGCCCGTGGCGAGCAACAGCTGCTGCACGGTGCGCTGCCCGTCGATGCCGTCCAGCAGCCTCCGCTCGCGGTCACCGAGGCCGAGGGCCTGCGTGTCCACCCGTCGCAGCAGCTTGGGCATGGCCCGCATCGAGGGGACGAGGCGCTCCACCTCGTCCGAAGGGAGCCCGCGCCTGACTCCCTCCGCCGCGAGGGCGGAGAGCGACCGCACCGCCGCCCGTCGTCCCTCCGGCGGGGGCGTGTCGGCGCTGAGCCGGTAGAACGACACCGGCTCGCTGAGCGCCTCCAGGGCCCGGGCCTCGGTCAGTCGCTGGAGGAAGGGCACCAGCTCGGCGTCGGTGATCAGCTTGCGGCGCAGCAGCTCCTGGATCAACTCAGGCTCGCCGAGCCGGAGGATGCGCAGCTCGCGCTCGGCGGAGGCGTCCACCAGACCGTCGCGCACCGCGTGGTCGAGGACCGCCTCGGTGGACACGGTGCTCGCCGCCGCGGCCAGCTCGCCCTCCTCGATCCAGAGCACGCGCAGGGCATCCGCGGAGCGGAGCTCGACTCTCGCCGTCGCCCGCCCACTCTCGAGGCGGAAGAGCAGCGCCGCCAGATCCTCGAGCGTCACCCGGCCGGCGTCGGCCACCGCCCAGCGGGCACGCTCCGCCTCGCGGCGTGCGACCTCCGACGCCTCGGCCTCGGCCTGGGCGCGGACCTCCGCCTGCCGGCGTTCCTCGTCGGCTCGGGCGCGGCGCTCCGCGTCCTCGCGAACGTGCTCGGTCTCCGCATGGGCCCGCTGCAGCTCGTCGCGCAGGCGAGCCGCCTCGTCCACCGCGGCCCGGACCACCTCCTCCGCGTCGGCTCGCGCCGTGGATTGCTGCGCGACCCGGATCTCCGCCTCCGCCATCCGCTCCCGCCCCTGCTGAAGCTCCTCGCGCAGCCGGCGGGTCTCGGTCTTGAGCTCCAGCAGCTCACGGCGGAGCTCGTCCGCCTGCACGCGCTCGCTCTGGAGCCACGCCTCGGCCTGCCGCCGCGCGTCCACCGACGCCCGCTCCTCCCCCGCCAGCCGTGCGGCGAGCTCGGTCGCCTCCCGCTCCAGCGACTGGGTCGCCTCGGAGAGCGCGGCGTTCGCTCCGCTGGCCTCGAACAGCGCCGCCCGCAGCTGCTCCAGCTCCGCCGTCTGCGCCTGAAGCTCACGGGTGAGGCGGTCGATCTCCGCCTCCGAACGGGCCTCGAGCGCCAGCCGGGCGTTGGTCTCCGCCTCCGCCCGCGACTCCGCCTCGCGCAGGGTGGTGGCCAGCAGCTCTGCCTCGGCGACCCCGGTCGCCTGCGCCGACTCGACCGCCGCCCGGGCCACGGAGGCACGCTGCCGCTCGTCCTGGAGCGCCCGTTCGAGCTCTGCCCGCGCGGATTCCGCCGCCTCGCGTGCGGTGCGGGCGACCTCGGCATGGACGCGTGCACTCTCCGCCTCCGCGCGCGCAGCAGCCGCCTCTGCACGTGCGGCGTCCGCCTCGGCCCGCGCGGCCGTGGCGTCCGTCCGTGCTGCCTCCGCCCGGGTCCGGGCCTCGTCGGCATCGATGCGCGCCGTGAGCGCTGCCGCCGAGGAGTCGCGTGCGTCTCGGGCCCGGTTCTCGGCGAGCGTTTCGGCCTCTTCCTGCAGCCGCCGTGCTTCCTCCAGCGCCTGCTCCGCAGCGCGAACCTGGTCCTCGCGGGCGCGCGCCTCGGACGCGATGTCCTCCAGCAGCGCCGAGGCGCTGGAGGATCCCTTCCCCAGGGGGGCCAGCCGGTCGTCGGTGGCCGCGCTCCAGGCGCCCGCGGCGACGGCGAGCATCGGGGAGGTGTGCTCCAGCTCGGGGTGGAGGGCGGGAACGGGCGGCACCGGCTCGTCCGCGGCCTCGAGCATCTCCTCCTCGCCGGGGGTCGGCGCCTCCGGCTCGGGCTCCGCCTCGAGCAGCGGGCCTGCGTCGAAGGGCTCGAAGCGGTCGGGCGCCGGCAACGGGACCGCGGCCGGCGCGAGCTGGGCAGGCTCGAGAACCGGCTCGAGAACCTCCTGGTACCCGGAGGAGAGCATCGGTCCGGTCGCCGAGTCCCAGTCCAGGTCCATCGTCTCCGGGACCACCTCCAGAGGGATGGACGCGCTGCTCGGGGTTCCGAACATGTCGGTCAACGGCTCGTCCGTCGGAGGGTCCGCCGACAGCGCCTGGTCCACCGCCTGGAGCAGGGTCTCCGCTCGGAACGGCGTGGGCAGCACCGACCCCCGGTGCCCGTCCACCATCCGCCCGAGAAGGAGGATCCGCAGTCGGGCAGTCTCCGGCCGGGCGTGCAATTCCTGAAGGAGCGCAGCGCCCCGCCCGTTCTCCACCCCCGGCGCCAGCAGCACCAGCGCCGGCTGGAGCGTGGTGGCCGCGGTGAGCGCGTCGGCCGCCGAGGTGGCCAGCTCCACCGTGTGCCCCGCGCGAACCAGCGTGCGGCGCACGAGCGCGATGGTGGCCAGGTCGTCGTGGACGAGGAGGAGCGGGGACGCCACGGTCTCTTCGGAACTCGCTCCCCCCAGCCTACAGCATCGCCCCGGGGTCCACGTCGAGGACGACACGGACCGCCGCGGGGAGTACCTCGAGGTCCCGCTCCAGCTGATCCAGCACCGGTCCGAGCAGGGCGTGCCGGGGTGCCTTGAGCAGCAGCTGCCACCGGCTCTTCCCCCGGAGCCGGGCGAGCGGGGCCGGGGCCGGCCCCAGCAGCCGGACTCCGCTGTCTGGACCCGGCAGGAGGACGGCCAGCCGATCGCCCAGCTTCCGGGCCACGGCGGCGGTCTCTCCCGGATCCTCGCCCTCGATGCGCACGGCCACCAGGCGGCTGAACGGCGGCCAGGCCAGCGCCTCGCGCCAGCCCAGCTCGTGCTCGGCGAACCCGTCGTAGTCGTGCTCCGGAACCCGGGCGACGGCATCGGCCTCCGGGTTCCAGGTCTGCACCAGCACCCGGCCCGGCTCCTGCCCCCGCCCGGCGCGACCGGACACCTGTGTCACCAGCTGGAAGGTGCGTTCGGCGGCGCGGAAGTCGGGGAGGAGAAGACCGGTGTCCGCCGAGACGACGCACACCAGTGTCACTCCCGGGAAGTCGTGCCCCTTGGCGACCATCTGGGTACCGACCAGCACGTCGGTCTCTCCGCGGGCAAAGCGCGACAGCAGCTCGGTCAGCCGCTCTGCGGTGGTGGCAGCGTCGCGGTCGAGTCGGGCGACGCGCGCGGAGGGGAACCGCTCGGCCACCTCGGCCTCGATGCGCTCGGTGCCCGCCCCCACCGGAACCAGCGGCCCTCCGCACGAGGGGCAGCGGTCCGGCACGGGCCTGGTCTCACCACAGTAGTGGCACTGGAGGTTCCGCCCGCGGAGGTGGAAGGTCAGCGAGACGTCGCAGCGGCTGCAGGGCACTCCCTGTCCACAGGCCTCGCAGATCAGCGCCGCCGAGTGCCCGCGCCGGTTGAGGAAGAGGATGGCTTGCTGCCCGCGGCCGAGCACCTCCCCCAGCGCGTCCACCAGCGGGGGAGAGAGCGCGGGGGGCTGCTCCGGCACGCCCGTCGGCCGCAGCCGGACGCGGCGGAGATCCACCAGCTCGACCCGAGGCATCGGCCGGTCGTCGACCCGGGCCGGGAGGCGGAGGTGGCGGTAGCGCCCGCGGCGGGCGTTCTCCAGCGTCTCCAGCGAGGGCGTCGCCGAGCCGAGCACCACGGTTGCGCCGGCCTGCTTGGCGCGGACCACCGCGAGGTCCCGGGCCTGGTAGCGGAGCTTCTCGTCCTGCTTGAACGACGGGTCGTGCTCCTCGTCGACGACGAGCAGCGCCAGCTCCCGCACCGGAGCGAAGACCGCCGAGCGGACGCCGACCGCGAGACGCACCGTGCCCGCGCGGAGCGCCTTCCAGTGGAGGAGGCGCTCGCGGTCCCGCAAGCCGCTATGGAGCACGGCCACCGCGCTCCCGAAGCGGCTCCGAAACCGGCCCACCAGCTGGGGCGTGAGGGCGATCTCCGGCACCAGCACCAGCGCTCCCCCACCCCGGGCCAGCGCGTGCTCGGCGGCCTGGAGGTACACCTCGGTCTTTCCGCTGCCGGTGACGCCCTGGAGGAGGAAGGGCTGGAAGCCGCCGACGTCGAGCGCACGCTGCAGCTCGCCCAGCGCCGCGGCCTGCGCCTCGGTGAGCCGCTCCGGGCGCGCGATCCCCAGCCCCTCGGTCGCCTCGCTATTGCGCTCGGCATCGGTGGTGAGCACCGCGACCTGCTTCTCGATGGAGGCCTCGATCAGGTCGAGCACGGCCGTGACCTCGGTCGCAGCCCCGGCAAGCGGCGGGCGCCGGTCCTGGCGCGAGCGCGCGGTCTCGGCGGCGATCACCCCGAAATCATTGACGCGGCCGGCAAGCAAAAGGAGCAGCTCCAGCTGGTTCTGGGAGAGATGGGCGCGATCGATCAGCCGGTTGGCATGGCGGATGCCGAGCGTCAGCACGGCCCCGCTGGCGGCGGCAATCAGTGCCGCGCCAATGAGGACGAGCAGGATTTTCGATCGCAATGAGCGCAGCGGCACCTGTTTCCTCCCAAGGAACGCCGATGCTTATTTTTTTCTTTTGTAGCCGATTGCAAGTCGGCCGGACAACCCTTGCGCGTTATCTCGGCCACCCAAACCCCTGCGCGAAGCACGAGCTTGGTAAAATCACTCCTAAAAAAGCAATTGTGGACAATCGCGGCGGCGAATCAGGTCCGGCCGATGCGGCGATAGGTGAACTCGGGCGCTTCCCGCGCGCTGAGGCTGTCGGCCAGATCCTTCATCGAGGTGTGATGGGGCGAGAGGATGCAGGCCGGGTCCGTCGCCTCGGCATCGCCGGTGAGGGCGAAGGCCTGGCAGCGGCAACCGCCGAAATCGATGGCCTGGCGTTCGCAGGAGCGGCAGGGCTCCTTCATCCAGTCGGTGCCGCGAAAGCGGTTGAAGGCGTCGGAAGCGTACCAGATCTCCTCAAGCGCCCGCTCCCTGACGTTCTCGAACCGTAAAGCGGTAATGC
>Ga0081540_1000517_pt1 | contig 37840 bp, 32 predicted proteins | sample TabmetS2T1R1_FD_71024 | JGI IMG/M metagenome (GOLD analysis project Ga0081540, IMG submission 71024) | Tabebuia heterophylla rhizosphere microbial communities from the University of Puerto Rico - S2T1R1 | ecosystem: Host-associated > Plants > Roots > Rhizosphere ...
GAGGTGCGGCACCCCGCCGTCGTTGAGGACGTCGACCGGGTCCTCGTCCTCGGTGATCGGCAGCAGTGGCGGGAAGTAGCGGACGTTCTCCTCGAACAGGTCGAAGATCGACGTGATCCACCGCTCGCCGAACCAGACGCGGGGCCGTACGCCCTGCGCCTTGAGCTCCTCGGCCCGGGTGTCGGTGGCCTGCTCGAACAGCGCGATCCTGGTCTCCGCCCACAGGCGCTTGCCGAACAGGAACGGCGAGTTGGCGCCCACGGCCACCTGCACGCTCGCGATGGCCTGGGAGGCGTTCCAGTACGTGGCGAAGGCCTCCGGCGACACCTGCAGGTGGAACTGGAGGCTGGTGCATGCCGCCTCGGCCGCGATCGAGTCCATCGACGCGCGCAGCCGCTCGATGCCGCGGATGTCCAGGCTCATGTCCTCGCCGCGGGCCGCGATGATCTGCTCGTTGAGCAGCCGGTAGCGCGGGTTGGCGGACAGGTTGTCGAGCACCGCGTGCTCCTGCCGCAGGGTGGGCAGGATGCCGATGAGCACCAGCTGGGCGTCGGACTTGCGGGCGCGGTCGTCGGCGTGCAGGAGGCTGGCGAGCAGTTCCCGCTCGTAGATATCCAGCCCGTCACGCTCGATTAACCGGGGCGCCACATTGATCTCTAAATTGAACTGGCCGAGCTCCGTCTGGAATGACGGGTCGGCCAGGTCCGCGAGCACCTCCGCGTTGCGCATCGCGGGTTGGGCCTCCGGGTCGATGAGGTTCAGCTCCAACTCCAGGCCCGTCATCGGGCGATCTGCTTCAAAGCGGAAGTCATTCAGCATGAGGGCGAAGACGTCGAGACATCGTCGGACTTTCTGCCGGTAACGCGCGCGATCTTCACGCGAGAACGCACCTGTCGTGACGTCCTTGCCCATTCGGTCCTCACCATGGCGTCAGCTTGTGACCCTCCACGTTAAGGAGGCGGTACCGCGTCTCGCTAGTGACAAACCGGACATCGCTCAGCCGAGGGTAAGCAGAACTGTGCGGAGGGTGGAAAGAATCATCCGCCCTCCGCACGCGTGTCGATCGTTTCTTTCGCAGCTCAGGCCTGGCGGGCGGCCTCGGCGCTGATCTCGATCTTCCCCTTCCGCCCGACCATCACGCCGCCGGTCTCCAGCGCCATGTTCCAGGTGATGCCGAAGTCCTCGCGGTCGATCTCGGCGGTCGCGGTGAAGCCGAAGACGTCCTGCCCGTACGGGCTGCGGCCCACGCCGTCCAGCTCGACGTGCAGGTCGACCGGGCGCGTGACGTCGCGGACGGTCAGCTCGCCGGCCAACACGAACTCGCTACCGCTGAACGACTTCACGCCGGTGCTGCGGTACTCCAGGGTGGGCCACTTCTCCGCGTGCAGGAAGTCGGCGCTCTTGACGTGCCCGTCGCGCTGCTCCTGGTTGCTGTGGAAGCTGTCGGCCTGGATGGTCGCGCTGACCGACGACTGCAGCGGGTCCTCGGCGACGGTGATGGTGGCGGTGGCCTCCTTGAACTCACCCCGGACCTTGCTGACCATCAGGTGCCGGGCGACGAAGCCGACCCGCTTGTGGTTCGAGTCCAGGGTGTAGGTGCCCGGTACCGGGATGTCGGTCCCGTTGTAGCTCCGGGCGGCCGGGTTGGTCTGAGTGTCGGTCATCGAAGTCTCCCGTTTGTTTGCTTGAGCAGACGTCTGTGTGAACGACTATATGCCGACCGATTATTTCCGTGTCAAGTTCTGTTACCATGAACTCATGGGTAAGGATCTCGTCGAGGACCCACGGATCACCGCGGTCGGGCTGCTCAGCGAGGTCTACTCCGGTCTGGTCGGCCGTTTCGCGCCGGAGATCGCCGAACACGGGATGTCCGTGATCGAATTCGAGGTCCTCATCCGGTTGTCCCGCTCACCCGAGGGTCAGCTCCGGATGACCGACCTGTCCGCGCAGACCAGCCTCACCACGAGCGGCGTGACCAGGGTTGTCGACCGGTTGGAGCGGGACGGGCTGGTCCGGCGCACCGCGTGCCCGAGCGACCGGCGCAGCTCGTACGCGGTGATCACCAAGGCCGGCCGGGACCGGCTGGCCGCGGTGCTGCCGGGCCACCTCGACCTGATCGACCGGTGGTTCACCGGCCTGCTCACCCCGGACCAACTCGACGCGCTGCTCGCCGGCCTGCGGGTGATCCGCGACGCCGTGCGCCCGGGCGCGACCGCGGGCGCGACCGCCGAGGCGAGCGCCGCCCGCTAGCGTTGGACTAGCGTCCGTGGGGTGAGGTACGGATTCGTACTGCCCTGGGGAGACGCGCGCACCGCCGCCGAACTCGCCGCGCTCGCCGAGGCGCACGGCTGGGACGGCTTCTTCGTCTGGGAACCGGTCTGGGGTGTCGACGCCTGGGTCGCGCTCGCCGCGGCCGCGATGACCACCTCGCGCATCCGGCTGGGCACCATGCTCACACCGCTGCCCCGGCGCCGGCCGTGGGACCTGGCCGGGCAGTCTGCCGCCCTGGACAACCTCAGCGGCGGCCGGGTGATCCTGTCAGTCGGGCTCGGTGCGGCACACGCCGGCTGGCTCGCCTTCGAACCCGACCCCGGGCGGCGGGTGCGGGCCGAACTGCTCGACGAGGGGCTCGACGTGCTGACCGGACTGTGGGCCGGGCAGCCATTCGAGTACCAGGGCCGGCACTACCAGGTCACGCCCAGCGACTTCAGCCCGCCGCCGCCACCGGTGCAGCAGCCCCGCATCCCGATCTGGGTGGTCGGCGGCTGGCCGGTCCCCCGGTCGATGCGCCGGGCCGCCCGGTACGACGGCTGGCTGCCCAACCTGCTCGGCAAGGGTGCCGCCGGTCCGGCCCGACCCGAACACCTCCGCGCCGGGCTCGACTGGATCCGCGACTTCCGCACCGTGGAAGGGCTTCCCCTCGACGGGTACGACGTGATCAGCGAGGGCAGCACGCCCGCGGACGACCCGGCCGCGGCGGCGGACGCGGTCCGGCCCTGGCGGGAGGCCGGCGCCACCTGGTGGATCGAGGCCGACTGGGGCCAGCCGCGCGAGGCGGTCCGCGACTACGCCGAGAAGCGGCTCACCGCCGGCCCACCGCCGGCATGACCGGCAGGAGTACCGGCAGAACGACCTCGGCAGCGTGACAAAAGCGGGTGATCAACGCAGGTCGCTCGCCGGCTCGCGGCTAATGTCGCCACGGGTGGGGAGGACCGATCCCCGGGGGGATCGGAGCGGGCGGAGCAGGTGGGGGATCTGACGGGGGACTTCGCCCCTCCAGGGGGAGCCTCAGCCGTGATGGCGGCAGGAACGGTCGCCGCCATCACGGCCGTCGCTCGGTGACACACCCGATCTCCGGCGCGGACTCGCGGTCAGCGGCCGAGCGCCGCGCGCTCCCTGGCCAGCAGGCTGACGCCGCTGCGAATGCACAGCTCGTCGAGGTCGGCAAGTGTCCGGGTACGCCGGCCGGGGTCGTCGGTACTGGCGGCCAGGCCGACCAGGGCCTCCACCACGTCCCGCACATCGTGCTTACCGGTCAGTGCCTCTGCCGCCGAGGCGAAGCGCTCGGCCGCCGCCGGCCGGTCACCCTCGGCCAGGGCCAGGTAGGCCTCGACCAGCTCGACGACTGCCGGGTCGCCGACCTCGGCGAGCACGGCGCGGGACTCGGGTACCCGCCCGGACTGCGCGAGCGCGAGGGCGATGCAGCCGTGCACGCGCCACCGGTGCCGGGGATCGCCCAGTTCCGCCACCAGTACCAGCGAGCGACGGCCGATGGCGACCGCGTCCGGGTAGCGGCCGCCCAGGCGGGCGACCTCGGCGAGGTTGGCGTGCGCCAGTGCCCGCAGCCGGTCCTCGCCGACCTCGGCGGCCAGCCGCTGCACCGCGGTCAACCGGCGTCGCGCGGCGGCCAGGTCGCCCACCCGGATGTCGTGCCAGGTCAGGTTGTTCTGGGCCACCAGAATGTCGCGGGTGCGGTGGTGCGCGCTCGCCAGTTGCAGGGCGGCCTCGCCATGCTCGCGCGCGGCGGCGAAGTCGCCGTAGACCTGGTGTACGCGGCAGAGCTGCGCGCGGGCGGCCAGCTGGCCGGTGACATCCTGGTCGGCGACGAACGCGGCCAGGGCCGACTCCAGCTCGGGCAGCTCGACCAGCCCGTCGCCGTGCTCCGTCGCCAGCAGGGCCAGCCCGATCCTCGCCCATGCCCGCACTTTGGCCGGGGCCTCGGCGGTGCCGGGGTGGTCCAGCAACCGGCGCAGCCACTCCCTCCCCTCCCGGTCGTGCCCGCGCAGCCGCCACCAGCGGGGCAGCTTGGAGGCGAGGTAGAGGGCGGTCGACGGGTCGCGCGGCGCGGACCAGACCAGCGCGGCGGCCAGGTCGCTGCTGGCGAAGTCCAGCCGCGTCGCGGCCCGCCGGAGCGTGGCGCCGACCAACCGGGGAGCCTGGGTCGCCGCGTACCGCGCCATGACCTCGGCGTGCCGGTCCCGGCTGGCGGGCAGCTCCCCGGCCGCCCCGGCCTCCTCCAGCGCGAAGTCGCGCACCACGTCCAGCAGGCGGAACCGCGTGGGACCGGTGCCCCGCATGCTGACCAGCCCAAGCCCGACCAGCCTGTCGAGCAGCGCGATCAGGTCCTCGTCGACGGCACCGGCCGACCGGGCACCGGGTGCGGCCGAGTCGCCGGCCGGATTGACCGCCGGGCCGCCCACCGAGCCGCCGGCCGTCCCGCCGGTCAGGTCGGCGAGCAACGGTTCGGCCAGCTCGACCGACCAGCGGTGCTGGAACTGGGCCAGCCGGCGCAGCGCCGCCTGCTCGACCGGGTCGAGCAGCCGGTAGCTGCCCGCGATCGCCTGGCGCAGCGTGATCGGCTCGCCGGTCCGGTCGTGGCCGCGCAGGTCGAGTACCCGGTCGCCGTACCGGTCGAGGATCTCCCGTACCTCGAGGATCCGTCCGCGCGCGGCGGCCAGCTCCAGGGCCAGCGGCAGTCCGCCCAGCCGCCGTACCAGCTCGCCGACGGCGCCCACGTCGGTGAGCCCGATCGCCGCGTGCCCCACGTCGCGCAGCCGGCCCAGGAACAGCTCGGCCGCCGGGTACCGGGCGATCTTGTCGAGGTCGCCGATCTCGGGCGGCGGTACCTCCAGCGGACCGACCGGCAGGACATATTCGCCGGGGATGCCGGTCGGCTGGCGGCTGGTCACGATCAGCCGCAGGTTGGGGGCGTTGCTCCGCAGCCAGTACAGAGCGTCCACAGTGGACTCCGGGGCCTGCTCCGCGCCGTCCACCAGCAGCAGCGCCGGTCCACCGCCCAGCCGGGCCGGCAGGTCGCTGGCCTTGGCCACGTTGAAGACGCTGGCCACCGAGGCGAGCAGGTGGGCCTGGGTCGTCATCCCGGTGACCGCCACGCCTGCCACCCCGCCCGGGTGCCGCGTGGTGACCCGGTGCGTGGCACTCCACGCCAGGCTCGTCTTGCCGACCCCGGCGACGCCGACCAGCGTGGTGACCGCCGCGTGCCGCAGTACCGCCACCAGGTTGGCCAGCTCCGCCTCCCGACCGACGAGTACCGGGGCGGGCGGAAGGTTCAGCTCGGAGCCGCCGGTACCGGCCGGATCGCCCGCCGGTCCCCGCCGCGCCGCGCGGACGAACTCGTCACGGGCCGGTCCGCGCAGCCCGAGCCCGGCGGCGAGCAGATCGACGGTGGCCCGTTGGGGCCGGGCCCGGCCCCGCTCCAGGTCGCGCAGGGTGCGCACACCGACACCCGCCTTGGCGGCGAACTCGTCCTGGGTCATCCCGGCCGCCTGGCGGTGGGTACGCAGCAGCACGGCGAAGGCACCTGCGCCGCTGGCCTCCTCGGCTGGTCGGGACATGGTCCCGAAGGTTAGGCGCTGGCCGGGGCCGGCGGGAGACACCAGTCATGATCGCGACGTGCGTCGGGCTGATCTCCGACAACCCGTGGTACCCGGGGTCACAGCCCCAGGTCGCGCGCGATGATCATCCGCTGGACCTCGGAGGTGCCCTCGCCGATCTCCAGAATCTTGGAGTCCCGCCAGAACCTGGCGACAGGCGTCTCGTTCATGAAGCCGTACCCGCCGTGCACCTGGGTCGCCTGCCGGGCGTTGTCCACCGCGATCGTGCTGGCGTGCAGCTTGGCGATGGCCGCCTGGCGCTTGAAGTCCGCGCCCGACTCCAGCCGCGCGGCGGCGTCGTAGTACGCGAGCCGGGCGGTGTGTGCCCGCGCCTCCATGTCCGCGATGGTGAACTGGATCGCCTGGAACTGGCCGATCGGTTGGCCGAACGCGTGGCGCTGGCGGGCGTAGGCGAGCGACTCGTCCACGCATCCCTGCGCCAGCCCGGTCGCCAGGGCGGCGATCGCGATGCGACCCTCGTCCAGGATCCGCAGGAACTGCGCGTACCCGCGGCCACGCTGCCCGAGCAGGTTGGCCGCCGGTACCCGGACGTCGTCGAAGTGCAGCTCGTGGGTGTCCGAGGCGCACCAGCCGACCTTCGAGTACCCGGGCGCCACGGTGAAGCCGGGGGTACCGGACGGCACGATGATCGCGGACAGCTCGCCCGGGCCGGTCAGCGCCGTGACCGTCACGAAGGCGGTGATGTCGGTACCCGAGTTGGTGATGAACGCCTTGCTGCCGTTGATGACCCACTCCCCGGCGTCCTCGTCGAGTACCGCCCGGGTCTGGGTGCCGCCGGCGTCCGAGCCGGCGCCCGGCTCGGTGAGCCCGAACCCGGCCAGCGCCTCGCCGCTGGTCAGCCTGGGCAGCCACTGGGCCTTCTGCTCGTCGTTGCCGAAGCGGTAGATCGGCATGGCGCCGAGGCTGATCGCGGCTTCCAGCGTGATGGCTACCGAGGAGTCGACCCGGGCCAGCTCCTCCAGGGCCAGGCAGAGCGCGAAGTATCCGCCGCCCATCCCGCCGTGCTCCTCGGGGAAGGGCAGGCCGAACAGGCCCATCTTGCCCATCTGCCGGACGATCTCGTAGGGGAAGGTGTGCTGCTCGTAGTGCTCCGGGATGGCCGGCGCGACCACATCGCGGGCGAACTGCCGCACCGACTCGCGCAGCGCCTCGTGCTCCTCGTCGAGCCTGAAGTTGACCATGGCATTCCCCTCGATCAGACCGGAGTGACGCCGTGCCGGCGCCGGGAGAAGTGACGGTCCTTGCCGGCCGCGGCCGCGTACCGGGCGATCAGCTCGGCGCGCAGCGCGGCCGGCTGGACGACCGCGTCCACCACCAGCTCGCTGGCCAGCCGCACGATGTCGATGTCCCGCTCGTACTCGGCCCGCTTCTGCGCGACGAAGGCGTCCCGGGCCGCGTCGTCCGGCAGCGCGGCGATCTTGTTGGCGTAGACCGCGTTGACCGCCGCCTCCGCGCCCATGACCGCGATCTTCGCGGTCGGCAGCGCGATCGTCGCGTCGGGCATGAACCCCGGCCCGGACATCGCGTACAGGCCGGCGCCGTAGGCCTTGCGGACCACCACGCAGATCTTCGGTACCGTCGCCTCCGCGATCGCGGTGATCATCTTGGCCCCGTGCCGGATGATGCCCTGCCGCTCGACCGCGCTGCCCACCATGAAGCCGGGCACGTCCGACAGGAACAGCAGCGGCACGTTGAACGCGTCGCACAGCTGCACGAACCGGGTCACCTTGTCGGCCGAGTCGTTGAACAGCACTCCGCCCTTGTGCAGCGAGTTGTTGGCCACCACACCGACGGCCTGCCCGGCCAGCCGACCGAAGCCGACGCTCACCTCGCGCGCCCACAGCGCCTGGACCTCTAAGTAGTCGCCGCCGTCGAGCAGCCCTCGGGCCAGCTTGCGGATGTCGAACGCCTGCCGCTCGCTGGCCGGGATCAGCTCGGCGAGGTCGACGTCCGGGGCCTCGGTCGCCTCGGCGACCGGCGGCGCCGACTGCCAGTTGGACGGCAGGAACGACAGGTACCGGCGGATCGTCTCGATGGCCTCGGCCTCGGACTTGCACAGGAAGTGCCCGACCCCGGACTCTCCACAGTGGACCTTCGCGCCGCCCATCGCCTCCAGCGTGGTCTTCTCGCCGGTGACCATCTCGACCATGCGGTCGCTGCCGAGGTACATGCTGGCGTTGCCGTCGACCATCGCCACCACGTCGCAGAAGGCGGGGATGTAGGCGCCGCCGGCCGCGGACGGGCCGAACAGCGCGCAGGCCTGCGGGACGGCGCCGCTGGCCCGCACCTGGTTGTAGAAGATGTGGCCGGCGCCGCGCCGGCCGGGGAACAGGTCGACCTGGTCGGTGATCCGGGCGCCGGCCGAGTCCACCAGGTAGACCATGGGGACGCCGGTGGTGTAGGCGCGCTCGATGATCCTGATGATCTTCTCGACGGTACGGGCGCCCCAGGAGCCGGCCTTGACGGTGGAGTCGTTGGCCATCAGGCAGACCGGGCGGCCGTCGACCCGGGCGACGCCGGTGACGACACCGTCGGCGGGCAGCCCCTCGGCGAGCACGTTGGCATACCGGCCGTCCTCGACGAAGGACCCCTCGTCGACCAGCAGGGCGATGCGCTCGCGGGCGAACAGCTTGCCCTTGGCGGCGTTGGCCTCGTGGTAGCGCTCGGCCCCGCCCGCCTGGACGCGCTTGCTCAACTGCTCCAGCGACTCGTTGTCCAGGCCCACCGCGCCTCCCGACCGTGCGCCGCGCCCGTCGACGCGGCTTAACGATCGTTAGGCTAGCATGGCGCGGCCGGCCGGGTCAGCCCGGCAGGATGGTGGCCCCGGACCGGGCGACGATCCTCTGCAGGGCGGCGACGTGGCGCTCGAACGCCGCCCGCCCGGCCCGGCTCAGCCTCGCCGAGGTACGCGGCCGCTTGCCGACGAACGCCTTGCGGATGTCGACGTACCCGGCCTCCTCCAGCACGCCGAGCTGCTTGGACAGGGCGGAGTCGGACAGCTCGACCGCGTCCCGGATGAAGGAGAAGTCGGCCCACTCCGACGCGGCCAGCAGCGAGACGATCGCCAGCCGGGTCGGCGCGTGGATCAGCTCGTCGAAGCCTTCGACGCTCACCGGCGCGCCCCCGTGCGGTTGTTCAGCATCACGCGGGTCAGGTACCGCGCCAGCACCGGGCCGCCGCAACCGAGCAGCACCGCCCCGAGCAGGCAGCCCAGCGTGGCCGGGTAGGGCACCCCGCCCGCGCGCAGCCCGAAGGTGACGGCCAGCGTCACACCGACGGACAGCAGCACGAAGCTGACGATCCCGAGGGCACCGCGGCCGCCGAGCAGGTCGTTGCGCGGCAGTGCGCGGCGGAACGCGCCGATCGTGACCCAGCCGGTCGCCACGAGCATGCCGACCACGAACACCGGTACCGCGACTCCGATCGAGGTACCGGTGCGCACGTCCACGCCGACCGCCAATACCACCATCAGCCCGCCGACCGCCCACCAGTACCAGTTCGGCAGCGCGGCATTGTCAATCACCTGCCGCTGTCGCCGGTCGATCTCGGCGAGCGCGCGGGCCGCCTCGGCGGGGTCCTCGGGAAGTCTGTGCTCGGTCATTGCCAGCCCCCTTCCAGGTAGCCGATCCGCAAGTACTTTCCTACCAGGAAAGCTACCCTCCGACTTTCCTGGTAGGCAAGTACTTTCCGGGCGCTACTTCGGCAGGACGCTGAGCAGGTGGGGGTCCTTGATCGCCAGCTTGAGCAGGTCCTCCCAGGCCCCGGAGCCGACCTCCCTGGCCGCCGTGAGCCACCCGGTGCTCTCCGCCTTGACCTCGGTACCGGCGCCGACCGCCTCGTTCACCGCGTCCATCACGCCCTTGCAGGCGGAGTACCCGCCGAGCGCCGAGGACAGCACGGTCGACACCGGCGGCGGCGTCGAGCTGGTGGTACGCCACAGGACGGTGGCGCTGTTCGCGCACTCGCCGATGTTGTTCAGGAAGTTCAGGGCCCGGTTCGCGCCCACCTTGTCCATCGCGTACTTCGTCAACGAGCTGGCCAGGAAGATCGCGCCGGACATCGTGTAGTCCAGGTTGACGCGCACGTACGCGGGCCCGAGCGACGCGATGGTCGCGCAGCCGCCCGGCGGGATCCACACCGACGCGAGGGAGCCGGTGGGCAGCAGGCTGCTCTCCACCGACATCACGGGGTCGGTCAGGTTCCTCGCGCACCTGCCCAGCACCGGGGCGCCCTGATCGGGGACGACGTGCAGGACACCGGTCGACGTGTTGGTGATGACCGCCGAGGTGCCCGTGAGGTTGCCACACATCGTGTAGATCGCGTCCCAGCCGCGGATCGCCGGTACCTTCTGGGGCGTCTTGCCGCCGCACTCTCCCTGGGCGGCGCCGGGCGTCGGGGACGGCGGGCGTGGCGAGGAGGTGGGGAACAGCGGCGGATTGTGTCCCGGGATCGTACCGGTGTCCTTCTTGTCCGGGCCACAGCCGACCGCCAGGATCCCGACGGCGACCGCCAGTGCCGCCGCGCCCACCGCCGTCCACCGTCGTGAAGTCATGACAACAATCGTCGGTGGACCACGGCGGCGCGGCCGATCGTCCAATGTGGTCAGACGCGCCGGACGGACGGGGCGACACGGTCCACGGACGGGGCCGCGCCGCCCACCTACGGGGCGGCGTGACCGCCGGTCAGTTCGCCGGGGTCAGCCGGGTGCGCGGGCCGGCCCGCAGGACGCCGGACGGCAGGGTACGGCCGACGATCCGTTCGGCCAGGGCCGCCGCCTCGATCAGCTTGTCCAGGTCGATGCCGGTGTCCATGCCCATGTCGTGCAGCATGTGGACGACCTCCTCGGTGGCCACGTTGCCGCTGGCCCCCGGCGCGTACGGGCAGCCGCCGAGCCCGCCGATGCTCGCGTCGAACTCGGTGACGCCCAACTCCAGCGCGGTGAGGATGTTCGCCAGACCGGTTCCCCTGGTGTCGTGGAAGTGCAGCAGCACCGGCACCTTCCGGTCCACGGCGCGCAGCAGGGAGATCACCCGGCTCGGTGTGGCCATGCCGGTCGTGTCGCCGAACGCCACCCGGTCGGCGCCGTCCCGCACCACCCGGTCGACGATCTCGCCCACCCGGTTCGGGTCGGTGTCGCCGGCGTACGGGCAGCCGAAGCTCGTGGCGATGATGACCTCGACGGTGGCACCGCCGTCATGCCCGGCCTGGATCAACCCGGTGATGTCGTCCAGCGACTCCTCGGTCGAGCGGTTGAGGTTGCGACGGTTGTGCGCGTCGCTGGCCGAGACGACGACCTCGATCTCCGTGAAGCCGGCGGCCAGCGCACGCTGGGCACCCTTCGAGTTGGGTACCAGCGCCGAATAGCGGACGCCGGGCGCCCGGGTCGCGGCGGCCCACACCTCGTCGGCGTCGGCCATCTGCGGGATGGCCTTCGGGCTCACGAAGGACACCGCCTCGATGCGCCCGACGCCGGTACCGGACAGCGCGTCGAGCAGCTCGACCTTTGCCGCCGTGGGTACCGGGTCCTCGTTCTGCAGCCCGTCGCGCGGCCCGACCTCCCGGATCGAGATCGAGGAACCACGAAGCCCGCTCACCGCATCCGTCCGACGATGCCGGTGTCGTAGTCGCCGGCCACGAACTCGGGGTTGTCCAGCAGTTCGGCGAAGAACGGCAGGTTGCATTTGGGGCCGGTGATGGTGAACCCGGCGACCGCCGCCCTGGCCCGGGCCAGCGCCGTCTCCCGGTCCGACCCGAACACCACCAGCTTGGCCATCAACGAATCGTAGTTCGGGGTCACCGTGGTGCCGGCCGCGTAGCCGGAGTCCACCCGTACCCCCTCGCCCGTCGGCTCGTCCCAGACGGAGATCGCGCCGGGCCCGGGCAGGAACCGCTTCGGGTCCTCCGCGTTGATCCGCAGCTCGATGGCGTGCCCGCTGGGTGCCAGCGCGTCCGGGTCGAAGGTCGGCGGCAGCCCGGCCGCCACCCGCAGCTGCTCCTCGACCAGGTCCACGCCGTAGACGCACTCGGTGATCGGGTGCTCGACCTGCAGCCGGGTGTTCATCTCGAGGAAGAAGAAGTCGCCAGTGGTGGGGTCGAGCAGGCACTCCACCGTGCCGGCGTTGCGGTACTCGACGGCCTCGCCGGCGCGCACCGCGGCCGCCATCAGCCGGGCGCGCAGCTCGGGCGTCACGGCCGGGGACGGCGACTCCTCCAGTACCTTCTGGTTGCGCCGCTGCACCGAGCACTCCCGCTCGCCCAGGGCCACCACCCTGCCGTCGGCCAGGCCCAGGATCTGCACCTCGATGTGGCGCACCCGGGGGAAGTAGCGCTCGATCAGCACCGAGCCGTCGCCGAACATCCGCTCGGCGAACGCGCGGACCTTCTCGTACTCGGTGCGCAGGGCCGCCTCGTCCGCGGCCGCCGCCATGCCCATGCCGCCGCCGCCGGCCGCGGCCTTCACCATCACCGGGTACCCGATGCGCTCCGCCTCCGCGACCGCGGCGTCCGCGTTCGGGGCGGGATCGGTGGTACCCGGTGCGACCGGTACCCCGGCGGCCGCCATCAGGTTCCGGGCGTTGATCTTGTCGCCCATCGCGGTGATCGCGTCCGCGTGCGGACCGACCCAGATGATCCCGTTCTGGTGTACCGCGCGGGCAAAGTCGGCGTTCTCGGACAGGAAGCCATATCCCGGGTGGATCGCCTGCGCGCCGGTCGCCTTGGCCGCCGCGAGGATCGCCTCGACGTTGCGGTAGGACTGCGCGGGGTTGGCCGGTCCGATGGGTACCGCGACGTCCGCCTCGGCGACGAACGGCAGGTTGGCGTCGGCCTCCGAGTGGACGGCGATGGTCCGCACGCCGAGCCGCCGGCCGGTACGGATGATCCGCCTGGCGATCTCGCCACGGTTGGCGACCAGCAGCGACTCGATCACGGGTACCCCTCCCCTGGGTGTCAGGACGACCGCCAGGTTACCCGGGGCCTCAGGCGAGCAGCGCCCTCAGGGTTGCTGCCTTCAGCAGGTCCGCCCGGCGGTCCCGGTCGACCTCCCCGCCGAGGAACGGCGTGGAGTTCATCAGGCCGAACGCCGCGTGGGCGAGCACCCGGGCCTCCTCGGCGACCAGGTCGTGCCGCACCCCGGTCAGCGTCTCCACCCAGACCTCGACGTAGAGCCGCTGCAGCCGGCGGATCTGCCGGCGGGGCTCCTCGGGCAGCCGGTCCAACTCGTGCAGGTGCAGCGCGATCACCGCCGGGTTGGCCAGCGCGAAGGCCACGTGGAACTCGACCAGCGACTCAAGCGCCGACCGTGGGTCGGTCGGGTGCTGGGCGACCCTGGCCCGGCCGCCCTTCATCAGCCCCTCGCTGACCGGGTTCAACGCGGCGACCAGCATCGCTTCCTTGCCGGCGAAGTGGTGGTAGAGGGCCGGACCGGTGACCCCGGCCGCCGCGCCGATGTCGTCCATGGACACGCCGTGGTATCCGCGGGAGGCGAACAGGCCGACCGCGATCTCCAGGATCTCCTCGCGCCGCGTCCGCCGCCGTGCCTGGTCGACGGTCATGCGCCGATCCGCAAGCTCTCGTCGGAAATCATGCGCCGATCCGCAAGTTCTCGTCGGAAGTCACGGGCGCCAGCCTACTCACCGGTCACCTAGCGGCAGCCTCCTGCTCACCTGGCGAGATCGGAATCACCCGGCGGTGAGCCCGCCCGGCTCCGGGCCCTTGGCGACCGGTACCCGGACCAGGTTGCCCCACTCCGTCCAGGAACCGTCGTAGTTGCGCACCTGCGGGTACCCGAGGAGGTGCGTCAGCACGAACCAGGTGTGCGAGGAGCGCTCGCCGATCCGGCAGTAGGCGATCACGTCGTCGCTCGGCTGCAGGCCCAGCTCCCCCCGGTAGGTCGCGATCAGCTCGGCGGCCGACCGGAACGTGCCGTCGTCGTTGGCCGCCTGCTTCCAGGGCTTGTTGACCGCGCCGGGGATGTGCCCGCCGCGCATCGCGCCCTCCTGCGGGTAGTCCGGCATGGCCAGCAGCTCGCCCGTGTACTCGCCCGGGGACCGCACGTCGACCAGGGGACGACCGGCGGCGATGTGCGACAGCACCTGCTCGCGGTACGCCCGGATCGACGCGTCGTCGCGCTCCACGACGGGATAGTCCGTGGCGGGCCTGGCGGCGGGTTCCCGGGTCAGCTCCCGGCCCTCGGCCAGCCAGCGCTGCCGGCCGCCGTCGAGCAGCCGCACGTCCCTGTGCCCGAACAGCGAGAAGACCCACAGCGCATACGACGCCCACCAGTTGAAGTTGTCGCCGTAGAAGACGACCGTGTCGTCGCGGCCGATGCCCTTGGCCGAGCACATCGCGGCGAACCCCGCGCCGTCCAGGTAGTCGCGGGTCACCTGGTCGTTCAGCTCGGTGTGCCAGTCCACCTTGATCGCGCCGGGGAGGTGCCCGGTGTCGTAGAGCAGCACGTCCTCGTCCGACTCCGCGACCACGAGCCCCGGGTCGCCGAGGTGCTCGGCCAGCCACTGCGCGGTGACCAGGCGCTCGGGGTGGGCATACTGCTGAAGACTCTCGGCGGGATCGGGCGCGACCGGCATAGCGCCCACGCTAGCGGCGACGCCCGCGCAGCCGCTACCAATCAGCGTTCAAGACCGCAGTCGCGCCCAATCAGTGTTCGACCGGTGCGTTCAGGAGCCGCTCGGGGCGACCGGCGCGAGCTCGGGACGTTTGGCGGCGACGAAGTCGCCGGATGAGCGGCCGGTCAGGCGGCGGCGGATCCACGGCGCGAAATGCTGCCGGGCCCAGCGGGCGTCGGCCGCGCGGCGCGCGGCCCAGGACTGCACCGGGCCGGCGTCCGGCAGCACCCACCACTCGGGCTCCGGCTTCAGGTCCAACGCGGTGAGCACGTGCGCCGCCACCCGCCGGTGCCCGTACCGGTTGAGGTGCAGCCGGTCGGTGCTCCACAGCAGCGGGCTGTGGAACTCCTCGTCCGCCCACAGGTCGACCAGCCTCGCTCCGTGCCGGTCGGCGACCTCACCGACCGCGGCGTTGAGCGACTCGACCCGGGGCAGGATCAACCGGCGCCCGGGCAGCCGCCGGGTCACGTCGGCGAACCGGAAGATGATCACATCGGAGCCGTTGGCCCGCAGCGTGCGCACCACGTCGTCGAAGCGCGCGATCAGCGCCGAGGCATTGAAGTTGCGGCGCAGCGCGTCGTTGCCGCCGGCCGCGAAGCTGACCAGGTCGGAGCCGAGCCGCAGGGCGACCGGTACCTGCTCGTCCACGATCCGGTCAAACAGCCGCCCGCGTACCGCGAGGTTGGCGTACCCGAGTCCGGGCTCCTCGACCGACAGCCGCTCGGCGACCAGATCGGCCCAGCCCCGGTACAGGGTCCCATCCGGGTACGGGTCGTCCATGCCCTCGGTGAAGCTGTCCCCCATCGCGACGTAGCTGCGCCAGCCCATGAACCTCTCCCGTACCCGTGCCTGCCCACCGAAGTTACCCGCCGGTCCGGCTCCGGCGGGCGGCCGGGTCGGGATCGTGGCGTAGACAACGCCCCGGCGGCCGGGTGCGTGTAGCCCGGCGGCCCACCGGGTAGGTCGACGGGCGGGGCACTGCGACCAGGGAGGAATCATGGCGGCGACGACCGTCCGCGAGATCATGACCAGGGACGTCATCAGCCTGCAGGTGGACGTCACCCTCGAGGAGGCCGCCCGGACCATGCGGGAGCGGGACATCGGCGACGTCGTGGTGGCCGAGGACGACCGGCTGGTCGGCCTGGTCACCGACCGGGACATCGTGATCCGCGCGGTGGCCGAGGGCATGGACCCGACCACCGCCACGCTGGCCTCGGTGACCAGCCGGGACCTGGTGGCCGTCCAGCCCGACGACACCGCGCAGTCCGCCGCCCTGCTCATGCGCGAGCAGGCGGTCCGGCGGGTACTCGTGGTGGACGAGCAGGGGCTGTGCGGCATCCTGTCGATCGGCGACCTGGCGACCGAGATCGACCCGGACTCGGTGCTCGGCGGCATCAGCGGCGCCCCGCCCAACAGCTGAGCGCCGTCCCGCCCCGGCGATACCCTTCAACCGATGGAGATGCCGCCGAAGCTGGCCGAGATCGTCGAGGAGTTCGCCTCCGCGCCGCGCGACGTGGTGCTGGAGATGCTGCTGGAATTCTCCGACGCGGTGCCGCCGCTGCCGGACGAGTTGGCCGGGCACGCCGGCATGGAGCAGGTACCGGAGTGCCAGACGCCGTTCTTCCTGCACGCCTCGGTCGGCGCGGACGGGGTGGTGACGACCTGGTTCGACTGCCCGCCCGAGGCCCCGACCACACGCGCCTTCGCCGGAATCCTGGCCGAGGGGCTGGCCGGCGCGACCGTCGACGAGGTCCTCGCGGTGCCGGACGACCTCTACCAGCGGATGGGGCTGGCCCAGGTGATCAGCCCGCTGCGGGTGCGCGGCGGCAACGCGATCCTGGCCCGGCTCAAGCGGCAGGTGCGGCAGGCATCCCCAGACCGGTGATGACCCGGGCGCCCGGCAGGTCGGCCAGGACCTTGCCGGGCAGCGCGATCTTGCTACGCCGGATGCCTGAACCGATGATCACCATGGGGGTACCGGCGACCGCCTCGTCCACCAGGACCGGCCAGCCGGCGGGCAGGCCGATCGGCGTGATGCCGCCGTACTCCATGCCGGTCTCGGCGACCGCGGTGTCCATCGGAGCGAAGCTCGCCTTGCGCACGTCCAGCAGCCGGCGCACCACGCCGTTCACGTCCGCCCTGGTGGTGGCGAGCACCAGGCAGGCCGCGTACCGGAGGCCACCCTCCCGCTTGCCGGCGACCACCACGCAGTTGGCGCTGACGTCGAGTCCGACCTCGTAGGCGGCGCAGAAGGCGGCGGTGTCGGCCAGGTCCGGGTCGATCGGCGCCACCAGCACCTCCGCCGCGTGCGACCAGGTCGCCAGCGCGTCCCGCACCGGCACGGCGAGCAGGTCCGGCCGGTCGCTGGCCGGACCGGTCCGCAGGGTACCCATCATGGCTGCCATGGTGCCTCATCGCCCTCGGCTAAATCTGTTGGCACCCCGGTGATCACTTTGTAGGGTGGGGGTACACGGGAAGGGAGGTGGTCCTAAGTTGTGTAAGCGTTGGACTCGTGAGGTGACTGTCCGCTAGTCGTTGTCCTGCTGGACTCGCATCGCCGAGACCGCGACAGCGGCCAAGCGAATACGGGACAGCCACCCGGCCCTCGGGGCGCCGGCCCAGTCCAGCCGGCCCGTGCTTGTCGCGCGGAAACCCCGGGGGCCGCTTCTATTTCCGGCCCCGCTACCTCCCGCCGCCCGCGCGTCCCGGCCCAGCCGCGCCGGCCGGGCGGAAGGTCATGATCTGCCGCGCGATCACCGCCGGCGCGTTCAGGTCCGGCGCGTTGTGGTCCAGGCCGTCCAGGATCCGGCAGCGGGCCGCGGGGATCACGTGTACCAGCTCGGGCAGCACCCCCGTGATGTACCCCGGTGTCCTGCGCCCGCCGAGCAGCAGCGTGGGCGAGCCGATCCCCGCGTACCGGCTGCCGTCCGAGTCGAGCCGGAGGACCTCGGCCACCTCGGCCGGGGTGGTGGCCATCATCTCCCGGGTCTCCGCGCCGTCCGCCCCGTGCAGCAGCAGGTAGGCCAGCGCGCGGAAGACCGGCATCGGCGCGTTGCCGATCGGCACCAGCCTGCTGCGCTTGAGGAAGGTGGCCATCGCGGCGGTGTGCCGCGCCGCGCCGAGCAGGCGGGTGAACTCGGGCAGCCAGGAGCCGTCGAAGGAGCCGTCGATGCTCACACCGGGGTCTCGCGGTCCACGCTGTACCCCGGACCCTGCGGCCCGCTGTCCCCGCGTCCCCGACGGTCGAGGACGTGCACCCGGTACCCGACGGACAGCTCGGCCGCCAGTGCCGCGTAGTGGCGCGCGCGCCGGTTGTTCCCGGGTACCACGACCAGTCCCGGGCCGCTCCCGGTGCTCAGGTAGCTGACCGCGGTACCGTCCCGGGACGTCACCAGGCCCGGCTCCCAGTCCACTCGCGCCGTCTTCGTAGCCATGCGTCCACAGTGACGGCGGTCGCTGGTACCGGCCTGACACGGGGCTGACAGGAGACGGCGGTGGGGGCCCGGCCGGAGCCGGACCCCCACGCATGGCCGGCGGTGCGTTACGCGCCGATCGCCTCGCAGCGGCCGCCCGCGTTGGTGTTGTTGCCCCGGCCGATGTGTGCGGTGTCCGCACCGGCACCGCAGTCGACGGTGTCGTTGCCGGCGCCGGTGGTGATGGTGTCGTCGCCGGCCCCGGTGCTGACCGTGTTGTTGCCGTTGCCCGCGTCCACGGTGTCGCCACCGTCGCCGGTGACGATGGTGTCGTTGCCCGACCCGGCGGTGACCGTGTTCGCGCCGCCGCCGGCGTTCACCGTGTTGTTGCCGTTGCCGGCGTCGATCCAGTCGTCGCCGTCCGCGCCGGTGACGCGGTCGTTCCCGCTGCCGGTCACCACGCAGTCGCTGCCGCCGGCACCGGTGACGGTGTCGTTGCCGCCCCGCCCGACGATCAGGTCGCTGCCCGCGGTGCCGGTCAGCACGTCGTTGCCGGTCGTGCCGACGATGACGTTCCCGAACGCGATCGTGCCGCAGGCGGCCTCGGGCGTGCCGTCCGCGTGGACGGTGACCCCGCCGGTGCGGCGGATGCCGGTCAGCCCGGTCACCTTCCCGTTCGCGCCAACGACCTCGGTGAAGGTGACGGAGCCGCCGGACGCCACGGTCAGCGTGACCGGCAGCCCGTTGACCGCGACCGTGACGACCGCCGGCTCACCGATGAGCGCGGCGACGGTACCGGTCCGTCCCGCTCCGGTCAGTTCGTAGGTGCCCTGTCCGAGCGCGACCGTGGACGAGAGCCCGTCGAGTTGGAACCGGTCCGGCGCCGACCCGGCGCCCGCCGTGGCGAACACCCCGGTCGGGCTGGTCGCGTCGCCGACCACCACGTCGCGGCCGCCCCGGTCGAGGATCCGGCCGGAGGTGGTGCCGCCGAGGGCCGTGTCGGAGAACGTCCCGTTGGCCGGGTCGGCCGGCTGGGCGTCCACCGCGTCCTGGATGCCGTCGTCGTCCGCGTCGAGGTCGACCGCCGTGCAGTCGACGGTACCGGCGCGCAGCGCGTGCCCGTCGTCGTCGGTGTCGTCCGACCAGTACACCGGCTTGTGGCCGGCCACGCACTCGGACTGCGGCGCGATCGCAAAGCCCTCGTTGTTCAGGTTCGCCGCCGACGCCGGCCGCTGGTAGACGGTGGTCGCGACGAACTTCCCGTGTGTCGCCGTCGCGCCGGTGTCGATGTCGAGGATGGCCGTCCGGCCGTTGCAGGTGTCGTCGCACTCGGCCCACAGGTGGCCGGTGGACGGCTCGAACTCCAGATCCATCACGCTCGGGAAGCCGCTGGCGATGGTGGCCACCCGGGTGAAGCCGCCGGTGGTCTGGTCGAGCGCGTAGGCGTAGACGGTGCCGTTGGCCTCCAGGCCCACGAAGAACAGCCCGTTGCCGTGGCCCGGATAGCCGGCCGGGTCGTAGGCGGCGCCGGTGTGCTCGTCCAGGAAGCCCCTGGACACCAGGAACGAGTCCGGGATCCAGGCAATGGCCTCGAGGCCGAGATTGGCGCCGACCGGCGGCAGGTCCGCGGTGAGGTTCCACTCCATCGCGGCGTTCAGACTGGTACCGGAGGCGGACGCGTCGAACCGCAGCACCTCGGGCCGGCTCACGCCGCTGTTGGTGTTGTCGCGTTCGGTTGACACGAACACCCCGCCGGCCGGACCGGCCCCGGTCAGCGCCACGCCCTCGGAGTCCGGGTCGCCCGAGCCGGACGGGTAGTGCAGGGCCTTGCCGGCGCCCCAGCCGCCGCTGGTGTCGGGAGTCCACGTCGAGCCGTCCCACAGCAGCCGGTAGAGGGTGCTCGGGCCGTTCTTCACCGCCCAGAGCACGCCGGGAGTCGCGGTACCCGTGCCCTCGTAGGCCAGGCCGCTCAGGTTGGTACCGAACACATTCGGGCTGTCCACAGTGGACACGGTGTCGCCGCCCGGCCACGGGGACACCGGTGTCTGACCCGGGCAGGCGTTGGCCGCGCCCTTGGTCGGGGCGGTCGTGGTGACGAAGTCGCCGGTACCGTCGGGGCAACGGCCGTAGGTTGTGGTCGCGTGAGCGGTCCACGTGTACGAGTCGACCAGCGTCGCGCCGTCCGGCCGGAACAGCCGGGCCGAGTCGGCGGAGCCGAGGCCGAACGCGGACTCCACGTCCAGCGCCAGGAACGCACCCGCCACCAACGTGGTACCCGACGGGATCGTGAACACGTGCGAGTCGTCGTTGTCCTTCACGACCCAACCCGACACGTCCACAGTGGACGCACCCGAGTTGACCAGCTCCACCCAGTCACCCGGGGTACCCCCGTTGGACTCCACCTCGTTGATGCGCACCGACGGCAGCGGCGCGTCGGCGGAGGCGGGAAGGGCGGCGGCAAACGGCACTATCGCCAGCAGCGCAATGGACAATCTGATTGGTCCGCGCCATTTGTTATGCAATGTCGAATCCTCTTCGTGGCGGGAGCGGGCGGAGAAAGGTGCTTCTCGCAGCCTCGGATACCGCGGCGAATGGGATATGAATTAATCCTTGCGGCCCGTTGCCGCGACAGTGATGCCCAGGCTGATCATCGCGAGCCCACCGATCCCACCGACCATGGCCAGCCTGCGCGGTGAGCGCGCGAACCAGCTCCGCGCGGTGCTCGCGACCAGGCCCCATACGCTGTCCGAAGTCACGGCGATGACGTTGAAGACCAAGCCGAGAAGGAGCATCTGAAGTGTGACGTGCCCCTGGCCGCGGTCGACGAACTGAGGCAGCACGGCCGCGAAGAACACGATGGTCTTCGGATTCGTCACCCCGACCGCGAAGCCCTCCCACAGGGTCCGCACGCTGCCATACGCGGGACCCTCGCCGGCGAAGGCGGCAACCAACGATCGGCGTTGCCGCACCGCCTTGACCCCGAGGTACACCAGGTATGCGGCGCCGATGAGCTTCAACGCCGTGAAGACGACGGCCGAGCGCTCCACAATCGACCCGACCCCGAACGCGACGGCCGCGACCAGCACGTAGGCACCCAGAGTGTTACCCACGACCGTCGTCAGCGCGGCTCGGCGACCGTGCGCCAGCGCTCGGCCGATCACGAACAGCACGCTGGGCCCGGGAATCACTATCAACAGCAGCGACATGACGGCGAAGGCGAGCAGTTGGCCGGTGGAAACCATGAAGCCGATGGAACCCCGCCCGCCGCCGGTGACACAAGCCAGCGGAACGCGCGGTGACACGCGACACAATCGCCCGCCCCTACCCAGGGGCTTAGGTGGTGGAGACGAGGGGACTTGAACCCCTAACCCCTGCCTTGCAAAGGCAGTGCTCTGCCAATTGAGCTACGCCCCCGGGGGTGGGCGGCCGCGGCTAGCGGAGGTCCGGAGCCGTGGTCGCCTCGTGCCAGAGCGCCCGCTCGTCGTTCGCGGCCTTGACCTTCTTCGCCACGTAGGCAGCCGCACCGAGCAGCCCGGCGATGATCAGCAGCTTCTTCACCATGGGACGGGCCTCCTCACAGAGTCGGACCGAGCCGTCGCCCGTTGCGACCAGCTCGTGAAAGTGGGGCTAGATGGAATCGAACCATCGACCTCAGAGTTATCAGCTCTGCGCTCTAACCGACTGAGCTATAGCCCCCCGTGAAGCGACGAGCAAGGTTACCGTACCGGCTCCGCATCCCTCAAACCGGTTCCCCGGCACCGCGCCCGCCGGCCGGGCCACCCCTGGTTCCAGGCCCGGGGCGGTCGGCCGGTCGCGTCAGTCCTTCTCGGAGAGGGTGACCTCGATGCCACCCACCAGGTCGGCGCACACGTTGTAGATGAACGCCGACAGCGTCGCCAGGGCGGTGAACAGCACCACGTTCACCAGGCCCAGTACGCCGGCGGTGCCGATCACGCCGAGTGCCGTGATCTTGAAGGTCGACTTGCTGCCGTTGGCGCCGATCATGTCGGCCAGCGCCTTGTTCACGCTGTCCCACACGCCCATGGCGTCCAGCGCCAGGTAGAGCACAGCGGTCGCCACGATGGCGACGAAGAACAGCACGAACGCGACCGCGAACGAGAACTTCATCACCGACCACGGGTCGATCCGCTTGATGAACAGGCGCGCCCGGCGGGGGCCACGCGATGCCGCCGAGGAGACCGTCGCCCGCGCCGCGCGGACGGCGTCCGCGACCCGGCCGCTGCCGGGCATGGTGCGCCGTGTCGTAGCCGTCGTCGCCGCGGCCGCGGCACCGCCCACGCCGGCCGCCGTGGCGGTCCCCCGGCCGGACGGGACGATCGGCGGCGCGCCGACCGAGGAGCCGGCACCGAACGGGCCGCCAGCCGGGACGGTCGGCGAGATGCGCGCACCGGGCGGCACCGAGGCCCGGCCGGTGCTGACCGACGGCGCGGTCGGGCTGGCAACCTGCGCGGTGGTGCCCTGCGCCATGGTGCCCGGCGAGCCGCCGTCGGCGGACCTGGCGTCGGAGCCCGAGGAGTCCGGCCCCGCAGGCGCGGTGTGGTCCGGCTCGGCGCCATCGGTCGGCGGAGCGTCCGGTGGCGGGGCCATGCCCGGTGCCCGGGTGAACTTCGGAGCCGCGCCGTCGGCGGGGACGCTCGCGCGACCGACCACCGAGCGGCCGGCGGCATTGGCACCGTTGGCGCCCGTGTCCGCAGCGTCGGCCGTCTCGTTGTCGACCGGGGAGGTCGAGGTCCCCGCAGCCCCCGACTTCGCCTGTGTCTCCGTCATCAACTATTCCTGTTCGTCCGGCTCGTCGGCGTTGCGAGCAATGGCCACGAGGGTCACGCCCTCCGGAAGGTCCATGAGCTTGACACCCATTGTGTTCCGATCTCGAGTTCGGCGTACAGGCTTCACGGGAGTCCGGATCACGCCACCGTTCGACGTGATAGCGAACAACTCGTCCTCCGGACTGATGACGACCGCGCCTACCAGTCCACCACGCCGCTCGGTGATTTTCGCGGTGAGCACGCCCTTTCCGCCTCGGCCCTGCACAGGGTACTCGTCGAGCGGGGTCCGCTTCGCGTAGCCACCGTTGGTAGCGACCAGAACGTCCATCCCCTCGCGCACGACCTCCATCGCCAGCAGTTCGTCGCCCTCGGTGAACCGCATCCCGATGACGCCGGAGGTTGCCCGGCCCATCGGGCGCAGTGCGTCGTCGGTCGCGTTGAACCGGATTGCCTGGGCGCTCTTGGACACCAGGAGCAGGTCGTCTTCCGGCCCGATCAGCGCCGCGCCGACGAGTTCGTCTTCGTCCCGCAGGTTAATGGCAATGATTCCCCCGGCCCTGTTGGAGTCAAACTCCTCCAGCTTGGTCTTCTTGACCAGGCCCTCCTTGGTCGCCAGCACCAGGTACGGGCTGACCCGGTAGTCGGCGATCTGGATGACCTGGGCGATGTGCTCGTCGGGTTGGAAGGCGAGCAGGTTCGCCACGTGCTGGCCGCGGGCCGCCCGGCTCGCCTCCGGAAGCTCGTATGCCTTTGCCCGGTAGACCCGGCCCTTATTCGTGAAGAACAGGATCCAGTCGTGCGTGGAGCTGACGAAGAAGTGGCTGACGATGTCGTCCTGGCGCAGGGTGGTACCCGAGATGCCCTTGCCGCCGCGCTTCTGCGACCGGTACAGGTCGAGCTTGGTGCGCTTGGCGTAGCCGGTGCGGGTGATGGTGACGACGACGTCCTCCCGCGCGATGAGGTCCTCCATGGAGACCTCGCCGTCGGACGGGATGATCTGCGTGCGCCGCTCGTCGCCCCACCGCTCCACGATCGCGGCCAGCTCCTCGGACACGATCTGCCGCTGCCGCTCGGGCTTGGCGAGGATGTCCTTCAGCTCGGCGATGTCCAGCTCCAGCTTGGCCAGCTCGTCGACGATCTTCTGGCGTTCGAGCGCGGCCAGCCGGCGCAGCTGCATGTCCAGGATCGCGGTGGCCTGCAGCTCGTCGATGTCCAGCAACTGGATCAGGCCGGTACGCGCCTCCTCGACCGTGGCCGAGCGGCGGATCAGCGCGATCACCTCGTCCAGCGCGTCCAGCGCCTTGACCAGGCCGCGCAGGATGTGCGCCCGCTCCTCGGCCTTGCGCAGCCGGTACGCGGTCCGCCGGACGATCACCTCGATCTGGTGAGCGACGTAGCAGCGCAGGAACTGGGCGAGGTTCAGCGTGCGCGGTACCCCGTCGACCAGGGCCAGCATGTTGGCGCCGAAGGTCTCCTGGAGCTGGGTGTGCTTGTAGAGGTTGTTCAGCACGACCTTGGCGACCGCGTCCCGCTTCAGCACCAGCATCAGCCGCATGCCGGTCCGGCCGGAGGACTCGTCGCGGATGTCGGCGATGCCGGTGAGCTTGCCCTCCTTCACGAGTTCGGCGATCCGCTCGGCGAGGTTGTCCGGGTTGACCTGGTATGGCAGCTCGGTCACCACGAGCGAGGTCCGGCCCCGGTTGTCCTCTTCCGCCTCGACCACCGCGCGCATCCGGATCGAGCCGCGCCCGGTCCGGTACGCGTCGACGATCGGCTGGGTACCCACGATGAGCCCGGCGGTCGGGAAGTCCGGCCCCTTTACGATCTTGATGAGCTCATCGAGCGTGGTGGCCTCGTCCTCGTCGGGGTGCGACAGGCACCACTGGACCGCCTCGGCGATCTCCCGCAGGTTGTGCGGCGGGATCTTGGTGGCCATGCCGACCGCGATGCCGTCCGAGCCGTTGATGAGCAGGTTCGGGATCCGCGAGGGCAGGATCGCCGGCTCCTGCGCCCGGCCGTCGTAGTTGGGCCCGAAGTCGACGGTGTCCTCGTCGATGTCCCGCAGCATCTCCATGGCCAGCGGGTCGAGCTTCGACTCGGTGTACCGCATGGCCGCCGCCGGGTCGTTGCCCGGGGAGCCGAAGTTGCCGTTGCCGTCGATCAGCGGGTACCGCAGCGACCACGGCTGGGCCATCCGGACCAGGGTGTCGTAGATCGACGCGTCGCCGTGCGGGTGGAACTGACCCATCACGTCACCGACGACCCGGGAGCACTTCACGTACCCGCGGTCCGGGCGGTAGCCGGAGTCGTACATCGCGAAGAGAATCTTGCGGTGTACCGGCTTGAGCCCGTCCCGCACGTCCGGCAGCGCACGCCCGACGATGACGCTCATCGCGTAGTCCAGGTACGAGCGCTGCATCTCGACCTCGAGGCCGACCGGCTCGACGTTGCCGCCGACGTGCAGCTCGAACGGCTCGCTCGGCACGACCGCCTCGTCCTCGGTCGCGTCGTCCGGGGTGTCCGGAGTATCAGTCACAGTGAACCCTCAAGAGTTTGTGGAAAAGTCTGTGGACGCTGGGAACAACCTGTGCGCTCAGATATCCAGGAACCGGACGTCCTTCGCGTTGCGCTGGATGAATGATCGGCGAGCCTCCACATCCTCACCCATCAACACGCTGAACAGCTCGTCCGCGGTTGCCGCGTCGTCGAGACTGACCTGCAGCAGGGTGCGGGTGCCCGGGTTCATGGTGGTCTCCCACAGTTCGGGGTAGTTCATCTCGCCCAGGCCCTTGAAGCGCTGGATGTCGTCCGGCTTCGCGTTGGGCCGCTTCTCCTGGCGCAGCGCGATCAGCCCGTCCCGCTCCCGGTCGGAGTACGCGTACTGCGCGTCGTCGCCCTTCTTGTTCCACTTGATCTTGTACAGCGGCGGCTGGGCGAGGTACACGTGGCCCATCTCGACCAGGGGACGCATGAACCGGAACAGCAGGGTGAGCAGCAGCGTCTGGATGTGCTTGCCGTCCACGTCCGCGTCGGCCATCAGCACGATCTTGTGGTACCGCAGCTTCTCGATGTCGAACTCGTCGTGGATGCCGGTACCCAGGGCGGTGATCAGCGCCTGGACCTCGTTGTTCTTGAGTACCCGGTCGATCCGGGCCTTCTCCACGTTGAGGATCTTGCCACGGATCGGCAGGATGGCCTGGGTCTTGGAGTCCCGGCCCTGCTTGGCCGAGCCGCCCGCCGAGTCACCCTCGACGATGAACACCTCGGACACCCGCGGGTCGGTGGACTGGCAGTCGGCCAGCTTGCCCGGCATCGACCCGGACTCCAGCAGGGACTTGCGGCGGGCGAGCTTGCGCGCCTGCGCCGCGGCGATCCGGGCCCGGGCGGCCTGCGAAGCCTTGGTGATGATGACCTTGGACTCGCTCGGGTTGCGCTCCAGCCAGTCGGCCAGCCACTCGTTGCACGTCTTCTGCACGAAGCTGCGCATGTCGGTGTTGCCGAGCTTGGTCTTGGTCTGCCCCTCGAACTGCGGGTTGGTCAGCTTCACCGAGATGATCGCGGCCAGGCCCTCGCGGATGTCCTCGCCGGACAGCTTCTCGTCGCCCTTGAGCAGCTTCTTGTCGGCGCCGTACTTGTTGATGACACCGGTCAGCGCGGCGCGGAAGCCCTCCTCGTGGGTACCGCCCTCATGGGTGTTGATCGTGTTGGCGAACGTGTACACCGACTCGCCGTACGACTCGTTCCACTGCATGGCGATCTCCACCGCCATGCCGTCGCCCTCGGCTCCGAAGTCGATCACGGACTTGTGGATCGGCGACTTGGTCTGGTTCAGGTGCCGGACGAAGTCCGAGATGCCGCCCTTGTAGAGGAACGTGACCTCGCGCTTCTCCTCGGTCGCGTTCTCGCGCTCGTCGCGCAGCGCGATGGTCAGGCCGCGGTTGAGGAAGGCCATCTCCTGCAGCCGCCGGTAGATCGTCTCGTAGACGAACTCGGTCGTCTCGAAGATCGACGCGTCCGGCCAGAAGGTCACGCTGGTACCGGTCGACCGGGTCGCCTCGCCCTTCTGCAGCGGGCCCGGCTTGGAGTTGGTGTACGTCTGGCGCCAGACGTTGCCGTCCTTCTTGATCACCAGGTCGATCCTGCTGGACAGCGCGTTGACCACCGAGACGCCCACGCCGTGCAGACCGCCGGAGACCGCGTAGGCCCCGCCGCCGAACTTGCCGCCCGCGTGCAGGATGGTCATCACGACCTCGACGGTCGGGCGCTTCTCCACCGGATGCATGTCGACCGGGATGCCACGGCCGTTGTCGTCCACCCGGACCCCGCCGTCGGCCAGCAGGGTGACCTCGATCGTGTCGCAGAAGCCGGCCAGCGCCTCGTCGACGGCGTTGTCCACGACCTCCCAGACCAGATGGTGCAGGCCGCGCTCGCCGGTCGAGCCGATGTACATGCCCGGGCGCTTACGGACCGCCTCGAGCCCTTCAAGAACGGTGATCGAGGACGCGTTGTAGTCGCCAGGCTTCTGCTTCGGCGCTGCCACAGTTGGTCGCTTTCTCGCAGGCGGGGCCACTCGCGCGGCCGCTGTGCGGGGTCGGCAGGCCCGTGTGCCCGCCACGCCCGATCCCGACCCACCCGCAGGTCGGCGTGGTGGCTCGGGGGCCCGGGAGTGGATGGTCAGCGGGACCTGACTGCTGTGATCGACGGTTTGACTGCCTGTTCGATCCTACTGCGCAACCTCACAATACCGGTTACGCCACCCCTGGCTTCCTCATAGTCGCGCGAACCGGGGTGGGCGCAAGGTCCCCCTCGTCGGTCGTGGTCCGATGGCTTGGCCGGGCTGTGAGGTGGCTGAGGCAGGGGTGGCGCGGTGGTACCGTCCGGCCGGGTCGGCGGGGTCGGACGCCTCCGCTGGGCGGCACGCCCGACCAGGCACAACCGCGAGCGTATCGTCACCACGGGGGTGGGCCTTGCGAACCTTGCTGGTCGATAACTACGACTCCTTCACCTACAACCTGTTCCAGCTCCTTGCCGAGGTGAACGGCCGCACCCCGCAGGTCATCCGCAACGACGACCGGCGCCGGTGGGACGACCTCTCGCCAGCCGACTTCGACGCGGTGGTGATCTCCCCAGGGCCCGGGCGCCCCGAGCGGGAGCGGGACTTCGGGATCAGCGCGGCGGCGATCCGGGACTGGCCGCTGCCGGTACTCGGCATCTGCCTCGGTCACCAGGGACTGTGCCATCTGTACGGCGGGCACGTCGGGTACGCGCCGGTGCCGATGCACGGGCGGCGTTCGGCGGTGCACCACGACGGGCGGGAGCTGTTCGAGGGCATCCCGTCGCCGATGAGCGCCGTGCGGTACCACTCGCTGCTGGTGGACCAGGTGCCGCCGGAGCTGGAGGTCACCGCGTGGACCTCGGACGGCCTGGTGATGGCGGTACGCCACCGGGAGCGGCCGGCCTGGGGGGTGCAGTTCCACCCGGAGTCGATCGCGACCGAGCACGGGTACCGGCTGGTGGACAACTTCCGGGCGCTGGCCGGCGGGCGGCGGCCAGCCAGCGTGGCCGTGCCCGCCCGGCCGGCGGCGACGCCGGCGGAGCCGCTGTACCGGCGGCACGCCCGCGAGCTGCCCTCGGGCGCACCCCCGGCCGAGCTGCTGGACGCCCTGTTCCCCGGCGCCCGGCACCGGTTCTGGCTGGACAGCAGCCACCTGATACCTGGCCTGTCCCGCTGCTCCGTCATCGGGGCGCCCGGGCCGCTGGGCGAGCTGGTCCGCTACGACGTCGCCCGGCAGCGGGTGACCGTGGAGGGGCCGGGCGGGGTCGAGCAGCACGACGAGCCGGTGCTGCGGTACCTGGACCGGGAGCTGGCCCGGCGGCGGCTGGAGCCGTCCGGTACCGGGTTCGACCTGGGGTACGTCGGCTACTTCGGGTACGAGGTGAGGGCGGACTTGGGCTCGCCGACCCGGCACCGGTCCGAGGAGCCCGACGCGGCATTCATGTTCGTCGACCGCGCCGTGGTGTTCGACCACGAGACGGGCGCCGTGAAGGCCCTCGCGCTGAGCACGCCGGAGACGGTCGAGCAGGTCCTGGACTGGCTCGACACGGCCAAGGCCGTCGCCGACGACCTGGCCGGCAGGCACCCGACCCAGCCCCCGTCCCCGGTACCGGCGCCGGTGCGACCGGTCACCACCCCCCGCAACGGCCCGGACCGGTACCGGCGGCTGATCGACGAGTGCCTGCGTGAGATCCGGGAGGGCGAGAGCTACGAGATCTGCCTGACCAACCAGCTGCGCTGGTCGGGGCGGGTCGACCCCTGGCGGCTGTACCTGCGGCTGCGGGAAGTCAACCCGGCGCCCTACGCGGCCTTCCTCGACTTCGCCGACTTCGCCGTGCTCAGCTGCTCGCCCGAGCGGTTCCTGCGGATGGACGCGGGCGGGACCGTCGAGTCGAAGCCGATCAAGGGCACCCGGCCGCGCGGCGCGACCGCGGAGGACGACCGGGCACTGGCGGGCGACCTGCGCCACGCGGAGAAGGACCTGGCTGAGAATCTCATGATTGTCGATCTGGTGCGCAACGACCTGGGCGTCGTCTGCGAGCCGGGCAGCGTCGCGGTACCCGAGCTGTTCGCCGTCGAGAGCTATGCGACGGTCCACCAGCTCGTCAGCACCGTGCGGGGCCGGCTGTCGGGCGATCACACCTTCCTCGACTGCGTGCGGGCGTGCTTCCCGGCCGGCTCGATGACCGGCGCGCCGAAGCTGCGCACCATGGAGATCATCGACAGGCTGGAGGCGGGGCCGCGCGGCGTCTACTCCGGGGCCCTCGGGTACCTGTCGCTGAGCGGTACCGCGGACCTCAGCGTGGTCATCCGCACCATGGTCGTTCACCCCGACCGGGTGACCATCGGCGTCGGCGGCGCGATCACCGCCCTGTCCGACCCGGACGCGGAGATCGTCGAGGCCGATCTCAAGGCCCGGGCGCTGATCGACGCGCTCGCCCTGGCCACACCGCAGGCCGACAACGCTCCGTCGACGTGATCCTGGTCTATGGCGGATCCTGACGGTTCGGATGTCGTGTCGCGGCGCGAATTGCCGTACCGTGCGCGGCGGTAGAGGAGGAAACCGCGATGGGGCTGGACAACGTCGCCGTTCAGTGGCCGCGGACCGGTCGCTTCTATGAACCGGTCGCGCCCGCCGAGTTCGTTGACTTCGCCGAGCTTGCCCAGCACGTGCCGGCGGCCGCGGCCCCGGCAGCCGCGCTCGCCGACCATGTGGCGGAGACCGGCACAGTCCGGGCCACCGGGTACACGGAGCTTGTCGACCTCCTGCTGGGCCTCGACGGTGTGCTTTACGCCACTGAGGCGGCCGCCGAGGACGAGGACCCGGTGATCGATCCCGATGGCTGCGCGTGGATCGCGGGCGGCCTGGAGCGCTTCGTCACCGGGCACCGGGAGTATGGCGACGAGGTCACCTTCGAGACGGTCGCCGATGTGCTGCGCAAGGCGATCTCCGCCGGCCGCCTCGCTGACCAGCAGCTTCGCTGGCTCGACGGCCGGCTGACGGCGCTGCGCGACGAGGACGGCAGCCCGCCGCAGTGGAGCTTCACATTGACCGAGCTCGCCGTGCTGGCCAGCTTCTACCGGCGCTGCGCCGACCGGGGCTTCGCGGTCTACGCCGACTTCTGATCGGCGACGCGTCGATGGGCGCGGCCGCGATCGCCGTCCGGCGCGCGGTGAGGCTTTTCACGGACTAGAGGCAATCGCCCCAGCAGTCGCGAAACTTGCTCACGTCGTCCTGCGACCAGGGCGGCTGGGGAGGGCGTGCCGTCCGGCACCGCCGCTACTTCTGGGGGGACCGGACGTGCAGGGCACCTTCGCGGCCTTACGCGAGCGCAATTTCCGGATCTGGATGGGCGCCGGCTTCGTGTCCACCACCGGCAGCTGGATGCAGACGCTGGCGATCAACTGGTTCGTGCTGCAGTCCACCGGCTCGGCCACCCGGATGGGATTCACCCTGCTCCTGCAGGCCCTGCCGGTACTGGTCCTCAGCTCCTGGGCAGGGGCGCTCGCCGACCGGATCCCGGGCCGCCGCCTGCTCGTCGTCACCCAGCTCGCGCACGCCAGCCTGGCAGTCGGGCTCGCGGCGGTCGCCATCGGGCACGTCGGCATCGGGCCGATCTACCTGATCTCGCTGGCCGGCGGCCTGGTCAACGCGATCGAGGCACCCGCCATGGGCCGCTTCACGTCCTCGACGGTGACCCCGGCGATGCTCGGCAACGCGCTGTCGCTGGGCTCGCTGTCCAACTCGGCCGGTCGGATCATCGGGATGAGCCTGGGCGGCGTCGCGGTCGCGGCGCTCGGGCCGGCGCCGCTGTTCGCCGGCAACGCGGTCAGCTTCCTGGCCGTCATCGGCGCGCTGATGGTCATCCGTACCCACGAGGGCGGCACCCCCGCCGAGGCCGGTACCGGCGGGGTGCGCGAGGGCCTGCGGTACCTGCTGCGTCAGCCGATGGTGCTGATCGCCCTCGGGCTGGCCGCGGTCCTCGGCAGCCTGGGCCGCAACTACCAGGTGACCATGGCGGCCATGAGCAACGGGCCCCTGCACGCCGGGGCGTCCGGGTACGGCCTGCTGTCCACGGTCTTCGCGGTCGGCACGGTGCTCGGCGGGCTGGCCGCGGCGCGGCGCTCCCACCTCGGGTACCGCACCCTGGTCGGCGCCGGCCTGATCGCCAGTACCCTGCAGCTCGCCCTCGGCCTGGTCGGCGGCGTATGGGCGTTCGGCGCGCTGCTGCTGCCGATCGCGGCCTGCGCGGTGCTGATCGACACGACCGTGGCCACCCGGGTCCAGCTGGACACCCGCGTCGAGATGCGGGGCCGGGTGCTCGCCGCGCTGTCCATGACCAGCGCGCTGTCCGGCGCGCTCGGCGGGCAGCTGCTCGGCTGGCTGTGCGAGGCCACCGGGCCGCGGGGCACCCTGGTGCTCGCCGGCGCGCTGACCGTGATCGCCTCGGTGGCCGCCGGCGTCGCGTTCGCCGCCCGGGGCAGGCACCCGCTGCGGGTCTCCGAGGTGGGCCGCACCCTGATGGCCGGCGTCCGGCACGTACCGCAGCAGCGCGCGCCGCGACCGACCGCCCGCCGCCGTCCGGTGCGCCTGATCGGTCCGCGCGTGGCCGGCCGGATCTCCCACCGGATCCCGGCGGCCCGGCGCCGCGCGGCCGTCGACGCAGCGCCGGTGGCGCTCGCGCGGTCCGTTCAGCCGTAGGTGTCGCGGGGGCCGCGGCCGCGCACCCGGCGGGCCCCGCGCTGCCACGTCGGCGTCGCCGGCCCGTGGACGTGCAGCCTGGTGACCACGTTGTCGCCGACCTGCCGCGCGATGCCAGCCAGCAGGCGGCCGGCAAGCAGGCGCAGCTGGGTCGCCCAGGCCGTCGACTCCGCCTCGATGGTCAGCTCGCCGCCCTCCAGCTTGACCGGCCGGCAGTGCCCGGCGACCTCCTCGCCGACCACCTTCGGCCAGTCGGCGAACACGGTCGCCTCGGCCGTCTGGCGCTGCCAGCCGCGCGCCTTCACCAGTCGGTCGAGCACCGCACCCAGTGGCTGCGGGTCGCGCGGGTCGGGTCCCGGCCCGGAGTAGCCGCGCATCCGCCGCCGGGGCTGGTTGGCGGGCACGCGCGGCTTGCCGGCGCGGGCGGCCTCGCGGCGCACCCGCGCGGCGTCCAGCACCGCGCGGGCCAGCTCCGGGCCGGCCTTCGCGGCCCCGTCGGGTCCGCCGGCAGCGCCATCGGGGGCGGGCTTGTCGTCCGGCTCAGGCACGCCGCACCGTCCCGCCCTCCACCTGGTACCGGACACCGCCGAGCGAGTCCGGCACGTCATCAGGTACCGCGCAGGTGACCAGGAGCTGGCTGGCGGAGCCGACCAGCTCGGCCAGCCGCTCCCGCCGGCCGGTGTCCAGCTCGGCGAACACGTCGTCCAGGGCGAGCACCGGCTCGATGCCCTCCGCGCGCAGCAGCTCGTACCCGGCCAGCCGCAGCGCCAGCGCGAACGACCAGGACTCGCCGTGGCTCGCGTACCCCTTGACCGGCAGCTCGCCGAGGCTCAGCGCGACCTCGTCGCGGTGCGGGCCGACCAGGGTGACACCGCGCTCGATCTCGTCGTTGCGGGCGGCGGTCAGCGCCTCGCGCAACGCGTCCGACAACGCCGTGCGGTCGGTCGTCGGCGCGTCCACGCCGGACCGGTAGGCGATCGACGCGCCACCCTGCCCGGCGGACACCGCGTCGTAGGCCTTGGCGACGTGCGGACCCAGGGCGGCGCACAGCTCCAGGCGCGCCGCCAGCAGGTCCGCACCGTGCGAGGCCAGGTGGGTGTCCCAGACGTCCAATGTGGACAGATCGCGCGACCCGCCACCGACCTTGCGGGCCAGGTACGCCGTGCGCAGCAGGGCGTTGCGCTGCTTGAGCACCCGTTCGTAGTCGGCGCGCACCCCGGCGAACCTCGGCTGCCGGGCCACCAGCAGGTCGTCGAGGTACCGGCGGCGCTGCGCCGGTTCGCCCCGTACCAGCGCCAGGTCCTCGGGCGCGAACAGCACCATCCGCAGCGCGCCGAGGACGTCCCGCGCCCGGCGCACCGGTGAGCCGCCCAGCCGGGCGCGGTTGGCCCTGCCCGGCTCGATCGCCAGCTCCACCATCAACGACCGTCCGTCGTGGACGATCTCGCACCGGATCACGGCGGTATCGGCGCCGGACCGGACCAGCGGGGCGTCGACGGCGACGCGGTGACTGTCCAGTGTGGACACGTAGCCGAGCGCCTCGACGAGGTTGGTCTTGCCGACGCCGTTGGGGCCGACCAGCACGCTGCAACCCGGCCCGAACTCGACGGTCACCGCCGGGTACGACCGGAAGTCGACGAGCTCCAGCCGCCGGACAAACACCCGCACCTCCAGGTCGGCCGCTTGACCGCGGCACCTCGTCCCTCGGCACCGCTGGCGGCCGGGGACCCGCTACTCCTTGTGGACGGCGTGCCCACCGAACTGGTTGCGCAACGCGGCGACCGCCTTCATCGCCGGCGAGTCCTCCTGGCGCGAGCTGAACCGGGCGAACAGCGAGGCGGCGATGACGTTCATCGGCACGGCGAGCCGGATCGCCTCCTCGACGGTCCACCGGCCCTCGCCGGTGTCCTCCGCATACCCGCGCAGCGACTCCAGCTTCGGGTCGTTGTCGAGGGAGTCGGACAGCAGGTCCAGCAGCCAGGACCGGATCACGGTGCCGGAGCGCCAGGACTTGAACACCGCGGGCACGTCGGTCACGTACTCCGCGGCCTCCAGCAGCTCGTATCCCTCGGCATACGCGTGCATCAGCCCGTACTCGATGCCGTTGTGCACCATCTTGGCGTAGTGCCCGGCGCCGACCGGCCCGGCGTGTGCGAAACCGAAGTCGCCCTCGGGCTTGAGCGCGTCGAAGATCGGCTGGGCCTTGGCCACGTCCTCCTTGGACCCGCCGACCATCAGCGCGTACCCGTTGACCAGGCCCCAGATCCCGCCCGACACGCCAACGTCCATGTACCCGATGTTGCGCTCAGCGAGGCGCTCGGCCCGCAGCTTGTCGTCGGTGAACTTCGAGTTGCCGCCATCGATGATCATGTCGCCGGGCTCGAGTAGGTCGCGCAGCTTGTCGACGCTCTCCTCGGTGACCTGCTGCGGCACCATCAGCCACACGATGCGCGGGGCGGCGAGGGCCTCGACCAGCTCGGGCAGCCCGGCCACGTCGCTGATCTGCGGGTTCGGGTCGTACCCGACGACCTCGTGCCCGGCGCGGCGCAGCCGCTCGCGCATGTTGCCGCCCATCCGGCCGAGGCCGACAAGCCCGAGCTGCATTGGGGACTCCCTCTGGTGTAGTGGCGTCAGGCGCCGATGCGGATCGGCATGATGAGGTACCGGTACCCCGGAACGACCTCGCCATCCTCGCCGGCCGGTGCGAGGCTCGCCGGCTTGCGGGTGTCGGTCAGGGACAGCACGGCGGTCGGGCCGTCCAGTGCGCCCAGCCCCTCCAGCAGGTACCCGGGGTTGAACGCGATCTGCATCGGCTCGCCCTCGTACCGGCAGTCCATCGCCTCGCTGGCCCGGGCGTCCTCGCTGCCACCCGCCTCGATGACCAGCCCGTCCTCGCTGAACGACAGCCGCACGGGGGTGGTCCGCTCGGCGACCAGGGCGACCCGGCGCACGACCTCGACGAGCGCGGACACCTGGATGTGGGCCTGCGCGTTGTGCTGGTGTCCGAGCAGGTTGCGCACGTTCGGGAACTCGCCGTCCAGCAGCCGGCTGGTCGTCCGCCGGGCGCCGCCGACGAACCCGATCATGCCCTCGCCCATCCCGCCCCGTGCCAGTGCCACGGTCACGTCGCCGCCCAGCGGGCCGAGCGCCTTCGCGGTGTCGGCAAGCGTACGGGCCGGTACCAGCGCCTGCAGGCTGGCGTCCGGCGAGTCCGGGTGCCAGGTCAGCTCCTTCATCGCCAGCCGGTACCGGTCGGTGGCCAGCAGCGTCATCGTCGAACCCTCGAGCTCGACCCGGACACCGGTCAGCAGCGGGAGCGTGTCGTCGCGGCCGGCGGCGACGGCGACCTGCGCGACCGCCGAGGCGAACGCGGACGCTTCGACGGTGCCGGCGGTGGCCGGCATGTCGGGCAGCGTGGGGTAGTCCTCGACCGGCATGGTCGGCAGGGTGAACCGCGCGCTGCCGCAGACCAGTTCGAGGTGCGAGCCGACCGCCGCGACGTCGACCGGCTTGGCCGGCAGCGCCTTGGTGATCTCGGCGAGCAGCCGGCCGGAGACCAGCGCGGCGCCGTCAGCGTCGCCCTGCACCTCGACGGAGACCTGGCTGGACACCTCGTAGTCGAAGCCGGACACCACCAGCTGACCGCCGGCCACCCGCAGCATCGCGCCGGCGAGCACCGGCACCGCGGGGCGGCTGGGCAGGCTCTTGGCCGTCCAGGCCACCGCGTCGGCGAACGCGTCGCGTTCGACTCGGAACTTCATCTGTGCCTCCCGGTCCAGGCCGCGCTCGACCCGACTCGTGTGTGCCCATCCTCGCGTAGCTCGCCAGCGCTCCTACGGCACTGTATGGCGAACCGCCCCGTCGCGTGCACCGACCCCGCCAACTTTGGCACCCGGACGGCGAATCTGCGAATCAGTCCCATGGCCCGGATTTCCCCACCCCCGATGATTGGTTTTTGATTTCTTAGAAGATCTAACTCATCGTCTTCTTCGGGCCTGTGGGTTCTGTGGACGACGCCCGTCCGGCCTGCTCATGGGGTTCTCCACAGGTGTACGGCCGGTGTACGACGGGCAGCCGCGGCGGCCCTCTGTCCACATGTGCGGCGCGCGGCGGCGGGTTGTCCCGCGCTGTCCACCGGCTGTCCACCGGTTGTCCCCAGGTTTCGTCCCCAGGTGTGGGCGGCGCCGGTACACAGCCGTCCACCGCACTTCGGGGCACGTCCACACGGTTTCCCCAGCACCTGTCCACAGCTTGTGGAAAACCCTGTGCGGAGGGTGCCTTGGCGGCTACCCAAAATTGTTTCAGGGAGTTTGCTTGATCCGGTTCGTCAGCTCGGCGATCTGGTTGTAGAGCGACCGCCGTTCGGCCATTTGTTGCCGAATCTTCCGATCGGCGTGCATCACCGTCGTGTGGTCGCGGCCGCCGAATGCCTGCCCGATTCGGGGCAGCGACAGGTCGGTGAGCTCCCGGCAGAGGTACATGGCGACCTGGCGGGCGTTGACCAGTACCCGCGAGCGGGAGTGGCCGCGCAGGTCCTCCAGGCTCACCCCGAAGTAGTCCGCGGTCGACGCCATGATCTGGTCCGCGGTGATCTCCGGCCCGGTGCCGTCCGGGATGAAGTCCCGTAGCACCTCCTCGGCCAGCGCCAGCTCGACCGGCGACCGGGTCAGGCTGGCGAACGCGGTGACCCGGATCAACGCGCCCTCGAGCTCGCGGATCGAGTTGGAGATCCGGGACGCGATGAACTCCAGCACCTCGGCCGGCGCGAACAGCCGCTCCTGCGCCGCCTTCTTCTGCAGGATCGCGATGCGGGTCTCCAGGTCCGGCGGCTGGATGTCGGCCAGCAGTCCCCACTCGAAGCGGGTACGCAGCCGGTCCTCCAGGGTGGCCAGCTGCTTGGGCGAGCGGTCGGACGTGATGACCAGCTGCTTGTTGGCGTTGTGCAGCGTGTTGAAGGTGTGGAAGAACTCCTCCTGGGTCCGCTCCCGGTTCTCCAGGAACTGGATGTCGTCGATCAGGAGGATGTCCACGTCGCGGTACCGGCGCTGGAACGCCTGGGTCTTGTCGTCCCGCAGCGAGTTGATGAAGTCGTTGGTGAACTCCTCGGTCGACACGTACCGCACCGACCGTGCGTTGCCGAGGGTCGTCGCGTAGTGGCCGATGGCGTGCAGCAGGTGGGTCTTGCCCAGCCCCGAGCTGCCGTAGATGAACAGCGGGTTGTAGGCCTTGGCCGGAGACTCGGCGACCGCGACGCTGGCCGCGTGGGCGAACCGGTTGGACGAGCCGATGACGAACGTCTCGAACATGTACTTCGGGTTCAGCCGGTTGCCGTCGCTCGGAGTACCGGCCGGGCGCCGGTCGTCACGTCCGGTACCGCCGCCGGCCGGCCGGTGCTGGACGGGTGCGGGCGGCATGGCGTTGTACCCGTCCGGCTGCGGTACCTGCGTGCCCGGGCGCCCGTACCCCGGGTCGTACCCGCCCAGTTGGTACCCGCCCGCGTCGGAGATTGGCATGCCGCCGGGGGTACCCGGGGAGTCGGTGGCCGGCTGCCCGTCGAACAGCGTCGGTGGCTCGCCGGCCCGCGCGGTGGGGATGGGCGGCATCGTCATGGAGGGCGCGGTCGCCGGCGCTCCGGTCAGCGGTGCGGTGCCGGACGCGGCCGGGTGGGGCGGCTCGTGGCCGTCCAGGCGGCCGGCGCCGTCGGCCGGAACTCCCGCTGCCTCCGGCGCGCCGTCGAAGGACCGCGTTCCGTCCGGCGCCCGTACGGTGACGGCGACCTGGATGGGCCGGCCGAGCCGCCGGGACAGCGCCCCGGGGATCGCCGGCCGCCGCCTCGATTCGATG
>Ga0081540_1000518_pt1 | contig 37819 bp, 34 predicted proteins | sample TabmetS2T1R1_FD_71024 | JGI IMG/M metagenome (GOLD analysis project Ga0081540, IMG submission 71024) | Tabebuia heterophylla rhizosphere microbial communities from the University of Puerto Rico - S2T1R1 | ecosystem: Host-associated > Plants > Roots > Rhizosphere ...
CCGTCTCTACGCCGCCTGCGATGATGGCCATCTCGTCGAGGTCGATAGCCGCTCCGGCGATATCACCAATAGCTGGCCGATCGCGGGTCCACCGGACGTGACGTTCTTCAATCCGGCCACCGGACGTGTCCATGTCGCGATCGGTGAGCCCGGACTGGTCGAAACTGTTGATCCGAGAACCGGCAAAGCGACGCGGACGGTCACCGGTGCCCATGCGCACACTACGGTGCTGGTGCCGCCGGATCGGCTGTACGTGATTTCGCCAGCCCATGGTGGAGTCCTTGTGCTTGCTGATACGTAGTCTTCGAACTCCAGCCAAAATAGGAGAAGCGCATGAAATGGATCACCCGAGAGCGCGTCAAAGTCGATCGCGTGGCTTGCCCATGGCTAATCCAAAAATTCGTGGACAAGGACGCGGAGTTCATCTTCGCACCAGCGGACAAGGTGATGACGGAAGCAGAGCGGCTCGACGCAACACCCTACGACGTAAAGGATGTTGAACTCGGCCATCACGGCAAGGAATGCTCATTCGAGGCCATCCTCAAGAAATACAACCTGACATCCGATCCTGCGTTAGTTCTGCTCGGCAGGATCGTGAACGGTGCCGACACGGACAACACGTTGTATCGACAGGCGGAAGGACCGGGACTTGAGGCGATCGCCGAGGGTTTCAGACACCTGGGCTACAAGGATGACCACGATCTGAACGCCGCCGAATGGATCGTGTACGACGCTCTCTATGCCTATGCCCAGGAAATGGTGAAGCGGGGCAAGCCCGCCGGTCAGTTTGCCAGTTGAGTTGGATGCAGTCGAGGGAGGCGCGCATGGACGGAACAGGGCCGATATCTTTAAGGCGATTCTGATCGCCACGTTCGCCGCGTCGATTTTCGCATGCGTCGGAACGTCATCATCTGCGGAGGGGGAAGCAGCCAGGATCATCCAGTTTGACCGAATGACGGTGGGAGCGCCACCATCAGGATTTGCGCGGACCGGACGGCGCGAGGAGGGCGTATGGAGCTTCGTTGCTGATCCGACCACGAAAGCCGGGCAAGCAGACGCAGCTTAGCGGCTTGCGCGAACCGCGAACAGCGCAGTTCTAGCTGGGTCGTATACTACCCCTGAGGGCCTCTGTTCCAATCCTTACCGGCACGCGCGAACGCCAGCCAAAAACAAAGAAGCGCAACGATTCCCACTGCCACCACAATCCAAAAGAAATCCATCCGCTCACTTTGCCGGCCTGATAGTCACCCCATTGAGACTCAATGAAGATAGGGCTTCATCATTCCTACTCGAAGCGCCGTGGCACCAACATGCGACATAGTGACCATACGGGGGGGATAGCTTTCGGATGGGAAGCGGTCTAGCGGAATTTTGGCCGAAAAACTTCTGCTAAATGCGGCTGAATATGGAATGCATGTCCTTGTCGATACTTGTCATATCCCCTATCCTAGGTTATATGGTGGCTCATGTCAGAGGATCACGTCCACGAAAGTCATCCCGAGGTGGTGAAGCGCCTGAAACGCGCCGAAGGCCATCTTCGCAAAGTCATCGAGATGTTCGGCGATGGCCGTTCATGCCTGGATCTCGCGCAGCAGCTTCACGCCGTCGAGAAGGCGGTAAGCGAGGCCAAGAAGACTTTGATTCACGATCATGTTGATCATTGCCTCGATGCAGCCGCGAACGGCGGCGGTGGCAAGTCGCCCAAGAGCGTGCTTGCCGAGTTCAAGGCGATATCCCGCTATCTGTGATGGCGGATCACCGTCCAACGCGTTTGATTGGGTACCGGAATGGCCGCTCGCGGCGTTATCATCGCCATTGCTTTTGCTGCTGGCGTCGCAGCGGCATGGCTCGCACTTCCTTCGCTGCGCGGTTTCGGCGGCTCGTTCGCGCCCTCGGTAGCAGCGACGAAGCAGGATGCCAAAGCTGATGCCCCGGCCAGGAAGCCAGCACGCATTGCCATGGATGACGAGCGGATCAAGCTCGCGCAAATCGATCTCCAACCCGTCGGGCCGTCTGTGGTCGCCAAACGTCTCTCGGTCCCGGGAGCGATTGTGCCGGACGCAGGCAACGTTGCCCACGTTTCCGTCAAGCTGTCGGGAACCGTCGCCGAACTGCATAAGAATATCGGCGACGAAGTCGCCAAAGACGACCTATTGGCCGTGCTTGAAAGCCGGGAAGTAGCCGAGGCAAAGAGCGAATATCTGACCGCGCGCCTTGCGAACGATCTGCAACAGGATCTGACGTCGCGCGACAAGTTTGCCTGGGAGGGCCGCGCGGTCCCCGAGCAGCAATACATCAAGTCCCGCAATGCCGCGGCTCAGTCAGCAATGCGATTTAGCATTGCCAAGCAAAAATTAATGGCGCTGGGGGTGCAGGAGGCTGAAATCGCAGGGTTGCCGCAGGCAGCTGATGGTTCGTTGCGCAATCAGAACATCCGGGCCCCCATTTCCGGGCGCATTGCCGAGCGCAAGGTTGAACTTGGTACCGCGGTGGGGCGGGACAGCCTTGAAACCGAACTTTTCGTCATCGTTGACCTCAGCCGGGTCTGGGTCGAGCTTTCTGTTTCGTCCACCGACCTGCCGTTGATCAAGGAAGGGCAATTCGTCGATGTCGCGCTGCGCGGCGTTGCCGATGCCGCCGCCGGCAAAATCATCTTCGTAAGCCCTCTGCTCGACAAGGAAACCCGCACGGCGCGCGTGATTGCCGCGCTCGACAATCGCAATGGTCAGTGGCGGCCCGGGTCGTTCGTCACCGCAGCCATAGCCATCGAGCAGCGAAATGTTCCCGTCGTCGCGCCGCTCAGCGCCGTTCAGACGGTCGATGGACAGAAGGCCGTGTTTGTCCGCTCCAAAGATGGTTTTGAGAAGCGCGATGTCGTGCTTGGGCAGCGCGATGGGCAGAATGTCGAGATCGTTTCCGGACTTGCAGCCGGAGAGACCCTCGCAAGCTCAAATACTTTCTCGCTCAAGGCCGAACTCGCCAAGCCGGGCGACGAGGACTGACCATGATCGAGCGGATCGTCGAATTCTCGGTACGCCGTAGATGGCTGATCCTGCTGGCCACACTTGCGATTGCCGCGTCCGGATTCTGGTCGCTGACCAGGCTGCCGATCGATGCCGTTCCGGACGTGACAAATGTCCAGGTGCAGATCAACGCGGTCGCGCCGGCGATGACACCGGTCGAGATCGAGAAGCAGGTTACGGTGGCGCTGGAGACCGCGCTCGCCGGAATCCCGGGCCTTGAGTCGACGCGCTCGTTCTCGCGTAACGGCTTTGCGCAGATCACCGCGGTTTTTGCCGACCGGACCAATATTTATTTTGCGCGGCAACTCGTCTCTGAGCGCATCAATGACGCGAAGGCCAGTCTGCCGCCCGGCGTGGACGTCAGAATGGGTCCGGTGTCCACCGGCCTCGGTGAAATCTACTGGTGGGCGGTCGAATACGAAAAGCCCGGCGCCATTACGCCCATTCGCGACGGCAAGCCGGGCTGGCAAACGGACGGAAGCTATCTCACGCCCGAGGGCGAGCGGCTGACAAGCGATTTCGAGCGCACGGTTTATCTGCGCACCGTGCAGGACTGGATCGTGCGTCCGCAAATGAAAACGGTGCCTGGCGTGGCCGGAGCCGACGCGATCGGCGGCTTCGTCAAGCAATATCAGGTGCAGCCCGATCCGGCAAAGCTGATCGGTTATGGCCTGTCCTTCAAGCAGGTCATCGAGGCCATCGAAGCGAATAATATCAGCCGCGGCGCCAATTATATCGAGCAAAACGGCGAGGGCTACGTCGTGCGCTCCGCGGGCCGTGTCGAGAACATGGAAGACATTTCGCAGATCGTCGTCGCCACGCGGGGCGGCGTGCCTGTGCGCGTGAAAGACGTGGCCGAGGTCGGAATCGGCCGCGAACTGCGCACCGGTAGCGCCAGCGTGGACGGCCGCGAGGTGGTGCTCGGCACGGCGCTGATGCTGATCGGCGGGAATAGTCGAACGGTTGCAGCGGCGGCCGATGCGAAGATCAAGGAGATCAGCAAGACGCTGCCGCCGGGTATCTATTCCCACACCGTTCTCAACCGCACCCAACTGGTCGATGCCACCATTCACACGGTTGCCAAGAATCTCGCCGAGGGCGCGCTTCTCGTCATCGCGGTACTGTTTCTGCTGCTTGGCAACTTCCGCGCTGCCCTGATCACCGCCTGCGTTATCCCTGTGACAATGCTGGTCACTGCGACCGGCATGCTGCAGGGAAAGATCAGCGCCAATTTGATGAGCCTGGGCGCGCTGGATTTCGGCCTGATCGTCGACGGCGCGGTGATCATTGCAGAAAACAGCCTGCGACATCTGGCCGAACGACAACGCGAGCTTGGCCGTGCGCTTTCGCTGGACGAACGTCTGCAGACGGTTACCGCCTCCACTTCCGAGATGATCCGCCCGTCGGTGTATGGCCAGATTATCATCATTCTGGTTTATGTCCCGCTGCTTGCCTTCACCGGCGTGGAAGGCAAGACGTTCGAGCCGATGGCGCTTACCGTCATGATCGCGCTCGCCGCGGCGTTCGTCATATCGCTCACTTTTGTTCCTGCAGCCATCGCGATCACCATCTCGAAGCCGGTCCGCGAAGAAGAAAACTTCATCGTTCGCAGGCTGAAGAGCGCCTATGCGCCGCTGCTTGGAACTGCGATCGCCAAGCCGCTTCCGATCATTGCAGGCGCCGCGCTTTTGTTCGTCGGCGCTGCGATGCTATTCAGCCGGCTGGGGCAGGAATTCACGCCGACGCTTGACGAGAAGAACATCGTCATGGAGGTCAAGCGTGTGCCGAGCACGGCACTTGCGCAGTCGCAGGCGATGCAGCTCCTTATCGAGCGGCAGATCAGCAAGTTTCCTCAAGTTGCTTTTGTGTTTTCACGGACCGGCACGCCGGACCTTGCTGCCGATCCGATGCCGCCGAGTGCATCCGACACCTACATCATCGTCAAGCCGCAGGAGGAGTGGCCCGATCCATCGATGACCAAGGACGAACTGATCAAGGAGATCGAGGCGGAAGCGACAAAGTTGCCCGGCAACAAGGTCGGATTCTCCCAGCCCATTGAAATGCGCTTCAACGAGCTGATTGCTGGCGTTCGCGAGGATCTCGCCGTAAAAGTGTTCGGCGACGATTTTGAGGACATGCAGCGGAATGCCGGCAGGATTGCCGATGTGCTGCGTAAGGTGGACGGCGCGCAGAACGTGAAGGTCGAGGAGACCACCGGCCTTCCATTCCTGGAGATCAAGATCGACAAGGCTGAAATCGCGCGCCGTGGTCTTAGTCTGGCCACCGTCCAGGACCTGATCGAGACCGCGATCGGCGGCCGCAATGCCGGACTTGTTTTCGAAGGTGATCGCCGGTTCCAGATCGTGGTTCGGCTGAGCGATGCCTTGCGCAACGACATCGCATCCCTCGAGAACCTGCCGGTTCCGCTGCCGCAACAGAATACGAATGCAGCCGCCGCCACCATACCGCTGCGCGCCATCGCCTCTTTCGAGCAGACCGAGGGCGCCAATCAGGTCAGCCGCGAAAACGGCAAGCGACGTGTCGTCGCCACCGCCGAAGTCCGCGGTCGCGATATCGGATCGCTGGTTGTCGAGGCGCAGGAAAAGGTGAACGAGCAAATCAAGCTCGCCGCAGGAAGCTACCTGCGCTGGGGCGGGCAGTTCGAAAACTTCTCAGTAGCGCGACAACGCCTGATGATCGTGGTGCCCGCCTGCTTCCTTCTGATCTATCTTCTGCTGTTTGCCGCACTCGGCTCACTGGGCGGCGCGTTGCTCGTCTTCAGCGCCGTTCCGCTCGCGCTGACCGGTGGCATCGCAGCATTATGGCTTCGCGGCATGCCATTCTCGATTTCAGCCGCCGTCGGCTTCATCGCACTGTCCGGGGTCGCCGTTCTGAATGGCCTTGTGATGCTGACCCAAATCCGGAAGCTGATCGAGGAGGGCACCGATTCCAAGACCGCTATCAGGGAGGGCGCCCTGACCCGCTTCCGGCCGGTGATTATGACAGCCTTAGTGGCGTCGCTCGGCTTCGTACCGATGGCACTGGCGACAGGTACCGGCGCGGAGGTGCAGAAACCGCTTGCCACCGTCGTCATCGGTGGGTTGACTACGGCAACGCTTCTGACGCTGCTCGTCTTGCCAGCCTTGTACGCTTATTTCGCGCCACAGCGCTCGCAGCCGGAGCGTGAGCGGCAGTTCATTCCCGACCGCGCAGCGGAGTGAAAGGCATGCTTTCAGTTCTCGCCAATCGCACTTATCGGCATCTGTTCGCCGCACAGGTCATCGCTTTGATAGGCACCGGCCTGATGACCGTGGCGCTTGGCCTGCTCGCATTCAAGCTGGCCGGCGAGCAGGCCGGGGCGGTGTTGGGTACTGCGCTCGCGATCAAGATGATCGCCTATGTCGGTATCGCGCCGGTCGTCGGAAGCCTCGCGGGCTACGTGCCGCGCCGGCCGTTCCTGGTTGCCATGGACCTCGTGCGCGCCTCGGTCGCGATTGCGCTGCCGTTCGTGACCGAGATCTGGCAAATCTATATCTTGATCTTTCTGCTGCAATCGGCCTCCGCGGCGTTCACCCCCACATTCCAGGCGACCATTCCTGACGTGCTGCCGGAAGAGCGCGAATATACGCGCGCGCTTTCGCTCTCCCGCCTCGCATACGATCTGGAGAATTTGCTCAGTCCGACGCTCGCGGCAGCGCTGCTGACCGTGATTTCATTTAATGAGCTATTTGCCGGGACGGTGATCGGCTTTATCTGCTCCGCATTGTTGGTGGTGTCAGTGCAGCTGCCTTCGACGACCGCCAAATCAGAAGCAAGCCAGTCGTTCTATGAAAAGACTACAAAAGGTATTCGCATATACCTTGCGACGCCGCGGCTGCGAGGGCTGCTTGCGCTGAACCTGTCGGTTGCTGCGGCGGGTGCGATGGTGATTGTGAATACGGTTGTGCTTGTGCGCGGGGTGCTGGGTCGTCCCGATGGTGATGTCGCGGTGGCGCTCGCCTGCTTTGGCGGAGGCTCGATGCTGGCGGCACTGATGCTCCCGCGGTTGCTCGACCGATTGCCGGATCGCGCAGTAATGGTTTCCGCGGCAGCCCTGCTGACGGCTCTGTTGCTGATCCTGATGGTCGTGCTTCGTGCCGGGCACGAGCAGATCTGGCCGGCGTTGCTCGGGCTGTGGGCGCTGATGGGAATTGGCTACAGCGCAGTGCAAACGCCAACGGGACGACTGTTGCGTCGGTCCGCGCAGCCTTCCGATCGTCCTGCAGTGTTTGCCGCGCAGTTCGCGCTCTCGCATGCCTGCTGGCTCGTCACCTATCCCATCGCCGGATGGCTGGGGAATTCGACCGGCCTTTCCACGACCGCGCTGGTCTTGGCGGTGGTCACGCTCGCCGGCGTCGCCGCGGCATGGGCGATGTGGCCAGCCGACGATCCGGAGGTGATTGAGCACGATCATCCCGGTCTTGCGCCCGACAATCCCCATTTGCAAGGTGCGATGCAGAAGCGTCATGCCCACGTGTTCGTCATCGACGAGCATCACCGGCGCTGGCCCAACGACGCCTGACGAAGTGGTAGCGGATTGGTTCGTTGATCGCAGGGTTTGATTCGATTTTCGAGGTGCAGCGCACGCTGTATGCAAGTGCTGTTCAGGCACTGAACTCGCTGCAAGCCGGCGGAGCCGGTGCGCTGCCGTCGCTGGCCGCGGCTGCCTTCGCGTTCGGCATGCTGCACGCCCTGTTGCCTGGCCACGGCAAGTCGGTGCTGGCTTCGTATTATGCGGCGAACGGACGCTGGAGAGGAGCTCTCGGCTCGAGCCTGCTTCTGATCCTTACGCATGTCGGCTCCGCCGTCGTGCTGGTCCTTTCAGGCTATGCGATCCTGCGGCACACCATCGGGGGCGCCGGCCGGGCGCCTGCGCTGGAACAGGCGAGCCAGATTCTAATTGTGATGATCGGGTTCTGGCTGCTGTGGCGGGCCTTTCGTCCCCATCTTCATCGCCATGAGCGCTCTGCACCGCTTCTCGCGATCGTAACGGGCCTCATTCCATGCCCGCTCACAACGTTCGTCATGACCTATGCGGCTGCCCATGGTGCGGAGAAGTGGGGCTTGCTGCTGTCGGCCGTTTTCGCCGCCGGCATGACCCTCACGGTTGCTCTGTTTCCGCTGGCGGCGGTGTTCGCGCGGACATGGCTTCTGCCTCTCGTTGGGCGCATGGAGACGATCCGTATCCGTGCCGCATCGGCACTGGAAGCCTTCGCGGCTATAGCGGTGATCACGCTCGGAGTCTGGCCTTTAGTGTCGAACTGGTGAGCTTCGGCTCCCCATGAAGCTACTTGCCAAGGAATCGCGTCCAACCGCTTTCACGAGCGACACCGCAGCCTCTATCGGGAATGCCAGATCAGGCACAACATCCAGAGCCTAGCAGAATTGGTTCCCGGAATTTCCGCCTGAGCACGGGGTTCATTCGGTATCCGAAACTCATATCGCAAGACGGGGGACCGCAACCGCCGAGAAACCCGAGAGGCAGAAGATGAAAATAATCCGCCGTGAATTGCTTACCTCGCTGGAGCGGCAGCAGTGCTTCCATATGTGCCAACGATCGCCTGGGCACAGGCGCAGACAGCGCCAAAGCTCACCCAGATACTCCGAAAAGACCTAGAAAGTCAGGGCGAAACCGTCCAGGAGACGATTGCCGTCGACTTCGCACCCGGCACGGCCGCTCCATGGCACAAGCATCCTGGTGCGCGGGAATTACTTCATGTGTTCGAAGGAAGCCTTGTCGTGGAAGTCGAAGGAGCAGCCGTGACTCGGCTGAACGCCGGAGAAGCTGGAGTCATCGCGGCCGATCTCGTCCATCTCGCCCGCAATGAAAGTACCAGCGCAACCGTCAAGGCATTGGTCGTGCACAGCAGAGCTGCCAGGGACAAGCCGCTGGTTGTCGTCGTGAAGAACTGAAGTGATGCTGAGAAGGCGATATGGTTAAGCGCACAATTCAAGGTCCGCTTCAGAGGTCCGTCACGCTTCCAAACAGAACGGATAGGCTTTCGCGCATCTGTTGCTACAACTGTACGCGCCATCTTACCTGGGAATGCAAGTCATTCGGAAGCAGCACTGCAACGTGACGTCCGCGTACAATTTCCCGTCAATTGGATCTCCAGAAACGTAAAAGTAAATTTACTTGAGAAGATCACGTTGGATCGCAACGTTGATCTTCACGCCGGGGCCTGCAGACCCCCGGTGTTCCAAGGCGGTGCGCCGTCCAAGTTCTGCTCACTGCTCGAGGTCGTGGACCTCGGGCGCTGGGCATTTGGACGGAAACATGAGCTGCATTTCTCCAAAATGTCCCAGTAGCATCTGTTGCTGCCGTCGACGCGCGTTGGGTCGCTCGGACGCGGCGGAACCAGCTGAGGCGGCACGATGAGTTTGGTTTCGTTCGCATTGCGGCGGCCGATCTCCCTTTTGGCGATGGTCATAGCTGTTGCGTGGGCAGGTTTCCTGGCGCTTGATCGCATGCCTCGGGACATTTTTCCGGATCTCGGGGTCCCCATTCTTTATGTCGCCCAGCCGTACGGCGGCATGGACCCGGCGCAAATGGAAGGGTTCATCGTCAACTACTATGAGTACCATTTCCTCTACATCACTGGCATCGAGCATGTCGAAAGCAAATCGATCCAGGGCGTAGGGCTGATCAAGCTCCAATTCCACCCCGGCACCAACATGGCGCAGGCCACAGCGGAGACCGTCGGCTACGTCGACCGCGCCCGTGCTTTCATGCCCACCGGGACCGTGCCGCCTTTCGTGATGCGGTTTGACGGTGGCAGTGTTCCCGTTGGCGACCTCGTCTTCACCAGCAAGACGAAAACAGTCGCCGAACTTCAGGACGCGGCGCTCTTTAAGGTACGGCCATTATTTGCGACCTTGCCGGGCGTGTCGGCACCGCCGCCTTTCGGTTCGAGCCAGCGCACGATCGTCGTTCGCCTGGATCCCGACAAGCTGCGTTCCTACAACATGTCGCCTGACGAGGTGGTGCAGGCGTTGAGCGCCGGCAATACGGTCAGCCCGTCTGGTAACGTCCGCATCGGCAACCTCATGCCCATGGTTCCGGTCAACTCCGTCGTCCGGGACTACAAGGACCTGAACAACATTCCCATCCGGTTGCGCGGAACGCAAACGATCTTCGTACGGGACGTCGGGTCGGTCGAAGACGGCGCCGACATCCAGACCGGCTACGCGCTGGTGAATGGACGTCCTACGGTCTACATCCCCGTAACCAAACGGGCAGATGCCTCGACACTCGCGGTTGTCAACGCCGTCAAAGCCAACCTGCCACGCTTCCAGTCCGTACTGCCCGACGATGTCAAGGTCAGTTACCAGTTCGACCAGTCGCCCTACGTGACGCGCGCCATCCAGAGCCTGTTCATTGAAGGCGCTCTCGGTGCCGTGCTCACAGGCTTGATGGTGCTCCTGTTTCTGCGGGATTGGCGCAGTTCGCTGGTTGTGGTCCTGAACATTCCGCTGGCGATCCTCGCGGCGGCGACGGCGCTCTGGGTATCGGGGCAGACGATCAACATCATGACCCTGGGCGGGTTGGCGCTGGCTGTCGGCATCCTGGTCGACGAGGCGACGGTCACTATCGAGAACATCCACACCCGTCTTGCTGATGGCCGTAGTCTTGCCCGTGCCGCGAGCGAGGCGACGGCAGAAACGACGCTACCCCGGTTCGTGGCCATGCTCTGCATTCTGGCGGTGTTCATTCCAGCCTTCTTCATGACCGGCGCCGCGCACAACCTTTTCGTCCCGCTGGCCCTGGCAGTCGGTTTCTCGATGGTGGGCTCGTATCTGCTCTCCAGTACCTTTGTTCCGGTACTATCGGTCTGGATCCTGCGCAATCCGAGCACGCATCACAAGTCGCAAGAAGCGCTTTTTGATCGGCTGCGTGCCGGGTACGATCGGTTCGCGCGCGCGGTCATGAAACGACGGCGCATCGTCGTGCTTTCCTATCTCATCATTAGCGGCGCAGTCATTTTCCTGGTCGGCAGTTCTCTCGGCACCGAGATTTTTCCGATTGTGGATAGCGGGCAGTTGCAATTGCATCTCCGAGCTCCGGCCGGAACGCGTATTGAACGCACCGAGCAGATCGCGCTGCAGGCCCTCGACGTGATCAAGCGCGAGGTCGGGCCGGACAACGTGGACATCAGCCTCGGTTTTGTCGGCACGCAGCCGCCCAATTACCCGATCAATACCATTTATCTCTGGAGTTCCGGCTCCGAGGAAGCAGTGCTGCAGGTGCAACTCAAGCGCGGCGCCGGGATCCGCGTCGAGGATTTGAAGGAGCGGCTGCGTCAGAAATTGCCCCAGGAACTGTCGGGTATACGCTTCTCATTCGAGCCAAGCGACATCGTCAGCCGGGTGATGAGCTTCGGCGCGCCGACACCTATCGAAGTGGCAGTGAGCGGGCCGAATCTCGTCGAGAGCCGCCAATATGCCGATAAGCTGCGAGCGAAATTGGCACAAGTGCCGACGCTGCGAGACCTGGGATTTGAGCAGGAACTCGATTACCCGACCGTAAAGGTTGCCGTGAACCGCGAGCGAGCGGGCGTGCTGGGGGTAACGACGGATGACGTGGCGAAATCGGTCGTCGCGGGCACGTCATCCAGCCGCTACACCTCCGCGAATTATTGGCCCGATCCCAAGAGCGGTATTGGCTATCAAGTGCAGGTCGAGATCCCGGAGCACCAGATGAATTCCCTGGAGGAGCTAAAGAACCTTCCCATCGCTCGTCGATCGGGGCAACAGATCGATCTCCGCAATGTGGCCGGCGTGGCGGATGGAACAGCGCTTGGCGAATACGACCGCTACAACATGCAGCGTATGCTGACACTCAGCGCGAATATCTCCGGCGAGGATTTGGGGCGCGCGGCAGCCCGTGTTCAGCAGGTGATTAACGATGCGGGAAAGCCGCCTGACGGGGTGAATGTAACCCTGCGCGGGCAAATCCAGCCGATGACGGAGATGTTCGGAGGGCTGCGTCTGGGGCTCTTGATGGCGGTGGTTGTCATCCTCTTACTGCTGACCGCCAATTTCCAATCGTTTCGGCTTTCCCTGGCTGTGGGACTGACGATTCCCGCAGTCATCGCCGGGGTCGTACTCATGCTTTGGCTCACCCGGACCACGCTCAACATTCAGTCCTTCATGGGCGCGATAATGGCGATCGGCGTGGCCGTGGCAAACGCCATCCTGCTCGTGACTTTCGCGGAGCGCAGCCGGGTTGAGGGCCGCGAACCATGGGAGGCAGCAATAGAAGGCGCACGGAGCCGTCTGCGTCCGATCCTGATGACGAGCTTCGCGATGCTGGCGGGGATGCTGCCAATGGCGCTGGGCCTGGGCGAGGGCGGAGAGCCAAGTGCGGCGCTTGGGCGGGCGGTGATCGGCGGCCTTCTCGGCGCAACGTGCGCCACGCTCGTCATCCTGCCGGCGATACTGGCAACGCTCAATTCTCGGCCAGCACCGATTTCCGCGTCACTCGATCCTGACGACCCGCATAGCCGTTATTTCGAGTCCGAGCCGCGGCTCGGGTCGGCGCCGTATCGCGGCGACCGACCCGCTGAAACCCAGGCGCTGGCAGCGGAATAAGCGAACAGCCAGAAATGGATAGTGAAGGTGAAACACTATGAATTACAAAAGCCGAATGAGCATCAAGGTCTTGTTAGTCGTGGTCGGCGTAGGGGCTGGAAGCATCGCTGTCGAGCGGCAACTCCTGGCGGCATCGCCATCGCCAGTCAGCTCAACGAAGGTCGATAGCCCTCCGCTGATCGAGGTCGTGCGGCCGCGTCGCGCCACGGTGGCCCAACGTCTCCAAACCAACGCTACCCTCGAAGCCTTTGAGCAAGCGGATCTCTTCGCCAAAGTCTCGGGATACCTGTCGGAGGTTCGGGTGGATATCGGCGATCACGTGAAGGCGGGTCAAGTGCTCGCGGTGATCGACGTTCCCGAAATGAAGCAGGAGCTGGCCGAAGCCAAGGCCCAACTGGAATCAAAGCGAAGTTCATTGCAGAGCGCGCTCCGGCAACTAGACCACAACAAGGCGAACCTGGCGCTTCAGAACGCCTTGGCGAAGGACAGGGAGCAACTGGGTGAGGGACGGGGCTTCATCAGCGACCGGACGCTTGATCAGGTGCACGCCAACGCGGACATCGCTAAGGCGGATCTTGGAGTTGCCGAAGCGAACCGCGACCTCGCGGCCCACCAGGTCGACGTCGCCGCCGCGGCTGTGGACAGGATCAAGACTCTGCTCGCCTATACGCAGATCGTCGCGCCTTTCGATGGCGTGGTGGCGCGGCGTCAGGTGAACCGGGGTGATTTGGTCCAGGCTGCAACGGCCACGCGGACAACGCCGTCCGCAGGGTCACTTTTCACGGTGCAGCGGATCGACACGATCCGGGTGTTTTGCGACGTTCCGGAGAACGACGTGCCTCACCTTCACATCGGCGATCCGGCCATTGTCAAGCCGTCTGGTTTCGACGGTAAGCAGTTCATCGGCAAGGTAACCCGCTTCTCCCTACGTCTCGATCCCGAGACCCGCAACATGCGTACCGAGATCGACTTGCCAAACCCCGAGGAACGGCTTTATCCGGGCATGTATGCGGAAGTCTCACTGGAAATGAACCGGCGCCGCGATGCGCTCACCGTACCCACCTTGGCCGTAGCTTCGGATGACAACGGCAGCTTCGTGTACACGATCACTGACAACCGGATCACACGCCTATCCGTCGAGACCGGCCTGACCGACAACGGCCGCATCGAGGTGGCTGCCGGCCTATCAGAGGATACACCGGTAGTGGCAAGCATCAAGAGCGCGCCGCCACTGCGAACCGCGGTTCACCCGCAGATCGTCCGCGAGAAAACCTAGCATGACGTCATCGACGCGGAAGGCAATGTGAAGATTGTGGCCTATTCGACAAACCCGTCACGGCATCAGTATGGGAAGATCGGCGAAGGAAGCTCGACCGCGGCCCGCAGCGATCACGAGCTGTTCGATCCTATGGAACTAGCGCATTCTTGCGACAGTGCACGGCTTCGTTGTTGCGGGGGCCGAGCGCGAGCACGCGTTTCCGGCTAGGCGACTTTACCACGTGCGCTTTCGCGGCGGACCGCGGTCGTTCGATGTCTGTCACCGCCCGTTTCATGCTCATCAGGTATCATTGGGCGGCTAATTCAGGACGGCCCCAGCGCTCGGCAATGGGAATGCTTGTGGAGCCCGACGGGACTCTGCCGCAGCGGGAACGATATCGAGACCCACTTCGCTGCGCCATGCCTACTTTTTTAGGATTCATTTTTACCAAGCTCGGCGGCTGACGCACCGATTTACTCGCTTAGGTGTCCGAGAGTACTCCCGACCGAAGCGACAGCTTGTTCTGCGAGTGGCGCAGTCATTTGATCTCCGACGCCATGTCCGCCACTAAAATACTCTGGGGTCAGATTGCCGTCGTCCTGACAAGCGTGCTGATCATGATGTGGGCCGCAACGCAGTGGACGGCGTGGCGGCTGGGCTATCAGCCCCAACTCGGCCAACCCTGGTTCGAACTCGCCCCGGGCATTCCCATCTATCTTCCGCCGGCTTTTTTCTGGTGGTGGTACGCCTACGATGCCTATGCTCCTGCAGTGTTCGTCGAAGGAGCATGCGTTGCGGCATCGGGCGGGATCATTTCTATCGTGATTGCATTCGCGATGTCGGTGTGGCGGGCGCGGGAAGCGGAGACCGCAGCGACCTATGGTTCGGCTCGTTGGGCGAGCCAGCTTGAGGTGCGTGCTGCCGGCCTCGCTGGCACAGATGGCGTGATGCTCGGCTGTTTCGAGGGACATTACCTGCGGCACGATGGACCGGAGCACGTGCTGTGCTTCGCGCCGACCAGATCCGGCAAGGGCGTCGGACTTGTTGTCCCAACCCTCCTTACCTGGCCGGGGAGTTGTATCGTCCATGACATCAAGGGTGAAAACTGGACCCTGACGTCCGGCTTTCGGGCCCGGCACGGCCGGGTGCTGTTGTTTGATCCAACGAACTCACGCAGTGCGGCCTACAACCCTCTCTTGGAAGTGAGGCGAGGCGAGTGGGAAGTTCGTGATGTGCAAAATGTCGCCGACGTGTTGGTCGATCCCGAAGGGTCACTGGAACGGCGCAATCACTGGGAGAAAACCAGCCACGCGCTGTTGGTCGGAGCCATTCTTCACGTTCTGTATGCCGAGCAGGACAAGACGTTGGCCGGCGTTGCGAGTTTTCTGTCCGATCCAAAACGGCCGATCGAAAGCACGCTTCGCGCGATGATGACCACGCAGCACTTTGGCGAAGCCGGAACGCATCCGGTGATCGCGTCCGCGGCGAGGGAACTACTGAACAAGAGCGAGAACGAGCGGTCCGGTGTGCTTTCGACCGCGATGTCGTTCCTCGGCCTCTACCGCGACCCCGTCGTTGCCCAAGTGACGCGCCGCTGCGACTGGCGCATCCGAGATCTCATTGAGGATGATCGGCCGACCACGCTTTATCTCGTGGTACCTCCGTCGGATATCAGCCGCACCAAGCCCTTGGTGCGGTTGATCCTGAACCAGATTGGCCGCCGTCTGACGGAGGACCTGCAGGCCAAGAGCCGCCGGCACCGGTTGCTGTTCATGCTCGATGAGTTTCCGGCGCTCGGACGGCTTGATTTCTTCGAGTCCGCGCTTGCTTTCATGGCGGGCTATGGCCTTAAAAGCTTTCTTATCGCGCAGTCGCTCAATCAGATTGAAAAAGCCTACGGGCCGAACAACGCCATTCTCGACAATTGTCACGTGCGTGTTTCGTTTGCCACCAACGACGAACGCACCGCCAAACGCGTGTCGGACGCGCTTGGGACTGCGACCGAGTTGCGGGCAATGAAGAACTACGCCGGCAATCGGCTTAGTCCCTGGCTTGGCCACCTCATGGTTTCGCGGCAGGAAACGGCGCGGCCGCTACTTACGCCCGGCGAGGTGATGCAGCTCCCAGCCGAGGACGAGTTGGTGCTGGTGTCCGGCGTGCCACCGATCCGCGCCAAAAAGGCAAGGTATTTTGAGGATCCGCGTCTGGTCGAGCGCGTGCTGTCTCCGCTCGAACCAGAAACCTTCGGACGCGCGGGCGGCATTCCGTCGGACGATTGGAGTTTGTTGCCAGCTTCGCCGAATATGAATTCCGAAGGGGAGATGCGGTTGGACGTTCGGCAACCAGTCGACGATCCCGCAAATTCCGGCATCCGGCGCGAGCCGGAACTCCCTGCATATCAGGATATCGCACCGGAAACCTCACCGCCTCGGCCGGAGTTCGACTTCGCAGAAGACGAGGGCGACGGTGACGCCATTCGCGCTCGCGTACTGCGCAGGAACGTTTCCGGCTTGGTGCGCCAGGCTGCAATGGACCCGGGTGATGGTCTCGAGCTGTAGGATGAGCTGATGCGGACCAAACACACCTTTCGACTACCTCCGGATCTTGCGAGCGAGCTCGCCGATCACGCCAGCCGCAAGAGGGTACCGCAGGCGCTGATCGTCGAAACCGCGCTGGCCTCATTCTTGTCGCCAGATAATTCAGAGCGGATGGAAGCCGCGCTCAGTCGTCGTCTTGACCGCCTGACCCGGCAGGTCGAGCGGCTGGAGCGTCACGTCACCATTTCAAACGAAGCGCTGGCTTTGTTCGTGCGGTTCTGGCTGACAGCAACGCCGCCGCTTCCGGACACGGCGCAGCCCGCCGCGCAGACCAAGGGCCGGGAACGCTATGAGAGTTTTGTCGAAGCCCTCGGGCGCCGGCTGGCCAGGGGCCAGACCCTGGCCCAGGAGATCTCGCTCGACGTTGAGCCGGCGCAAACGTCGCCAAGCGTTCCCCGTGAGTGAGCTCGCCGCCTCCTTCTTTTGCTACGCCAGAGCACGCCGCCCGATCTGAGCTTGTTGCGCAAGTGCGCAACCTACCTTTTCTACTGGTCCCCGCCGCCGAGCCTTCTTGGCTCGGCAGCCTTGGGGAGCATCGTGGCAGTTCAATCCTTCCAGTCCGAAGTGGTGTCGCGCGGCGCGCGCATGTTGCGTACCGCGTTAGGACCAGCGATAGCGGCCTGGCTCGAAGATGCTGGGATCGTCGAGGTGATGCTCAATCCCGACGGCCGGCTCTGGGTCGATCGGTTGGCGGGGGGCCTGGCGGATACCGGCGAGCGCCTCGCAGCAGCCGACGGCGAGCGCATCGTGCGGCTGGTTGCCCATCACGTTGGCGCGGAGGTTCATCCGGCGAGTCCCCGCGTCTCGGCCGAATTGCCCGAGACGGGTGAGCGTTTCGAGGGGCTGCTGCCGCCCGTGGTGACCGCACCTGTCTTTGCCATTCGCAAGCCGGCGGTCGCCGTGTTCACGCTCGACGATTATGCCGCGGCTGGCATCATGACGGATGTCCAGGCTGAAAGGCTCCGGAACGCTGTTCAAATACGTCAGAACATTCTAGTGGCGGGCGGTACCTCGACCGGCAAGACCACGCTGACGAATGCGCTCCTAGCCGAAGTCGCCAAGACGGCAGACCGCGTCGTGCTGATCGAAGATACTCGCGAGCTGCAATGCAAGTCAGCGAATCTCGTGGCGTTGCGCACCAAGGACGGTGTCGCCTCGCTATCCGACCTCGTGCGCTCCTCGCTGCGGCTGCGTCCCGATCGGATTCCAATCGGTGAGGTACGTGGCGCCGAGGCGCTTGATCTCCTCAAGGCTTGGGGCACCGGCCATCCCGGCGGTGTCGGCACGATTCACGCAGGAACGGCGCGCGGCGCGTTACGCCGGCTCGAACAGCTTATCCAGGAAGCCGTCATCACCGTACCGCGGGCGCTGATCGCGGAGACCATCGACGTTATCGCCGTTCTCTCCGGCCGTGGTGCAGACCGACGGTTGGCAGAACTTGCGCGCGTCGAGGGCCTGACGACCGATGGCGAATACCTCATCGCACTTTCAGGAGACCGATCATGACGGACGGCACATTGCGACGCGTGCTCGAGTGGGCTGCCGCCGTTTTCAGTTCTTTGGTGATCTCCTCCGCAGCACATGCGGCGGGATCCAACATGCCGTGGGAGCAGCCGCTCAACCAGATCCTGCAGTCAGTCGAAGGACCGGTCGCCAAGATTCTGGCCGTGATCATCATCATCGTCACGGGTCTTACACTCGCGTTCGGCGACACCTCCGGCGGTTTCCGGCGCCTAATCCAGATCGTGTTCGGTTTGTCGATCGCGTTCGCGGCGTCGAGCTTCTTCCTCGCATTTTTCTCGTTCGGCGGCGGAGTGCTCATCTGATGGACGGGCCTGTCGAAGGTTTCGCGGTCCCCGTGCATCGCGCGCTGACCGAACCGATCCTGCTCGGCGGAGCGCCGCGGGCGGTCGCCATCGTCAACGGCACCGTTGCCGCGGCGCTTGGCCTCGGGCTCCGGCTGTGGGTTGCGGGCCTTCTCCTTTGGGCGATCGGCCATGCCGCCGCCGTCTGGGCCGCGAAGCGCGATCCGTTGTTCGTCGATGTCGCAAGACGGCACCTGCGCATCCCAACCCATCTGAATGTGTGAGTAGACAATGATGAATCTTGCCGAATATCGCCGTTCCACTGCTTGCCTTGCGGATTTCCTGCCCTGGGCGGCACTCGTCGACAAAGGCATCGTCCTCAACAAGGACGGCTCGTTCCAGAGGACCGCGCGCTTTCGGGGGCCCGACCTTGATTCCTCCGTTCCAGCGGAGCTCGTTGCAGTTGCCGGTCGCCTCAACAACGCTCTCCGTCGCCTTGGATCGGGCTGGGCGGTGTTTGTGGAAGCGCAGCGGTATTCATCGAACGCCTATCCGCCGAGCACCTGTCCGGATGTGGCGTCGGCCCTGGTCGATGCCGAGCGCCGAGCGCAATTCGAGGAAGAGGAGGCTCACTACGAGTCAGCGTATTTCCTCACCCTCCTGTATCTGCCGCCGGCGGAGGATGCGGCGCGCGCTGAACGTTTCCTTTATGAGGGACGGGAGCGCGGGCAGGCTGCTGACGCCCATGAAGCGCTGCGTGGCTTTATCGACCGAACCGACCGCGTGCTGCAACTGGTCGAAGGGTTCATGCCGGAGTGCCGGTGGCTCGATGACGGCGAGACCCTGACGTACCTGCATGCCTGCGTGTCAACCAAGCTGCACCGCGTCCGTGTTCCCGAGATTCCGATGTATCTCGACACGTTGCTGGCCGACCAGCCACTGACAGGCGGGCTTGAGCCGGCGCTAGGCCATCAACACCTGCGTGTACTCACGATTGTTGGGTTCCCAACCGCGACCACACCGGGAATTCTGGACGATCTCAATAGGCTGGCGTTTCCCTACCGCTGGTCGACCCGAGCGATCATGCTCGACAAGGCTGACGCGACAAAACTCGTGACCAGGATCAGGCGGCAGTGGTTCGCCAAGCGGAAGTCGGTCGCCGCGATCCTGAAGGAGGTGATGACCAACGAGGCTGCATCGCTGATCGATACCGACGCGAGCAACAAGGCCATCGATGCCGATGCCGCGTTGCAGGAGCTCGGCTCCGATCTGATCGGCGAGGCGTTCGTCACCGCCACCGTCACCGTTTGGGACGAGAATCCGCGCATCGCGGATGAACGGCTGCGCCTGGTCGAGAAGGTCATTCAGGGGCGCGACTTCACCTGCATGGTGGAAACCGTCAACGCGGTCGAAGCTTGGCTGGGCTCGTTGCCGGGCCACGTCTATGCCAACGTCCGCCAGCCGCCGGTTTCGACCTTGAACCTCGCCCATATGATTCCGCTATCCGCGGTTTGGGCCGGGCCGGTAAGGGATACGCACCTCGGTGCGCCGCCGCTGTTCTTCGCGCGGACGGAAGGATCAACGCCGTTCCGCTTCTCGCTCCACGTCGGGGACGTCGGACATACGCTGGTGGTCGGTCCGACCGGTGCGGGCAAATCCGTACTGCTCGCGCTGATAGCGCTGCAGTTCCGCCGGTATCCCAACTCCCAGATATTTGCCTTCGACTTCGGCGGGTCGATCCGGGCAGCAGCCCTCGCCATGAAGGGCGGTTGGCACGATCTCGGCGGCGGGCTGTCCGATGGCGCCTCCGCACTGGTCGCCCTGCAGCCGCTCGCCAGGATCGACGATGCGGCCGAGCGCGGGTGGGCAGCGGAATGGATCGCAGCCATTCTTACTCGCGAAAAGATCGACATGACGCCCGAAGCCAAGGACCATCTCTGGTCGGCGCTGACTTCGCTGGCTTCGGCGCCTATCGGCGAACGCACGCTGACCGGTTTTTCCGTGCTGCTGCAGTCCCAGAGCCTGAAAAGAGCCCTTCAACCCTATTGCCTCGGTGGCCCCTTTGGGCGCTTGCTCGATGCCGAAACCGAGCGGCTTGGAACAACTTCGGTCCAGGTATTCGAAACCGAGGGGTTGATCGGGACCGGCGCCGCACCAGCCGTGCTCGCCTATCTCTTCCACCGTATCGAAAGTCACCTCGATGGCAGGCCGACGCTACTCATTATCGACGAAGGCTGGCTCGCGCTCGATGACGAAGGGTTTGCTGGCCAGATCCGCGAATGGCTGAAGACGCTGCGCAAGAAGAATGCCTCCGTCGTCTTCGCCACCCAGTCGCTTTCGGATATCGACGGCTCCGCGATTGCGCCTGCCATCATCGAGAGCTGTCCGACGCGGTTGTTTCTGCCGAACGAGCGGGCGATCGAGCCGCAGATCACGGCTATTTATCGGCGCTTCGGTCTCAATGACCGGCAGATCGAGATCCTCGCGCGCGCCACGCCCAAGCGCGATTACTACTGCCAATCTCGGCGCGGCAATCGCCTGTTCGAGCTGGGTCTTGACGAATTCGCGCTCGCCTTCACCGCGGCTTCCTCAAAGGCCGATCAGGCAATGATCGAACGCGTTCTCGCCGAACATGGCCGCGAGGGCTTTGTCACGGGCTGGCTCGCTGCGCGGGGCCTGGCTTGGGCTGCCGATCTCATTCCTGGTCTCAGACTGCAGGAAGGGTTGTCATGAAGCGCGTCCGTCACGTCGCGGCTATTACTGTCCTTGCCACAGCCATCGTAAACGCGGCGTCGTCGACCTCTGCGCAGCTTATCGTGTTCGATCCCAACAATTATGCGCAAAACATGCTTACGGCGGCCCGCGAGCTGCAGCAGATCAACAATCAGATCACCTCGCTGCAGAACCAAGCGCAAATGCTCATCAACCAGGCCAGGAATCTTGCCAGCCTGCCGTATTCCTCGCTGCAGCAGCTTGATCAGTCGATTCAGAGAACCCAGCAGCTACTCGCGCAGGCGCAACGCATTGCGTACGACATCAAGCAGATTGATCAGGCCTTCTCGACGACCTATGCGCCGGCTTCGACAAGTGGATCAGATCAGGCGTTGATCGCGAATGCGCAAACCCGCTGGCAAAATTCTGTAGCGGGATTGCAGGATGCTTTGCGCGTTCAGGCAACCGTGGTCGGCAACCTTGATACCAACCGCACGCAGATGTCGGCCCTTATCAGTTCAAGTCAAGGAGCAACCGGGGTGCTACAGGCCACTCAGGCCGGCAACCAACTTCTTGGCCTGCAGGCGCAGCAGCTCGCTGATTTGACCGCGGCGATTGCTGCGCAGGGACGGGCACAAAATCTCGAAACCGCCCAGCGCATCACCGCCCAGGACCAGGGGAGGGAACAGCTTCGTCGCTTTCTCGCACCCGGGCGCGGCTATCAACCCTCAAGCGTGCAGATGTTTCACCAATGAGAGGGCCTTATGGGATCGCGCGGCTGCTGCTTGCTGGCATCGCAGCCATCGCTCCGGCCTTGGTCGTCGCAGCATGCGCAATCCAGCTTCGCGGCGAGGGTGACAGTACCCCTAGCGGGATCGCCGGCACCCAAGCAACCGATCCGGTTGCTGCCGGACTCGACCGATGCCGCACGGTCACCTCCGAGCAGGCGGCGGAGCTCCAGAAGTGCCGTCGAGTTTGGGCAGAGAACCGCCGTCGTTTCCTTGGACACAGTAAGGAGCCGGTCGCTCCATCGATCCATTCTGAACCGAACCTCCCGCCGGTCTCCTCCGCGCAGCCTAAAGATCCCGAACGCGCTCTCGGAGGTCGACCACCCGTTGCAACACCGAAAAGCGAGTGACCCGATGGGTGGTACCGGCGTCATCGATCGTTTTCTGGAAACCTTTACCCGCTACATCGACTCTGGCTTTGGGTTTCTTGGTAACGAAGTCGCCTTTCTCGCGACCACGCTCGCCGCGATCGATGTCACGCTGGCTGCCCTGTTCTGGGCCTGGGGGACCGACGAGGACATTATCGCTCGCCTCGTGAAGAAGACGCTGTTTGTCGGCGTGTTCGCCTATCTGATCGGTAACTGGAACAATCTCGCCCGGATCGTTTTCGAGAGTTTTGCGGGTCTTGGGCTCAAGGCATCGGGCACTGCACTATCGTCGGCGGATTTCCTGCGGCCGGGAAGGATAGCGCAGGTTGGTATCGATGCGGGGCGGCCCATCCTGGAATCGATCTCGGGCTTGATGGGGTATGTCAGCTTTTTTGAGAACTTCATCCAGATCGCGGTGCTGTTGCTCGCCTGGGTGATCGTGCTGCTCGCCTTTTTCATCCTGGCGATTCAGCTCTTTGTGACCCTGATCGAGTTCAAGCTAACGACGCTTGCTGGCCTTGTCTTGATTCCGTTCGGCCTGTTCGGCAAGACGGCGTTTGCCGCCGAACGCGTGCTCGGGAACGTCATCTCGTCAGGCGTCAAGGTTATGGTGCTCGCCGTGATCGTCGGCATCGGCTCGACGCTGTTTGCGCAGTTCACCGCAAGCCCGGGAAACGCGCAGCTCACCATAGAAGATGCCATGGCCTTGGTACTCGCAGCTCTAGCGCTGCTGGGCCTGGGGATCTTTGGACCTGGCATCGCCAATGGCATCGTGTCTGGGGGCCCGCAGCTCGGCGCCAGCGCCGCCGTCGGGACAGGGTTGGCTGCCGGCGGCGTCGTGATGGCCGGAGCGAGCCTCGCTGCAGGCGGTGCTGCTGCACTCGCTGGCGCCGCTCGCGGAACTGCGGCAATAGCGGGTAGCGCGCGCGGTGCGTTTCGGGCGGAGGGCTTGTCTGGCGTTGCGGATCACGGCGCGTCCAGAGCGACGAGCCCGCTCCGTCGCGCCACGACAAGCCCGGGCAGCAGTTCGGCATCGGCCAGTGAAGGCGACGCAGCCCAGCCATCAACAAGCTCCTCACGTTCGGACACTCAGCGCGGATGGACCAGGAGCATGAAGCGCATGCAGGCTATGAGCCACGGAGCATCCGCCGCTACCAACGCCATGCGTTCTGCCGATCAGGGTAGGGGAGGTGCCTCCGTCGATCTCTCGGAAGGAAAGCGGTGATGTTCAAACGACCGTTCGTCCACTATGGCCGCACGCCAGCCCCCGTGACGCCCTATCAAAAAGCAGCTCAAGTTTGGGACGACCGCATCGGTTCAGCGCGCGTGCAGGCGAAAAACTGGCGCCTGATGGCTTTCGGCTCGCTGATACTGTCGGCGGGGCTCGCGTCTGCACTTGTCCGGCAGTCGACGCAAGGTACCGTTACGCCTTGGGTCGTTGAGGTCGATCGTCTCGGTCAGGCGCAGAGTGTCAGCCCAGCCAATCCCTTTTATCAGCCGACTGATCCGCAGATCGCCTTCCATTTGGCACGCTTTATCGAAGACGTGCGCGGACTTCCGGCCGACGCCGTCGTGCTGCGTCAGGACTGGTTGCGTGCATATGATTTTACCACGGACCGCGGTGCCGCGGCCCTCAATAACTATGCTCGGGTCAACGATCCCTTTGCCAATCTCGGCAAGGTACAGATTGCGGTCGAAATATCGAGCGTCATCCGCGCCTCGCCTGAGAGCTTTCGCGTCGCCTGGATCGAGCGCCGCTATGACAACGGTCAGCTTGCCGCTACCGAGCGCTGGACCGCCATTCTCACCATCGTGATCGAAACCCCGCGCGATACCGATCGCCTGCGCAAGAATCCGCTCGGGGTTTACGTCAATGCCATCAACTGGTCGAAGGAGCTCGGGTAGTGAATTTGCCGGTTCTCAGAGTTGCAAGCTTGAATAGGCACAGGGTTTTGCGTCCAGTCATGCTGGGATGCATACTTGCGCTCGGCGGCTGCACTACTTTCAAGCCGCCGGAGGTCAGTTACGACGACGATGTCCCGCCACATCAAAATCCGCCATCGGCGGCGGAGGATCGTCCACGGTCGCTACACGTTCCGCCGTCCTGGACGCCGACGAAGGGAGGCAAGAAAGGGGTGACGGAGGCCAAAGAGCCCGCCGCCCGGATCGAGACCGCGAACGATGCTGCGCGCGTCGAACCCCGGAAGGAAGGGTACTTCAATGCTGTGCAAGTCTTTCCGTTTAGTCCCGGTGCCCTCTATCAGATTTACGCTGCCCCCGGACAGATTACCGATATCGCGCTCGAGCCTGGTGAGCAGCTCACGGGTTCAGGTCCGGTATCGGCCGGCGACACCGTGCGCTGGATTGTCGGCGATACCGAAAGCGGAAGTGGCGACACCCGGCGCGTCCATATCATGGTCAAGCCGACGCGGCCTGCGATCGAGACCAATCTCGTAGTCAACACTGACCGGCGTACCTATCTGATCGAACTGCGCTCGCGTGAGAAGCCTTACATGCCCTCGGTGGCATGGTTCTATCCCGAGGATCGCACGGCGCGCGCCAAGGCCGTTCCGCTAACGCCGGTTCTTCCCGACTTCTCTCTGCGGCGCTACCGCTACACCATTGAGGGCGATAATCCGCCCTGGCGGCCGGTTGGCGCCTATGACGACGGCCGCAAGGTCTATGTCGAATTCTCTCCTGGCATTGTTCAGGGCGAGATGCCGCCGCTGTTCGTCATCGGCCCGGATGGTAAGCCTGAAATCGTCAATTACCGAACCTATCGTAACGTGCTGATTGTCGATCGGCTGTTTGCTGCGGCGGAGCTTCGACTTGGTGGCGACACCCAGCAAAGAGTCCGGATCATTAGAAGCCACGAGAGGTCTCAATGACCAGCACCGAAACCGATAATGTCGGCAGCGCTTATTCAATCACGCCGAAGACGTCTGAGGAAATTGCTCGTTCCCTGCGGCTCCATCCAGAACGTCCGCCTGTTACGCGCCTGTCGCGTAAGGTCTTGGCTGGCGGAACAGCATTGGCGCTCCTTCTGGTCTCCGCAGCCGTCCTCTGGGCCCTGCAGAACAATCGGACACGGATGCCTGCATCAGAAGAACTCCACAATATAGATCATCACAACCTAGCTGATGGCTTGGCCGGATTGCCGCGCGACTATGCAGGCGTTCCGCGAGACGTGCCTCGCCTCGGACCGCCATTGCCCGGCGATCTCGGCCGTCCCATCGTTGCGGCTCAAGCTCAGTCAGGACCGCCTGCGGTGGATGCCGAGCAACAGCGAATGATCCAGGAAAACGAGGCCGCTCGCATCAGCAAGGTCTTTGCGTCGACGAATGTTCGACCATCCGCGGAGACCGCTCCCGCCGAGACCTCCCCGAATGCTGTGTCAACATCCGATGAGGCCTATGCTCAGAATGGACAGGATCGTAAACTCGCGTTTATAAATGCCTCAATAGATCGCCGGACCGCGAGTTCCGATCGCGTGACGAAGCCGGCGTCGCCTTACGTCGTGCAGGCCGGATCCGTGATTCCCGCAGCCCTCATCACGGGCCTCCGCTCTGATCTGCCGGGGCAGATCACCGCACAGGTGACGGAGAACGTCTACGACACGCCGACGGGTCGCTCGCTGTTGATTTCGCAGGGCGCGCGATTGATCGGCAGTTACGATAGCCAGGTCGCATTTGGGCAGTCCCGCGCGCTCCTGGTCTGGACTCGGCTCATTCTGCCGAACGGTCGCTCCATCGTGCTGGAACGCCAGCCAGGCGCCGATACCGCAGGCAATGCTGGTCTTGAAGACGAGGTCGATAATCACTGGCGTCAACTCTTCAAAGCGGCGGCGCTTTCGACATTGCTTGGCGCAGCGACGGAGATCGGCTCCAATGGGAATGACAATGACATCATTCGTGCGTTGCGCCGCGGCGCAGGAGATACCCTCAATCAAGCTGGTCAGCAGGTGGTGCGTCGCAATCTGAACATTCAGCCGACGCTAACGATAAGGCCAGGATTTCCAGTCAGGGTGATCGTCAATCGTGACCTTATACTCGAACCGTACCGAGGATGAAAGAGTGCCATGCTTATCCTCGTCGCTCCTAGCGATGGCAAGTTATGGTCACGCACGAAGCCCAATTGTTCGACTAGTTAAGGTGCATCAGCTGACGTTACCCGCGTCTTAAGCAGCTCACACGTTGTCGAGAAACTTTTCAACAGGTCTTCAAATGAGCGCTTTCGCTGGAAAGTGATCGCGCGAACGAATACGTCATCATATGGACCAATGAACACGGAGTCCTTCCCATGTTTGAGCCCACAGCTCGCCTCGGCCGCATCGCTATCCTCTGGCGGGGCGATGAAGCGGCGCGCCGCAGTGCCTCGCCAGAGACCAGCCGGTTCAAGGCTGTGTTCGCGGCGCTCGCCGATGTCGGCGTTGATGCGGAACCGGTAGTCTATGAAGACGATGTCCTCGACGCCACGCGCGCTCAGCTCGCTACGCTCGATGGCGTGCTCGTCTGGGTCAACCCGATTCACGAGGGGCGCAACCGCGCCAAAGTCGACGCGCTGCTGCGCGAGGTCGCGGCGGCTGGCGTGTGGGTGAGCGCCCATCCCGATGTGATCCTCAAAATGGGCACCAAGGAGGTGCTTCACCGTACCCGTATGATGAGCTGGGGCTGCGACACGGCCCTCTACCAAACGGTCGAGGCGATGCGTGGGGAATTGCCCTCACGGCTCGCCACTGGCCCGCGCGTGATCAAGCGCAACCGCGGCAACGGCGGTCAGGGCGTCTGGAAGGTCGAACTGCTGGCAAGTCCACGCAACCGGACGATGGTACGCGTGCTTGATGCCGCGAAGGATGCATCGGAGGAAGTGGCACTGGATGAGTTTCTCGAGCGGTGCGTCGAGTATTTCGAAGACGGTTGCGTGATCGATCAACCGTTCCAGGCGCGCCTGAGCGAAGGTGTGGTGCGTTGCTATATGGCAGCCAATCGCTGCGCCGGCTTCGGCCACCACAAGGTCAAAGCCCTGGTCGAGGCACCGGCCGCGCGCGCCGAAGCCGGACCGCGGCTCTACACCTCCAATGCCGACCCGCGCTTCCAGCGCCTGCGCCGGTTGATGGAGGACGAATGGACGCCGCAGCTGACCTCCCTGCTGGATATCCCGAGGAGCGATCTCCCAATGATCTGGGACGCGGACTTCATGCTCGGTCCGCCCGGAGCCGACGGGACCGACAGCTACGTGCTCGGCGAGATCAACGTCAGTTCAGTCTTCCCGATCCCCGATGAGGCGTCGGCAGAGATCGCGCGCCGAGTTGCCGATAGGCTGCAATCGAAGCTCTGAATGATCGACGGCTCCGTGTCATAGTTTCGGCGCTCGCTGAAGCTGCCTACCGGGCCCGTTCGAGTTCGCCATCGACCTGAAGCCGGCGCAGGCGCTCGGTTACCATTCGCGCTGACGTTGTGATCGAGTAGCGGCGCATGGCTCTCGCCTATACCGGCGATAGTGCAGCATTCGTCAGACAAAGTGGGTGTCCATACCGGATCAAGATAACCAAACTGTGAGTCAACACTGGCGAGTGCATGAAAAGACGTAATTGTCACAATAGAGCGCAGCTGCGCGCAATGCGCGTCAGCTCCGTGCCAGACGCTGCTGTTTTTACCGCTGGCAGGGAACCTCACGCTCAGCGAAGACCATCCTTGATGCTGTGGTCGGCTCCTCCACCCGGCCTCAGGCAGCCGCAGTCGTCTCTCTTGCGTTTGGCGCACCTGCCTCTCGATCGACGACCCTCAGCCGCAGCGTGAACACGGCGCCTCCAGCGGTCGCGTCGCCGACTGTGATCGTACCGCCATGCGCGGCGACGATCTGCGCCACGATCGCCAGTCCGAGACCGGCGCCTTCGCCGTGGGCGGCCGCCCGTCCGCGCCAAAACCGTTCGAAGATGCGCTCGCGGTCTTCGGCGGCGACGCCCGGACCGCGATCGGCAACCTCAACAGCACCATCCGGTGAAACCGATACCGTTACCTCGGTCTCTGGCGGAGCATGACCGACCGCATTCTCGATGAGATTGCGCAGCGCGTCCTCAATGGCATCCGCGTTGCCATGCACCCACACCGGATGGCTGGGAGCGTCAAAGCCGATCGTCCGCTTTCGTCCGATCGCCCACGGCGCGAGCGATCGGACGGCGTCGGCCACAACGGCCTTCAAGTCGATCGTCGCGCTCACCGCGAGCGGAATACTGTCAAGGCGCGCCACGCGCAGCAACTGGTCGATCAGGCGGTTCATGCGCAAAACGTCGCTGCGTAACAGCGCGATTGGTGCACTGTCCGGAAGTTCGCCGAGCTGCGCGGTCAAGATGGCAAGAGGCGTTCGAAGCTGGTGTGCCGCGTTGGCCGTGAACTCGCGCTGCGAGATCAAGCCGCGTTCCAGTCGATCGAGAGCCTGATCGAAAGCGGCCACGAATGGTGATAGCTCGCTCGGCAGTCGCGTATCGGCGAGCCGCACCCCCGTCGTCCCAGCTGTAATCGTGGCAGCCCGCGCCGAGACGGCCCGCAGCGGACGCAGACCGCGCCGGATGCTCCAGACGCCAACAATGAGAATCGCAGCAGCAAACAGCAGAATCGCCCAGGCGATGTCGTGGACGAATGTGTTCAACACCGTGTGCGCCAAAGCATCCTCATCAAGCGCGCGCGCGACTGTGATCGAGAGCGGTCCGATCGAGCTCGCTGCCTGCACGGTCAGCGCGCAATACTCCTGGCCGGCCGGACCAAAATGCTTGATGCGGATGTAGCGCGGCTCCGAGCCTCCCAGTGGCCAACTGTCCATGGAAGCGGCAAATTCCGGCCGCGAGGTCGCAAGCGTCGTCCCCGCATCAGAGCGAATCACGAACAGATCGCTCGTGCCGGGCGCGTGAAAGACCTGTTCGAGCGAAGGGGGCAACGAGAGGCGGATCGCTCCGTCCGCGCTGCGCTGTGCGAGCCCGGCCAGCTCATTCGCCCGCTGCAGCAGTTCCTCGCGGCGCAGCGCGTCTGCGGTCTGATTGCTTTCGTGATACAGGGCGGCGACGCCGGCGCCCGCGGCGATCAGCAGTACCGCTGCGAGCCGAAATACGAGCTGCGCCTGCAGCGATCGCGCCCAGCGCATCATGACGCCTCTTCGGTGAGCAGGTAACCGATACCGCGCACCGTATGGATGGCGCAGGTCGCGCCGCTGTCGCTGAGCTTCTTCCGCAGATGATGTACATGCACGGGAATCGCATTCGATACCGGCTCGTCATCGAAGCCGTAGAGCTTTTCTTCGAGAACCGCCTTCGGTACCACACGCCCGACGCGGCGCATGAGATGCTCCAGGATCGAAAGCTCTTGGCGCGGCAGCAACACCGCAGTGCCGCCGATCTGCACGTCGCGCCCAATGGTGTCGAACATCACGTTGCCGGCCTCTAGCGTCGTGCCAAGTGCTTGGCCAGGCCGGCGCAACAGCGCCTTGGTTCGCGCCACAAGTTCGGTAGTCGCAAACGGTTTAACCAGGTAATCGTCCGCGCCGGCATCCAGCCCGCGCACGCGATCCTCGACGGCATCGCGCGCGGTCAAGACGAGGGTCGGGATCTGGCGGCCTGCACGCCGGCCAGCGGCCAGGATGTCAAGGCCATCGCCATCGGGAAGACCGAGATCGAGGATCGCAACGTCATAAGCCGTGAGGTCGAGCGCCTCGCGCGCATCGGCAGCCGTTCCTACCGCATCCACAACGAAACCGGCGCGCTCCAGCGCTGATCTCAGCACCTGCACCAGCCGGCCTTCGTCCTCTATCACAAGCACCCGCATGGTCTCCGCCCAGTCCAACCGTCGAACGGCACAGCCTGCCAAGTTCAGTTTATCGCAATATTAAGCCGGAAAGTCGTAGCCACCTAATTCTGCCTTAAACATCGCCTGCCAGCGTGCGCAGCTATTATGAAGGAGCACGTCAATGCGATTTGTCTCACGCCGGTCCGCGCTTTCGCTTGCCGCCCGGTTAACCCTCTTTGCGCTGACCTGCAGGGTGAACCAGGCGCGCGCGACACCAGCCGACGCCGCGACCGAAATCGCCAAGTTTGTCGGCACCGGGACCCCGGAGCCCGGCAAGATCAGCATCGATCTGCCGGAGATCGCCGAAAACGGCAACTCGGTTCCGCTTGCGTTCGATATCGATCATCCGATGACCGGCGAGAATCATGTGGCCGAGGTGCTGGTCGTCGCCGAAGGCAATCCCTGGCCAAAGATTGCGACCTTCCATTTCACGCCGATGAGCGCGCGCGCCTCGGCGGCCACCCGAATCCGCCTTGCCGGGACGCAGACCGTTCGCGTCGTCGCCAGGACCAGTGATGGTCGGTTTCTAGTCGCGCAGCGAGAGGTCAAGGTCACGATTGGCGGCTGCGGCGGCTGACCCCATCAAACGCGATTATCAGAGGAGCCAACGATGGCCGAGAAGCCACGCATCAAATTGCCAAAAGAGGCCAGAAAGGGCGACATCATCCAGATCAAGACGCTGGCCGCCCACGTCATGGAAAATGGACTGCGCAAGGATCAGAGCGGCAAGCTCGTTCCGCGCAAGATCATCAATCGCTTCGCCTGCACCTTCAATGGCAAGCCGGTGTTCGCGTGTGATCTGGAGCCGGCGATTGCCGCCAATCCCTATTTGCAATTCTCGGTGAAGGTCGAGGAGAGCGGCGTCTTCAATTTCGTCTGGATAGATGACGACGGCACTACGATCGGCGCCGAAGAGACGATCGCGGTGTCATGACGCTCGACGCCGCTTCGAAGCCGGTCCGCTAAAGGGGTTTTCCACCATGATCCTCACCCTGCGAAGCTGGGCGATTGCCGGCGCGGCGGCAACACTTGTAGCTTCGGCCGTCATCTTCATCGCGGTCGGAACAACCGCGCCAGCCGCGCAACCAGCGCCGCTTGCGCTCGACGGTCCTGCTTCAGTGCGGCCCTGGGTACGCTACAGCGGCTGGCCGAAGCGCGACGCCTCGAAATTCAATTCCCTGACCGCGATCGTGTCGCCGCCAGCGCCGAGCGGGCCACGCAAGATTTCGGCTCCTTTGAGAGGCGATTCCGCAATTGGACAGAAGCTGGTGGCAGATCGTTCGCGCGGCGGTTCCTGCATCGCTTGTCATGTCATGGGGCCGGCGGGCGGTGCTGACCTTCCGGGCAATGTCGGACCTGATCTCTCGGAGATCGGAAATGCCGGTCGCGACGACGAATGGCTGTTCAACTACGTAAATGATGCACGCGTCTATAACCCCGACACCGTCATGCCGCCCTGGGGCACGCACGGGATCTTCACCGACGCGGAGATCGGCGACATCGTCGCTTTCCTCAAGACGCTGACCAAGCCCGCTTCATTCAAGTCCGCACTGGACGACCCGAGCCGGCGGCCGGCTCCGATCGAACAGCGCGACAATCTTGATGCGATGATCAATCCCGCAATGTGGGCGGTGGAGGAACGCGCGCCCGCGCTGTGGAAGATGCCAGGACCTGCAGGTGCGTCCTGCGCCTCGTGCCACGCGAACCCAGATCAGACGTTCAAGACCTGGGCTGCCTCCCTGCCAAAATGGGAGCCCCGCCTCGGCAAGGTGCTGGGGGTTGAAGAATTCGTCACGCGTCATGCGAAAGCCACGGCCGGTCACAACTGGCTGATGCAGAGCGAGGAGAATACGGCACTATCGACCTATCTTCGCTACCTCGCCAACGGTGCGCCGATTGCTATCGATATCGAGAGCGCGTCGGCAAGGTCCGCCTATGAGCGTGGCAAGGAGCTGAGCACGCGCAAGGTCGGCGCGCTGAATTTTTCCTGCGCCGACTGCCACAGCACCGAGAAAGGCGCGCAGAAATGGATTCGTGGCCAGTGGCTTGGCGAACTGCGCGGGCAGCTCGACCATTTCCCAACCTGGCGTACCAGCCAGCAATCGATCTGGGGCATTCGCAAACGCTTCCAATGGTGTCAGGTGGCGATCTGGGCCGACGACCTGCCGCCAGACGCCAGTGAATATGGCGACCTCGAACTCTATCTGGCCGCGCAAAATGCCGGACAGAAGCTGAGCGTGCCAGGCATTCGGCACTAACTCGGCATTTTCTCCAGGAGTAGATTCCATGTCGACCCGTCGCGAAATCCTGCAGATCGGAGTGGCAGCGGCAGCGGTGATGGCGGCGCAGGGGCTCGGCCCCCTGGCCCGGGCCGCCGCGCAGCAACGCATCACGGAGTCCGAGCTATTGAAGTTCGACTCCTTCGGCAACGTCACGCTGCTGCATCTTGCCGATCTGCATGGGCAGCTGATGCCGGTGTTTTTGCGCGAGCCATCGGTCAACGCCGGCGCAGTCGCCGCGTTGGGACTGCCGCCAGGGATAGCCGGCAAGGACCTGCTGGCCCACTTCAATATTCCGTCTGGTTCGCCAGCAGCCTACACACTGACCTCCGAGGATTTCGAAGCGCTTGCGCAAAGCTATGGCCGTATCGGAGGCCTCGACCGCGCCGCGACTGTGATCAAAGCCGTGCGCGCGGAACGCGGCGCGCACCGGGTGCTATTGTTTGACGGTGGCGACACCTGGCAGGGCTCGCTCACGTCCTACCGCACTCGCGGTCACGACATGGTGGAGTGCCTTAAACTTCTGAGGCCTGATGCCATGACGGGCCATTGGGAATTCACGCAGGGCGAGACCCGCGTGAAGGAACTGATTGACGCGCTCGGCTGTCCCTTCCTCGCGCAGAACGTGCGCGACACGGAATGGCAGGACCCGGTGTTCGAAGCCTATCGCATGTTCGAAAAAGGCGGCGTCAAGATTGCCGTGATCGGTCAGGCCTTTCCCTTTACTGCGCTCGGGGTGCCGCGCCGTATGATTCCGAGATGGAGTTTTGGCCTGCGCGAAGAGGACATTCGCGCGAACGTCGCAAACGCAAGGCGGGAGGGGGCGGCGCTCGTAGTCCTGCTCTCACACAATGGATTCGCCATTGATCGAAAGCTAGCCGGGCGCGTGGAGGGGATCGATGTCATCCTGACTGCGCACACTCACGACCCGCTGCCCGAAGTCGCCACCGTCGGCAAAACGCTGCTGGTCGCAGGCGGCAGTCACGGCAAGTTCCTCTCGCGCCTCGATCTGGACGTTCGTGGCAGCGGGATCAGCGGCTTCCGGTTCAAGCTGATTCCGCTGTTCGCCGACGCCATCAAGCCCGATCCAGAGATGCAGGCCGCCATCGCGCGGGTGCGTGCGCCGTTCGCTGGCGAGTTGTCGCGCGTGGTCGGACGTACCGATGCTCTTTTGCACCGAAGGGGCCGCTTCGATTGCAGCGTCGACGATCTGATCTGCAGCGCACTGGTCGAAGAACGCGATGCGGAGATCGCGCTGTCACCCGGATTCTGGTGGGGCACGAGCCTGCTGCCGGGATCGCCGATCACGGTGGAGGAGATCCACAACATGACGTCGATCACTTATCCGGAAGTTTGTCGTTCGGCCATGAGTGGCCAGCGCCTGAAGGATATTCTGGAGGATGTCGCCGACAATCTGTTCAATCCCGATCCGTATTATCAGCAGGGCGGCGACATGATTCGCTGCGGCGGCGTCGGCTATACCATCGATGTCAGCAAGCCGGCCGGCCAGCGCATCGCCAACATGACGCTCCTGACGAGCGGCAGGCCGATCGAACCGGACAAGGATTACGTCGTCGCGAGCTGGGCTTGTGGTAGCGATAGGGTGGAAGGTCCGCCGATCTGGGACCTTGTGGAAAGCTACGTTGCGCGCAAAGCAACTGTCAGCGTCAAGCCGGCCTCACGCGTCAATGTCATTGAACGATGACGCTCCGAATTACTTTGGCGGCTACCCGGCGCGGTCCGCTCATGCTTGTTGGTGAGGCAGGTGCACCTTTCGGTTCAGGCGGGCGCTGCAAGTGCGGCGTCGGGTGCCTTCAATTCGAACCCGTGTGGAGAAGCATAAGAGCAGTCCTTGAAATCGAGCTTCGCGGCGACCATCCTTACGATGGCCTCATGATCCGCCGCTCAATCATCCGGCGGGCCGAGCGCTGCAATCATCGTTTGAACACCTGGGCCGGGTTGGACGTTGAAGATGGAGTAGCCGATGGATGCATGGGCCGCGAGGGTCGCTGCAACGGGACTGTTCTTGCTGACTGCCGCGGATGCAAACGCCGAGACGCTCGCTTTTAAGTGCTCGATCGGCGGTCAAGAGGCATCCGCAACCTTCAAGGTAGACTTGACGAACAGAGCAATTGACTTTGGAAAAGGAGTCATTTCGGCCGAGGTGAATAGCCAAGTCATCAGTTGGCACGAAGAAGGCGTTTTGCGTACCATCGATAGGCGTACCTATGCTGTGCTTCGTCGGTTGCCTGATGGCTCCTTTTTTCAGATTGGGATGTGCCGACCGTTGGAGAGGTGACGACGCAGGATTCATGCGATGCAATCTGAGCGCACGCTCCAGGTTGTGGCGCATAGTCTCGCGGCGCCCGTCCTCATGGTTGTCCCTCGATGGATGCTCCGGCAACTCGGCACCCCACTCCCCTATCGCTTGAGTTTCTATATCACCCCTTTCTGGGGGGGGCCGCACGAGGCTCCCGAGACGGCCCGTGTCCGCCGCTCTTCTGGCCAACAGCCACGCTCGGAGTGCCGCCGCACGTCTACTCCTGACCCCGAGACGATCACGCGTTGTGGCACGATGGGGACGAACCAGTTAGCGCTCCTCTTAGCCTAAGTGCCCCTCTTCAAGGTGACCACAAAAGGCTTCTCTTTGTCGGATCGGCTGTGGGTCACTAACGCTTTCGCTGGCGTCCCGGCGGCCACGTTTCGTACTAGATGCGGAATTTCCGCGGGTATCAAAGCGACACCGCCCGCGTCGATCTCCTTCGGTGCCTCGCCGTCGACCTCGACGACGAGGGCACCTTCGATGACGAACACGACCTCCTGCGCGCCTGGATGCATGTGCCAGGGCGCGCTCACGCCCGGGGGCATTTCCAGAAGATTGACCACGGTCTCCTGCACGGTCTGGTTCTGGCGCGTGAGGTCGGCCTTCAGGAGCCGCGTGAGCTGCGGCGCTCCCGGCGAAGGCTGCGCGTGGGCGATGCGTGCGATTGCGGGCAGCGCGAGTGCCGCACCCGCGACATTGAGAAGGCGGCGGCGAACGAGCATCATGACACAGTCCTCAGTGTTGCCCGGCAGTGACGGCAGCCGGCGTAAGAATGGGCGCGGTCGCGAACGCGGGAGGCAGTTCACCCGTCAAGCTCTCGAGGAAGGCGACGATGTCGTTGACCTCGGGATCGCTCAGCTTTGACCCGAGTTGCACGCGGGCCATGATCCTCACGGCATCAGAAAGCATCGAGACCGATCCGTCGTGGAAATACGGCGCAGTCATCGCCACGTTGCGCAAACTCGGCGCCCTGAAGACATAGAGATCGGCGGGGTCCTTCGTCACATCGGCCCGACCCTTGTCAATGGTCTGGCTGCCGGTCGCGGTCCAATAGTCTTCGACGATCCCGAATTTCTGGTAAATGCTCCCACCTATTCCGACGCCGTTATGACACGCGCTGCATCCGATGTTGATGAAACTTGCCAGACCACGGCGCGCGCTAGGAGATAGAGCGTCTGCATCGCCGACGAGATAAGCGTCGAACGGCGCTGGTGTCAGCAAGGTTCGCTCGTAGGCGCTAATCGCGTTCGCCACATTCCCGACGTTGAGAGGCGCTGCATCACCGGGAAATGCTGCATTGAACAGCGGGGCGTAGCCGGGAATGCGCTTCAACCGATCGAGCGCGGCCGCAATGTCAGGCAGACCGTTGGTGATCGGCGATTGCAATGCCTTGCTGGCCTGGTCCTCGAGGCTGTCGCGATCGCCGCGCCAGTGGACGATGGTGTTCAAACCCGAATTTAGGACGGTTGGCGCGTTGCGCGGATGAGGGCGCTGCTGTACGCCGATCGACTTGGAGAGCCCATCGGCTCCGTATAGCGCCGGCTGGTGGCATGTCGCGCAGCTCACGTTGCCGTCGACTGTAAGTCTCGGGTCGAAGAACAGCATGCGTCCGAGCTTGATGCGCTCGTTGCCGAGGGTCGCTTCGGCAGTGCTCAGCTGCTTTGGCAGCGGCTGAAAAACCTGCCGCGCTTCGGCAAGAAGGGCGGGTTCATCGGCGGCCATCGCCGCTGACGCGACGAGTACCGCAGCGGCGCTCGCAAAAATCAAACGCGTGTCTGCCATGCCGTTCTCCGGCTCGGGGACGCTCCCGCAGGGTTCAGACTCGACCAATCTTGTTCGATCGGTGAGCTTGCTTGTTTAAGGCAGTTTTAAGCCAGCTCCCGGCCGGCTATTGCGGTCTGGCGCGGCCGTCATAGTTTCCTCATCGCCGTCCGGTCCCAGGCTGTGATAAGAATCCCAAACCTGGAACGCTGCCCTGCGAGGACAACACTTTGCGCGTTCTGCTGGTCGAAGACGAAGCTCGCATGAGTAAGCTGGTGTCGCGTGCGCTGGCGCGCGCGGGATTCGTCGTCGACGCATTCGGGACCTGCGCCGACGGCAGCGAGGCACTGTCGTTCGGTCACTACGATGCCGCGATCCTCGACCTTGGACTTCCCGATGGCGACGGGTTGACGCTGCTCGCTGCAGCGAGGACCGGCGGCCACAGCATCCCGATCCTCGTCCTGACCGCGCGCGACGCCGTTGAGGATCGCGTGTGCGGGCTTGATGCGGGTGCCGACGACTATCTTGTCAAGCCGTTCGCGATGAGCGAGCTGATTGCCCGTACCAAGGCCTTGCTGCGCCGTCCTGGCGGCGCGCTCGGAACATTGCTGACTGCCGGCAATATGAGCTTCGACACGATCGGTCGCGACGTACGGGTTATCGACGCGGCGATCGCACTGCCACGGCGGGAACTCGCGATTCTCGAACACCTGATGCGGCGCCTCGGCCGTGTCGTGCCGAAGACCCTGCTCGAGGACAGGCTCTACGGGATCGATGATGAGCTGGAATCAAACGCCATTCCGGTTCATGTCCACCATTTGCGGCGCCGGCTGCGCGACGCCGGCGCCGCTGTTCAGATCCACACCGTGAGGGGTATCGGCTACCTCCTCGCCGAATTGAAGGCGTGATGCGACGGCGGATTCGATCACTGCAGGTGGGCCTCGCGCTGCGCGTGGCTACACTCTACATCCTCGCGACCGTAGCGGTGATCGCGGTGCTGATGACCCGCGCTTACGACACGGCGCGCTCGCTGAGCGATCAGGAGCTTCTGCTGCGTGCGAGGGACCTCGCCAGCCATGTGTCATTTGGCGCAGATGGGCGGCCTCGGCTCGATCTGCCGCCGAACCTGGCGGCAGTTTACGAAGCGGGACTCGGCGGCGACATTTTTGCTGTTCGTGATGCTCATGGGCGCCTGATCGCCGCCGTTCCGACAGGGTTCGGCGAGCTGGTCGCCGGATGGCCGCGGGCGCCTGCGGAAGCGGTCCACTTCAGCACGCAGTTGGATACCGGTGGCTACGACGGCCTCGGCATCAGCTTGGACAGCGTCGCCGGTCCGGTATCGGTTGCGGTGGCCCGATCCGATGCGAAGGCCGTCGCGGTCTACGCGCTGCTCAGGAAGTTCATCCACGACACCATGTGGGCTGTATCATTCCTCGTTCT
>Ga0081540_1000519_pt1 | contig 37752 bp, 30 predicted proteins | sample TabmetS2T1R1_FD_71024 | JGI IMG/M metagenome (GOLD analysis project Ga0081540, IMG submission 71024) | Tabebuia heterophylla rhizosphere microbial communities from the University of Puerto Rico - S2T1R1 | ecosystem: Host-associated > Plants > Roots > Rhizosphere ...
CAGGGGAGCCAGAGCGCCGGCGGCCGGGCCACGGCGCGGCGGCTCGGCTCCCGCGGGTGGCAGACGTCCCCGCGCGGGCAAGGGCAGCCCATGGCAAGGCAGGGGCCACCCGCATGCGGACAGGGCCACCCGCATGCGGACAGGGCCACCCGCATGCGGACAGGGGCCACCCGCATGCGGACAGGGGCCACCCCGGGCGTTAGCGTGATATCGCATCCGATATCGCTCGCCACCCAGGACCCGCGAGGAGGCGGCCATGCCCGACAAACCCGCCGGCGCCGCCGGACAGCCCGGCCCCGACGCTGCGAAGGATCCCGCTCAGGTGCTGGTGAGCGCGATCGGTGCGCTGCCCGAGGCGGACAGGGACCTGGTGTACGCGTGGCTGCTGCGCCGGGGCTTCGAAACGCAGGAGGCGGGCGTGCTGACCTTCCCCGCCCGGTCCCGCTCCATGTCGGTGGCGACCCTGCTCAACCCGAACCTGGAACTGGCCCAGCGGCCGACGCTGGCGCAGGCCTCCGGCCAGCAGATGGTGCCGGTCCGGTTCTCCTCCGAGCAGCACGCCCAGCTCCGGCAATGGTGCGGCGAGCACGGCTTCTCCATGGCGACCGTGATCCGCGGCCTCGTCGCGCGGTTCCTCGAGGGCCAGCTTCCCGGCCAGGAGAAGCCCGCCTGATCGCGGCCGGCGTACCGGGCCAGGCGGGCCGTCAGGACCCGGACGGCACGGCCGTCAAGCGCGGGAGCAGGCGGGCCGTCAGGCCCGGGACTGCACGGCTCGTCAAGCGCGGGACCAGGCGGCGGTCGGGACCGCGACCGGGCAGCCGCCTGCCGCGAGGACCAGGCCGGCTGTCAAGTGCGGGACCACTCGGCTGTCAAGCCAGGGGTCAGTGGCTGTGGATACGGCGAGTGTCTTCCCGCGCTCCGTCCACAGACTGCGGTCTCTGCCTCGCCCCGGCCCTGCCGCCGGTCCAGCCTGGCGACATGGACACGACACAGCCCGCGGGCCACGGCGCCCGCCGCACGAAGGGCCGGCCCGGGCTGCCCCGGGTGCGGCTGAGCTCTCCCGCTGACATACTCGCCGCCGTTCCGCATCTGCTGGGGTTCCATCCGGCCCGGAGCCTGGTGGTGATCGGCGCCGGCGGGCCACGGGACAGGGTCAAGCTCGGGTTCCGCTACGACCTGCCCGATCCCCCGGACGCCGGGATCACGCGCCGGATCGCCGAGCACGCGGTCGCCGTGCTGGCCAAGCGCCGGGCCACGGCGGTGATCGCCGTCGGCTACGGCCAGGGCAGGCTGGTCACCCCGCTGATGGACGCCTTCACCGCCGCCGCCCGCCAGGGCGGGCTCGCCGTGCGCGACCTGTTACGGGTCGAGGACGGCCGCTACTGGTCGTACCTGTGCCGGAACGTGAGTTGCTGCCCCGCCGAGGGGGTCCCGTTCGACCCCGGCTCCCACCCGGTGACCGCGGCGATGTCCGCGGCCGGCCTCGCGGCGTACCCGGACCGGGCGGCGCTTGCCCGCACCCTCGCCCCGCTCACCGGCGAGCGCGCCACGGCGAGGGACCGGGCAACGGCGCGAGCTTGCGCCCAGGCGGCTGCGCTGGCCGAGCGGGCGGCGAGGCAGGGTGGCAACGCGCTGCGCCTGGTCGTCAGCGAAGGACGGCGCGCGGTCAGGGACGCGATCGCCCGCTACCGCGACGGCGGTGCGATAACCGATGACGATCTGCTCGCCTGGCTCGTGATCAGCCTGGCTCACCTCCCGGTCCGCGACGACGCGTGGGCACGGATGGACCCCTCGCACCGCGCTGCGCACCTGCGGCTGTGGACCGACCTGGTGCGCAGCGCGGCCGACGCGTGGGCGCCCGCCCCCGCGGCGCTGCTCGCGTTCACCGCCTGGCAGTGCGGCGACGGGGCACTCGCCAGCATCGCGATCGAGCATGCGCTGGCCTCCGACCCGGGCTACTCGATGGCGCTGCTGCTGCGCGACATCCTGGACGCCGGTGTGCCGCCGTCGGAGGCGCGGCTGCCCATGACTCCGGAAGAGGTCCAGCGAGGCTACGACGGCGCGCCCGGCCCCGAGGCGGGCCAACCGGGTGCCCAGGAATAGCGGGCGGCAGCCTCGCGGCAGATATCCTGGGCCGTTCGCCGGGGCGGTGCGGGCTTGCCCGCCCGTCCCGGAGCGTTCATCCTCACGTGCAGACCGGCTGCCGCTAGCGGAGGGAGACTGGCGTGACCAACGCCGCATACGCGGGCCGACAAGACCGGGCCACCGGGGGCACCGCAGCCCCGCCGGTGCGGCTACCGGCCACGGTGCTGGCGGACCACCGGGCGGCGGTGGCAGCCATCCGCGACGCGTACGCGGCCCTGCCGGCGGGCAGCCCGGTCCGGCTGGCCAAGCGCACCTCCAACCTGTTCCGGTTCCGCGAGCCCCTCCCCGGCCGGACGGCTGCGGACGGGGCAGGAACGGGCCTCGACGTGTCGGCTTTCACCCGGGTGCTCCACGTCGACCCGCGCGGGCGCCTGGCCGTCGTCGGCGGGATGACCACCTATGAAGACCTGGCCGACGCCACCTTGCGGCACGGCCTGATCCCGCTGGTCGTGCCTCAGCTGAAGACGATCACGCTCGGCGGGGCGGTGACCGGGCTCGGCATCGAGTCCACGTCCCTGCGCAACGGCCTCCCCCACGAGTCAGTGACCGAGATGGAGATCCTCACCGGCGACGGGCGGGTCATCACCGCGGCGCGCCAGGGCCGCGGCGCCGAGCACGCCGAGCTGTTCCGCGGCTTCCCGAACTCCTACGGCACGCTCGGTTACGCGCTTTCGCTCACGATCGAGCTGGAGCCGGTCCAGCCGTACGTGCACCTGCGGCACTTCCGTTTCGCGAGCCCCGAGGCGTGCATGGCGGCCGTCGGCCAGATCGCGGCGGACGGCGGCCTCGCCGGGCACCGGGCGGACTTCGTCGACGGCACCGCGTTCAGCCCGGATGAGATCTACCTGACGGTCGGCGCCTACAGCGAGGTCGCGCCCTGGGTTAGCGACTACACCGGGCAGCGCATCTACTACCAGTCGCTGCGCGGGCCGCAGGAGGACTTCATGACCATCCGCGACTACCTCTGGCGCTGGGACACCGACTGGTTCTGGTGCTCGCGCGTGTTCGGCGTCCAGCACCCGCTGGTCCGCCGCGCCTGGCCGCGCCGCTACCGGCGGTCGGACGCCTACCGCGCGCTGGTCGCCTTCGACCGGCGGTACCGCCTCTGGGACACGCTGAACGCCAGCCGTGGCCGGCCGCCACGTGAGGCGGTGATCCAGGACGTGGAGATCCCGCTGGGTCGCAGCGCCGAGTTCGAGCGGTTCTTCGCCGGGCAGGTGGGCATGAGCCCGGTGTGGCTGTGCCCGCTTCGCCTGCGCGGGGACCAGCCCTGGCCGCTGTACCCGCTGCGGCCGGGCGAGGTCTACGTGAACTTCGGCTTCTGGGGGACAGTGCCCCTGCCCCCGGGGCGGCAGGACGGGCACTACAACCGCCTGGTGGAAGCGGAGGTCGCTGCGCTGGGCGGCAGCAAGGGGCTGTACTCGACGTCGTTCTACTCACCGGAGCAGTTCTGGGCGCAATACAACGGCCCGGCCTATGCGGCGCTCAAGCGTGAGTACGACGGCGGCGGGAGGCTGGCCGGACTGTACGAGAAGTGCGTCCGCGGGCAGTAGGCGAAGGGATGACTGGCATGGCACTGGCCGAGGTGTTCGAGAAGGTGGCGGGGCCGGACGCCCCGGTGGAGTTCCGCGCCTACGACGGAAGCGTGGCGGGTACGGCCGGAGCACCGGTACGGATCACGGTGCGCTCGCCGGTGGCGGTGTCCTACCTGGCGCAGGCCCCCGGCTCGCTCGGGCTGGCCCGCGCCTACGTCTCCGGTCACATCGACCTCGACGGGGACATGTACATCGCGCTGGACCGGATGGCGCAAATAGGGCAGGTGAACCTGAGCGTGCCCGAACGGCTGAGCCTGCTCGGCCAGCTCGGCGGCCCGAAGCTGCTCTTCCCCCGGGTGCCGCCGCCGCCGCAGGAAGTGCGGGTCGGCCGCCGCTGGCTGGGCGGGCGGCGCCACACGAGGGGCCGCGACGCCAGCGCGATCTCTCACCACTACGACGTGTCCAACACCTTCTACGAGTGGGTGCTCGGGCCGTCGATGGCCTACACCTGCGCTTGCTTCCCCCGCGCGGACGCGACGCTCGAGGAGGCGCAGGACCACAAGCACGACCTGGTCGCCAGGAAGCTCGGCCTGCAGCCCGGCATGCGGCTGCTGGACGTCGGTTGCGGGTGGGGCGGCATGGTGCGCCACGCCGCCCGCGAATACGGCGTGAAGGCGCTGGGCGTGACCCTGTCCGCGCAGCAGGCAGCCTGGGCGCAGCGGGCGATCGAGGACGCCGGCCTGGCGGACCTGGCCGAGGTGCGTCACCTCGACTACCGGGACGTGCCGGAGACCGCGTTCGACGCGGTGAGCTCGATCGGCCTCACCGAGCACATCGGCAAGGCGCACCTGCCCGCCTACTTCTCGTTCCTTCACCGCAAGCTGAAGCCCGGCGGTCGGCTGCTCAACCACTGCATCACGAGGCCGGACGACAGCGAGCCCGCCCGCCGTGCCGGGGGGTTCATCAACCGGTACGTGTTCCCCGACGGGGAGCTGGAAGGTCCCGGCTACCTGGTGTCGCAGATGAACAGCGGCGGGTTCGAGATCCGGCACGAGGAGAACCTGCGCGAGCACTACGCCATGACCCTGGCCGGATGGTGCGCCAACCTCGACGCCCACTGGGACGAGGCGGTCGCCGAAGTCGGCGAGGGCACGGCGCGGGTGTGGCGGCTGTACATGGCCGGGTCACGCCTCGGTTTCGAGCGGAACGTGGTCGCGCTGCACCAGATCCTCGGCGTCAAGCTCGGCGCGGACGCGAGGTCCGGAATGCCGCTGCGGCCGGACTGGGAGCGATCGCCCTCCCCGGTGGCGGGCTAGGAGCCCAGGGGTCACGAGGCCGCGCCGGCGGGGGACAATGACGGGGTGGAATCCGCGCATACCAGCCCACGTGACGTCGTCGTGCTGGGATCGACCGGGTCGATCGGCACCCAGACGGCCGACGTTATCCGGCGCAATCCCGGCAGGTTCCGGGTCGTCGGCCTGGCGGCGGGGGGCGGCAACCCCGGCCTGCTGGCGAGCCAGGCGATCGAGTTCGGGGCCGAGGTGGTGGCCGTCGAGCGCGAGCCGGCCGCCGCGCAGGTCCGCGACGCCCTTCGCGCGCAGGGCGCCGGTGCGCACCCCAAGGTGCTCGCGGGGCCGGAGGGCGTGGCCGAGGCCGCCGCCTGGCCCTGCGACGTGGTGCTCAACGCGGTCACCGGGTTCAGCGGCCTGGCCGCCACCCTGGCGGCCCTGCGCGCCGGGCGGGTGCTCGCGCTGGCGAACAAGGAGTCGCTGATCACCGGTGGCCCGCTGGTGGCCGGGCTGGCCCGCCCCGGCCAGATCGTCCCCGTCGACTCCGAGCACTCCGCGATCGCGCAGTGCCTGCGCGGCGGGTCCGCCGGTGAGGTGGCCAGGCTCGTTCTGACCGCGAGCGGTGGGCCGTTCCTGCACCGCAGCCGCGGCGAGCTGGAGCGGGTCACGCCGGAGCAGGCGCTCACCCACCCCACCTGGAACATGGGGCCGGTCATCACCGTCAACTCGGCGACGCTGGTGAACAAGGGCCTGGAGGTGATCGAGGCCCACCTGCTGTTCGGAATCGGCTTCGAGGCGATCGAGGTGGTCGTCCACCGCCAGTCGGTGGTCCACTCGATGGTCGAGTTCACCGACGGCTCGACGATCGCGCAGGCGAGCCCGCCCGACATGCGGATCCCGATCGCGCTCGCGCTGGGCTGGCCGGAGCGCGTCGCGGGCGCCGCCCCGCCGGTGGACTGGACCACCGCCCACACCTGGACCTTCGAGCCGCTGGACGAGCACGCCTTCCCGGCCGTTCGCATCGCCCGTGAGGCGGGGTCGGCCGGTGGCACGGCCCCGGCGGCCTACAACGCAGCCAACGAGGTCTGTGTCGATGCGTTCCTGGCGGGCCGGCTTGCCTTCACCGGGATCGTCGACATCGTCGCCCAGGTAGTCTCTGAGCATGACGGGCGCGCGGGGGACACCGCCCAGCTGGCGGACGTGCTCGCCGCTGACAGGTGGGCGCGTGGCCGGGCCCGGGAACTGATTGGCACGCAGGGCCGCCGTGTCCACCACGCCGTGGACGCCAACAGGAGGGGAGATCCCGCCGGATGAGCTTCCTCCTCGGCATCCTCATCTTCGTCGTGGCCCTGCTTTTCTCGATCATGCTCCACGAGGCGGGCCACTTCGTCACCGCCAAGAAGTTCGGCATGAAGGTCACCCAGTTCTTCGTGGGATTCGGCCAGACGCTCTGGTCGCGCCGGAAGGGCGAGACCGAGTACGGGGTCAAGGCGATCCCGGCCGGCGGCTTCGTGAAGATCGTCGGCATGACCGACATGGAGGATCTCGACCCGGCCGACGAGCCACGGTCGTTCCGCAACCAGCCCGGCTGGCAGCGCATCATCGTGCTGGCCGCCGGGTCTTTCATGCACTTCGTGCTGGCCTTCGTGCTGCTGTTCGCGCTGGCGGCAGGGATTGGCCTGGCCAACCCGGGCGCCTCAACCGCCATCGGCGCCATCGACACCTGCGTGCCGGCCAGCCTGACCGCGGGGTGCACGTCATCGAACCCGGCCTCCCCCGCCAAGAAGGTCGGCCTCCGCGCCGGGGACAAGATCATCGCCATCGGGGGGACGCCGGTACGGAACTGGACCCAGATGGGCACGGTCATCCGCCGTCAGCCGCCCGGCACGCCGGTGCTGGTCACCGTCGAGCGTGACGGGCGGCAGCTGACCCTGCATCCCTCCCTGGCCGTGGTCAAGGGCCGCCAGGGGTCCTACCTGGGCATCTCGCCGGTCGTCGTCTTCGATCGGGCCGGGCCGTTCGGCGCCATCACCTACGCGGGCGGCCAGTTCGGCCGGATCGTGGCCGGGTCGGCCGGGGTGGTGGCAACCCTGCCGAAGGCGATCCCGGACCTGTTCGCCAAGAACCGCGCCGACACCCCCGGCGGCAACGTCACCAGCGTGGTCGGCGCCGCGGACGCCACCGGCCAGGTGGTCGCCGCCAACATCAGCTGGCAGGCCCGGGTCGCGGTGGTGCTGCTGATCATCGCGTCCCTGAACATCTTCGTCGGCCTGTTCAACCTGCTCCCGCTGCTCCCGCTGGACGGCGGGCATCTCGCCGTTGTGATCTACGAGCGGTGCCGTGCCTGGCTGGCCAGGCTGCGAGGGAAGCCCGATCCCGGCCCGGTGGACTTCCGGCGACTGGTACCCGTGAGCGTCGGGGTGTTTGCTCTGCTGGTAGGTTTCGGTTTGCTCCTGATCATGGCAGACCTTGTTAACCCTGTTCACATCATCCAGTAAGGCACCAACATCATCCTGTGAGGCAGCAGGCGTCATGACGATAGACCTTGGCATGCCCCAGCCGGCCCGCGAGTCGCTCGCGTCCCGCCGCAGGTCCCGCCAGATCATGGTGGGCAAGGGCAAGCACGCGGTACCCGTCGGCGGGGGCGCCCCGGTGTCGGTCCAGTCGATGACCACGACGCTGACCGCCGACGTGAACGCGACGCTGCAGCAGATCGCCGCCCTCACCGCCGCAGGCTGCCAGATCGTGCGGGTGGCCGTTCCCTCCCAGGACGACGCCGACGCGCTGCCGCAGATCGCGCGCAAGTCGCAGATCCCCGTCATCGCCGACATCCATTTCCAGCCGAAATACGTCTTCGCCGCGATCGATGCCGGCTGCGCCGCGGTGCGGGTCAACCCGGGGAACATCAAGGCGTTCGACGACAAGGTCGCCGAGATCGCCCGGGCGGCGTCCGCCGCGGGGGTGCCGATCAGGATCGGCGTCAACGCGGGCTCGCTGGACAAGCGGCTGCTCGCCAAGCACGGGCGGGCCACCGCCGAGGCGCTGGTGGAGTCGGCCGTGTGGGAGTGCTCCCTGTTCGAGGAGCATGGGTTCACCGACATCAAGATCTCGGTCAAGCACCACGACCCGGTCGTGATGGTCAACGCCTACCGCCAGCTCGCGCAGGCGTGCGACTACCCGCTGCACCTGGGTGTCACCGAAGCGGGGCCCGCCTTCCAGGGAACCGTCAAGTCGGCGGTCGCGTTCGGCGCGCTGCTCGCCGAGGGCATCGGGGACACCATCCGCGTGTCGTTGTCGGCCCCGCCGGTCGAGGAAGTCAAGGTCGGCATAGCCATCCTGGAGTCGCTCGGCCTGCGTGAACGCGGCCTGGAGATCGTGTCCTGCCCGTCCTGCGGCCGCGCCCAGGTCGACGTCTACACGCTGGCCGACCAGGTCACCGCCGGCCTGGAGGGCCTGGACGTCCCGCTGCGGGTGGCGGTCATGGGGTGCGTGGTCAACGGGCCCGGCGAGGCGCGTGAGGCCGACCTGGGGGTGGCGTCAGGCAACGGCAAGGGGCAGATCTTCGTCCGGGGCGAAGTCATCAAGACCGTGCCCGAATCCCAGATCGTGGAGACCCTCCTCGACGAGGCCATGAAGCTGGCCGAAGCGGCCGGGCAGGCGGGCCAGCCCGGCGCGCCGACGGTCAGCGTCTCCTGAACGCCACGATCCCGCAAACGCCGCCGCGCCGGCGGGGCCCGCGCGGCCACGGGGGGTGGCGCCCGGTCACAGGAGATCCGCCCGGTCACGGGGGTCGCGCCCGGTCACATGCTCACCGGTTCGTCATCGCTGGCCAGGGCGCCGGGTGCGCCGGGCGTCCCAGCCGCGCCGGGGTGGGCGTCGGGCCGTGCTATCCGGGCCGCAGCGCTCGTGACGACGAGCTTGCCCACGCGGTCGCCGATCAGCGTTTGCGCTTCCGGCGGCAGCCCGTCATCGGTGATCAGCGTGTCCACCTCGGACAGGTCGGCGAACGAGCAGAGGCCGACGGTCCCCCACTTGGTGTGATCGGCCACCACCGTCACCTTGCGCGCCGCCTGCACGAATGCCCGGTTGGTCTCCGCCTCGGCGAGGTTGGGCGTAGTGAGGCCGGCCACCGGGTCGATGCCGTGGCAGCCGAGGAAGAGCAGATCGAGGTGGAGGGACCGAATGGTCAGGTCGGCGATCGGGCCGACCAGGGCGTCGGACGGGGTGCGGGTCCCGCCGGTGAGCACGACGGAGGCGTCTCTGGCGCCCTGCTCGGCCGCTGGCCCGCTGCGCAGCAGGCTGACCACCCGCACCGAGTTGGTCACGATGGTGACACCGGGAATCCCTATCAGCCGCTCAGCCAGCGCGAACGTCGTCGTCCCCGCGGACAGGCCGATCGCGCTCCCCGGCGTGACCAGGTCCGCGGCCGCGTACGCGATCGCCGCCTTGGCCGCCTGCTCCAGCGTGGATTTCGTGTCGAAACCCGGCTCGTGGCTGCTCGGCGCGCCCGGCAGGACGGCGCCGCCGTGGACCTTGTCGATGAGCCCGGCCCCGGCCAGGGCCTCCAGGTCACGGCGGATCGTCATGTCCGAGACCCCGAGGCGCACCGTCAGCTCGCTCACGCGCACGCTGCCCGCTCCCCGCACCTCCTGCAGGATCAGCGCCTGTCGCTGCTTGGCCAGCATCTCCTCACCCTTCGCCGAGGGGCGCCGCGGGCATCCATCCTTCCTGCGGCGGCCGCCTTCGGGGTGGTCGCGCCGGGTCAGCGGGACGTGAGCGGGGCTGCTCGGCGGATGTCCACAGATTGCCACAAACCTACCTCTGATGACGCTGGTGACCAGCACCGGAGCCGCACATCACATGTTCGTATCTGAGGGGGTCTGTTCGTTGACGATCAAGCTTGTTTGGCTTACGTTAAGGCCTCACAAAGAGCGAGCCGTTTCGGGTCAACCCCGGGTCGGCCTGCTTTGATGGGGGCAGGTAGTGCTGCCTCGGGACGCCTACAGCGGTGCGGCCCTCGATTTGCTCGGGGTGCCGATTCGCGGATTTCGATGACGAATCGAGGGCAGGCCATGCAGCGAGCCAGGAGAGTTCGCTGCCGGTGTCCGGCGCGGCCCAGGGTCCAGTTCCTTCGCGGGCGTCCGCACCCGTCCATGTCGTGCAGGCAAGGGCGAACATCCCTGCCGCGCTTCGCCCGGCTGCCACGGGATTGCACCGATGTTCTCCTGATCACACAGCTGGAGGTTAGATGACAGACGTCGACCCCAAGGTCGAAGAGGCGATCGAGACCCTCAACATGAAGGATGGCCCCACCCGCCGGAAGCTGCTGACCGGCACCGGGCTGGTGAGCGCCACCGCGGCCGCCTCGGCCCTGCTCGCTGCCTGCTCGTCGAGCACCACCACCGGCAGCACCGCCAAGCAGACCGCCGGGGACTTCCCGTCCACGCCCGCATGGAAGTTCACCTTCGTCAACCACGTCACGACCAACCCGTTCTTCGTGCCCACCCAGTACGGCCTGGCCGATGCCGCGGCGCTGCTGAATATCCCCAAGCCCGCCTGGACCGGCTCGGACAAGGCCAACATTCCGGATATGGTCAGCGCCACCAACTCCGCCATCTCGTCGAAGGCGAACGGGATCGCGGTAGCGGTGGTCAGCTCGACCGCGTTCACCCAGCCGGTGAAGAACGCCATGAACGACGGCATCCCCGTCGTCTCCTACAACGCGGACGGCAACGTCGGCGACCCAGGCACCAACCGGCTCGCCTACCTCGGCCAGGACCTGTTCGTCTCGGGGCAGGAGCTGGGAAAGCGGATCGTCGCTGGCATGCCGAGCGGCGGTGACGCGGTTGGCTTCATCGCCACCCCGGGCACGGCCAACATCCAGCCGCGCATCGACGGCGCCAAGCAGGCGATCAAGGCCTCCGGCAAGAACATCAACTTCACCTCGGTCGCGTCGGGCGCCGCCCTGTCGCAGGAGAACACCACGATCAACTCCTACGTCCTGGCGCACAAGTCGACCCTGAAGGGGATCTTCGCGGTGGACGCCGGGTCGACCCAGACCGTCGGCCAGATCATCAAGAAGTACAGCCTGCAGGGCAAGGTCGCCTCGGGAGGATTCGACCTGACCCCCATAACGCTGCAGTCGATCCAGGGCGGCAGCCTCCAGTTCACCATCGACCAGCAGCCCTATCTGCAGGGCTTCCTTCCGGTGCTGGCCCTGTACCTGTTCAACCTGTCGGGCGGCCTGGTGGCTCCGCCGGAGACGAACACCGGTCTCACCTTCGTCACCAAGGCCAACGTCGGCCCCTACCTGAACACCACGTCGCGCTATGAGGGTTCGAGCACGCAGCAGAAGCTCATCAAGCGCTCCGGCCCGATCGCCTGACGGGGGAGCGTGGCTTCCCTGGCCGGCCGGTAATGCGGCCTCGCTCTTTGATATCTGGGCAGGCGGCGGGACACTGGACCCGTGGAAGCGCGGGGCCGGTGCCCGCCGTCGGCGCACCCGGGAGGCATGTCTGCTGCTGACGGGCACGTGACAGGAACAACAACAAGAGGCGGGAAAGCAACGTGAGCGAAACGGTCGAGCGCGCCCCCGAGGCCGGGGGTGTGGCGCCCGGCGGGCCCGCGAGGGGCGGCCTGTCGAACACCGTCAAACAGGCGGCCCTGATCTTCGCGCAACAGCGCGAGGCAACGGTCCTGGTGGTGAACATCCTCCTGGTGATCTACTTCTGGCGTGCCTCCCCCGACTTCCTCACCAAGGACAACATCGCGAACATCACCTGGATCGTCGCCCCCATCGCGATCATCGCCATTGGTGAGGTCTTCCTGCTGGTCTGCGGGGAACTGGACCTGTCGGTCGGGTTCGTCCTCGGCTTTTCCGGGTTCCTCATGCACTACCTGATCGACTTCTACAGCGTGCCCGCGGTACTGGCGGTCCTGCTGTGCCTGCTCATGGGCGTGGCGGTGGGGTTCTGCAACGGCTTCATCACCGTCGCCCTCGGCGTGTCCTCGTTCATCACCACCCTCGGCACCGGGTTCATCCTGCTGGGCATCCTGCTGGTCACCTCGCACGCGTACCCGGCGACCATCCCGGAGAGCGCCAACGGCGTCGGCAAGTTGCTGGGCTCCACGACCTGGGCTGAGATCATCTGGACGATCCTGCTGGTGGCGCTCTTCCACGTGGTGTTCACCCGGACCCGGTGGGGACTGCACACGATCGCGGTCGGCGGCAACATCCTCGGCGCCAGCGAGGCAGGCATCAGTGTCGCCAGGATCAAGTACGCGAACTTCATGCTCACCGGGTTCTTCGGTGCGCTGGTCGGGCTCATGGTGACCTTCCAGACCAGCTCGATCGACCCCAGCAACGCCGGTTACCAGACGATGTTCTACGCCATCGCCGGGGCGGTCATCGGCGGCACCGCGCTGGCCGGAGGATCCGGCACGGTCATCGGCGCCTTCCTCGGTGCCCTCATGCTGTCGATCCTGCAGGACGGCTTCAACCTGATCGGGATCAGTGCCAACCCGCTGCCGATCATCTTCGGCGGCGCGATCCTGGTCGCCATGATCGCCAACGTGCAGCTGGCAAGGCTGCGGAGGGCAGGGAGGACGCGATGAACACCCCGGCACCCGACGGCGCGGGCCAGGCCGCCGCCGTGCCAGACAGCAGCGGCGGGCCAGTGGCCACCGACGACGTCCTCCGGGTCGAGCATGTCAGCAAGCGCTTCGGCGCGGTGACCGCCCTGATCGACATCAACCTGCACCTCAAGAGGGGTGAGGTGCTCGCCCTGCTCGGGGACAACGGCGCGGGCAAGTCCACCCTGCTGAAGATCCTCTGCGGCTTCCAGCCGCCCGACACGGGCCGGATACTGCTGAACGGCGAGGAGGTGACGCTCAAGTCCGTGGACCACGCGCGGTCGCTCGGCATCGACGTCGTCTACCAGGACCTGGCCCTGGTCGACGAGCTCACCGTCTACCACAACATGTTCCTCAAGCGCGAAGTCGTGACCGGGCCGCTGCTGAACAACCGCGCCATGCGCAAGATCGCCCGGCAGCGACTGGACGACATGGGGATCGGCCTCAAGTCGGTCGACGCGGAGGTGGCGAGGCTGTCGGGCGGCCAGCGGCAGGCGATCGCGATCGCCCGCGCGATCTACTCCGACGCGAAGGTGCTGCTGCTCGACGAGCCGCTCGCCGCCATGGGCGCGAAGGAGGCGGCGCTGATCCTGGACCTGATCCGGGACCTCAAGGGCAGGGCCGACATATCGGTCATCGTGATCGCGCACAACTACGGCCAGGTGCTGGAGATCGCCGACCGGGTCAACCTCCTCCAGCACGGCGAGATCACCTTCGACAAGCAGGCCAAGGACACCTCGGTCCAGGAACTGAACGACATCGTCATCGCCGAGTACCGGGCAGCCATGGAGGCCCGCCAGCGTACAGCAGGATGAAGCGGCCCGGCGGACGCACCCGCCGGTGTCGGGCAAGATGGCTGGCATGCCGATGATGCGCGCGCCCATCCCGCGGTCGGCTGTTCTCGCCGCCGGGGCCCTTGTGTGTGCCACCGCGATGGCCGCCTGCACGTCGGGCGGGTCACCGGGCCCGGCGGGATCGTCGGCCTCCGCGCCACCCGCCGCGACGGGGCAGCAGGATGCGCTGCGCTGGCATTCCTGCGCGGTGCAGGGCGCCCCGATGCGGTGCGCGAGCCTGCGCGTGCCGCTGGACTACCGTCACCCGGGCGGACGGAAGATCACCCTGGCCCTGTCGGAGGTGCCGGCCACCGCGCCGGCCGGCCAGCAGCAAGGTGACCTGCTCGTCAACCCGGGCGGCCCGGGTAACAGCGGCCGGTCGCTGGCCGCGGCCGTCGCAGCGGGCCTGGACCACAGCGTCTCCTCGGAGTACAACATCATCGGCTTCGATCCGCGCGGCGTTGGTGCCAGCGTCCCCGCCCTGCATTGCGACGCCAGCTTCTTCGCCGGGGCGCGGCCCGACTACATCCCGGCGAACCAGCGTGCCGAGCACGTGCTCATCGGGCGGGCGGAGCACTACGCCGCCGACTGCCAGCGCCGGTACGGGTGGCTGCTGCCGTTCATGACCACGGCCGATGCGGCGCGGGACATGGACGCGATCCGGGCCGCGCTCGGCCAGCAGCAGATCAGCTACCTCGGCTACTCGTACGGCACGTACCTGGGCCAGGTGTACGCGACCCTGTTCCCGCATCGGCTGCGCAGGATGGTCCTCGACAGCGTCGTGGACCCGCGTGGTGTCTGGTACACAGACAACATCAAGCAGGACTACGCGTTCGAGGGCAGGATCCGCGCGTTCTTCTCCTGGGTGGCGGCTCATGACGCCTTCTACCACCTGGGTTCCACCGAGGCCGAGGTCCAGCAGGCATGGAGCCAGGCACGCGCCAGGCTCGAGGCTCATCCGATCCCCGGGCCGTCGGGCCCGATGATCGGCCCCGACGAGTTCGACGACACGTTCCTGCAGGGAGGCTACAGCAGCAACCTGTGGCCAGGCCTCGCCAGCGCGCTGGTCGCCTACCTGCGCCGGCACGACCCCAATCCGCTGGCCGGCGAGTACCGGGAGGTGGGGACGCAGCCCGAAAACCTGTTCGCCGTCTACAACGCGGTGCAGTGCAGCGACGTCAACTGGCCGCGTGACTGGACGAAATGGGACGCCGACACCAGACGGGTTTTCCGGACCGCTCCGTTCCTGGCCTGGGACAACGCGTGGTTCAACGCCGCCTGTGCGTTCTGGCCGGTGCGGGGCCCGGCCCGCCCGCTGCAGATCCGCGGCGCGGGACTGCCCGGCATCTTGATGATCCAGGCCACCCTGGACGCGGCGACGCCCTACGCGGGCGCGCAGGTGGCACACCGCCTGTTGCCCACGGCCCGGATGGTCGTCGTGCTGCGCGGCGGCAACCACGGCCAGTCGCTCTCGCAGCCCCCCAACACCTGCGTCAACGGCTACCTCAACCGCTACCTGGCGACGGGGGCACTGCCGCAGCGGCGCGGCCTGGTGAACGCCGTCTGCCCGCCGACGCCACTGCCTTCCCCCAACGGCTAAGGGCGTGGTGGGTTCGGGACAGTGATAACGGGTGGGGTTGTGAGTCTGGGACGCTTCGGGCCGATACGCTGGAGGGGTGCTGCGCACCAAGACGCGGCGGTCGTCGTCGCTGCGCCTGCTCGATAGCCGCGATCGCGACGAAGTCGTCGAATTGTGCGACCGCGACCCGGTAGTCAACGTCTTCATCAGCTCCCGGGTGCGCGAGGCTGGGCTGGACCCGGCGAGGCTCGGCGGCCAGCTCTGGGGATATCAGTCGGGCGGGCGGCTCACCTCACTGTGCTATGCGGGCGCCAACCTCGTCCCGGTCGCGGCCACCCGGCCCGCGATCACGGCGTTCGCGGGCCGGGCGCGGCTGCTGGGCCGCCGCTGCTCGTCGATCGTGGGGCCGGCGCAGGACGTCCTGAGCCTGTGGGAGATGCTCCGTCCGTACTGGGGCCGGCCACGTGAGATCAGGCCCATCCAGCCGGTGATGGCCATCTCCGGGCCGCCGCGGGTGGCGCCCGACCGGCTGGTGCGGCGGGTCCGCCCCGACGAACTGGACATCCTGCTGCCCGCGTCGGTGGCCATGTTCACCGAGGAGGTCGGCGTCTCCCCGGTGGGGCCAGACGGCGGGGGCGCCTACCGGGCCCGCGTGAACGAGCTGATCCGGATGGGCCGCGCGTTCGCGAGGATCGAGGACGGCCAGGTCGTGTTCAAGGCCGAGATCGGTTCGGTCACCCCGCTGGCCTGCCAGGTGCAGGGGGTCTGGGTCCGGCCCGAGCTGCGCGGCCGTGGGCTGGCCGCGGCCGGGATGGCCGCGCTGGTCGCCGAAGCGCTGCGCAACGTCGCGCCGGTGGTGTCGCTGTACGTCAACGACTTCAACCGGCCGGCCCGCGCCGCCTACCGCCGGGTGGGCTTCACCGAGACCAGCACGTTCGCCTCCGTCCTGTTCTGAGCCGGTCCCGACGCAGGAGAGGAACCGCGGTGTCCGACGTGGCCAAGGCGGTGACCGCCTGTGGCGAGGCGGCCAGGGAAGGGGCGCGGAGCCTGGCAGGCGCGCGGGATGAGGCCATCGACGAAGCCCTGCGGCACATGGCCGCGCTGCTCGGCGAGGCGGCCGGCGACGTGCTGGCCGCCAACGCCGCCGACGTCGCCAGCGGCGAGGAGGCCGGGCTGGGCAAGGGCCTGCTGGACCGGCTCCGGCTGGACACGGCCAGGATCGCGGAGATGGCCCGCCAGATCGGGCTGCTCGCCGGCGCCCCGTTCCCGCCCGCCGAGGTGCCGGTCGGTGAGCTTCCGGGCGGGCTGCGGCTCACCGAGCGCCGGGTGCCGGTGGGGGTGATCGGCGCCACCTACGAGGCGCGCCCGAATGTGACCGTGGACGTGGCCTCCCAGCTGCTGAAATCGCGTAACGCCGGCGTCCTGCGCACCGGGGGAGCGGCGCTGCGGTCGGCAACGGCGCTGTTCGACCACGTCATCGCTCCCGCGGTGGCGGCCTCCGGGCTGGACCCCGGCGCGCTGCAGCTGGTCCGCTCCGCCGACCGGGAAGCCGCCGCCGAGCTGGTCCGCCGGCCCGGGCTCATCCCGCTGGTGATCCTGCGCGGCAGCGGCGAGACCACCCGCGCCCTGGCGGCGGAGGCGGCCCGGCACGGCGTGCGCACCCTCGCCCACGCCGACGGCGGCGGGGTGCTGTATCTGGACGCCGCCGCCGACCCCGCCGTGGCCGCCCGGATCATCACCGGCAGCCTGGACCGGCTCGGGGTGTGCAACCGCCTCAACCTGCTCCTGGTGCACGAGGCCGCCTGGGATGCCCTCCTGCCGGTGGCGCTGGACGCGCTGGAGGCCTGCGGCGTCGCCGCGTCGCTGCCGCCCCACGGCCACCCGCTCGGCCACGAATGGGCGCTCGACGAGGGCCACGAGGCAACGGTGACGGTTGCCCCGGCCGCGGGCCCGGCCCAGGCCGCGAGGGTCGCGAGCGAACAGACCTCGGGGCTCGCGGCGAGCGTGATCACCGCCGACGCCGCCGCGGCGCAGGCGTTCCTTGGCGCCTACACGGGGACCGGCGCGTTCTGGAACGCCAGCACCCGGCTGCTCGACGGGTTCAAGCTCCGGGGCGTGCCGGAGACCGGCATCAACGTCGACCACGTGCCCGGGCCGCGCGGCCCGGTGACGTTCCTCGACCTGTGCCTGCGCCAGTACGTCGTCACGCCCGGTCACCACGACCCCGCCGGATGACCACCGGGGCGGGAGCGCCCGCCGTCCGCCTTCTGCCGCCGAAAATGCGGCTGACTACCGCGCCGGCGGCTTGTTAAGCTACTGGCTCTTGTGCCGCACCCCATCGAGGTGATGACGCATGCCCTCGGTCGGCGGGACCGGTGAGGCGGCCCCACAGCCCGGCGCCACGGCCACGGCCGACCCCGTGCTCGCCGCTGAGCGCGAGCACCTCCGCCGTTCCCGCGAGTTTCTGCGGCTGATGCGCGAGGACGTCCTGGGGCTGCGCGCGATGGGCGGGGACCCCGTGTCGGAGGAGTACCTCAAGGCCGAGCTGTACCACAGGGCGCAAGCGCTGCGTGACATCCCCGGTACACCATTGTTCTTCGGGCGGCTCGATTACGCCCGGGACGTCGTTAAGCATGCCGGGGAACCACCGCCTGCCGACCCCGGCATGCCGGGCGCGGTGGGCGACGACGGCGCGAGCGGCGGGCCCCGCGGGCCCGGGCAGGCGCTGCCGGGCGAACGGCTGTACATCGGCCGGCGGCACATCCACGACCGCGAGGGCCGGCCGGCCGTCATCGACTGGCGGGCGCCGGTGTCGCGGCCTTTCTACCGTGCCAGCGCGGCCGACCCCATGGGCCTGACGCGGCGCCGGCGGTTCGGGTTCGCCGGAGCGGAGCTCACCGCCTACGAGGACGAGGAGTTCACCCGGGCCGGCCAACCCGTCCCACCCGGCCCGGGCGCGCCGGTCAGCCGCATCCTCATCGAGGAGATCGAGCGGCCGAGGTCGGGCCCGATGCGCGACATCGTGGCGACCATCCAGCCGGACCAGGACGACATCGTCCGCGCCGGTGCCGGCCAGAGCCTCTGCGTGCAGGGCGCGCCGGGGACGGGGAAGACCGCGGTCGGGCTGCACCGGGTGGCCTACCTGCTCTACGCCTACCCGGAGCGCATGCTGCGCGGCGGCGTGCTGGTGATCGGCCCGAACAGGGCGTTCCTCTCCTACATTCGCAACGTGCTGCCCGCGCTCGGCGAGGCCGATGTGGCGCAGCAGACCATCCCCGACCTGGTCGCCACCGTCCCGGTCCGGGCCACCGACTCCGGGCTCGCCGCGCGGGTCAAGGGCGACGCACGGATGGCCGAGGTGCTGCGCCGCGCGCTGTGGGCGGGGCTGAGCGAGCCCGCCGGGGCGCTGGTCCTGACCCGCGGGTCGTGGCGGTGGCGGGTACCCGGGCACGAGATCGCGGATCTGATGGCCGAACTCCGCGAGCGCGGCGTCCGGTACGGCGCCGGCCGCACGATGCTGAGCCACCGCATCGCGCATGTGATCCTGACGCGGATGGAGGCCGCCGGAGAGGCCACCGATGACCGGACCCACGAGGCGGTGCGCCGGACGCGGCAGGTCCGCGCGGCGGTCGACGCGGCCTGGCCGGCCGCCGATGCGGTCCGCCTCCTGATGCGGCTGTTCTCCGATCCGGCCGTGCTCGCCAGCGCCGCCGACGGCGTCCTCAACCCGTCCGAGCAGGCGGCGATCCGGTGGGACCACGCGCCCCGCGGCCCGCGCGCCGCGCGCTGGACCGCCGCCGACGCGGTGCTCATCGATGAGGCCAGCGATCTCATCGAGCGGATCCCCAGCCTGGCCCACGTGGTGGTGGACGAGGCGCAGGACCTTTCGCCAATGGAGTGCCGGGCGGTCGGCCGCCGTTGCGCAACCGGCTCGGCCACCGTCCTCGGCGATCTCGCGCAGGCAACGGCCCCGGCGGCGGCCGCGAGCTGGCCGCAGCTTCGCGCCCACCTCGGCAAGCCGGAGGCCGGGTTGCAGGTGCTCGACACCGGCTACCGGGTGCCACGGCAGATCCTCGACTACGCCAGCACGCTCCTGCCCGTTCTGGCACCGGGCCTGGCGCCCGCCCGGTCGCTGCGCCAGGACCCGGGGGCGCTGACGGTCACCCCGGCCACGACCAGGGCGCTGCCCGGGCTCCTCGCCACGGCGTGTGCGCAAGCCCTCGCCCGGCCCGGTTCCGCCGCGGTGATCGCCTCGGACGAACAGGTCCCTGCGCTGCACCGGATGCTCGCCGCGGCCGGCGTCGGCCATCAGGTGCTCGACGGCGCGGGCGCGGACGAGCGGCTGACTCTGGTACCCGTCACCCTGGCCAAAGGGCTGGAGTTCGACGACGTGATCGTGGTCGAGCCGGCCCAGATCGCGGCGCAGCCCCGCGGGCTGCACCGCCTCTACGTCGCGCTCACCCGGGCGGTGTCCCGGCTCGCCGTGCTGCACACCGAGCCGTTGCCCGAGCCGCTGAGGTAAGCGGGGCAGCATGGCGCCTGCGCCCGTAACTGGCCGCCGGGCGGCCGTGCGTGTCAGCCCCCCGCCGTCCCGCCCGGGGACGGCGACGCCGAGCCCGGGGCGGAGGCGGCCGGCTCCGGCGCGGGCAGCTCCAGCCCGGGGAAGGCGAGGGACCGGTCGCGCCAGCCGACGGCGCGCAGCGCGGCCGCCCGCACGGCCCGCGCCCCGAACGCCCGCAGCCTGGCGTCGCCGAGAGCGACCAGGCCGAGGTAGGCGGCCGCCACCCGGTCCTCGAGCAACGCCGCCAGCATGACCGCGGCCGCGCCGTTGCGCACCGGGAACGGAAGCCGGTAGGCGGTAGCCGCCTCCACCGGCTGGGCCCCGAGTGCGGTGATCATGGCGGCCAGGGTGTCCCGGGCGGCCTGGTGGGCCGTCCAGTCCCGCGCTGCCGCCCGCTGCCTGGCCCCGGCCAGATGTGCCCCGGCGACGCCGTAGCCGTAGACGGCCGCGTGCTCGGCGGCCAGCGCCGCCTGCAGCGCCCTCACGGCCGCGGTGGGGGAGGGGGAAGCGCTCATCCGCCCCGCCGGTGCGGGCTGAGCAGCAGCGCGTGGGAGGCCTCCGACGCCGCGATGCTGGCGAGCAGCTGGGCGAGGGAGGGCGGGGCGGCCGTGAGCGCGGTGAGCAGCGTCTGCGCGGCGGCTTGCTCCGCGTGCCGCAGGTAGCGACGTGCGGCGGCGGGGGTGCCGGGCACCTGTGCCTCCGGAGAGGACGCGGAGGCGGAGGGCGAGTGCTCCGGCGCGCGGCCCGCATCCGGCTCGACCAGCCGGGCCCGCAGCCTGGCCAGGTGCTCGCGGTGCTGATCGAGCAGCGGGCGCAGCGAGCCCGCCTGGTCCGGCACCGCCGTCATGACCGCGCCGTACCGGGAGATCATGAGGGTTTCCCCGGCGATGGCGTCGCGCAGGATGGTGACGTCGGGCAGCGGCGACGGCGGGGTGCCCAGCCCGCCGATGCCCTTGCTGCAGCCCGTGGCCACCAGCGGCAGCGACACCGCTCCGGCGAGTACGACACGCCGCGTCGCCTCCTGCGCCACCTGGCCTCCTGCCGTCCCGCCCGTTGCATCCCGCTCGCCCGCCACGGTCGCGCGCCGCGTCGTGGCCGACCGTGCGGGCATCTCAGCATGCCATGGGCCGCCGACCACCGACGGCCATCGCACCATGACCGTGCGCAGGCCAAAACGATCATGGCGTGTCGCCGCCCGGCGCGGGAGGGCAACAAGGCTGCATGGTCCGGATACGCTAGAACGAGCCAGGCAACGGTACAGGTCGTGGACGAGGAGGTCGTGATGCGCGCTGACACCCGTCACGGATCGTCACGTCCGGACCGCGCCCGTGGCCGTCCCAGGACGCCGCCCGCGGGGCGGACGGCCGGCCGCCGCGACGTCGACCCGGCCGGGCTTGAGCGGCTGCTGGAACCCGTGGTGCGGGCGGCTGGCCTGGATCTGGAGTCGGTCCGGGTTTCCGGCGCCGGTCGCCGGCGCCTGCTCCGCGTGGTGGTGGACGCCGACGGGGGCGTGGACCTGGACGATATCGCCCTGGTCAGCCGTGAGGCGTCCGCGCGGCTGGACGACACGGGGGTGATGGGCGAGGCGCCCTACACGCTGGAGGTGTCCTCACCGGGCGTGGACCGCCCGCTCATACAGCCGCGTCACTGGCGCCGTGCCGTGGGCAGGCTGGTGCGGGTACCGCTGGCCGGCTCCGGCGATCCCGGTCCTTCGTGCGCCGCGCCTGCCGCGGAGCCCGCTGGGCACGCCGAGGGGCGGGTGGTCGCCGCCGGCGAAAACGGGGTCACCCTGGAGATCGACGGCGAGCACCGCGAGTTCGGTTACGCCGAACTGGGCCCGGGCCAGGTGCAGGTGGAATTCGGACGGCTTGCCGGCGAGCCCGACGGCCGTGACGCCGCCCCGGGCGCGGCCACCAACCCGCGAACACGGGGGAGGGCCGATGGACATTGACCTCAACGTCCTGCGGAGCCTGGAGAGCGAGAAGGACATCTCGATGGAGCTGGCCATCAAGGCCATCGAGGACGCGCTGCTCGTCGCCTACCACCGCTCCGGGGGAGCGTCGCCCACGGCCCGGGTCGCGGTCGACCGCCGTACCGGGCACGTGACGGTCTGGGCGGCGGAGACCGGCGAGAACGGCGAAGTGCTGCGGGAGTACGACGACACGCCGGACGGCTTCGGACGGATCGCCGCGACCACCGCCCGGCAGGTGATCCTGCAGCGGCTCCGGGACGCCGAGGACGAGCTCACGTTCGGTGAGTACGCCGGGCGCGAGGGCGACATCGTGGCCGGGGTCATCCAGCAGGGCAAGGATCCGCGCGCCGTGCTGGTCGACCTGGGCAAGATCGAGGCCATCCTGCCCCCCACCGAACAGGTGCCGGGTGAGCGGTACGTGCACGGTGAGCGGCTGCGCTGTTACGTCCTGCACGTGCGGAAGGGATACCGGGGGCCGTCGGTCACCTTGTCGCGGACACATCCCAACCTGGTGAAGAAGCTGTTCTCGCTGGAGGTGCCGGAGATCGCCTCCGGTGCGGTCGACATCGTCGCGATCGCCCGTGAGGCCGGCCACCGCACGAAGATCGCGGTGACGTCGCACCAGCCCGGCGTCAACGCGAAGGGCGCGTGCATCGGGCCGATGGGCAGCCGGGTCCGGAACGTGATGACCGAGCTGCACGGCGAGAAGATCGACATCGTCGACTATTCGGACGATTCGGCCGAGTTCGTCGCCAACGCGCTCTCCCCGGCCAGGGTGGCGAGGGTGGACATCGTGGACGCCCAGGCCAGGGTGGCGCAGGTGATCGTGCCGGATTACCAGCTCTCGCTCGCGATCGGGAAGGAAGGGCAGAACGCGCGGCTCGCCCACCGCCTGACCGGCTGGAAGATCGATATCCGGCCCGATACCGAGGCGGTCGGCGGGGGCCCGGTGGGGAACACTGGCAGCGAGCGGCGCGTTCCACCTAGTAGTCGCGGCGTCACCGACGCCCCGGCGCGGTAAGCTTGCGTCTGGAATGGCTACACGGTCCCCGCGGCCGGCCCCGCCCGTACCTGCGGTCCGGACGTGCGTCGGATGCAGGGGCCGTGCGGCCAAGTCTGATTTGCTGCGCGTGGTGGGCCGGGGTGACCAGGTCATCCCCGATCCCCAGGCGCGGTTGCCTGGCCGGGGCGCTTACCTGCATCTCAGCCAGAAATGCTTCGAGCAGGCGGGGCGGCGGCGGGCGTTTGCCCGCGCGTTGCACCTGCCGGGACCGCTGGCCACCGGCGCGCTCGGAGAGTATCTGGCGCAGCGGTGCGGGGAGCCCGGGGCAGGACTGCCCGGGCCCGCGAGCCAGGGCAGCGACAAGGACGGCATTGCCGGGAAAGCAGGATCCAATCGTGATGAGCGCCTGATGAGAACGCGGCGATGAACAGCAGAGTCTGACGCCGGCCGGAGCACGCGCTGCCCGGCCGGCGCCACGAGGGTCCGGGTGAGCCGGACCAAGGTAAGGGAGCGCAGTGGCGAAGGTCCGGGTATACGAACTCGCGAAGGAGTTCGGCGTCGAGAGCAAGGCCGTGATGGCCAAGCTCCAGGAAATGGGCGAGTTCGTGCGGTCGGCGTCCTCCACGATCGAGGCGCCTGTCGTCCGCAGGCTCAAGGAAGCGTTCTCGGCAGAGGCGTCGAAGCAGGCAGAGGCCAAGAAGGCAGCGGCCCGCCCGGAGGCGGCCACGGCCGCACCGGCCGGGGCAGACGGGCAGAACGGCGGCCGGAAGGCGCCCGTTCGCCAGGCGGACGCCGCCGCGGTGAACGGTGCCGCCACGACGGCCCCGGCAGCCCCGCCGGCCTCTTCCCCCGCGGGACCGGCCGGCCCGGCCGGCCCGTCCGAAGGTACTCAGGCACCCACCCGGGAACCGGCCGCCACGCCGCCCCCGGTGCCGGCGTCGTTCTCCGATGCGCCGCCGGCCCGCCCGGCGTCCCCGCCAGCCCAGCGCGGTCCCGCGGCGCCCCGCCCCGGCCCGCGGCCGGGGCCAAGCGGGCCGGGCGGCCAGCCGTCGGCCACCCCCCGTCCCGGCGCGCCGCGTCCCGGTCCGCGCACTGGCCCGCGGCCCGGCAACAACCCGTACAGCCCGACCGCGACCGGCATGGGCCTCGCTCCGCGCGGGGCGCCGGCCCGGCCCGGCCAGGCGGGCCCGGCGGGACCCGGCGGCGGGTCCGCGCCCGGCCGGCCGGGTAGCCCGCGGCCCACCGGCGGCACCGGCCGCCCCACCCCGGCCGACATGCAGCGGCCCGGCGGGCCGCGGCCGAGCCCGAACAGCATGCCGCCGCGCCCGGCCCCCGGCCGCGGCGGGCCCGGCGGCCCCGGCCGTGGTGGCTCCGGCGGCGTGGGCGCGGGTCCCCGTCCCGGCGGAGGCCGTGGTGGCCCCGGCGGTGGCCCCGGCGTGGGCGGTGGCCCGCGTGGTGGCCCCGGCGGCCCGCGGCCCGGCGTGGGCGGTGGCCGTCCCGGCGGCGGGCGCGGCCGCAGCGGCACCCAGGGCGCGTTCGGGCGCCCCGGGGGGCGTCCCTCGCGCAGCCGCAAGTCGCGCAAGCAGCGGCGGCAGGAGTTCGACAACATGCAGGCGCCGTCGATCGGCGGCGTCCAGATCCCGCGCGGGAACGGGCAGGTCATCCGGCTGTCCCGCGGCGCGTCGCTGAGTGACTTCGCCGACAAGATCGGCGTGAACCCCGCCTCGCTCGTCCAGGTGCTGTTCCACCTCGGCGAGATGGTGACCGCAACACAGTCCGTCAACGACGAGACCCTGCAGCTGCTTGGGGCCGAGCTCAACTACAACGTCCAGGTCGTCTCCCCCGAGGAAGAGGACCGGGAGCTGCTGGAGTCCTTCCACATCGAGTTCGGTGAGGACGAGGGCGAGGACGCCGAGCTGAAGCCGCGCCCACCGGTGGTGACGGTCATGGGCCACGTCGACCACGGCAAGACCAAGCTGCTCGACGCCATCAGGCACACCAACGTGGTGGCCCGGGAGGCGGGCGGCATCACCCAGCACATCGGCGCCTACCAGGTCACGACCGAGGTGGACGGCACGGATCGTAAGATCACCTTCATCGACACCCCCGGCCACGAGGCGTTCACGGCCATGCGTGCCCGCGGTGCCGAGACCACCGACCTGGTGGTCCTGGTGGTGGCGGCGGACGACGGCGTCAAGCCGCAGACCACCGAGGCGCTCAACCACGCCCAGGCGGCATCGGTGCCGATCGTGGTGGCGGTCAACAAGATCGACAAGGAGGGGGCGGACCCGGCCCGGGTGCGTGCCCAGCTGACCGAGTACGGTCTGGTGGCCGAGGAGTTCGGCGGCACCACCCTGTTCGTGGACGTCTCGGCCCGGGAGAGCATCGGCATCGACGCCTTGCTGGAAGCGATCATTTTGACCGCCGACGCCGAGCTGGACCTGCGCGCCAACCCCGACCAGGACGCGCAGGGCGTCGCGATCGAGGCGCACCTGGACAAGGGACGCGGCCCGGTGGCGACCGTGCTCGTGCAGCGCGGCACGCTGCAGGTCGGCGACTCGATCGTCACCGGCGAGGCGTTCGGCCGGGTCAGAGCGCTGCTCGACGACAACGGCGGCCCCGTGTCCGACGCGCCACCGTCGCGACCGGTCCAGGTGCTCGGGCTCACCGCGGTGCCCGGTGCGGGCGACAGCTTCCTGGTCGTGTCCGATGACCGGGTGGCGCGGCAGATCGCCGAGCGCCGGGAGGCCCGCGAGCGCAGCGCGCTGTTCGCCCAGCGCCGGCCGAGGGTGACCCTGGAGGACCTGGAGTCCGCGCTGAAGTCCGGTGAGCGCGAGGAACTGCTGCTCATCATCAAGGGTGACGTGTCGGGGTCCGTCGAGGCCCTGGAGGACGCGCTGCTCAAGATCGATGTGGGCGAGGACGTGGCGCTGCGGGTCATCGGCCGCGGCGTCGGCGCGATCACCCAGGACGACGTCAACCTGGCCATCGCGTCGGACGCGGTGATCGTCGGGTTCAACGTGCGGCCGGCCGGGCGCGCCGGGGAACTGGCCCAGCGCGAGGGCGTGGAGATCCGCTACTACTCGGTCATCTACCAGGCGATCGACGAGATCGAGGCCGCGCTCAAGGGCATGCTCAAGCCCGAGTTCGAGGAGGTGCAGCTCGGCACGGCAGAGATCCGGGAGGTCTTCCGGGTGCCGCGCGTCGGCAACGTGGCCGGATGCATCGTCCGGTCCGGCGTCATCACCCGGGGCAGCAGGGCACGCCTGGTCCGCGACGGCGTCGTGGTGTCGGGGAGCCTCACCGTGGACTCGCTGCGCCGGTTCAAGGAAGACGTGACCGAGGTCCGGGAGGGCTTCGAGTGCGGTATCGGCATCGGGTACAGCGACATCAACGCGGGGGATGTGATCGAGACCTACGAGATGCGGGAGAAGCCGCGGAGCTGACCGGCGCGGATGACGGTCCCGGCGGGCCGCGGTGTACGTGGGTGCGCTGACGCTGGACATCCTGCTCGGTGACGTGCGGTCGCTGAAGCAGAAGCGTTCGGCGGTCGCCTCGATCATCGCCGAGGTACGGCGCCGGCAGCCCGGCGTGGCGGTGGCCGAGACCGGCAGGGCGGACCGTTACCGCCGGACGGAGATCGGCGTGGCCGTCGTGTCGTCGACCGCGGCACACGCCGCCGAGGTGCTCCAGGCGTGTGAGCGCGTGGTCGCCGCCCGGCCCGAGATCGCGTTGCTGTCGGCGCGGCACCGGCTGGTCAGCGAGGAGGAGTGAGAGGGTCATGGACGCAGCGCGGACGCGCAAGCTCGCCGACCGGATCGCCCGGATCGTGGCCGAGATGCTGGAGCGGCGGGTCAAGGATCCGCGCCTCGGTTTCGTGACGGTCACCGAGGCGCGGATCACCAACGACCTGCGGGAGGCGACGGTCTACTACACGGTCTACGGCACGGCGGAGGAGCGGGCGGGCACCGCGGCGGCGCTCGCCAGCGCCACCGGGCTGATCCGCTCGGAGGTGGGCCGGCAGACCGGGCTCCGGCACACCCCCTCCCTGTCTTTCGTGCGTGACACCCTTCCCGAAGGCGCACAGCACATGGAGGACCTGGTGGCGCAGGCCCGTGCGGCCGACGCGGCGCTGGCCGCCGCCAGGGAAGGCGCCCAGCCGGCCGGCGACCCGGATCCCTACCGCCCGGCGGCGGGCACCACCGACGATGACGGCGACGGCGAGCAGGGCGGCGACGATGAGCGGGGCGGCGCCGATGAGCCGGCTGGCCGCCAGGGCCGGTGACCGCGGCCAGCGGGCTGGTCATCGCCGACAAGCCCGCCGGGTGGACCTCGCACGACGTGGTGGCCCGGATCCGCCGCCTGGCCGGCACGCGCCGGGTGGGTCACGCCGGGACGCTTGACCCGATGGCGACCGGGGTGCTGGTGGTCGGCATCGAGAAGGCCACCCGCCTGCTCGGCCACCTGGCACTCACCGAGAAGGAGTACCTGGCCACGATCCGGCTGGGCCAGGCCACCGACACCGGCGACGCCGGCGGGACGGTCGTGTCCGGGGCGCCCGCCGGAGAGCTGACGCTGGCCCGGGTGCGTGCGGCAGCGGCTTCGCTCACCGGGGAGATCCAGCAGGTCCCACCCGCCGTCAGCGCCGTCAAGGTGGGCGGCAGGCGCGCCTACCAGCTGGCCCGCGAGGGGAGGGCGCCGGTGCTGGCCGCGCGCACCGTCATCGTGCACGAGTTCACGATCTGCGACCCCCGGCCGGCCGGGCCGGACGGCGGCCTGCTGGACGTGACCGCGGCGGTGCGCTGTTCCAGCGGGACGTACGTCCGGGCGCTCGCCCGCGACCTGGGCGGGTCGCTCGGGGTGGGCGGGCACCTCACGATGCTCCGGCGCACACAGGTCGGCCCCTATCGCCTGGCCGACGCGCGGACGCTGGACGAGCTCGCGGCGGATCTGCGGGTGATGCCGCTGGCGGAAGCGGCGGCGGCTGCCTTTCCGGTCCGGTCCCTCACGGAGACCGAGACGCGGGGGCTGTCGCACGGTGCCACTCTGGACGCGGTGGGCTCCGCCGGGCCGGTAGCCGCGCTGGCGCCGGACGGCACACTGGTCGCGCTCGTCGAGGACCGGGACGGCCGGGCCAGGCCGCTCGCCGTCTTCGTGCCCTGACGCCGCACCCGGCCCGGCATGGCAGGCTTGGATGGCGGGAGAACGCTGAGCGCGGCTGGTGGGCATCACCGGGTACCGCCTGGCGTCACGGGACGAAGGAGACGCGGTGCAGCGGTGGCGGGGCCTGGCGGACGTGCCTGCGGGCTGGGGCCGGTCCGTGGTGACCATCGGCGTTTTCGACGGCGTGCACCGGGGCCACCAGCACATCATCGCCCGCGCGGTTCTCCTCGCCCGCGGGCTCGGGCAGCCCATGGTCGTCGTCACGTTCGACCCCCACCCGGCCGAGGTGGTCCGGCCCGGCTCACACCCCGAGATGCTGTCCACCATCGGCCGGCGCGGTGACCTGCTGGCCGGGCTGGGCGCCGATGCCGTCTGCCTGCTGCCGTTCACCCCGGAGTTCTCCCGGCTGAGCCCCGAGGAGTTCGTGCGCACGGTGCTCGTGGACCGTCTGCACGCCGCCGCCGTAGTGGTCGGCGAGAACTTCCGCTTCGGGCACCGGGCAGCGGGCGACGTCGCTCAGCTCGCCGAGCTTGGAGACAAGTACGACTTCACCGTCGAGGGCATGCCGTTGCTCGGCGCCGGCGGGGCCAGGATCTCCTCCAGCGGCATCCGGCAGATGCTGGCCGCCGGGGACGTGGCGGGAGCGGCGGGCGACCTCGGGCGGATGCACCGGGTGGAAGGCACCGTCGTGCCGGGGCACCGGCGCGGGAAAGCGCTCGGCTTCCCCACCGCCAACCTCAGGACGTTCCCGCACACCGCCATCCCCGCCGACGGCGTCTACGCGGGATGGCTGGCCGTGCTCGGCGAGCAGGGGCAGGAACTCCGGCGCTGGCCTGCGGCGATCTCGGTGGGGACCAACCCCACCTTCGACGGGCGGGACCGGGTCGTGGAGGCGTACGCACTCGACCGGGACGACCTGGAGCTGTACGGCGCGCACGTGGCGGTGGACTTCGCGGCCCGGCTGCGCGGCATGGACCGGTTCGACTCCCCGGCGGCGCTCGCCGAGCAGATGCGCCGCGACGTTGACCGGGCACGGGCCATCACGGCCGGCGAAGCCGGGTAACCGCCCCGGCCATGGAATTCCCGGAGGCCGCGCCGCGTTTAGCATGCAGGTCGGCCCGTCCCGCCGGGCGATGTCCACGGCTCAGCCGTGATACCGTGATTGTTGGCCGGCGTCGCCGGCCTGGTCAGCTGCACCCTCAGGCGGCTGGCTGGGGGCCGCGTGCAGCATCTGACACCGTGAGCCCCTGACCTGAGCGGGTCCGTGATCCGCGCAGGCACCCGTGATCAGACGCAAAGATAGGAATGCCACGTGCCGCTGGAAACAGCCGTGAAGAAGGAGATCATCGCCGGGCACGCGACAGGTGAGGGTGACACCGGCTCGCCGGAAGTCCAAGTCGCGCTGCTGACCAGGCGGATCAATGACCTGACCGAGCACCTGAAGGTGCACAAGCATGACCACCACAGCCGCCGCGGCCTGCTGCTGCTCGTCGGCCGCCGGCGCCGGCTGCTGCAATACCTCGCCCGCACAGACATCGAGCGCTACCGCGCGCTGATCAGCAAGCTGGGCCTGCGCAGGTAGGGTCGTCAACAGAATTCGAGAACAACGTCCCGCGGCCCGCAGTCTGGGGACGCACAGGGCACCGGGGCCGGTCCTCGGTAGTGGTTCTCGGGTCAGGGTCTCCGGACCCGGGCCGAGAACTTCGATCGAAGACCGGCCAGCAGCCAGCCTGGCAAAGATGCCGGCGCGTCACCCGCGAAGGGCGGGCGCGGGACCTCACCCAAGGAGGTCTCACCCGTGCAGGGTGTGCACACCGCCGACGCGTTCATAGATAACGGCCTGTTCGGCACCCATACGATCAGATTCGAGACGGGCCGCCTGGCCCGTCTGGCCAACGGCTCCGCGGTCGTCTATCTCGACGACGAGACGATGGTGCTGTCGGCCACCTCGGCGTCCAAGCAGCCCAAGGAAGGGCTCGACTTCTTCCCGCTGACGGTGGACGTCGAAGAGCGGATGTACGCGGCCGGCCGCATCCCCGGTTCCTTTTTCCGCCGGGAGGGCCGCCCGTCCGAGGACGCCATCCTGACCTGCCGCCTCATCGACCGGCCGCTGCGCCCCTCGTTCGTGAAGGGCCTGCGCAACGAGGTCCAGATCGTCGAGACGATCATGGCGCTGCATCCGGAGCACCTGTATGACGTGGTGGCGATCAACGCCGCCTCGCTGTCCACCCAGCTCGCCGGGCTGCCGTTCTCGGGGCCGATCGGCGGCGTCCGGGTCGCGCTCATCAAGGGCCAGTGGGTGGCGTTCCCGACCGTCTCCCAGCTCGAGGACGCCACCTTCGACATGGTGGTCGCCGGGCGCGTGCTCGACGACGGCGACGTCGCGATCATGATGGTCGAGGCGGAGTCCACCTCACACACCCTCCGCCTGCTGTCCGACCCGGGCAGCGGCGCGGTCGGGCCGACCGAGGAGACGGTCGCCGAGGGGCTGGAAGCGGCCAAGCCGTTCATCAAGTCGCTCTGCGAAGCGCAGCAGCGTGTCGCCGCGCAGGCCGCGAAGGAGACCGGTGACTACCCCGTCTTCGCCGACTACGGCCAGGATGTCTACGACGCCGTCGCCGCCGCGGTCAGCGACGAGCTCGGCAAGGCGCTGACGATCGCCAGCAAGCAGGACCGGGAGGCCGAGACCGACCGGGTGAAGGCGCTGGCCGCGGACAGGCTCGCGGAGCAGTTCGAGGGCCGTGAGAAGGAGATCAGCGCCGCGTTCCGCGCGCTCACCAAGAAGCTGGTGCGTGAGCGGATCATCAGCGACGGCGTGCGCATCGACGGCCGCGGCCTGGCCGACATCCGTCAGCTGTCCGCGGAGGCGCACGTCCTGCCCCGGGTGCACGGGTCGGCGCTGTTCGAGCGCGGTGAGACGCAGGTGCTCGGCGTCACCACGCTGAACATGCTCCGGATGGAGCAGATGATCGACACGCTGAACCCCGAGCGGACCAAGCGGTACATGCACAACTACAACATGCCGCCCTACTCGACCGGGGAGACCGGCCGGGTCGGCTCGCCGAAGCGGCGGGAGATCGGCCACGGCGCGCTCGCGGAGCGCGCGCTGATCCCGGTGCTGCCGACGCGGGAGGAATTCCCGTACGCGATCAGGCAGGTGTCGGAGGCGATCGGCTCCAACGGCTCCACCTCCATGGGCTCGGTCTGCGCGTCCACCATGTCCCTGCTGGACGCGGGGGTACCTCTCAAGGGGATGGTGGCGGGCATCGCCATGGGGCTGATCAGTGAGGGCGGGCAGTACGTCACCCTCACCGACATCCTGGGTGCCGAGGATGCGTTCGGCGACATGGATTTCAAGGTGGCCGGCACGACCGATGTGATCACCGCCCTGCAGCTCGACACCAAGCTCGACGGCATCCCGGCGTCGGTGCTCGCCGCCGCCCTCCGGCAGGCGCAGGCCGCCCGGCTCACGATCCTCGGCGTGATGCGGGAAGCGATCAGCGCCCCGGCCGAGATGAGCCCGTACGCGCCGCGGATCATCACGATCAAGGTCCCGGTCGACAAGATCGGTGAGGTGATCGGCCCGAAGGGCAAGATGATCAACTCCATCCAGGAGGACACCGGCGCTGAGATCACCATCGAGGACGACGGCACGATCTACATCGGCGCCACCGACGGGCCCTCGGCCGAGGCCGCCAAGGCCACGATCAACGCGATCGCCAACCCGCACATCCCGGAGGTGGGGGAGCGGTTCCTCGGCACCGTGGTGAAGACGGCGCCGTTCGGTGCGTTCGTCTCCCTCCTGCCCGGCAAGGACGGCCTGCTGCACATCACGCAGATCCGCAAGCTGCACGGCGGTGCCCGGATCGAGAACATCGACGACGTGGTGAAGGTGGGCGACAAGATCCAGGTGGAGATCCGCGAGGTCGACGACCGTGGCAAGCTGTCCCTGGTCCCGGTGGAGGTCGCGGAGCGCGAGGAGGCCGGCGACGGCCGCTCCGGCGACCGCGACCGCGATGGTGAGCGCGACCGTGACCGGGACCGGGACCGCGGCGGGGACCGGGACGGCCACCGGCCCCGCCACCGCGAGCGCCGGCGCCGCGAGCAGTGACCGCCCGCCGGCCAGCCGACGGCGACGCGGCCGTGATCCGCACGGTCCTGCCCGGCGGGTTGCGGATCGTCACCGAGCACCTGCCGGCCGTTCGGTCGGCCGCGTTCGGCATCTGGGCGGGGGTGGGCTCGTGCGACGAGGATCACGCCCGCGCCGGGGCGACCCACTACCTTGAGCACCTGCTGTTCAAGGGCACGAGCCGGCGCACGGCGCTGGAGATCTCGGCGACGCTGGACGCGGTCGGCGGCGAACTGAACGCGTTCACCGGCAAGGAGTACACGTGCTACTACGCGCGGGTGCTCGACGCGGATCTGCCGCTCGCCATCGACGTCCTGTCCGACATGGTGACCAACTCCCTCATCGAGCCGAGGGACGTGGACGCCGAACGGGGAGTGATCCTCGAGGAGATCGCCATGAACGACGACGATCCCTCCGACACCGTGCACGAGGCGTTCGCGGCCCAGCTGTTCGGCGACACCCCACTCGGCCGCCCCATCCTGGGCACGGTCGGGTCGATCAACTCGATCACGCGCGAGCAGATCGCCGATCACTACCGGGCCAGGTACAGACCGCCGAGCCTGGTGGTGGCCGCGGCGGGCAGCATCGAGCACGAGGCGGTCGTCGCCGGCGTCCGCGAGGCGTTCGCCGGCGCCGCGGCCACGGCGGCGGCGCCGGATCCGCCGCGGCTCGGCGGCCTGGGGGAAGCCCTGCCCGGCGGCGCCGGCCGCGGCGTGCGGCTCGTGTCGCGGAGCATCGAGCAGGCGAACCTCGTGCTCGGGTGCGAGGGACTGTCGCGGAACGATGACCGCAGGTTCGCGCTCGGCGTGCTCAACGCCGCCCTGGGCGGGGGGATGTCGTCGCGGCTGTTCCAGGAGGTCCGGGAGAAGCGCGGGCTGGCCTATTCGGTGTACAGCTTCGCCTCACAGCACGCCGAAACCGGCACGTGGGGCGTGTACGTCGGCTGCCTGCCCGCCAAGGCCGACGAAGTGCTCGCCATCTGCCAGGAGGAGATCGCCAAGGTCGTGTCCGGCGGGCTGACCGACGCCGAACTCGAGCGGGGCAAGGGCCAGCTGCGCGGGTCGATCGTGCTGAGCCTGGAAGACCCCTCGTCGAGGATGAGTCGGCTGGGCAAGGCGGAGCTGGTCTACCCGCGGCTGGAGCCGGTGGAGGAAATCCTGGCCTCGATCGAGGCGGTCACCCACGACGACGTGCGCCGGGTCGCGGCCGAGATCCTGGACCAGCCCAAGGTACTTGCGGTCGTCGGCCCGTTCGACGACGATGCCAGCTTCGCGGCGGCGCTGTCCTGACGCCTGCCGCCCCTGGACGCGACCGAGGAGGCGGAGATGATCAAGGTCGGGGTGCTGGGCGCCAAGGGGCGCATGGGCTCGCAGGTATGCGCGGCGGTGGCCGGGGCACACGACATGACGCTGGCCGCCGGGGTCGATGTGGGAGACGACCGCGAGGCTCTGACCGGGTGTGACGTGGTGGTCGACTTCACCCACCCGGGCGCGGTCATGGACAACCTCCACTGGTGCATCGGCCAGGGCCTGGACACCGTCGTCGGCACGACCGGTTTCGATGACGCCCGGACGGCGCAGGTTGCCGCGTGGCTGGCCGCCGTGCCCGGCACCCGGTCGCTGATCGTGCCGAACTTCTCGATCGGCGCGGTCCTGATGATGCGGTTCGCCGCGCAGGCCGCACGCTTCTTCGACTCGGCGGAGATCGTGGAACTCCACCACGCGGGCAAGGCGGACGCGCCCTCGGGAACCGCGTCCCGGACGGCGTCTCTGATCGCCGGCGCGCGGGCGCAGGCGGGGCTCGGGCCTCCGCCCGATGCCACGGTCACGGCCCTGGACGGCGCCCGTGGCGCGGTCCTGGACGCGGTGCATGTCCACTCGGTCCGGCTCTCGGGACTCGTCGCGCACCACGAGGTGCTGCTCGGCGGGCACGGCGAGATCCTGACGATCCGGCACGACTCGCTGGACCGCGGCTCCTTCATGCCAGGCGTCCTGCTGGGGGTCCGCGGCGCCGCGTCGCTGCCGGCCGGGCTGACACTCGGCCTGGACCCCCTGTTGGGCCTGGACTAGCCGAACGGGCGGCCGTGGCTGCCGCCGTCGGCATCGGCGCCGGCCGGGGCCATTGATAAACTCGGCCAGGAGCGCCGGGGGCGCGCAGCCCAGCTTCGGGGGTGACGATGCGATGAGAACGATCCTCAACGTGATCTGGCTCGTGCTCTGCGGCATCTGGATGGCCATCGGCTATGCGATCGCCGGGCTGGTCTGCTTCCTGTTGTTCTTCCTGGTCATCACCATCCCGTTCGGGATCGCCGCGTTCCGGATCGCGAACTATGTGCTGTGGCCATTCGGCCGGACCATCGCCCCGCGGGAGGGGGGGATGGGCATCGGTGCCCTGATCGGCAACGTCATCTGGATCATCCTGTTTGGCTTCTGGCTCGCGATCGCCCACCTGGTGACCGGGATCCTGCTGTGCCTGACGATCATCGGGATCCCGCTGGGGCTCGCCAACTTCAAGATCATTCCTGTCTCGTTGATGCCGCTGGGCGTGCGGATCGTGGACAGCGACGCGTTGGTCCCGACCTACGGCTGACCGCCGCCTGCGCCGGTGACCTGGGCCTACGGCCCAGCCCGCCCACGGGGACGGGAAGGAGTGGACCCGCTCCCGCGGGTTCATGCGGTACGCGTGCGGCCCACTTCGCCCAGGTCGAGCTCGGACACGGAAACGTCGCGCATCACGAACTTTTGCACCTTCCCGGTCACGGTCATCGGGAACTCTTCGGTGATCCGGAGGTACCGCGGGATCTTGAAGTGGGCGATCTGCCCGGTGCAGAAGTCCCGCAGTTCCGCCAGGCTCAGCTCGGTCCCCGGGCGCAGTTTGACCCAGGCGCACAGCTCCTCGCCGTACTTGGCATCGGGGACGCCGATCACCTGCACATCCTCGATCGCCGGGTGGGTGTAGAGAAACTCCTCCACCTCGCGCGGGTAGACGTTCTCCCCTCCCCGGATGATCATGTCCTTGATCCGGCCGGCGATGTTCAGGTACCCGGCGGCGTCCATGACCGCGAGATCGCCGGTGTGCATCCAGCGTGCAGCGTCGATCACGCCCGCGGTCTGCGACGGGTCGTCCCAGTAGCCGAGCATGACCGAATATCCCCGGGTGCACAGCTCTCCCGCGGTGCCGCGCGGCAGGACCAGGCCGGTCTCCGGATCGACGATCTTCACCTCGACGTGGGGGTGCACCCGGCCCACCGTGGACACCCGGCGGTCCATGTCGTCGTCGGCCCGGGTCTGGGTGGACACCGGTGAGGTCTCGGTCATCCCGTAGCAGATGGTGACCTCGGACATGTGCATCTCGCTGACGACCCGTTTCATCACCTCGACCGGGCACGGCGATCCGGCCATGATCCCGGTCCGCAGGGTCGACAGGTCGTAGGAGGCGAAGTCCGGCAGCGCGAGCTCGGCGATGAACATCGTCGGCACCCCGTACAGGGAGGTGCACCGCTCCGCCTGCACCGCGGCCAGTGCCGCGGCTGGCTCGAAGCCGGGAGACGGGATGACGATGCAGGCCCCGTGCGTGGTGCAGGCGAGGTTGCCGAGGACCATGCCGAAACAGTGGTAGAAGGGCACCGGGATGCAGACCCGGTCCTGCTCGGTGTAGCGGCAGCCCTCGCCGATGAAGAAGCCGTTGTTCAGGATGTTGTGGTGGGACAGGGTTGCGCCCTTGGGGAAGCCGGTCGTGCCGCTGGTGTACTGGATGTTGATCGGGTCGTCGAAGGACAGCTCGGCCTCGCGGGCCCGCAGTGCATCGAGCGTGATCCGCGAAGCGTCGTCGCGGAGCGCGTCCCAGTCGCCGGTGCCGAGGTAGATCGTCTCCTCGAGCCCGGCGAGGTTAGGCTTCACTTCCTCGACCATGGCCCGGTAATCGCTTGTTTTGAAGGCGGTCGCCGAGATCAGCAGCCGGACGCCGGACTGGTTCAGCGCGTAGGCCAGTTCGTGGGTTCGGTACGCCGGGTTGATGTTCACCAGGATCGCGCCCATCAACGCGGTCGCGTACTGCGTGATCGTCCACTCCGCCTGGTTCGGCGCCCAGATGCCGACCCGGTCGCCCTTCGCGATCCCCCGTGCCAGCAGGCCGCGGGCGACGAGTTCGACCTCCGCGCCGAACTCGTCGTACGTCCAGCGCCTTCCGGTCTGGACCTCCACCAGAGCCTCGCGATCGCCGTACTCGTTGATGGTTCGTCTCAGGTTGGCGCCGATCGTTTCACCCAGCAACGGAACCTCGGACACCCCGGATGCGTACGACGGAAGGCTCATCTCTTCATCGTCACCGCACGCAGAAGCCCCTGCAAGTGCACGTGCGGCAGGAAACAGGGGGTGGACGGCAAGCAATGTCCTTACCAACTCTCCGTCATTTTCGTCGCGGAGCGTGGTTGGACCGTTACATTGGTGTAGAGAGGTGTGAGGCGATGGACCGATCGATGGAAGGTCACGCCCGCAGCGACCGTCCGCCGGGGCGAACCGCCGAGGCGGCCCAACGTACCGCTGCGGTACAGGAACGCGTCCAGGTCCTGGGCAATATCCTGGCCGACGCGCTGGCTGTCGATGTCAACGGCACCGATCTGCAAACCCTCAAACGTGCTCCCCGGCGGGCTCCACCGACGGTCTCGCCGGCCGATCTCGAAGCGCATCCCGGACCTGTCTGGGATGCGTTCGTGCCCCACCCGCCGTTTCGCTGGTGGGGCGCCCAGCGCCGGTTCGCGCGTCGACTCGCCGATGCGGAGGACCGGTTCGCGGAGGCGATCGAGCGGCACCGGGCGTCCGAGGAGACTCGTCGCGAGCGGGTCGCCAAGGCACTGCGGGAGCAGGTCGAGCACCAGCGCCGGCTCGACGAGGCGACCGCGGAACAGCATGCGCGGATCGACGCGTACGAACGCGCGGTGGAGAACCGCGGGCGGGCGGCGGTGACGCGCTACTTCACCAAGGCGCTGGACCGAGTGCCGGAACCGCTGGACTTCCCACGCCGGCGCAAGGTCGGGTACGTGCCCGAGTCGACGCTGCTCGCGGTGGAGTGGGACCTCCCCGACGTCAGCGTGGTGCCGGCCGAGGCGTCGTACCGCTATGACCGCTCTCTTGATGCAGTGCTTGCCGTACCTCGCGATCCGCTGGAGCTGCGGCGGCGCGAATGGCTGATCACCAACGGTCTGGGCGGCTATGCCTCCGGCACGATCGCGGGCATCCACACGCGCAAGTATCACGGCCTGTTCGTGCCGAATCTCGCGGCGCCGAAAGGTCGCCACATCATGATCTCCCGCTGCGACGAATCCGTGCTGACAGCCGACCGCGAGGTGCATCTCGGTGGCGCGGAGTTCGAGAACGATCGTTTCGTCGGCGAGTCGCACCGCTATCTCCAGGAGTTCCGCCTCGACCATCGCATCGCGGTGTGGACGTTCGAGCTCGACGGCGGCAGCGTGCTGGAGAAATCCATCGTGATGCCGCACAACCAGAACACCGTGTGCGTGCAATACCGGCTGCTGCAGGGACGCAGCCTCGCTCTGCAGGTGCGCCCGTTCGTCTCGTTCCGCCGGCACGACGCGACGCCGCCGGGCACGCCCGACGATGCGTTCGTCGTCGAAGTGCGGCGCGGCCGGCACGAGATCCGGCACGCGAACAATCCGCTGGTGCTGCGCGTGGCGCTGCGTCCGGGCCCGACGCGCTTCATGACCGACGAGCGCGACGAGCGCCAGTTCGTGTACCGCGTCGAGCACGACCGCGGCGACCCTGCGTTCGACAGCGCGTTCAGCCCTGGCTATCTAGCTGCGAATCTCAGCGTCGGCCAGCCGATCGTATTCGTCGCATCGATGCACCCGTGGGATCGCCTGGAATTCGACGCGACCGCAGTGTTCGATGCCGAG
>Ga0081540_1000520_pt1 | contig 37750 bp, 39 predicted proteins | sample TabmetS2T1R1_FD_71024 | JGI IMG/M metagenome (GOLD analysis project Ga0081540, IMG submission 71024) | Tabebuia heterophylla rhizosphere microbial communities from the University of Puerto Rico - S2T1R1 | ecosystem: Host-associated > Plants > Roots > Rhizosphere ...
CCCCGGCGGGCGCGGCTCCCGCCTCGGCCAGTGCGATCACCGTGCCGTCCCTGATCACGACGTCGGCCCGCTGGGTCCCGTCCGGTGTGACCACTGTCCCGCCCGTGACCGTCAGCGTCCCCCCGGATCCGGCGCGGCCGGTCACGGCGATCCTGGTATGACCGGCTCGAGCCGGTGCACCCGCCCGGCCCGGACCACGAGCCGGGGAACGACCAGCGTCTCCACCACCTCGCTCTGGCCCGCGCCGTCGGGCAACAGCCACCCGCCGGTGCGGAGCTCGAACCCGGTCAGGTCCGCCGCTGAGCCCGGGGCCAGCGAGCCGATCTCGCTGCCTCGCCGGATGGCGGCCGCCGGGGCTGCCGTCGCCGCCGTGATCACCTCGGGCAGGCTCATCCCGCAGTGCAGCAGCTTGGACAAGGTGGTGGCCTGGTCGTACACGGGTCCGGCCACGTTGTGCGCGTGCAGGTCGCTCGACACCGTGTCGGGCGGGAAGTCCTGCGCGAAGGCGGCCTTGGCCACGGAAAAGGCGAAACTGCCCGCGCCGTGGCCGACGTCGAACAGGACCCCGCGCGCCCGGGCGCGGGCCACGGCCGGGTCCAGGCGGCCGTCCGGGCCGAGGATCCCGCCCTCGCTGGCGTGGAAGCAGTGCGTGACGATGTCGCCCTCGCCCAGGTACCGGAGCAGCCAGCCGATGGGCCTGCGCATGTCGATGATGTGGACCATCAGCGGCAGGCCGAGCTGCTCCGACGCCTGGCGGGCGAGCCGCAACGCAGGCGCGGGATCGTCGCCGACCATCTGGTACCCCAGCCGCACCTTCACCCCGACGATCACGTCGGGATGCTCGCGGGCCCGCGCGATGGCCTGCTCCGGCGAAGCCCACCTAAGGTCCTCGAGCTCGCCCACGAGCCGGCTGATCATCCCCTGCACCGCGACGTGGAGGAAGGCGAGCACCCGCGTCTGCGCTCGCTCGATAATGTAGCGCCGGAACCCGGGGAAGGTCTGGGCGCCCGACGAGCCGGCGTCGACGGCGGTGGTGACCCCGCGCCGCAGGCAGTTCGCGTCCGGGTCGATGCCATAGTGCGAGACGCCCTCGTACAGGTGGGTGTGCAGGTCGACCAGGCCGGGCACCAGCACCAGGCCGCCGGCGTCGACCGTCTCGGCGGCTGGCCCGTCCGCACCCGGCCCGGCCAGGCGGCCGCCGGCGACGGCGACATCGAGACGGCTGTCGATTCCCCGCGCCGGATCGACGACCCGGCCTCCGGCCAGGACCAGATCGGTCACGGTAGCAGCGCGATCGGGAGGCGCCCCAGGGTCGCGGCGAAGGCCGCCACGGTCCGTTCGACATCCTGCTCGGTATGAGCGGCGCTGAGGAAGCCGGACCCGTGGAAGAGCTGCACACCCTCGAGCAGCATCCCGTTGTGCAGCTCGGCCGACAGTTCCGGGCCCATCCCGGCGGCTTTGAGTGACTTCAGGTCCGTGTCGTCGCCGATCAGCAGGTGAAAGGTCGAGCTCTCCCCGTAGACCCGCCCGGGCACCCCCGCTTCGGCCAGGGCCGACGTCAGCCCGCAGCGGAGGGCGGCGGCCAGCCCGGCCGCGTGCTCCTGCGGTTGCCCCGAGCGGCACTGGCGCAACGCGGCGATCCCGGCGGCCGCCGAGACCGGATGCGCGTTGTGCGTGCCGGGATGGGCGACGCGGCGCTCGTCGTCCCAGCGGAGCGAGAGGTGCTCCATCAGTTCCGCCCGGCCGGCCACGGCTCCGCCCGGCATCCCCCCCGCCAGGATCTTCCCGAGCACGGTGAGGTCGGGTGTCACCCCGGCGGCGGCCTGCACGCCCCCGGGTGACCAGCGAAAGCCGGAGACCACCTCGTCGAAGACCAGCACCGTCCCGGTGGCGGCGGTCAGCTCCCGCATCGCGGTGAGCAGCCCCGCGGGGAGCGGCACGGTACCCCACGCCGCGCCGGACGGCTCGAGGATGACGGCCGCGACATCGCCGCCGGCCAGCGCGTCCGCCACCGCCCGCGCGTCGGCCGGCACGACGGTGACCACCGGCCCGAGCACGCCGGGAACCCCGGCCGTGTCCGGTCCGCGGAAGGGCGGGTCCGTGCCGAAGGACACCTGGTCGTGCCAGCCGTGAAAATGACCAGCCAGCTTGACCACCCGCGGTCGGCCGGTGGCCGCCCGGGCCAGCCGCAGGGCCAGCAGCGAGGCCTCCGTCCCGCTGGCGGTAAACCGGACAAGCTCGGCCGAGGGCACCAGGTCCGCGACCAGCTCGGCCCACTCGCATTCCAGCTCATGGCACGCGCCCGGGTGGAGGGCCAGGGTCGCCTGATGGCGCACCGCCGCCACCACCGCCGGGTCGCTGTGCCCGAGGAGCAGGGCGCCGTGGCCCATGACGTAGCAGATGATCTCGTGGCCGTCGAGATCCCACTTGTGCGCGCCTTCGGCCCGCGCGACGCCGAGCGGGAACGGCGCCGCCCGCCGCACGTCGTGGGTGACGCCGCCGGGCAGCGTGCGACGGGCACGCTGCGCCAGCGACCCGGACCGCGGATTAGCGGCGGCCCACGCCTCGGTACACCCGTTCGGCGGTACTATGCCCGGGACCTGTTCCTGATGTGCTTTCATGCCACAAGTTTCCGCCGCGCCCGCCGCTGCCACCAGGAGAGCCATATGCCGGATCTGTCCGCAATGCTCGAGCACGGCCCCGTGGTCTGCGCCGAAGGCTACCTGTTCGAATGCGAGCGGCGTGGCTACCTTCAGGCGGGCGCGTTCGTCCCCGAGGTCGTCCTGGACCACCCGGATGTGGTCGAGGAACTCCACCGCGAGTTCGTGCACGCGGGCTCCGACGTGGTCGAGGCCTTCACTTACTACGGCCACCGGCAGAAGCTGCGGGTCGTCGGCAAGGAGGACATCCTCGAACCGCTCAACCGGCAGGCCCTGTCGGTCGCGGCCGGGGTGGCCAGGCAGACCGGGACGCTACTGGCGGGCAACATCTGCAACACCAACGTCTACGAGCCGGGGTCCCCGGCCGTGGCGGAGGTCCGGGCCGCGTTCGAGGAGCAGGTGGCGTGGGCGGCCGAAGCCGGAGCCGACATGATCATCGCCGAGACGTTCAGCTGGCTGGGTGAGGCACTGCTGGCCCTGGAGGCAATCAGGGGCGCCGGCCTGCCGGCGGTGGTGACCTTCGCCGTGCACCGGGACGGCACGATGCGCGACGGGGGCAGCCCGGAGGATGCCTGCCGCCGGGCCGAGCAGGCCGGGGCCAGCGTGGTCGGCCTCAATTGCATTCGCGGACCGCGCACCATGCTGCCGCTGCTCGAGCGGGTACGCGACGCGGTGTCCTGCGAGGTGGCGGCGCTTCCCGTTCCCTACCGGACGACCGAGCAGGAGCCGACGATGCAGGCCCTGCGTGATCCCGCGCGGGACGGCGCGCAGGCCTTCCCGACTTCGCTCGACCCCTTCACCTGCACCCGCCAGGAACTAGGCGAGTTCGCCGCCGCCGCGCTCGCGCTCGGCGTGCGCTACCTGGGCGTCTGCTGCGGCGCCGCGCCGCACCACATCCGCGCCGTGGCCGAGGCGGCCGGCAAGGTCCCGCGGGCCTCCCGGTATTCCCCTGACATGTCCAAGCACTCGTTCCTCGGCACCGATTCCGGCATCGTCAAGACCTACCAGGACTACGCCGCCCAGCTGTAGGCCCCGTTCAGGCAGTAGGCACAGTTCAGGAGGTCCCGACCTGAACGGCCCGCGAGGTCTGCAGGGCCTGCTCGGCCGCGACCGCCACCGCCAGCGTGGCGGCCGCGTCCGGCGGGGTGCAGGCCACCGCCGCCGGGTCACCGCGGCCGACCGCGTCGAGGAAGCGGCGCACGGACCGTTCGAGCGGGGGGGAGGCCGCCCGGCGGGCGACCGGCTGGCCCCGGCTCACGCCGGAGAGGGTGAAGTCCGGGTCGAGAGCGAGCCTGAGCGTCGCCTCCGACGCGATGATGTCCAGGCCATAGCGGCCCGGCTGGCCCGGCCGGGTCCAGGCCACCACGACGGTCGCCAGCGCGCCGGAGGCGAGCTCGAGCATGATCGTGAGGGCATCGTCGATGTCTCCGGCGTCCCCGGCGCTCCGGGCCAGCCGGATCCGCGACGCGGCGGCCTGGACCGCCGCGACCTCGCCCGCCACGGCCCGGGCCAGGTCCAGGTGATGGCTGCCGCGCTCGAGCAGGTTTCCGCCGCCCGCGCGCATGTCGGTGAACCACGGGCGGCTCTGCGTCGGCCCTATGTTGGTGCCGACCAGGAGCCCGACCTGCTGACCCGCGAGCAGCCCGGGCAGTTCGCCGAGCAGGTCGAGCGCGTGCCACTGGTACCCGACCGCGCAGACCGTGCCGGTACTCCCGGCGGCCGCCACGATGGCCGCGGCGTCCTCGAGCGTGCGGGCGATCGGTTTCTCCAGGTAGACGGGCAGCCCGTGGCTCAGGGCGGCGACAGCAGGGTCCCGGTGGGATCGGGGCGGGGTGCAGACGACCAGGGCCCCCAGGTTCTCGCGGTCGAGCAGGTCACGCCAGTCCCGGTAGGTTCGTGCTCCGGTACCCGCGGCCAGGGCTTCGGCGCGTTCGAGGTCGATGTCGCACACCGCCGCGAGCTCGGCGCCCGCCATCGAGCCGAGCACGCGCCGGTGCTCCCGTGCGATCCAGCCGGCCCCGACCATCCCCACCCGGATGGTGTCCACCGGTCAGCTCCAGGGGAACGGCGAATGGCTCACCGGATGCAGCTCGCCCGCGCCGTACCGGCCGAACCTGAACGGGGCCAGCAGTCCCTGGGGCTCCCCGAGCAGTTCCCTGGCCACCAGGGCCCCGACGCCGATCATCTTGAACCCGTGATTGGAATCGGCGATCACGTAGGCGTTCTGATGGAACACGTCGAAGACGGGGAAGCTGTCCGGGGTGAAGGCGCCGATTCCGCCGGTCGGGTCGTGCCGGTAGAGGTTCCGCTTTCCCTGGAACCTCTTGTGGCAGTGCGCCAGCCCCGACGTCCACAGCCGCACGAAGTCATCGGACACCGTGTACTCGGGGCTCTCCGGGCCGTACGGGTCGACGGCCACGTCCCCGGCGGGCTTGCCGACCACGTAGGGCGAGCTGCCGCCCTGCAGCCCCGCGAAATAGAAATCCGGCTTGTAGTAGATGCCCCACATCTGATCGGTGATCTCCTCACCACTGATGTCGTCGTACAGCGGCACGTCGGAGTCCACGTGGGTAACGGGCGGGAAGGCGCCCCGGTTGTCGGTGAACTCGGCCGGCTCGATGGCCAGCGTGCCCTCCTGCAGCGCCCAGTAGGTCCACATCGGCCGGGTCTTGCCCCCGGTCCCGCCAGGCTGCGCCACCGTGATCGTGTCGGGCAGGTCCAGCCAGGCCCACAGGTCGCGGATCCACGGGCCGGCCGCAATCACCACCTGGTCGCACGCGACGGCGCCCTGGTCGGTCTCGACCGAGGTCACCGCGTTCCCGGAAAGGCCGAACCCGGTGACGCGGACGCCGGCCGCGATCTGCACGCCTTCGGCTTCCGCCTTCGCCGCCAGGCCGCGAACCGCGCGGATGTTGTTCGCGTAGCCACCCTTCCTCTCGTGCAGCACCGTCGTGCTTCCGGGTGCCTGCCAGTCATCGAACATGTCGAGCAGGTAGCGCTGGCAGTCGGCCTTCCCCTCGATCAGCACGGACGGGTAGCCGATGGCCTGCTGCTCGGAATAGATCTGCGCCACGTCTTCGGACATCGCCTCCGGGGCGATCTGCAAGAAGCCGACCGGATGATAGGAGAACGCGTCGGGGTCGCTCTCCCATACGGACACCGAATGCGCCATCAGCTCGCGCATCGCGGGCTGGAAGTAGTTGTTGCGGACGGTGCCGCAGGCGATGCCGGACGCACCCGCGCCGGGCCCGCGCTTATCGAGCACGAGGATGTCCTCGCCCCCGCCCGATCCGCGGGCCCGCAGGTCCCGGGCCAGGTGCCAGGCCGTGGACAGGCCGTGGATGCCCGCGCCGACAATGACGTACCGGCTATGAGTGCGGAACATGGCACCCGCCTTTCGACCGAGGGCGCTCGCCAGCACCGTATCCACGCTACCGCGCGGGCACCTCCGGCCTCCAGGCCGCCATGAACGCGCACCACTGGCGGCCGAGTTCCCTCCGCCGGCTCATGCTCAATCCGGGGAGCCAGACCGGCAAGACGTCGCGCTCCTCATGCTCGAGGTGCTCAGTGCTGACGGCCAGGACGGTCCTGACCGTGCGCCACCACGCCGCCGAACCGGCGGGCTGAGCGGCTGCCTCACCGATGATCCCGCGGATTTCGTCATGGTCGGCGATCGAATCCCGGATCCGTTCGGCCACCTGCGGCCCTGCGCCGGACAAGGGCAGATACCACGTTTCCTCCTCGGCCCGGGTGTGTGCCACCAGCAAGTCGGCGAGCCGCTGCCACATATGGCCGGGCATCCAGCCGGGCCGGGGACCGCCGTCGTGGCGGGCCGTGTCGTCCAGGGCGTGGCACAGGCGGCCGATCCGGCGGTGGTCGGCCAGGATCAGCTCGATGATGTCGGCGGGCTGGCCGGCCGGCTCGGTCATGGGAGTCCCCGTTCCTGGTCGGCGGCGTGCCGACGCACAGCAGTTCGTCACGTGAGTACGTCGACCCCGGGGGGTCTCACCGGGCCGCAGTCCAGGACTGAGATCGGCTCGCGACGGAGCGGAGCTCACTGCTTCGGGTCGGCCCCGGCTTTTTCAGCGCCAGACCTGGACGTCGCCTACCGGGCAGGCAGCTACCCGGGCCGGGGAGGCCGAAACCTGCGCACATGAGTGGCGCACGGTCGGGTAGGACGCGGTGTCATGATCACCATGACGCGGGAATTCGCTGATCACGTCGCCGACGTCGCTCAGCTGCTCGAGGGGGACGAAGTCCCGGACGAGGCGCTGCACCGGCTGACCGCGCTAGCCGCCGGACTGGTCCCGGGCGGCACCGCCGCGGCGGTGACGATCGCCATGGCCAGCGGCGCGCTGACGTTCGCGGCTTCGGATCAGCGGCTGGAGGAACTCCACCGTCTTCAGCTCGATAGCGAAGACGGACCCGTCGTCGAGACCCTGCGGCACAACGAGCCACGGCGGGCGGATGACACGGCGGCCGAATGCCGCTGGCCGGCGTTCTGCCGGGCCGCCGCCGAGGCCGGGTTCGCCAGCTGCCTGGTGCTGCCGCTGCGTACCGACCGGCAGCCGGCCGGCGCGGTGGCGCTCTACGGGCACGAGCCGAACGTGTTCCGCGGCGCCGCACATGACATCGCGCTGCTGGTCGCGGCGCAGGGCGGCACCGCCGTGCACAACGCCGCGCTGTACGGGACCTGCCGGCGGATGGTCGAAAGCCTGCACGCGGGGCTCGAATCCCGGGCCGTGATCGAGCAGGCCAAGGGTGTCCTGCACGCTGAGCTCGGGGTGTCGCCCGAGGAGGCCTTCGGCCTGCTCAGCCGCTACTCCCAGAACACCAACCAGCGGGTCAGGAAGATCTCCGCCGGGCTCGTCCAGGGCCGGATAACCGCCGCCGAGTTCCGGCCCTCGCATGGCCGGGGGCATCCCGGGTAGGCGCGCCAGATGGGTCAGAACGTTGCGCAGAAACTGATCGGCTCGCATCTGGCCGACGGCGATATGACGGCCGGATCGGAGATCGGGCTGCGGATCGACCAGACGCTAACCCAGGACGCCACCGGGACCATGGTGATGCTCGAGCTCGAGGCGCTCGGCCTGGACCGGGTGCGCACCCAGGCCTCGGTCCAGTACGTGGACCACAACCTGCTGCAGGCTGATGAGCGGAACATGGCCGATCACCTGTTCCTGCGCTCGGCCTGCCAGCGGTTCGGGGTCTGGTACTCCCGGCCCGGCAACGGGGTTTCGCACCCGGTGCACATGCAGCGGTTCGGGTGGCCGGGCGCGTCGCTGGCCGGCTCGGACTCGCACACCTGCGCGGCCGGGTCGCTGGGCATGCTCGCGATCGGCGTGGGCGGCCTGGAGGTTGCGATGGCCATGGCCGGGGAGCCGCTGTACGTCACGATGCCGGAGATCTGGGGGGTGCGGCTGACCGGGACGCTGCCGCCGTGGGTGAGCGCCAAGGACGTCATCCTGGAGATGCTGCGCCGCCACGGCGTCAAGGGCGGCGCGGGCCGGATCATCGAGTACCACGGCCCCGGGCTCGGCTCGCTGTCGGCCATGGACCGGCACGTGATCGCCAACATGGGCGCCGAGCTCGGCGCCACCACCAGCGTCTTCCCCGCGGACGAGCAGGTCCGCGCGTTCCTGGACGCAGAGGGGCGCGGCGACGACTTCACCGAGCTGACCGCCGACCCTGATGTTTCCTACGACGTGACCGAGGAGATCGACCTCGCGGGCCTGGAGCCGCTGATCGCCAGGCCGAGCTCGCCAGGCAACGTCGTGCCGGTCCGCGAGGTGGCAGGCGAGCCCGTCCACCAGGTGGTGGTCGGTTCCTCGGCCAACCCGGGGCTGCGCGACTTCGCGGTGCTGGCCGCTATCACCGACGGTCACCAGGCCCACCCGCAGGTATCCCTGGACGTCAACCCCACCTCGCGGCAGATCCTCGCCGACCTGACCGCCATGGGCGGGACGCTCAGCCTGATCAGGTCCGGGGCGCGGATTCACCAGGCCGGCTGCATGGGGTGCATCGGCATGGGGCAGGCGCCCGCGATCGGCCGTAACAGCCTGCGGACGGTGCCGCGCAACTTCCCCGGCCGGTCCGGCACGGACGAGGACTCGGTCTGGCTGTGCTCGCCGGAAACGGCCGCGGCCGCCGCCCTGACCGGCGAGATCACCGATCCTCGCGACCTGCCTCCGCGACTCGGCATCGAGTATCCGGCCCTGGTTCTGCCGTCGCGGTCCGGCAACGCCGACATGCCGCTTGAAGCCCCGCTGGATGACGGTGACGCGCGCCAGGTGGAGCTGGTCAAGGCGCCGAGCATCGGCACGCTGCCGGAATTCGACGAGCTTCCCGCCGACCTGCGGGCGCGGGTGGCGATCAAGGTAGGGGACAACATATCGACCGACGAGATCCTGCCCGCGGGCGCCCGGGTGCTGCCGTTCCGCAGCGACATCGCCCGTTTGGCCGAGTTCACCTTCAGCCAGGTCGACGAGGGCTACGTGGCGCGGGCCCGCGAGGCCGGGACGCACGTGATCGTGGCGGGGGAGAACTACGGCCAGGGCTCCTCCCGCGAGCACGCGGTCATCGCCCCGCGCTACCTGGGGCTGCGGCTGGTGATCGCGAAGTCGTACGCCCGGATCCACTGGCAGAACCTGGCCAACTTCGGCGTGCTGGCCGCCGAGTTCGCCGACCCGGCCGACTACGATCGCATGGAGGCGGGTGAGGAGCTGTCCGTGGACGGGCTGGCCGACGCGCTCGGCTCAGGCGCCGAGTTCACCGTGCACGATCAGGCCAGGAACGCTGACGTCACGGTCCGGCACCGGCTCTCCCCGCGCCAGGTCGCCATGGTGCTGGCTGGCGGCCAGATTCCCCTGGTCCGCAGCCGCCAGCCGGCCTAGCGACCTTCAAGGCCGGGTCCGCTGCCGGACGCGTGCCTGGCCAGCAGTCTCAGGACGGCTTTCTCTGCGTGGTCCCGGGTGGCGAGATCGCCGAAGTCGCAGTCCTTGCCCAGCTCGCCGAGCGCGGAGGCGATCGTGCGGCCTTCCTCGTACCGTTCGACGATGCGCGGGTCGATATAGGAAGCCCTGGCCACGGCCGGGGTATTGCCCAGATAGTCGGCCACCTCCCGGACGACCCTGGCGATGGCGCGCTTGCGGCCGGCTTCACGTCCGGCCGCGGATTCCGACACGGCCAGGCCCACGGCCGCCAGGACGGTCGCATGCCAGGTGCGGAAGTCCTTGGCCGTGTAGTCGCCCCCGGATACCTCGCGGAGGTAATCGTTGATGTCCGCCGCGGTGACGTCGTGCCAGCGCGGCCCGCTCCGGTAGACGAGCAACTGGTCCCCGCCGTCCCGGCGCCGCCGCAGGCTCCGGACGACCGCGCACACCTGATCTTCGGCCACCGCCTGCTCGCGCTGCTTGGCCCCCTTGGCCGGATACTCGAACACCAGCTGGCCCTGGCAGAGCGTGACATGCTCTTTCCTGATGGTGGCGAGGCCGAAGGTGCCGTTCTCCTCCGCGTACTCCTCGCCGCCCGGCCGGAAGAACCCGAGATCGATCAGGCGGATCGCAGCCGCGAGAACCCGGTCCCTGGTCAGGCCCCGGCCCTCCAGGTGACGGCAGATGACCTCGCGGATGCGCGGCAGCGCCGCCCCGAAGTCCCGGACCCGGTCGTGCTTGGCCTGATCCCGCTGCTCACGCCACAGGTCGTGATAGCGGTACTGGCGGCGCCCGGCCGCGTCGGTGCCGACGGCCTGGATGTGACCCAGCGGGTCGAGGCAGATCCAGACGTCCTCCCAGGCCGGCGGGATCACCAGCGACCGGATGCGGGTCAGCGTCTGCGAGTCCTTGATCACCGCCGCATCGGTCCCCAGGTAACTGAAGCCCCGGCCGCACCGCCTGCGCCGGATCCCCTCGGCCGCCGGTTCGCTGCGCACGATCTTCGCCGCCACGCGCCCTCCCTGTCCGATACCAGCCTCATGGCTACCGGTCAGGCGCACGCTCAAACACCGCGGGCTGGCTCCTACCATGGCCGGATGACGGAGGAAGCCGGCGCAGGCGCGCCCGGGCGTCGCTCGTACCCGAAGGGGGTGCGGCGCCGGCAGCAGATCCTGCAGAGCGCGATCGCCCTGTTCGCGCGGCAAGGGGTGGACAGGGCGTCCCTGCGGTCGGTCGGTGAGGCGATCGGGGTGTCCCACGCCGCGCTGCGGCACTACTTCTCGTCACGGGACGAGTTGCTGGTCGAGGTGTACCGGACCCACGAGGCGCTGACCGTCGGGGACGCATCCGCAGCGGACGAGTCGGCTGTCGGCGTGATCATCGAGGCCGCCGAGAGGAACCGTTCGATCCCCGGCCTGGTGGAGCTCTACGCGACCCTCACCACCGACGCGCTGCAGGAAGGGCACCCCGTCACCCGGGAGTTCGTGCGCGACCGGTTCCGGGCGCTGCGGGAGACGCTGGCCGCCCGGATCGAGTCCGGGCAGCGGGCCGGCCGCATCACGGCGGACATCGACCCGCTGGACGCGGCGGCGCTGGTGATCGCCGCGTCGGATGGCCTGCAGATCCAGTGGCTCCTCGATCCCGGGGATGTCGACGTCGGCCGCTCGCTGTCGATCCTCGAGCGCCTGTTCCCGCGGGGCCCGTGATATCTTCCACTGGAAGGTTTTTGATCGGAGGCGGATCGTCGCAGTAGAGCGTTTGGCGCGGGCCCGCTGGCGGTGGTCGGTCACGGCCGCGTTCGGGCTGGGCGGGATCACCATCTCGGCGTGGGGTCCGCGGCTGCCGGCCATCAAGGCGAGCCTCGGCATCAGCACGGCCACGATCGGGCTGCTCCTGGCGGGGGTAACTGTCGGGGCCATCCTCGGGCTGCTCGGATCGACCCCGGTCCTGCACTGGCTGGGCAGCCGCCGGGCCATCGCGGCAGCGCTGCTGCTCATCACGGCCGCGCTGGCGGTCATGGGCCTCGCGCTCATCGCGGGTTCGGTTCCGCTGATCGCGGCCGCCTTCGTGATCGTCGGGCTGGGGATCGGCACCCTCGACGTGCTGATCAACGTGGAGGGCGCCGCCGTCGAGCAGGCCGCCGGGCGCACCCTCATGCCGATGATGCACGCCGCCTGGTCCATCGGGGTCGCCGCCGGGTCGGGAATCGGCGCCGCCTGCGCGGCGCTGGGCGTCTCTCCCGCGGCTCAGCTCATCGCCGAAGCGGTCCTCATCACGGCGGCCGCCCTGGCGACGGCGTCGGGGATCCCGGGCGGGAGCCGCGCGCCGGCCGGGGAACCGCCGCAGGACCGGGGAGCCAGGCTCCGCCAGTGGCTGCGCGGCTGGCTGGACTGGCGGCTGCTGCTCATCGGGGTCGTCATGCTCGGCGTCGAACTCGGCGAGGGTTCGGCGGGCAACTGGCTCACCCTGGCGGCCCGAAACGGCCACGGGCAGGCCGCCGCGGTCGCCGCGCTGTTCGCCGCCGTGTTCGCCGCCAGCGAGGCGATCACCCGGATCTTCGGCGGGCCTCTCGTCGATCGCCTCGGACGCGTCCGCACCATCCGTGTCACCACGGCCCTCGGCGTCGTCGGCGTGGTGCTGTTCATCCTGGCCGGGAACCCCTGGGTCGTCCTCGTGGGCGTGGTGCTGTGGGCGGTCGGCGTCTCGATGGGCTTCCCCCTGGGCATGTCCGCGGCGGCGGAGAGCGGACCCGACCCGGCCGCACGGGTCAGCGTCGTCGCCTCCATCGGCTACTTCGCCAACCTCGCCGGACCGCCCGCCATCGGCGTGCTCGCCCAGTCCGTGGGCCTGCTCAACTCCCTGTGGCTCATCGTCGCGCTGTTCTTCGCCGCCTTCGCCGCGGCCGGCTCATTCCGCCCGCGTCCGGCCGCCCCTGAACCAGCAGGTGCCCTCCACCCCGAGACCTGGCCGGCGCGTCTGCCGGACGATGCCTAGCCCTAGGCGCGGTGGGTAAGGTCGGGCAATGCCCGAGCTGAAGCGGCTGCATGCCAGTCATGCCCCGGCGGTCCTGGCCTTCGAGCTGGCGAACCGCGCCTGGTTCGCTGCCTCGATCTCCGACCGCGGCGATGACTTCTTCGACCAGTTCACCGGCCGGTACGACGCGTTGCTGGCTGAGCAGGAGGCCGGCCTCTGCGCCTGCTACGTGCTCGTCGCCGAGGACGGCTCGGTACTCGGCCGGTTCAACCTGGTCCACATCGAAGACCACACGGCCGAACTCGGCTACCGGGTCGCGCAGCATGCTGCCGGCCGTGGCGTGGCGACCGCGGCCGTCCGGGAGCTGTGCCGGCTGGCGGCGGCCCGGCACGGGCTGCGCACACTGCGGGCGGCCACCTCCCGCCAGAATGTCGCGTCCCAGAAGGTACTGACCAAAGCCGGGTTCGTCGCTGTCGGCCCGGCCGACCCGGCCCACCTCGGCGGTAAGCCAGGCACCTGGTATCAGCTCGACCTGGCCGCCAGCTCGGTCAGGAAGGCGGGCAGGCGGCCGGCGCCGAAGTCGTAGAACCGCGCCCACCGCGGTTCGATCGAGATGCGCACCTGCTGTTCGTACATCGACCGGACGTTGCCTTCGAATGCTGCGTGGGTGTCAGGGTCCAGCGCTTTTTTCGCCGCCGCGAGGTACTCGTCGGCGACGCCGTCGACGGTCTCCAGCTGAGCGAATCCGCGCACGAGAAGGCTTTTCGCGGCTGCGGGCGTATCACCGACGTCGATCGTTATCGCGACGTCCGGACGCGCCGAGAGCGCCCGCACCTTCGGTGACGTGGTCGCCGTACAGACGACGATGCGCTCGCCGTCCCAGTAGAAGGCGATCGGGATCACCCGCGGAAGGCCGTCCGGGCCGTTGTAGGCGAGCCGGGCCACCGTCGCGGACTCGAGCAGCTCTCTGGCGCCCGCCTGTCCCAGCTCTCGCGTGACATCCTGCCTGTCCATCACTCGTCCTTACCTCTTTGCGTGATGCGGCCCCGGTGCCGCATCTGCCCCTGGGACGGAGCCGCCCGGCCGGGTTCGACATCCTCGGCCAGATTTCGCGTCAGGCGGCAGATCGTATCTTCATGGGCCGCTTTTTACCCCATGACGCAAATGCCGCTTCGCTTAAGTTGATCATGGTCCGCGCGCGCCGGGACTTACCGGCCGCGGCGCGCACCGGAAAGGGGTTTCCGTCACGCTCGCCACTCCGGCACCCGGACCGTACGGCATGAATGTCCCAGCGATGTCGTCAGAGCAGCATGAGCGAGGCAGCCATGCAGTATGAGCCAGCCGGAACGCTATGGAACTGGACTTCCACCGCGTCAGAGCGCACTGAAACAGGGGTTCCACGGCTTTATGCCACCTGAGCCGAGCGCGGCACGCGCTGCTCAGCGGGCCGGGCGCTCGCGATGGCCCGGCGGCCGCGCGTCGGCGTCGAACAGCCCCGTCTCGTACGCGAGCACCACGGCCTGGACGCGGTCGCGAAGGTTGAGCTTCTGCAGGATGTGCGTGATGTGCGTCTTGACGGTCGTGTCGCTGATGTAGAGCTCACGGCTGATCTCGGCGTTCGAGTAGCCGCGCGCGATCAGGCGGAACACGTCTAGCTCACGCTCGGTCAGCTCGCCGACCTCCCGGGGCGGCGAGGTTTGCCGGATGCGCGCGAACTGCCTGATCACGCGTTTGGTTACGGCGGGGGAGAGCAGGGCGTCTCCGCCGGCCACGACGCGGATGGCGGCGAGGAGCTGTTCGGGAGGGTCGTCCTTGAGCAGGAAACCGCTGGCGCCGGCGCGGAGCGCTTCGTACACGTACTGGTCGAAGTCAAACGTCGTCAGGATGAGGATTCGTGCCGTGTCATCGGCGGCGAGGATCCGCCGCGTCGCCTGGAGCCCGTCGAGCTCGGGCATGCGGATGTCCATCAGGATGACCGTGGGCTTGAAGCGGGCGGCCGCCGCGACTGCCTCGAGCCCGTTGCTCGCCTCCGCGACGACTTCGATCTCCTGCTCGCGCGAGAGCAGCATGCGAAAACCGGCCCGGACCATCGACTGGTCGTCGGCGACGAGCACGCGGATCGTCATCTCGGCTCGCCGCTGAGCGGGAGGCGCGTGCTGAGGACGAAGCCGCCCCCGTTGGCGGTGCCCGCGGTCATCTCGCCACCGTAGATCTTGACGCGTTCGCGGATGCCGACGAGCCCGTGCCCGTGGCCGGTCCCGGGGCCGTCGCTCGCCGCGGCGCCGACGCCGTCGTCGCGTACCTCGGTCCGCAGGCTGTCGGATCCGTAGCGCACGGTCACATCGGCGTGGCTGGCGCGGGCGTGCTTGAGCGCGTTGGTCAGGCCCTCCTGAACGATCCGGTAGGCCGACAGGTCGATCGCCGCCGGGAGCGGGAACGGCTCGCCGTCGACGTGCAGCCGGACGGGCAGGCCGGCCCGGCCGATCTCGTCCAGCAGGGAGCCGAGGGCGTCGAGGCCGGGCTGGGGCACCAGGTCGACGTCGTCTTCGTCGCGGCGCATGGCGGCCAGGAGACGGCGCATCTCGGCCAGCGCCGTGCGCCCGGCCTGCTCGACGCTGCTGAGCGCGTCGCGGTCCTCGGCGAGCGCGTCCGGGAGCTTGTGCCTGACCGCGCCGACCTGGAGCACCATCACGCTGACGGCGTGGGCGACGATGTCGTGGAGCTCGCGCGCGATCCGCGCCCGCTCCTCCGCCACCGCGATCCGCGCGGCCGCGTCCCGCTCCCGTTCGGCCTGGGCCGCGCGCAGCTCCGCCGTCTGGGCCTGCTCGGCCCGCTCGCGCACGGCAAAGCCCGCGAGCCAGCAGATGCCGAACAGGAGCGGGATGAAGACGAGCTCGCTGACCGAGTGCGCGGGCTTGTTGTAGACCACGATCGCGGCGCCGCCGACCGCGACGGCCAGGCCCGTCTGCGCCATCACGGCGGCGCGCTGGTTCCCGAGCAGGAACGAGGCGGCCATCCCCAGGACGAACACGCTGGTCGTGAACGTGACCAGCTGTCCGTCGATGAACGAGAGCCCGACGCCAAGCAGCCAGAACGCGGCCGGAGCGGCGAAAGGAAAGCGCCGGCGGGCGAAGAGCGGGAGCACCAGCACCGCGATCGCCGGCACGGTGAACCACAGCGTCGTGCGCGGCGCCTCCGGGGCACCGCGCCGGAAGGCTACTTCGAACGTGGTCTCGATCGCCAGCAGCACGATCAGCACGTCAAACCCGTACCTGCGGGCGAGCGGCAAAAGGCCCTTCACGTCTCGAACGTACGTCACGCCGGCGCTCACCGCCTCCTACCAGAGTCGGACGCCGCATCGTCGGCTGGTGCGAGTCCGAACCGGGCTTTCCGACGACGCGGCGGCGCCGCCCCCGCGCCTAGCGTCGAGGCATCGACCGGCGGAAGGACAGGCGATGATCAGGATTCGGAATCTCACCAAGCGCTACGGACCGGTCCTGGGGGTCGATGACCTGTCCTTCGAGGTCCGGCCGGGCCAGGTGACCGGCTTTCTGGGACCGAACGGGTCGGGCAAGACCACGACCCTCCGCATCCTGCTCGGGCTGGCTACCCCGACGGCCGGGACGGCGACCATCGGCGGCCTGCCGTACCATCAGCTGCCCGACCCGGTACGCCAGGTGGGCGCCGCCCTGGACAGCAACACGTTCCACCCGGGGCGCAGCGCCGCTCAGCACCTGCGGATCATCGCTACGGCCACCGGGCTGCCCCGGCGCCGGGTCGATGAGGTCCTCGGGCTGACCGGGCTGGCCGATGTCGCGGGACGCCGCGTCGGCGGGTTCTCGCTCGGCATGCGCCAGCGGCTCAGCCTGGCCGGGGCGCTGCTCGGGGATCCGGGCGTGCTGGTCTTCGACGAGCCGCTCAACGGGCTCGACCCGGACGGCATCCGCTGGCTCCGCGGCCTGCTGCGCGAACTGGCGGCGCAGGACCGGACGGTGTTCGTTTCCAGCCACCTGCTCAGCGAGGTGGCGCAGACGGCCGACGAGGTAGTAGTCCTGTCCCGCGGGCGCCTCGTGGCCCAGACGCCGCTGGCCGGCCTGGTCGACCGCGGCAAGGACCTGGAGAGCCTGTTCTTCGATCTCGTCAACCAGAACCCCCCGAACCAGGAGACAGCCGCATGAACGGCACCCTGCTCATCACTGGCCGGCTCGCACGCGCCGAACTCAGGAAGATCTTCACCACCCGGGCGCTGCCGGTCAGCTTCGCGATCGCGATCGTGCTGGCGATCGGGAGCGTGATCATCGAAGCGATGGTCGCCGGAAAGAACGGATCACCGCGCCTGGGCACCGACGCGGCCGTCTACCAGATGCTCAAGCTCGGCGCGATCACCTGCGTGGTCATGCTCATCCTGGGCATCCTCGCCGCGGGCAGCGAGTTCCGGCACCGGACCATCGTCCCGGCCCTGCTCGCCACCCCGCACCGGGCCCGCGTCTTCGCGGTCAAGGTAGCCGTGATCGCCGGCCTGGGCGCGGTCTTCAGCGCCGTGACCTTCGGACTCGGGCTCGGCACCGTCGTGGCGACCCTGTCGGCGCACGGGATCGGTCATCTCCCGCCCGGAGTCGCCCGGCTCTACCTGGGCACGGTGGTCGCCTCGGCCTGCTTCGGGATGATCGGCGTCGCGCTCGGGGCGCTGACCAGGAACACGATCGGCGCCATCGTCGCGGCGATCGCCTGGACCCTGTTCGTCGAGCAGGTCATCCTGGCCGCCATCGTGCCGGGCATCGAGAAGTGGCTGCCGACGGGCGCGGCCATCGGCCTGACCGATGCGCCCGGCCCGGGCCCCGCCCCCTCTCTGCCGGCGGCGGTGGCCGGGGTGGTGCTCGCCGGCTACGCGATCGTCATGCTCCTGGCGGCGAGCCGCACCACGATCAGGCGCGACGTGGGCTGACCGGGCCGAGGCGGACGCGGGGCTGGCCGAGGAGCCGTTTTGCCTCGCGGATGCCGCTGGTCATCGCGCCGTCAGCGTAAGCCAGCCGCGTGCTCTGGGTGTGCTCTCCGGCGAACAGGACGCGGCCGCCGATCGGCTCGCCCAGCGCATCGGCGTCGGCCGGGGTTGCCCCCGGGGGGATGTGGGTGTAGGCGCCGCCGCTGTACCGGTCGTTCGCCCATGAGGTCACGGCGACGGCGGCAGGGGCCGGACACGACCTGCCGATCGCGTCGGCGAGCAGGTCGAGGACCCACCGGGCGGCGTCGTCCGGGTCCGCGCCCAGGACGTGACCGGCAGCGCTGTGGAAGATCTGGAAGGCCAGCACCGGCCCGGCGCCGAACGCGTCCAGCCCGATCGCCCAGACGGCCGGGGCACCGGAGTCACCGGGGAAGATCATCGCGTGGGGGAGGCCCGCGGTGCGCCAGAACGGTTCGTCGAACCGCAGGGCTACCTTCTCGTAGCGCCCGAACCCGAGCCGCTCGATCGCCGCCAGCCGGTCGGGCGGCAGGGCGGGCCGGAATCGCGGCGCACCTCGCTTGAGGACACCCAGCGGCACCGTCACCACGACGTGCGAGCCGTCCTCGGCGGTACCGTCAGCGCCGCGCACCCGCACACCACCGGCCGAACAGGCGATCTCGGCCACCTCGACGCCCAGGCGCAGGTCAACGCCGGCCGCCATCGCTTCCGCCAGGCGGCGGTAACCCCCCTCGGGCACGTCACCGAAGTAGTGCCCCTCGTATTCCATCTCGTTCCACATCCAGCGCAGCGACTGGCGCTCGGCGAGGTCGGCCGATTCGCCCTCGACCAGCGCGCGCAGCCCCTGGCGCGCTCGCCGCGCCGGACCCGGTGCCAGGCCGGCCCCGGCCACGAAGGCCTCGATCCCGTCGGCGGCCGACGCGTCCGGCCCGAGTTCGGCGAGCAGCCGGCCTCTCGCCTGAGGGAAGTCTTCCAGCTGCATGCTGAGGCTCTCCCCGACCTCGGCGGCCGACAGCCGTCGTCCCTCGCCGCAGTCGAAGCCGGCCATCTCAGGCAGCGGGTTCGCGTCGCGGCAGCGGACGCCGGCCTGATCGGCGAAGGCGCGCATCGGGTTCCCGACGGGCGTGTGTATCCACGACCCGCCCAGATCGACCGGGGATCCGCCCAGGTTGATCGTGTGCAGCCGGCCGCCGATCCGATCGCGGGCCTCCACCACGACGCACTCGATCCCGCCGCGGGTAAGAGCGTTCGCGACCGTCAGTCCGGCGATCCCCGCACCGATGACCACCACGCGCCCGACCGGCCCCGCCACCCCGGCGGGAACGTCAGTGCGCCCGTCGTCGAAACTCTCGGCAGTCAACCCGGCCACCCCCATCGACGAAATGCCCCATGGTATCCCTGACGCATCCGCGTCGGCCGTTCGGCATCAATCCGTGACGGCCACCGATGTGCGGCCGTTCCCTAGTACGAGATAATGCCGGGGTCGGAGGGGACTGCGCGCAGGCAGGCATGACCGCGGCGGTGCGGCTTCCCTGCATGACGATCTGGTGGCGGGGCGCCGCATGGAGCTGGAAGCCCTGCACGGTTTCGTCGTCCGCCGGGCCGCACAGCACGCTGTGACCGTGCCCACGACGGAGGCGGTATACGCCGTCCTCCAGCCCTGGGCCATCCGCAACCAGCAGGCCGCCGAACGGGCCGGCCTCCGCGCCCTGCCTCACTGATCCGCGGACGCGCAGAAGCCGCCAGCGATGTAGGCGAGGGCCTGCGCCGTCGTGATCCGGCGGTACGTCTCGACGAGTTCGCCACCACGCAGACGCGCGGCCAGCGCCTCGGCCACATGATCGCGCACCGGTTGGGGTACCTCGTCCACGCGGCGCTCGACCACGTCGGCCCACCGGTATCCGTCGGCCGCCACCGAGGGATCGGGCCAGCTCGGCAGCGTGACCGATGCGAGCTCCTCATGAAATGCGATCGCATCGGGAAGAGGGGTCACCGAGGCCGTGATGTTCTCGTGGACACGCGGATCGCACGACGATCCGGGCGCACCGAGTAAAACTTCGCGATCGCGAGCTGAAGCAGCAGGCTCGCCCCGAGTCCGCCGAGCGGCTCGGTGACGACGATCCCGAACCGGTCCAGCCGCGACCAATCCGGGAAGAGCGCTTCAGGACCGGCGCGCTCGCCGCCGGTCTGCACCTCGAACGCCTCGACAAGAATCTGGTCGGCGACATGCATTCCTGCTCACCTCTTTCCTCATTCTCGTCTAAGCGTGAGGTTTTCGAGGTCCCGCGCGATCAGATCGCCTGCGGGAAGCGGAAGAGCCTGTCGGGATCGTAGCGGCGCTTGACCGCCCGGAGGCGCTCGGCGTTTCCGCCGTGGTAGGCGGTCGCCCAGTCATCGAGAGCAGGATCGGGGAAGTTCGGATAGACGCGGCCGGACGCGAAGGCATGCGCGAGCGCCCATGACCGGTCGAGCCACCGGTCCCCGTCGCAGGCGACGTGATCCAGCAGGAACCGCTCGCTGCGGTGGACGAACGCCGTCGCGTCGGCCGGCACGCGGTTGTACGCACCACCCATGGCCGTGAAGTTGAGCTCGCGCCGGCCGGGGGCCGCCCCGGACGTGAACTCGTCGATCAGCGGGACGACCGCTGACGCCGGCATCGGGCGGGAGAAGAATTCCGAACGGCTGACCGTCAGAGCCGCGCCGTACGACTCCGCGCCGGCGAACGATCGCTTCAGATCACGCCAGGTCAGGATCTGATGGCGGACCTCGGGCCTGACGCCCACGCGGACAGCCAGGCTCTCGAGGAGTACGGTGGCAGGCTCGGCGTCGCGCAGCGCGGCACCGAAGACGACGACGCGCAGCGGGTGGCCTGGCTCGGCGACGAGGCTCAGGTTGGCGGTCACGTCGTCCGGGGCCTCGGGTGCCCAGCGCTGCCACCCGGCGACGACGTCAACGGCCGCCGCCTCGGGCCAGCGCAGCTCGAAACGCGTGGCGCGCGGCTCGGCGACCGTGCCGACTATAAGAGAGGTGACCACACCGAACTGCCCCCCGCCGGCGCCCCGCAGCGCCCAGAACAACTCCGGTTCCCGGTCGAGGTCGCAGTCGACGACACGCCCGTCGGCGAGCACGACCTGGGCGCTCAGCAGGGCATCGCAGGTCAGCCCGTGGCGTCGTCCCAGCAGGCCGAGCCCGCCGCCGAGGGTGAGGCCGGCGATCCCGACCGTGGGGCCACAGCCGGCCGGCACGGCGCGGCGGGAGCGGTGCAGCCCGTCGTAGACCCGGGCCAGGCGGGCGCCTGCGCCGATCCTCGCGCTCCCGTCCGGGCGGACGGTGACGGCGTCGAGGCGGCTCAGGTCGAGGACCAGACCCGCTGTCGAGGACCGGCCCGCGAAGCAATGGCCGCCTCCGCGGGGCACGACGTGCGTGCCGCTGTGCCGCGCGAAGGCAAGCGTGCGCGTCACGTCCCGGGTGGAGGCGCATCTGACCACGGCGATCGGGCGTACGTGGTGAAATCGGGCCAGCGCTGGACGGCGCGCGGCCTCGTAATCCGCTGAATCCGGTGTGATCAGCTCTCCGTCGAGCGCCGCCCGCAAGGAACGCAACTCGTGCACGCATCCGACCCTAGGTCCGCGCGGGCATCTCCGGCTTGAACGAAACGAGCGCCCTCAGCCGGTCAGCGCGGCACGTGGGCGAGCGGCCAGGAACGGCCCGTACGACGCCGCATGGTCGTGCCCGCAACCGCACCGGTCGACCGCGTCACCGAGCAGCTCCCGCGGAGTCAGCCCGGTCAGCCGCACGCACTCGCGGCTCAGGTGCGCCTGGTCGGCGTACCCGGCCTCGGCCGCCAGGTCGGCCACCAGACTGCCGTGCTTGGTCGCCTGGGCCAGCGCGAGGTAGCCCTGGAAGCGCAGCGTTCGCTGCAGCGTCTTCGGCCCGATTCCGACCTCAGCCAGGAACCGGCGCCGCAGCTGGCTCTCCGAGATCGCCAGGTCCTCCGTCAGCAGGCCGATTCCCGTCGGCCGCCACGGCATCAGCCGCCACACCGCCTCGGCCACGAGCGAGTCCGGGGGTGGCATCCGCGCCTGGCGGCGCAGCAGGTCGCGCTGCAGCACCTGCAGCGCCGCGCTCGGCCGGGGCGCGTCCGCCAGCTGGGCTGACAGATCCGACGCCTCGTTCCGCACGTCATCGAACGGCACGAGCTGGTCGACCAGTTCGTCCGCGGGCACGCCGAGCAGGGGTGATGCTGCTCCCGGCCAGAACCTTGCCCCCACGATCGTCAGGCCGGGAGGCAGGATCTCGACCGTGGCCCGGGTGAGCGGGCCGACGAGCCGTGGGGTGGCGCCGATCGGGCACTGGAGCTCGACGCCCCCGGTGGGCAGGTTGCGCTGCAGCACCGCCCGCGGGCCGGTGCGCTGGATCCAGACCGTGCGGACCCGCGCGGCCAGGGCAGGCAGCGGCAGGCGCTCGTCGTACGCCTGAGCGCGATCCACGTCTTCAGCGTAGCGAGGTCTTTTCCGGCGCGCGATGTGCACGATTCGTTCAAGCCGCCGCCGTGCGGGCCGCCCTAGCATCTGTCGCCATGGACAAGGTCTTCACCTCACTGGCCGTCTCCGTCGACGGCTTCATCACCGGACGCGATCCCGGTCCCGGACACGGACTCGGTGACGGTGGCATCCTCTTCGGCTGGTACGGCGACGGCGACACCCCGAGCCAGCTGTTCCCCGGCTTCCGGTTGTTCGAGCCGAGTCGCTCCGTCTTCGACGACCTCGCGGGGCGGGTCGGCGCCGTCGTCGCGGGCCGGAACACGTACGACGACTCCGATGGCTTCGACGGGGCGGGCCCGCACCCGACGGCTCCGCTCATCGTGGTCAGCCACCGCCCGGCGCCACCCGAGGCGACGGACAAGCAGACCTTCGTCACCTCCATCGAAGCCGGCGTCGAGACCGCTCGCGCCGCGGCCGGCGATCGGGACGTCGCGGTCATGGGCGGCGGTGTCGTCACGGCCGCGTTGCGCGCCGGCCTGCTCGACGAGGTGATTCTGCACCAGGTTCCCGTGCTCCTCGGCCACGGCCGCCGCTTCTTCCAGGAACTGCCCGCCCATATCGGACTGAGCCTGGTCGAGGCCGTGCCCGCACCCGGAGTCACCCACCTGCGCTACCGAATCGAGAAGTGAGGCAGACCATGCTCGAACCCGGCGTGGAGGGGCCTGAATGATTCTCATTACCGGCGGCCTGGGTTCGATCGGGTCGCACACCGCGCGGGCCCTGCTCGACCTGGGCGAGTCCGTGGTGCTCACCGCGCACCGGTCCACCCGGCTGCCGGAGTTCCTCGCCGGCGAGCCCGGCGGCCGGGTCGTCGTCGAGCCGCTGGATACCACGAACGAGGCGGCGTTCCTCGACATCGGGAAGCGGCACCAGGTCACCGGCATCGTGCATCTCGCGGCGGGCCGCTATGACCTGCCCGATCCGGTCGAGTACCTCCGCGCCGAAACCCTCGGCCTGCTCACCGCGCTCAAGGCGGCGGCAATGTGGGACGTGCGGCGGTTCTCCGTCGCCAGCAGCATCGGCGTGTACGCGGGGGTGGACGAGGTCCCGTGGCGCGAGGATGCCCCGCTGCCGGTGGTGGCACCACACCAGATCCACGCGTTCAAGAAGACCGCGGAGTTGTTCGCCGCGCTGACCGGCGGCGCCGCCGCGTTCGACGCGGTGAGCCTGCGGATCGGCACCATCTGGGGGCCCCTCGGCCTGCCCGACTCGCCGTTCTTCGCGCTTCCCCGCCTGCTCAGCGCGGCCGTCTGGGGCGAGGACCCCGATCTCACCCCGCCCCGGCCACCCGCGTACGCCGACGACGGCGGAGACCTCTGCTACGTGAAGGACTGCGGCCGGGCCATCGCGCTGCTCATGCTCGCGGAGCGGCTGAACCACGGCACCTACAACGTCTCGACCGGACGGCTGGTGCGGAACAGCGAGGTCGTCGCCGCGATCAACGCCGCCGTTCCGGGCGCGAACATCGCCCTTCCGGAGGGTCGCGATCCCGGCCGGCCCCGGGGGAACTACCTCGACACCACGCGGCTGCGCGAGGACACCGGCTTCCGCCCGGAGTACGACGTCGAGCGCGCCGTACCGGACTACGCCGGCTGGCTGAGGCGACATGACCACTAGCCCGCCGCACGGGACCCTCGATAGGAGACGAACATGCTCGACCCCGACGTACGCCGCGTCCTCGACGGTACCTCGCTAGGCCACCTCGCCACCGTCCTGCCGGACGGCTCACCCCACACCACCCCGGTCTTCGTCGGCACCCACGACGACCGGCTGATCTTCTTCACCGGTCCGCGCTCGCGCAAAGCCCGCAACCTGCGCCGCGACCCACGGGTAGCGCTATCCCTGGCCCCCGCCGACAACCCGTTCCAGCCGGTCATCATCCGCGGCCGGGTTACCGAATGGCTCGAAGGCGACACCGCCTGGGACATCATCGACCAGATCGCGACGAAGTACACCGGCCAGCCCTACACCCGAGACGCCGAACGCATCGTCGCCGTCGTCGAGCCCGACCAGCAGACCATCGGCATGACCTGAACCGTCCGCCCGGGCCGCACGCTGACGCTGATCTCGCCCACGACCTGCCTGGGCCAGGCCTGGCCTCAGCTGTGCAAGGATAAGGCCATGCGCGTCAAGCGGTTTCGCGCTCGGATCACTGCCAATTCCCGCGGTCACGCGGTTATCGCGGTTCCGTTCGACCCGGACGAGGCATGGGGCGCCAAAGCTGTGCATCACGTCAGCGGCACGGTCAACGGCTGCCGGGTACGGGTGACGCTTGCGCCTGGCGACAGCGGATGGGCGTTCACCCTGAATCCGGCGAGGATGAGCGCTACGGGCATTGCGGCCGGCTCCGATGTGATCGTTGAACTGGCGCCGGAAGGCCCGCAGCGCGGCGATCTTGCTGATGACATCTCCGCAGCACTGGCGGCCAACCCGGCCGCTGGCGCCTTCTTCGATACGCTGGCGCAGTTCTACCGCACGGCCTACCTCCGTTACATCGATGCGACGACCCGCCGGCCAGACCTCCGCGCGTCGCGCATCGACGAGGTCGCAGGCCTGCTCGTAGCCGGGATCAAAGAACGACCACGACCGCGATAGCCGGTCATCAGGATGGATACGGCGGAATCGATCGTGCGCTGCCTGCCGGGTTGAGATCGTTCCCCGGCGGCAAGATAGCCAGCACCCCTTTGCGGTGCATTTCTGCGGGGCGCCCGGAACAGGCCGGGGCTTAACCCAATGCCGGTCAGCTTATTTTGGTCTTGGACGGGCGTGCCCCGCCATAGCGGTGTCCGTGGTGCCAGAGTGCCCCCGGTGTACTGCCGGGGTTCCTGATACCGGGCTGGCGGCTGGCTCATACTGCATGGATGCCTCGTTCATGCTGCTCTGACGACATGGCTGGGGCATTCATGCCGTATGGTCCGGTACTGGAGCGGCGGGGTGTGACGAAAGAGGCGTGGCCAGGTTCCGTGCGTGTGACTGGCGAGACGCGCGTCGGCCTCACCACAGCTCGCCACCCGTGAGCACGTAGAGAAACGGGACCAGCGGGATGAGACCGAACACGGCCCACGCCAGCTTCGCGCCGCCGCCGATATTCCGGCGGGTGGCCAAGTCAATCCACATCAGGACCACGGCAACGGGATGGAGGAAGCAGACCAGGAGTTCGAGGATCTTCTTCATTGCCTGAATCTACCCGGACCGCTGTGGGCACCTGTCCGGTCGTATGACTGAGCTGGTCCGGCACGCGGGACCGGCCCGGGGCGTCGCGCTAGGGTGACGGGATGACCGGGGAACCGCACTGCGCGGTGGGGGTGCCGAACGTGGGCCCGTTCGGCGACCCGTTGCTGCTGGTGGAGCTGGCGGTGGCGGCTGAGGAGCATGGCTGGGATGGCTTCTTCGTCTGGGACCATCTGCTGTACCACGATCAGCGCTGGGACGTCGCCGATCCGGTGGCGGTGATCGCCGCGGTCGCGGCGCGCACGGCCCGGATCAGGATCGGCATCTTGGTGAACGTGCTGGCCCGCCGCCGGATCGGCGAGGTGGCGCGGGAATCGGTCACCGTGGACCTGCTGTCAGGGGGACGGCTGGTCGTGGGGGCCGGGCTGGGGTCGCTGGCGGCTGAGTTCACCGCGTTCGGCGAGTCCGCCGATGCCAGGCAGCGGGCGGCGCGGCTGGATGAGTCGCTGGGCCTGCTCGATGCGCTGTGGAGCGGGGAGCCGGTGACGGTCCGCGGTGAGTACCTGACCGCCACCGATGTGCGGATGCTGCCGCGCCCGGTGCAGCGGCCGCGGATCCCCATCTGGTGCGGCGGCCGGTGGCCGGCCAAGGCGCCGTTCAGGCGCGCCGCCCGCTGGGACGGGGTGATGCCCACTCATGCTGGCTACGGTCTCGGCGAGACCATGCCGCCGGACGAACTGCGGGCCGTGGTGCAGTACACCCGCCAGTACCGCACGGGGGATGGCCCCTTCGACGTGATACTGGAGGGACGTACCGACGGCGCGGCGCCCGGCCGCGGCGCCGAGCAGGTAGTCCCGTACCTGGAGGCCGGGCTGACCTGGTGGATCGAGGCGCTGGGCTGGTGGCGTGGCAGCCCGCAGGACGCGATGAACCGGGTCCGCCAGGGGCCGCCAGCGCTGACCCGTCACCAGCCTTGATACCGCTGATGGCCGAACGAATGTGGTGAAACGCCCCGGCCAGGTGCGTGCCGCGGCGGGTTAACCTGGGACGATGATCTCTGCGGACGAGCCGGTCATGACCGTGTACGGAGCCCCGTGGTGCCCGCATTGCAAACGGGTCAAGAAGTTCCTCGCCGCGCACCGGGTCCGGTACGCCTTCGTCGACATCGACACCGACCCGCAGGCCATCGCGCGGCTCAAGGAGCTGCAGAATGGCGGGCAGATCATTCCCACGGTCGTCTACCCGGACGGTACCCACGAGGTGAACCCGAGCGACGAGGCGCTGGCCCGCCGCATCGGCCTCACCCTCAAGGCCGAACGGTCCGCCTATGACCTGGTCATTGTCGGAGGCGGGCCGGCCGGGCTGGCGGCCGCCATCTACGCTGCCAGGGAAGGCATCGACGCCGTGGTGGTGGACGCCAGCGCGCTCGGCGGCCAAGCCGGTACCAGCGACCGGATCGACAACTACCCGGGGTTCCCCGACGGCATCTCCGGCGGTGAGCTGGCCGACCGGTTCGTGGCCCAGGCCCGCCGTTACGGCGTGGAGCTCGTTTCGGCGGTGTCCGTCACCGCCCTGCAGCGCGATCACGATGACCTGGTGACCTCGCTGTCATCGGGGCAGCAGCTCACCTCCCACGCCGTCATCGTGGCCACCGGGTCGAAGTACCGGATGCTCGACGTGCCCGGGGAGGACAACCTCATCGGCGCCGGCGTGCACTTCTGCGCGACGTGTGACGCGCCCTTCTACAAGGGGGCCGAGGAGGTCGTCGTGATCGGTGGCGGCAACTCGGCCCTGGAGGAGGGCCTGCACCTGTCCGAATTCGCCAAGCGGGTGCGGGTACTGTCCCGCTCCGGCCTGTCCGCCGCGCCGATCCTGCAGGAGCGGGTGCGGTCCGACCCGCAGTTCGCCATCCGTACCGGCGTGGACATTGTCGAGCTCGAGGGCGATCGGGGCCGGTTCGCCGCCGTGTTGGCCCGCGACCGCGACAGCGGTGAGATCCTTCGGTTCCCGGCCGCCGCGGCCTTCGTGTTCATCGGGCTGAAGCCCAACGACGGTTTCCTGGGTGACACCGTGGAACGCGATAAGGGCGGGTTCATCGTCACGAGCGCCACGATGGAGACGTCGCTACCCGGCGTATTCGCCGCAGGCGACGTGCGCTCGGGATCGACCAAGCAGCTCGGCTCCGCGGTGGGGGACGGGATCGCCGCCCTCCTCATGACGCGCCGGTACCTCGAAGTCCATCACCACATGGCCATGCGTCTCGTCGATGCCTGAGTGAGGGCGAGTGTCCACCTGAGCGCAGTCGAAACTGGCTCATCAATCTCGTTGCCCTCACTAGCGATGATCTGGGTCGGCGATCATCGCGACGTACGCCACCGGTCCGTCAAACGCGTAGCCTCCGCCGTCGGCGAAGGCGCCATCGCTATCCAGCTGGCCCACGAATACCTCGCCGAGCAGCCAAGCTGAACAGTACGGTCACAGCCCCGGCCGGGCCCGCGCAACTGAGGCTTCAGTGTGGCAGCGGCCCGCCGGCTACGGCGATGAGTGTCCCGGCCACGCCTGCGGCTATCAGGCTGAGGACGACGCCGAGGCGCAGCGCGAGCATGAGGATGAGCGCGGCGCCGAGAACGGCGTATTGCCAGGGCTCCGTGAGCGCGCGGGTCAGGGGGATGGCCGAGCCGAAGATGGCCCCGATCGCGGCGGGCCCGGCGCCGCCGAGGAAGGCCCGGGCCCGGCGGTCGCCGCGCAGGCGGTCGAACCGGCTCGCTCCGAGCAGCACGAAGCTGAACGACGGCGTGAAGGCGACCACCGAGGCCAGGATGCCCCCGGCCAGCCCGGCGGCGGCGTAGCCAACGACCGCGACGGTCTGCACGACCGGGCCGGGGGTGATCTGACCGAGGGCGACGGCGTTGAGGAACTGCGCCGCGGTCATCCAGTGATAGTGACCCACCGCGTCCGACTGCATCAGCGGGATGATCACGAAGCCGCCGCCGTAGGACAGGGCGCCGACCTTGAGCGCCACCCACGCCACCGACAGCAGCACCCCGCCGGTGATCGCACCAGCCGCCAGCACCGGCAGGGCGATGAGGCCGCGTGGCCCGCCGTCCCGGTCGGCGGTCACGTCATCACGCGGGCGCTGAGCGGCCAGCTCGATCACGCCGCAGCCGAGCAGGACCAGCACCAGCCACTCCCCGATCGTGGCGGCCGACGCCGCTCCGGCCAGCAGGTAGGCTACCCAGCGCACCGTGTGCCGGCGTCCCCGCCAGCTCGGGACGAGCAGCGACCAGCCCGCCTGCACGGCGACGGCCGGGACGGCCGCCCCGGCGCCGGCTCCGGCGCCGAGCACCCACAGCGGCGGGGAACCGGCCAGGAACAGTACTGACAGGGCCAGGATCACGATCAGCCCGGGCACGATGAACGCGGCTCCGCCGGCCAGCGCGCCGGGGCGGCCGCGCAGCCGCCAGGCGCAGAAGATCGCCAGCTGGGTGGACGCCGGGCCGGGCAGCAGGTTGCAGGCCGCGATCGCGTCCTCGAACTCCCGATCGTCCAGCCATTTCCTGCGCTCGACGCACAGTTCGCGCAGCAGTTTGATATGGGTGGGCGGCCCGCCGAACCCGATGCAGCCGATTCGGCCCCACTCCCGCAGCACCGTGACCAGGGACACCCGCGCCGACGCCGGGCCAGGCGGCGGGGCCGGCTCCGGGTGGGCGACGGTGTCCTCCGGCGGGCTCACCGCGCGGCGTCTAGGTTCGCGAGGCGGCGGGCTGGAACAGCTCGACCACGTTGCCGGAGGGGTCCTCGGCCAGGATCTGCCTCCCGCCGGGGCCGGTGACGATCTCGTTGCGGAAGCTCACGCCTCCGGCGCGCAGCCGGGCGACCTCCGCCTCGATGTCATCGACGATGAAGTGGAGGCGGTTCCAGCCGCCCGGCCCGGGCGTGCGCCCGTCGGGCATCGGCCGGCCCGCGGAGCTGGCCGGGCCGGCCAGCAGCAGCCGCAGGTTACCCCGGGTGACGTCGGCGAACGCGGGGGCCGCGCTGAACCGCAGCACGAAGCCGAGGTGGCCGGTGTAGAAGTCGACGGCCGCCTCGACGTCATCGACCATGTAGCGGACGTTCACCATGTCGTTCGGGCTTGTCATCACGCCTCCTGGTGGGCTGAACGGGCCGGCGTGGCGGCGATCGCGGCGAACAGGAAGCCGATCCGGGCGTCAAGCTCGGCCGCGGTGGCCTGGAAAGCCGGGTAGCTCGCCTCGTCGGTGTCACCGGCCGTGGCCGGATCGGGAATGCTCCAGTGGATGTGCCGGGGGTGACCGGGGAACTCCGGGCAGACCTCGCGGACCCGGTCGCACAAGGTGATCACGTAGCCGAACCGGTCCGCGGCGAACACGCCCAGGTGCTTGGCGGCCCGCCCCCGCACGTCGATCCCGCGCTCGGCCAGGACCCGGACCGTATTCGGGTGCAGCGACCGGGGGTGGCTGCCCGCGCTGAACGCCTGCACCAGCCCGCCGGAACGTCGCTGCGCGAGCGCCTCGGCCATCTGGGAACGGGCACCGTTGCCGGTACACAGGAACAGCACCCGCTCATGCGCCCGGGGCGCGGCCGCCTGGGGCTGGCTGGTCCCGAGCGCCGGGTGCAGCGCACCGCCCGCCGCCGCCAGCAGTTCGCCGCAGCGGGCGAGGTCCACGGTGTAGTAGGCGTCGCGCCCGTCCGCCGAGCTGCGCCGCGCCGATACCAGCTGCGCGGCCCGCAGCCGGCCCAGGTGGTAGGACACCAGGCTCTGCGGATGTCCGGTCAGGCTGGTCAGCTCGCGGACCTGGCGGTCGCTGCGAGCCAGCTCACGCAGCAGCCGCCACCGCACCGGGTGCCCTGCCAGCTGCAAGAACCCCGGCGGACCTGCGTCCCGGCCGGGCTTCGGTTCGTCCATCCCCTGTACAGTACATCAATCGAATTTGATCAATCAAGATAGCTTGATCTATTTACCTGGCCTGATTGCGGCAATCCAGGATCCCCGTCCCGCCGGTAGTACCTGTCGAAGCTGAATCGAGCAGAGCACAAGGAGACGGAAAGATGTCCGCAGACATCCGGTCGAAGCTGGCCAAGCCCGCGCGATTTCCGGGGCTGGTGAGTGACCCGAGGGAGGACGTGGACCGGAATGCCGCCCGGGTGCTGTCCGCGATCGCGCTGGCCAGCGTGGCCGCTGGCGCGATCAACATCGCCGCGGCGGCGACCGTCGGGCGCGGCAGCACCCAGAACCTGGCGTTCTTCGTGGGTCTCGGCGCGGCGCAACTCTACTGGGGCGCGGTCGCCATGATCCGGGCTCCCCGGTGGTGGCTGGCGCTCGGTGCCGTGGGCAACCTGGTGGCGGTGGTCACCTGGGTCGTGTCCAGAACGGTCGGCCTCCCCATCGGCGAGTACGCCGGCATCAGGCTGCCCGTCGGTTTCCCCGACACCCTGGCCACGGCCCTGGAAGCGGTGGTCGTCGTCGGCGCGGTGGCGCTGATGATCAGCGGGCGGGGTCTGGCGCGGTCCGTGGCCCGTTCGCCGCGCGTCGCCGTCGCGGCCGCGGTGGTGGCCGGCGCGCTGGCGCTGGCCGGCGTGCTGTCACAGGCCAACGCGTTCGGCTCATCGTCGACTGGGTCCGGCCAGAACGGCACGGGCGGGGTGACCGGCCCGTACGCTCCCGGCACCCCGGGCGGGGGAACCTCGGGCGGCGGCTACCCGGGCGGAGGCTACTGAGCAGCCGTCACCTGCGCCCGCCTTTTCCGCAGAAAGACGGGCGCAGGCAATCCCTCGGGGCCGCGGTACCGGTAGTACCGTGAAATGGCCGGGACAGGATCCGTGGTTCGGACGTTGTCAGACGAAGCCTTGCTCACGGGGCTGGGCTCGGGAGATCCCGATGCCGCAGCCGCGTTCGTGGACCGCTTTCAGCGCCGGGTCTTCGGGATGACCCTGTCGATCTTGCAGGATCGCCAGGCGGCCGAAGAGGCAGCCCAGGAGGCGTTCGTCCGGGCGTGGCGGCACGCCGCCGCCTACGACCCCCGGAGGGGAACCGTGGCCGCGTGGCTGCTGACCATTGCCCGCAACGTCGCGGTCAACATGCTGCCGGCCCACCGCGCCTACCCGGTGGATCCGGAGGCGCTGCTGGGCCTGCAGGAGACGCGGCCCTCGCCGGACGCGGACGGCCAGCTGGCGCCGGTGTCGCAGCCCATGCGGGAGGCGCTGATGCGACTGCCCGGCGAGCAGCGGCGGGCGCTGGTGCTGGCGGTCTTCTACGGCTACACCGCCCGCGAGGTGAGCGAGCTCGACCAGACCCCGGTCGGCACGGTCAAGACCCGGATCCGGACCGGCCTGATGAGACTCCGCTCGCAGCTGGGGGTACGCGATGACCGATGACATGAGCTGTGAGCAGGTCCGGGTACTCGCCCCCGACCTGGCCACCGGGATCGCCGACGGGCAGGAACGCGACGCCGCCCTGCGCCACGCCGCCACCTGCGCTGAATGCCGCCTCCTAATCTCCGAGCTGTCCTCGGTGGTGGACGACCTGCTGCTCCTGGCGCCCGCACACGAGCCGCCCGCCGGCTTCGCCTCCCGGACCCTCGCCCGGATGACCGCGTCTTCGCCACGGCCTGGCCAGCGAGCCACCCACCGCGCGCTGCGGCGCACCGCCGGGAGGCGCCCCTGGATGGCCCGTGTGGCCGTCGCCGCAGCGGTCGCCGCGGCCCTGACCCTGGGAGCCGGGGCCGTCTACCACAGCACCTCAGGCGACCGGCGCCTGGCCGACAGCTACCGGTCGGTGCTGGCCCAGGGCCACGGGTCGTTCTTCGCCGCCGCGCCGCTCCGGAGCCCGGCCGGCACCCTCGGCAGCGTGTTCGGATACCAGGGCCAGCCCTCCTGGCTGTTCGCAACCCTGAACCCACCCACGGCGCAGCCCGAACACTACGACGTCCAGCTGGTCACCCGCGACGGCAGGCACCTGTCCCTCGGCGGAACCGTCCTCGGCGGCACCCACCGCACGTGGGGCGCCCAGATCCCGGTCGAACTCACCCAGGTACGCCAGCTCCGGTTCGAGGCGGCCAGCGGGCACTTCACGATGACCGCCTACCTCACCCCCCGCAACCCGTGGAGCCCGGGCTGACAGAACCGCACACCAAGCACGCACGCCTAGGACGCGATCACCATCACCGGGCAGGAACACCACGACCTGCTACTAGGCCCGGCGCGAGCAGGCGTTCCGGGAGGTGCTGCACTGGGCCAACCGCGCAGCTCTCGAAGGTATCGCCGGATGGCCAGGTAGGTGATGTCGCCGCACCACCGCTGGTTGAGCCGGGCGGCGTCGGTGGTGAAGTCCCGGCGGATCGCATCGGTGCGGGCGGCGGCGGCCGGGTCCGGGATGGTGGTCTTCTTCCAGCGCTTCGGCGCCCGTCCGGCCAGCCCGGCCTGCCGCATCAGCCGGGCGATGCGCTTGCGGAGTGCCGGTGCCCGTGGCTTCGCAGCTCGGCGTGGGTCCGGGGCGAGCCGTAACGGGCCCCTGGACCGCTTGTGCTCCGCCTCGATCCGCGTCGTGAGCTCGGCGTCCTGGCGGTCGCGGCCCGAAGACTGCCCGCAGCGGGCGGCGTAAAGGCGGCACGGGAGACCTTCAGCAGCCGCCGCGCCGGCCCCCAATCCGGGTGTTGTACAGCCCTCAGCCGTGGCCGAGGCGGCCATGCCGGGCGTGTCTGCCTCGCCGCCGCTGTTCGGCAGCACGCAGGCCAACAACCAGCTCTGGCACTTCGCGTTCAACCGGCTCGCCGAGGTGAACGAGCAGCTCGCCACCGGGCGCGAAGACATCTACTTCGGGTTCCAGTTCGCCAAGGCCGCGAACAAGCTGCCCGATGACGTCGTGCGGTATTACGTCGACGCGCTCGCGGCCGACCCCGACGCCCTGCGCGGCAGCTTCGCGGCCTACCGGGCGCTCGATGCCGCCATCGCGCAGAACCAGCGCCGCAAGGAACGGCGGCTGACCCTGCCCGTCCTGGCCATCGGCGGAGCCGAAGGCATCGGCGAGGGGCCGCGAACACGTTGAAGCTGGCCGCCGACGGCGTGCAGAGCGTGGTCATTCCCGGCTCCGGCCACTACTGCCTCGAGGAGGCTCCCGAGGAGGTGCTGGCCGCGCTGACCGCGTTCCTGGCCCCGTACCGGGGCTGACCGGCCATGGCGCACCGCCCAGGACGCACGATGCCGCGGACCAGCCAACGCGGCCGGCGGCGCGTCGGCCCGGACCTGATCCTTGCCAGCACAACCGCCGTGCCCGGGGCACGGCCGGGGTTCACGAAAGGAACTGCTCATGTCCATCGAGGGCGACACGCCCGCCTGCTGCTCTTGACTGCCCTTCGTGGTGCTCAACGGTCAGCATCAGCCCCGGCCGCCAAGATCATCGTGTAACGCTCACACTCGCCAGGAACCGGAACCCAGAACAAGCTGATATGAGATACGACATCGTGGCCGTCCTGCTCGCTTGCCGGACATCCCGATTCGGCAGGGCGTCCTGCGCCTCATGTATCAGCTCACATTTTGTGATCGGCGGTCGGACCGGGCTGGATCCAGGGGTCGGCGGCGTCGGTGCCGCGTCGGAGCGGCTTGCCGGATCTGGGGCGCCGGGTGGCCCCGGTCCGGAATCTTGGTGTGGAGTCTGTGGTCAGGGGTTACCCTCGGGTTAGCTACTGGAGAGAAGAGGTCGCCATGTGCAGCGGAGATCGCCTGGTAGCGGACTTCATCGCCGGTACCGACGCCTGGCCCGGCCTGCCCGAAGAACTCGACGAGCATCTGACTACGACCGTGAACGGGCAGTGGGTGGTGTGGGCCCACAAGCTGGCCCGGCAAAAGGGCGATCTGTTCGTCCCGCTGACGGGCGGTCCCGGCTATCCGGCTGACGCCAGGGCCGAGTGCCGGTTCCAGGGCGTCCGAAGCGCTCACGACGCCCCCGATCCGGGGTGCACGTGCGGCTTCCACGCCCTGTCGAGCCGGAGGTTCCCGGGACTGCCTGCCGGGCGCCGCTTCACGGCGCTGACCGTGGCGCTGTCCGGACGGGTGCTGGCCTTCGAGTGGGCCGGCGGAGGAGTGCTGTGGCGGGCGGAGCGGCAGACCGTGGTTCGCATCGACCGGCCAGCCCCGTTCGATGGGACAGTAGGACTCCCGGTCAGGCGCCGCCATCCCGATGATCCCGACGGTCGCCTTGCTATCGTCCCGGCTGTCACACCTCGCGATTCGGGGCCGGTCCGGCTGAACCTGCCCGTCTCCTGTCCGGTGCTGCCGGTGTGCCACGACGACGCTGGCTGGTGCGCGGAATCCAGCACGTTCGAGCACGCGCCGGCATCTCTGGTTCTGACCTAGCGCGAGCGGTCCCGGCCGGAGGTCACTCACGGTGCCGAGCGGTTATCGGGCTGCGTCATAATCGCTGGCAGCCGCTACCGCGTTCGATCTGTCCGCTTTGGTGGTCGGCCGGTATCTCTGCTGATGGCGCGCAGAGCTGGTCGACTTGCGCCCCGCTCTGGCCAGGTCAGTGGATGGTGGCTGCACAAGCGCGATGGTCATGTTGTTCGGGTACCGCTGGTGGTGCTCCTCGGCCCGGTACGGCTGGTTGACGTTCACGGCTGAGCCCCGCCTGGGCCTGCTGTGCGGGCCGACCTGGCCGCCGTCACGCTGGCCGGTCGGGCGGGACGCGCCTTCGGCGGCAGTCAGGTGCTGCGCACCCGGGGGTTATCCTCATCTGGCGTCAGCTGGCCATGCTGTGTTGGGCTGGGGGTCTTTAGATTTCCCGCGAGAAGTATTTAGGACCGCTGGGCTGGCAGCAGCCCGGCGCGTTCGGCTTGGGCTGCGGCCTGCACCCGGTTGGTAACGCCGAGCTTGCGCAAGATGTTGGTCACGTGGACGCCCGCGGTTCTGGGGCTGATGTACAGCTCAGCGCCGATCTGCGCGTTGGTGCGGCCTGCGCCGAGCAGGCGCAGCACCAGCAGTTCCCGTGCGGTGAGCCCGTAGAGGGCGGCCGCGTCGGCGGTGCGGGGGGCTGCCGGGGCGGCGGGGGACGGGGCCTGGAGGGGGATGCGGGCCCGCTGCGCCAGGGCGCGGATCTGCGCCGTCAGCGGCGCGTGGCCGTCGGCGGCAGCGGCGGCAGCGCGCAGCGCGATGGTAGCCGCCGTGGCGGGCTGCCCGGCGTCCAGCAGGGCCTCGGCATGCCGCCACCAGGCGTACCCGGAGCGGTGCGGCCAGCCCAGGCTTTCCCAGGTCTTGGCGGCCGCGTGCCATGCGTCAGGGTCGCTGGATCCGGCTAGGCGGGTCTGTTCGGCATCCCAGGCCGCGCGGTTGCCGGGGATTGCCGCCACGTACGGATGGTCGGTGAACGGGACGCCCCGCATCCGCTCCAGCGCGGAGGCCAGCTCGCTGGCGGCGGTCTGTGCGGCGCGGGCGGCGTCGTGGTCACGACGCGCACGGGCTCGTTCGGCCAGGTCGGCGCAGGCGCGCTGGCCCGCGGCGAGCAGTTCCCCGCAACCGGCTGTCAAGTCTGGCGCGTCTTCGTAGGGGGCGAGCGCGTGCTGGACCTGCTGGAGGGCCTCACCGGGCCGCCCCGCCCACAGCGCCGCTTCCACCGTCAGCCGCGCTGCTTCGTAGGCGACGCTGATGTTCGAGAAATGGCCGGTTACGGCGTTGACCTGCTGCTGCCGGGCGGCGGCCGCCTTGTGGTCGCCGCGGAGCATGTCCAGGAGGGCCCGGGTAAGGTGCACGAACCAGTCGTCTCGGCCGGGAGGCCCGGTGGTCAGCGGGTCGATCAGTGCCGCTGCCTCAGCTGTATGCCCCTGGGACCACATCGCCTCGGCTGCGTTGACTACCAGGTAGGTATTACGAAACCAGCCAGCCAGGCCGGCCCGGCGGGCAGCGTGCAGGCCGCGCAGCGCCACCTCTTCCGCGCGGGCGAAGCTGCCCATCACCAGCAAGTACCAGCTTTCGCCGACGGCCACATCCAGCAGGGCCGCGCTGTCCCCGGCGGTTTCGGCGGTCGCCCGGGCACGGTGTAGCGTGGCGAATCCCTCTCGGATCTCGCCGCGCCAGAACACGTCGTCGGCGAGGTCTGCCAGGATGCGGGGAATCACGGCGGTGGCGCCGGCGGCTTCGGCGATCTCCAGCGCCTGGGTCAGGGCGGTATGGCTGTCAGCCCTGCGCCCGTAGGGGTACAGCAGAAACGTAACGGCGTACTGCCTCAGCGCCTCGGCGTGTTCGGTTGAGGGCGGGCCCAGCTCGAACAGCTCAAGCGCCCTTTCCACCAGCGGGCACCCGGCATCGGGCGTGTGCAGTCCCCGCAGGTACCCGGCGCGCTGGCAGATGACCGCGGCGGTGGCGTGATCGGGGTGGCTGGCGAACCGCTGGTAAGCCTCTTCCGCCAGCACGCTGGCGTGCCGGGTGTCACCGGATAGCACGGCCGCATCGACGGCCCGCACGTACAGCCCGGGCAGGTCGGCACCGACCGCGCCGGGCAGTGCCTGACACAGGTCGATGGCCCGCTCCCAGTGGGCGCCCGCCTCGGCGAAGCCGAACACCCGCTCAGCGGCCCCGGCCGCAGCCAGCCTGGCGGCCAGCTCCTCGGCGCCGCGGCCGGCCGCCGCCCAGTGGCTGGCCGCCTCCGCGGCCAGCGCATCACCGCCCACCGCCTCCAGCAGCCGCGCTGTCCGCTCATGCAGAACCACTCGCTCGCCGGGCAGCAGCCCCGCGGCCACCGCCTCGGCCAGCAGCGCATGCCGGGGCCGGTGCGCCCCGCCTGAAGTATCGTCGGCGAGCAACCGGGCCGTGGCCAGCTGCTGCAGCCCCCGGCGCACGGCCTCCACCGCCAGCCCGCTGACCCCGGCCAGCTGGTCCTCGGCCAGCGGCCGACCCGCGACCGCCAGCGCCGCCAGCACCGCCCGGCCGTTCCCTCCGCACCGCCCTGCCCGCGCCGCCAGCAACTCTGCGAGCCGGGCTGGCAAGCCACTTCCCGCCGCGCCAGCCAGCATCGCCGCCACCAGCTGCTCGGTGAAAAACGGGTTCCCCCCGGCACGGTCGTACAACTCCCCGGCGACCGGCGGCGGCGGGCCGCCCCAAAGCCCCGCGACCAGCTCCGCCACCTCCCCCCGGGACAGCGGTGCCAGCCGGATCTCCTCCACCCCCTGGCCGCCGCGCGCATGCGCCAGCCAGTCGGCCACCTGCCGGTCCAGCGGCGCCTCATCACTGCGGCACGTCACCACCAGCGTCATCGCGGCCAGCCCGTCCGCATGCGCCAAGAACGTCAGGCAATCCAGCGTCGAACTATCCGCCCAGTGCACATCCTCGATCACGACACACACCGGGCGCCGGGCCGCCACCGTGCCCAGCAGCTCGCCCACCGCAGAAAACAGCCGCTCCCGCCGCCACCCCCCACCCTGCTCGCCTGGGCCTGTCCCACCGTGCCCCAGGCGTGGCACCAGCCGCTCCACCTCCTGGCGCACATACCCCCGAACTGTGCTCAGC
>Ga0081540_1000521_pt1 | contig 37683 bp, 32 predicted proteins | sample TabmetS2T1R1_FD_71024 | JGI IMG/M metagenome (GOLD analysis project Ga0081540, IMG submission 71024) | Tabebuia heterophylla rhizosphere microbial communities from the University of Puerto Rico - S2T1R1 | ecosystem: Host-associated > Plants > Roots > Rhizosphere ...
GTGGATGGCGCCGGCGGCCTCGAGCCAGGAGATTCCCTGGATCGACGCGCAGGAGACGAGCATGTCGAACAGCAGGGCCGCCTTGGTGGGGGCGGAGGGGATGAAGCCGAGGAAGCGCGGGCTGTCGGCGGAGATGACGGCGGGCGCGATCGTCGAGGCATAGATCCCGAGGACCTGGTCGGGGTCGGTGCCATGCTCGCCGAGCAAGCCACCGAAGACGGCGTCGAGCGCCTCGGGTGGCCGAGCGCCGTGATCGAGCGGGACCGGATCGAGCCGCAGCCGGTTCTCGGCGTAGGCCAGGACCGACCGGATCATCTGCTCGGTCGTGCGGTCGACGCTGTGCATGTCCGGACGGTACCGGGCGGCGACCCGGCCGTCGGCGTCCCCGATGGCCACCTATTCCTTGATCATGGGGGATCAGGCGAGGAGGAGGCGGGCCGCGTCCTCGACGTCCTGCTCGGAGACCAGCACCAGCGAAGCCGCGGCAGCGAGCGGCACGAAGCTGTCGTCGCTCGCGATCCGGGCGACCCGTCCTTCGAAGCCGCCTTCGAGCAGACCCGTGACGAGCCCCTCGGAGACGCCGCCGCTCGCCCGGGTCTCGTCCACGACGAGCACCCGCCCGGTGATCCGGCCCTCGCGGAGCACGTCCTCGACCGGCAGCGGAACGAGCCAGCGCAGGTCGACCACGCGAACGCCGATGCCTTCGCCCCGCAGCCGGAGAGCCACCCGTAGGGCCATCCGCAGGCCGTTGCCGAACGTGGCGATGGTCAGATCCGTACCGCTGCCCCAGGTCCTCGCCCGCCCGATCGGCGCGTGGTCGTCCGCCCACTCCCTCGGCGGTCGGTAGGGGGCGGTCCAGCCGCCGTCGCCGGGCACCGCCAGGTCACGCTCGTGGTACAGCGCGATGGGCTCGAGGATCACGCTGACCGTCCCGTCGACGTCGGCAGCGGCCAGACAGGTCCGCAGCACAGCCGGCGCGTCGCGCGGGTGAGCGGGGCAGGCGACGACCAGGCCGGGGACGTCGCGCAGCACGGCGAGCCCGTTGTCGTTGTGGAAGTGCCCGCCGAACCCCTGCTGGTAGGCCAGGCCCTGCACACGGACGACGAGCGGATTCCGGTAGGCGCCGCGCGAGAAGAACTGCAGCGTCGCCGCCTCGCCGCGCAACTGGTCCTCCGCGTTGTGCAGATACGCCAGGTACTGGATCTCGGGGACCGGCAGCAGGCCGGCCGTGCCCGACCCGAGCGCGAGCCCGAGGATCGTCTGCTCGTCGAGCGGGGTGTCGACGACCCGGGACGCGCCCAGCCTGCGCTGCAGCCCACGAGTCACGCCGTAGACCCCGCCCTTGCGCCCGACGTCCTCGCCGAGGAGCACCACCCGCGGGTCGGCGGCGGCGGCGTCCGCGAGGGCCACGTTGATCGACTGGGCCAGCGTGAGGAGTCCCTCGGCCTCCGGCAGCTGCGCGCCGTGGACGCGGCGGCGTTCGTCGTCCGCCGCCACCGGTCCGGCCGCCCGGGTCGCGACAGCGGCCGGGGAACGCGGCGCGAGCGGGGCGGCCACCTCCTCGGCCGTAGCCAGCTTGGGTCGCCGCAGGGACTCCCGGACCGCGTCGGCGACCGCGTCGCGGGCGCCGTCCCACCTGCGGCGGACCTGATCCGGCGTCAGCACGCCACGATCGACGACGGCACGCACTGTCGCGGCGAGGGGGTCGCGCCGGAGGCCGGCCGCGATCTCGCGCGGCGATCGATAGGCGCTCTCGAGGTCGGAGCCGGCATGGCCGCCGATGCGGACGCACATCAGGTGCAGCAGCACGGGAACGCGGTGTTCCCGGGCATGGGTGGCCGCCTCCCGCGTGGCCGCCAGGGTGGCGACCGGGTCCGCACCGTCGACGCACCGGTACTCCAGCCCGGCACGGTCGGCGAACATCGCCTCGATCCATCCCGCGGGCGTCGGCACGGAGATGCCGAGCCCGTTGTCCTCGCAGACCAGCAGCAGCGGAACGGGGATCCCCTGGAAGGCACTCCAGCAGGCGGCGTTGATCGCCCCCGTGGCGGTCGAGTGGTTGGCGGACGCGTCGCCGAAGCTCGCGATCACGACGGCGTCGTCAGGCCAGCGCAGCGGCGTCCGCAGCCGGCCCGGTAGCCGCGCCTGCCGACCGAGCGTCCAGGCGATCCCCAGACCTCGGGGCAGGTGGCTGGCGATGGTCGAGGTCTGAGGGAGGACGGCGAGGTCGGGATGCCCGACGACCTTGTGCCGGCCACCGGCTATCGGCTCGTCGACGGAGGCAGCGAGGCCGAGGGCCACGTCGAGCAGGCCGCTGGCGGGGCTGCGCCCCGCCTGTGCGCTGCGCGCCAGGTAGAACGCCCCCGACCGGTAGTGCAACAGCGCTGGGTCGCTCGGCCGGGTGGCGAGCGCGACTGCGGCGTTCGCCTCGTGACCTGCGGACCCGATCGTGTAGAAGCCCTGGTCGAGGGCCCGCATCCGACGGGCGGCCACGTCCAGCCAGCGACTGCTCAGCTGGGCGTCGAGCAGCTGCAGCAGCGGTGTCGCGTCTGCGCCGTCCGGGCTCGCCCTGCCGGCAGCCGGGGGCTGGTCGAGGAGCGGTCGGAGGTGCGCCACGAGCTCCTCGCCGGGGCCGGGACCGTCGAGCTCGATCTCCGGCGAGCTGTCGGCGGCCGGCGATGGGTCGGCCCGGCGATGGACGTCGGCGTCAGCGGACGAAGGGCTCGCCACCGGTCTCGCTCACCATGGGCCTGCCGGCGGCGACCCATGCACCCATCCCCCCCGCGAGGTTGACGGCGTCGACCCCGTTCTGCGTCAGCCAGGCGACCACCCGCGCCGAGCGGTTGCCCGAGCGGCAGACGACGACGACCTCGCCGACGCCGGCGTCGGCCGCCATGTCCCCGACCTCGGCGAACCGCATGGGCAACTCGCCCATCGGGATGTGGCGGGCGCCCTCGATGTGGCCGCAGACCCACTCATCGCCCTCGCGGACGTCGAGCAGGACGGCGTCCACCGGAACATCGGTCGCGCCAACCGTCGGCACGTCCGGGCGGTACATCATCATCCTCCGCAAGGTCCGTCCACGGCCCACCCTAGACGGCGGTCTGGGCGATGGCCTCTCGCCCCGGCCGATCGGACGTGCACGGCCCGGGCTACGTCGATCTACGGCGGCCCACCGAACTCGCTCGTACCTTCGTCGATGCGTCCGCGACCGTCCCGGAGCCGGGCCATGAGCTGCTCGGCGATCGGGGGTGCCCCGTCGGACGTGTCCACCGCGAGGTGCGGCACCGGCGGCGGCCGGTCCGGGCGCATCCGCGCCAGGAAGGCGTCGAACCCGGCGAGCTTGGCCGCGTCCTTGCTGCGACCCCGGGCCTGGATGCGCCGACGCAGCGAGGCCGGAGACGAGCGGACCCACACGAGCTGCACCGGTGCGCCGCCCAGCTCGCCGACCCAGGCGGTCCAGCGCTCGGGGTCACGGATCTGGGTGGTGAACGGGGCGACCAGCAGCACCGGACATCCGCCGACGCGGATCTCCCGTGCCGCCGCCGTCATCGCGCCGTACTCGTGCCGCTTGACGTGCTCGTCGTACCAGGGGCCCTCGCGCTCGTCGTCGGGGCGCCCAGCGGCGGCGAGGATCTCGGCGGCGAGGCCGTCGAACAGCGTGTCCTTGTCGAGCAGCGCCGGATGCGGGTCGAGCAGGCGGCGCAGGACGTCCGCGACGGTCGACTTGCCTGCGCCGGGCGCGCCCGCCACCACCCACACGGCAGCCGTCGTCATGGCGTCACTCTCGTCCACCGCCGGCGGGGCCCGGACGCGGGGTGGGCCACCGGTGGGCAGGGCGAACGACCGGCGGGCTACGGTCAGCAGGTGACCCTCCCGCCGCTCATCCCCCGATCCGTCCTCTTCGGGAACCCCGACCACGCCAGCCCCTCCGTCTCCCCCGACGGCAGGCTGCTGGGCTACGTCGCGCCCCTGAACGGAGTGCTCAACGTCTGGGTCGAGCCCCTCGACGGTTCCCGGTCCGCGCGGGCGATCACACATGACACCGATCGGGGCGTCCGCTCCTATGCCTTCTGTCACGACGACGAGCATCTGCTGTACGTCCAGGACAAGGACGGCGACGAGAGCTGGCGGCTGTACCTTCTCGACCTCGCCACGGACGAGGCCCGGTTGGTCACTCCCGGCGAAGGGGTTCAGGCCCGGATCGTCGCGCACAACCGCTGGCATCCGCACGAGGTCCTGGTCGCGCTCAACGACCGGGACCCGCAGCTGCACGACCTGCACCTGCTCGACCTGCGCGGCGGCGAGCTCAGCCTGGTCACCGAGAATCCCGGCTTCGTGGACTGGCTGGTGGACAGCGATCTTCAGGTGCGCGGCGGCACGACCATGAACCCCGACGGCGGGCTGGTGGTGCACCTCGGCCGGGACGGCACCTACGAGCCCTACCTGGAGGTTCCGCCGGACGATGCCGAGTCCACCGGAGTATGGGGCTTCACCAGGGACGGGCAGACGCTCCTCGTCCTCTCGAGCATCGGCGTCAACGCGACCCGGCTCGAACGTCACGACCTGGCCACCGGGGAGCACCAGGTCGTCGTCGCGGACGACGAATACGACGTCAGCGGGCTCTGGCTCGATCCGGCGACGCTGGAGCCGCAGGCCGTCGAGTTCGCGAAGGAGCGGCAGGAGATCGTGCTGCTGGACGAGTCCCTGCGCACCGACCTCGAGCGGGTCCACGCGCTCGGGGACGGCGACATCAGCGTCGGGCGCCGGGAACGCGCCGACCGCCTGTGGGTGGTCTCGATCTCACCGAGCGACGGACCGATCAGGTTCTGGATCTACGACCGATCCAGCGGGGCGTCGCGCTTCCTCTTCCCGCATCGTGCGGCGCTGGAGGGGCAGCCGCTCGCGCCGATGGAGCCGTTCTCGTTCACGGCTCGCGACGGGCTGACGATCCACGGCTACCTGACCTTCCCGCCGGGGGTCGAGCGGCGTGACCTGCCGGCGGTCGTCGACGTCCACGGCGGCCCGTGGCCCAGGGACACCTGGGGGTTCGACGCCGAGTCGCAGTGGTTCGCGAACCGGGGCTATGTCTGCGTGCAGGTCAACTACCGCGGTTCGACCGGCTACGGGAAGGCCTTCCTCAACGCGGGCGACCGCCAGTGGGGCGCCGCCATGCAGGACGATCTCACCGACGCCGTCGAGCACGTCGTCGGCCAGGGCTGGGTGGAACGCGACCGCGTCGGGGTCTACGGCGGGTCGTACGGCGGGTACGCCGTGCTCGCCGGCGCCGCCTTCACGCCCGACCTCTACCGCTGCGGGGTCGACATCGTCGGGCCGTCGAACCTGCTCACGCTGCTGGCGTCAGTGCCCGAGTACTGGCGACCGGTGATCGCCATGATGTACCGCCGGGTCGGGAACCCGCAGACCGAACCGGAGTTCCTCAAGGCCCGGTCGCCGCTGTTCTCCGTGGACAAGATCCGGATCCCGCTGCTCGTCGTGCAAGGTGCCAACGATCCGCGGGTCAAGCAGGCGGAGGCGGAGCAGATCGTCGGCGCGCTCGGCGAGAAGGGACTGCCCCACGAGTACCTGCTCTTCCCGGACGAGGGGCACGGGCTGGCGAAGCCGCAGAACAGGGAGACGTTCTACGCCAAGGCCGAGGTGTTCCTCGCCGAGCACCTCGGCGGGCGGGTGCAGGAGGCGGGCGAGACGACGTGAACGGGCGGCACGTCGAGATCGTCGAGGTCGGGCCCCGGGACGGGCTGCAGAACGAGAAGACACTCCTCCCGACGGAGGCCAAGCTCGAGTTGATCCGCCGGGCGTTGCGCGCCGGACTGCGCCGCATCGAGGCGACCAGTTTCGTGAACCCGAGGCTCGTCCCGCAGATGGCCGACGCCGAGGCCGTGATGGCAGGGGTGGCTGCGGACGGGTTCCTTCCCGAGGGCGTCGACCGGTCCGAGGTGGCGTACATCGGGCTCGTGCTGAACTCGCGCGGACTGGACCGGGCGCTGGCCGCCGGCGTGGACGAGGTGAACGTCGTTCTCCCCGTCAGCGAGACGTTCTCCCAGCGCAACCAGAACATCAGCGTGCCGCGGATGCTGGACGTGGCCGACGAGATCGCCGCCCGGGCGGCGGCGGCGGGTGTCCGGCGCAGCGCGGTCCTCGCGACGGCGTTCGGCTGCCCCTTCGAGGGGGAGATCGATCCGGACGCCGTGCTGGCCGTGGCCGAACGCTGCCTGCGTGCCGGATACGTCGAGATCGCCCTTGCCGACACCATCGGCGTCGGGGTTCCGGGCCAGGTGCGGAGGCTCGTCGACGGCGTCCGGGCCCTGCCGGGCGCAGACGTGGTGCGGTTGCGGGCGCACTTCCACAACACCCGGAACACCGGCTATGCGAACGCGCTCGCGGCGGTCGAGTCCGGCGTCACCGAGCTGGACGCGAGCCTGGGCGGGATCGGCGGGTGCCCTTTCGCGCCGAACGCGACCGGCAACGTCGCCACCGAGGACCTGGACTACCTGCTGTCTCGCTCGGGCTACGACACGGGGTTGACGCTCGACGCCCTCGCCGACACGGGGACCTGGATCGCCGCCCGGCTCGAGATGGCGCCACCCGCACTGCTCGGCAGGGCCGGTCCGTTCCCGCCCCCTCCTCGCGCCGATCAGGGCTGATCACGGCTGATCAGGACGGCGTCAGGTCGTCGTCAGGTCGGCACGAGGTGGGAACCGTACGGACGGAGGATTTCGGCCACGACGGCTCGCCGGAGGGGTCATCGGGCGTCTAGCTTGTCAGCGCAGCGGAGCGAGCTTCCAGCCGTCCACCGGCTGCCGGGCCGATCCCGCCGTGACGAGGAGCCATGATCGCACCTCACGTCTCCCTGCTCGACCCGCCCCCACCGGCTTCGGCGGCGACCGCCATGGCGACGTTCGACGCCGATCTCGTCTGCACCTACGCCAACGCGTCGTTCGCCGAGCTCGCCGGCGTCCGGATCGAGGGGGTGCTCGGCGCCCACTGGTCCGCAGTGTTCCCCGGTCTCGCCCCGCGCCAGCAGGAGGCCGTGGACGCCGTCGCAACGGACGGCTCCCCCGTCGCCGAGGTGGACGTTCTCGTCGCGGGCCCCGCCTCGGCCACGTCGGCTACGGGCAGCATCCGGCGTCGGTGGCGGCTCGTTCTGCACCGAGTGGAAGGTGTCCCCGGCATCGCCGGTGGCCGCGTCGTGTCCGTGGTCGGCACGCTGGCCGCGGGTCCGGTCGTGCTCGACCGCCCCGCATTCCGGCAGCGCGTGTCCGACTCCCTGCGCGAGGGCGGTGCGTTCGGCGTCCTGCTCGTCGACCTCGGCCAGCACACCGTCACCGCGCTCGCGGGCCGTGCCTCGGCGTTGGGAAGCGTGGTGAGGACGACCGACGTCGTCAGCCTTGACATCGACGAAGGCAGCGGGCGCTCGTATCTCGCACTGCTCTGCCCGGCGCTCCCCGCGCCCTGGACCGCCGCCGTGATCGGCGACCGGCTCCGCCGCGCCGCTCAGCTGACCGAGGGCCTGTCCGGCACCGAGCTCGCGCAGGTCAGCGTCACCGTCGCCCGTCCCGACGACTCAGCGGAGTCCCTGCTGCGGCGCGCCAGCGCCTCGCTCCACACCGAGCTGCACGTTCCGCTCGAGATCGCGCCACTGCGGACCACGGTCCGTGACCACGTCCTCGACGGCGGCGGCCGGGCCGTCGTCGTCCAACTCACCGGCGAGGCGGACGTCTCGACGTTGCGCGGGTTGACCCGACTGCTTCAGGCGATCGTCGAGGATCGTCCGCTGGGCCTGGTCATCGACGCCTCCGCGCTCGGGTTCTGTGACGTCGCCACGGTACGGACGCTGATGACCTCCGCCCAGGGTGCTGCCCTGGCCGGCGTCGTCGTGGGAGTCGCGGGGATGCCGGTCACCATGCAGCGCGTGTTCGACCTCGGCTGGTCCACCTCGCGGTTGCACCGGTGGGCCACCGTCGACGACGCGCTGGCGTCGCTGGCCGTCTAGGCCGCCCCGTCGAGTCGAGGTCAGCGCCCGGTCAGGGGGTCGAGGACGGGCTGGGCGTCGGAGTCGGGGTCGGCGATGGGCTCGGCGACGGGCTCGTTGCTGGGCTCGCCGACGTCGAGCCGGCGCCACTCGGCGAGGGACTCTCGCTCGGGGCGGGTGTCGGCGACGGGCTGGGCGTCGGAGTCGGGGTCGGCGACGGGCTCGGCGTCGGCGTCGGCGATGGGCTCGGCGACGGGGTCGGCGAGGGCGTCGGAGTCGGCGTCGGCGTCGGGCTCGGCATCGGCGTCGGCGACGGGCTCGGTGTCGGCGTCGGGCTCGGCGTCGAGGGCGCCGGGCTCGGACCTGGCGTCGGGGTGGCGCTCGGCGTCGGCGCCGGGCTCGGCTTCGTCTTCGGCGTGGCGCTCGGGGTCGAGGCCGAGCTCCCCGCTCCGCTGGGGGACGAGCCGTCGGGATTGACGGCGGGCGGCGTGCCGACGCTCGCCGACCTCCCCCCGGGGGTCACCGGAATCGTGGGCTCGGAGGCGACCGGGATCGCCCTGCCGCTGGCGTAGCTGTCCGCGAGAGCGAGGACCAGCCGCACGTAGCTGGTCGACTGGTTGTACCGGAAGACGGCCTTGAACCTGCCCGCCTGCGTCGAGAGGTCGCCGCTCCCGTCGCACAGGTAGCGAGCGGCCGAGAGGGCGGCGTCGTCGACGTCCTGAGGATTGGCCACCCCGTTGCCGTCGGCGTCCGTGCCGTAGCCCGCCCAGGTGCCGGGCAGGAACTGCATGGGCCCCACCGCCCGGTCCGAGCCGGGATCGGCGTCGAGCCGGCCGCCGTCGGTGTCCCGGACGACGGGCATGCCGTTCGTGCCGTTCAGACGCGGCCCGTAGATCGGTGGTGAGACGACGCCGTCGGCGTCGATCCCCGCGCCGCCGAACCGACCGTGATCCGTCTCGACCCGGCCGATGCCGGCCAGCAGGGACCAGGTCAGATGGCACGAGGGGTCGATCGCCGCCGTCTGCTTCGCCGCCGCCACATACGCCTGGAGGACGCGGACAGGGATGCCCGAGCCGGTCAGCGCTCCCGTGTCGGGACCGGAGCCGGCGGGCGCCGCGGGCGAGCCGGAACCGCCCGAGCCGCTGCCCGCTCCGGGGAGCACGAGGACCTGCGGATTGCCCCCGAAGGGCACGACGGCCACGCCGGGCGAGGAGGTCTGTGGCGGTCCGGTGTCGGGGACCGGGCCGACCAGACTGTCGAGCCACGCCTTGTCCCCGGAGCTCGCCGAGCTCGGCACGACCCAGTTGGCCGCATGGCTGCTCGCCGCCAGCGTGCTGGTCGTCACCGCGAGGCCGATCCCCAGCGCCGCGACCCGGCCGAGGGGCGCCCGGAGGCGCAGGCGCCGGAGCAGGCCGGATCGACCCGGAGTGGTCGCCGTCTCCTCCGCGGACATGCCGTCGAGGCTAGAGGCGTCTGTCGCGGAAAGTCACGGCTTTGCGGATCCTCGTCGTCCTGACGACACCTGACAGTCATGTCAGACGATCGCCGAACACGTGCAATTCATCTCGAGGCGTTCCGGCGTCCGTGCACGGAGGGCGACGGAGTCACTTGAGCAAGCGAGACAGGCGGCGGTCGGCGAGCACCTTTCCGCCCGTCTGGCAGGAAGGGCAGTACTGCAGTGCACGATCAGCGAACGAGACCTCACGAACGGTGTCCCCGCACACGGGGCACGGCAGCCCGGTCCGGCCGTGCACGCGCATGCCGGCGCGCTTGGCGTCCTTCAGCTCCTTCGCCGGCTTGCCCGCGGCGGCCTCGACCGCTTCGGTCAGCACGGTGCGCATCGCCGTCCAGAGCCGTTCCACCTCCCCCTCGGTCAGCTTGCCGGCGATCGCGTAGGGCGACAGCCTCGCGGCATGCAGCACCTCGTCGCTGTAGGCGTTGCCGACCCCGGCGAGCACCGACTGATCGCGAAGCAGTCCCTTGATCTGCTGGCGGGACCCCTCGAGGAGGCGAGCCAGGGCGGCGACGTCGAAGGCGGCGTCCAAGGGGTCGGGGCCCAGCGTGGCGACGCCGGGGACCTCCTGCGGGTCCCGCACGACGTAGACGGCCAGCCGCTTCTGCGTGCCGGCCTCCGTGAGGTCGAATCCCGGATCGCCGGTCAGGTCCGGGTCGTGGAGCCGGACGCGCAGCGCGATCGGGCTCTTGCCGGGACGCACCGGCGTGGCCGGCAGGGAGTCGGACCACCGCAGCCAGCCGGCCCGTGAGAGGTGGACGACGAGGTGCAGCCCGCTCACGTCGAGGTCGAGGAACTTGCCGTGGCGGGCGACGCCCGCGATCTCCAGACCCTGCAGGGCGCTCACCGGCGGGTCGTAGGTCTTGAGCACGCTGACGGCGCCCACGTCGATCCGCGCGATCACTCGCCCGACGGCGCGTTCCCGCAGGAACCCGGCGAGCGCTTCGACCTCGGGCAGTTCTGGCACGGATCAAGTGTGCACGTCACCGTCGGCGATCAAGCAACTGGGACGGGCCTCGTCGATGCTCAGCGCCGTCCGTGCCGACCCCGCCCGTCGCGGACGGCGTCGGCCACCGCGTGCTCGCCGTGCTGTTCGAGCCCGGCGATGACGCCGTCGACGTCCGCCGCCGGCCGGTTCTGGCTCATCTTGGCCTTCGCTTCGATCCGACTGATCGACAACTCGACGCCGACGATCGCCCGCAGCTGACCGGCGACGAAGGCGGGCGGTGCCATGTCCACGGTCCACGGCCGCGGCATTCCGCTCTCGTGCTTGGCCGTCAGCCGACGCACCAGGGTCTCGACCCAACGGGGGTCGTCGCGCACGGCCAGCTGTCCGTAGACGTGCGCGGTCAGGTAGTTCCAGGTCGGCACGACGCGTCCGTGCTCAGCCTTGCTCGGGTACCAGGTCGGCGAGACGTACGCGTCCGGCCCGCGCACGATCACCAGCGCCTCACCCACGACGTCCGACCGCCACTGGTCGTTGGTGCGCGCGACGTGCCCGAGCAGAGCGCCCTGATCGCCGACGTCGGGCTCGTAGACGAACGGCAACATCGTTGCCCTCAGGCCGGTGGGCGTGGCCGTGACCAGGTCGGCGGCGCCGTGGTGGTGCAACAGGTCGCGCACGGCGTCGTCGTCCATCGCGAACGATGCCGGCACGTACATCTGGCCAGTATGACGCCGGGCCGGCGCGGCGCACGCACCATGATCGACAGGTGCCCACGAGCGATGTCGCCCGCTTGATCAATGCACCAACCGGTCGAGCAGCCGGTGCAGGTCGGCCGCCGGGTCGCGGGTCAGACCGCTGTGGACCGGTCCCGCCTGGACGACGGTGCTCCGGGGGGCGGTCAGCCACCCGAACCGCTCGCGCAGCGAGCCGCCGGCGGCCCGGCCGGCCACGGCTCGTCCGGCGCAGACGGCTTCCACTCCCGCGAGCGCGGCGCGGACGGCGTCCAGGTCCACACGCGGGTCGAGGATCCGCAGTCGCCCTCGGTCGAGGTGCTGCAGCACACCGAGATAGTCGCGAGCCTGGCAATAGAGCACGACGCCGACGTTGACGCACTCCCCGCGGTCCACCCGCGGCACCGCCTTGAGCACCGCGTATTCGAAGGCCAGGTAGTCGTCGCCGATGTGATCACTCGTGCCGGCGCTCGTCATGCGGCGGCCTCCACCCTGAACCAGGGCCGCTCGCCGCCGGCGCGCGCCTCGAGCTGCCGCACGTACCGGCTCCGCCAGGCCTCGACGCCACGGGGATCGCCCTGGGCCGCGTTCATCCCCGTCAGCCACTCACCCGGGACCAGATCGAGCACCCCCTCGAGCAGGTCGGGCACGGCAGCCGCGAGCTCCGCGTCCATCCGGGCGAGCTCGTCGAACGCCAGCGTGCGGACGACGGGGAGGAGGACGTGCTCGCTCAGGTCGTAGCGACGCTCCGCCCACGTGTCCACGGGCGGCCACGCATGCTGGAAGACCAGCGCGGCCCCGTGGTCGATGGCCCACACGGTGCGGTGCCAGACGAGCAGGTTCGGGTTGCGCCAGGTCCGGTCCACATTGGCGGTGAACGCGTCGAGCCAGAGGATGCGAGCCGCGTCGAACGGGTCAGGCCGCCAGGCCACCCCGTCGTAGCCGACCGAGCCGGGCAGGAAGTCCAGGCCCAGGTTCAGCCCGCTGCTCGCCTTGAGCAGGTCCTGAACCTCCTGGTCCGGCTCGCGCAGCCCGATGGCCGGGTCGAGCTCGACGGTGACGAGATCAGGGACCCGGACGCCGAGCCGTCGGCCGAGCTCGCCGACGACGACCTCGGCGACGAGCGCCGCCGTCCCCTGCCCCGCCCCGCGGAACTTGGCCACGTAGATCCCGTCGTCGTCCGCCTCGACCAGCCCTGGCAGGGACCCACCCTCGCGCAGCGGCGTCACGTAGCGCGTCGCGCGCACGGTCCGGAGCACGCGCTCAAGGTAGCGGGAGGGGCTGGGCGGGCGACGCGTACAGCCGCGCAGTCGGGGTAGTGCCCGGACCAGGGTCGTGCTGCATCGGGTGCTGCGGCATCGCGGCGGAGGGTCTGGCAGGGCGAGCAGCGGCCGATCGCGGGATGATCGGGGATGCGGATGCCGCACCGTGCCGGACGGGCGGCCCGCAGGCAGCTGAGAGGGGTGGATCGGATGGCCGACGAGCGTGCGGGGCAGCCCGCGCAGCCGCAGGACCTGGTCGACGTCCCACATCTGGTGACGGCGTACTACACGACCTGGCCAGACTTGTCCGATCCGGGCCAGCGCGTCGTCTTCGGCACCTCCGGGCATCGCGGCTCCAGTCTCACGGGTGCCTTCACCGAGGCTCACATCGTCGCTACCACGCAGGCGATCTGCGAGTACCGGGCGGCGCAGGGCATCGGGGGCCCGTTGTTCCTCGGCAGGGACACCCACGCGCTGTCCGAGCCGGCGTGGGCGTCCGCGCTGGAGGTGCTGGCGGCCAACGGGGTCACCGTGCTCGTGGACAGCCGGGGCCGCTACACGCCGACTCCGGCCGTGTCGCTGGCGATCCTCACCCACAACCGCGGGAAGGCGGACGACGCGTCGCGGGCCGACGGCATCGTCGTCACCCCCTCGCACAACCCGCCGAGCGACGGTGGCTTCAAGTACAACCCTCCGCACGGCGGCCCCGCCGACACCGATGCCACGTCCTGGATCGCCCAGCGGGCGAACGAGCTGCTGGCCGCCTCGGTCCGGGACGTCAAGCGCATCCCGCTGGTGCGAGCCCTCGCCGCCGAGACGACGTCCACCTATGACTTCCTCGACGCCTACGTCGACGACCTGCCCTCGATCATCGACCTCGACGCGATCCGCGGCGCTGGGCTGCGTATCGGCGCCGACCCGCTCGGCGGGGCCAGCGTCGACTACTGGGCAGAGATCGCGGAGCGGTACCGGCTCGACATCACCGTGGTCAACCCGCTCGTCGACCCCACCTGGCGGTTCATGACGCTCGACTGGGACGGCAAGATCAGGATGGATCCGTCGTCGCCGTCAGCCATGGCCTCCCTGCTCGGGAGGCAGAGCGACTACCAGCTCGCGACCGGCAACGACGCGGACGCCGACCGGCACGGGATCGTCACCCCGGACGACGGCCTCATGAACCCGAACCACTACCTGACCGTCGCCGTCGACTACCTGTACACCCACCGGCCGGACTGGCCGGAGAGCACTGCCGTCGGCAAGACCCTGGTGTCGTCGTCGATGATCGATCGCGTCACGGAGGGGCTCGGCCGCCGACTGCTCGAGGTCCCGGTCGGCTTCAAGTGGTTCGTGCCGGGTCTGCTCGACGGCTCGGTGGGCTTCGGAGGCGAGGAGTCGGCCGGCGCGTCGTTCCTGCGGCGGAACGGCAGCGTGTGGACGACGGACAAGGACGGCATCCTGCTCGCGCTCCTCGCGTCGGAGATCCTCGCCGTGCTGGAAGAGACGCCGAGCCAGCGTTACCGGACGCTGACCGAGCGTTACGGGAACCCGGCCTACGCGCGGGTCGACGCGCCGGCGGACCGCGAGCAGAAGGCCATTCTTGCCAAGCTCTCGCCGGAGCAGGTGAAGGCCACCGAGCTCGCCGGCGAACCGATCGTCGCGACGCTGACCCGGGCACCCGGCAACGACGCCCCGATCGGCGGCCTCAAGGTCGTCACCGAGAACGCCTGGTTCGCAGCCCGCCCATCCGGCACCGAGGACGTCTACAAGATCTACGCCGAGTCCTTCCGCGGTCCGGAGCATCTGGCCCAGGTTCAGCAGGCAGCTCGCAGCCTGGTCAGCGAGGCCTTGACGTCGGCGACCGGCTGATCCGGCCGATTTCGTCCCTCCGGTGGGCTTGCGGGATCCGGTGATCCGTCGCCAGCATGGGCGACGGGCCGGACCGGAGGTGACGCTGAGTGACTGAGGAACTCCCGTGGGGTTCCGGAGGGTCGTCCGAGACCATCGCGACGCCGCCCGAGGAGGGCAGCCACAAGGTGCGGCGGCAGGCGACGATGGTGGGCGACCGGGAGCCCGACTGGTCCCAGCTGGAGCCGCCGGGGGAATGGGTGCAGGCGGAACCGGCGCCGGTGGACGTGCTCGATCCGGCCCAGGCGGCACCGCAGCGTGCCGAGACATCCGGCTGGTTCGAGCCGCCGGCGGCGCCGTCCTCCGGCTATACCACCCGCCGTCAGCTGCGCGAGGCGCGCATGGCGGCCGGCGAGGCGCGCGCATCGTCCGCCCCGCACCGGGCGCGCACCCCGGCGCCGGATCCCGGAACGCAGCACGACGACCTGGCCGGATCGCCACGGCGCGAGCTCACCACGGCTGAGCTGGCGCTCTACCGCCCTCCCCCGGACGTCGCCGTGACGAGCCCCCCGCTGAGCGCCGTCGTGACCGAGTGGGCCGGCCCGTTGCGAGCCGCCGATGTCGACCAGGGGCGGGGGCCCGGCGCCGGAGGTCGGGCGAAGCGCGGCGTCGAGCGGTGGTCCCGCTGGGCTGCGGGCCTCGGCCTGCCGCCCCGGGATCGCAGCGGCAGGCGCCGCTACGTCGAGGGACTCCTCCCGCCCGCGGTGTGGCTGGTCGTCGCGCTCGGTGTGGCCGTCTTCGCCGGCCTCCTGACCGGTGTGCTGGTCTCGGCGGGCGGCAGCGGCGGCGGCAGCGTGCAGACAGCGGTCGCCACCACGACCTTGACGGTCACCAACGAGCAGACGACCACCGCCACGACGACCGCCACGCAAACCACGACCCGGACCGTCACGTCGTCGCCCCTGGTGCAGGACACGGCCCAGGCGGGCCAGAACGGGCCGGCCACGCAGCCGGCCGTCCAGAACGGCCAGAGGCTGGGGCCGGGTAGCCAGGGAGCGCAGGTCTTCCTGCTGCAACAGGGCCTCGCGCAGCTGGGTCTCCTCCAAGGGCCGCCGACCGGCGTCTACGACGAGGCGACCCGGGCCGCCGTCCAGAACTTCCAGGCGCGGGCCGGTGTCACGGCCGATCCGCCCGGGATCGCGGGGCCGGCTACCACGCAGGCGCTGCGGCAGGCGCTCGGCCGGTAGCCGGGCGCGTCGTTCGCAGCGGGCCACCCCACCGTCAGCGGCACTGACACGATGGGGCGCGTGGCCGACGTCCGACCGTTCAGCGCCCTGCGCCCGCTGCCCCAGCTCGCCCACCGCGTGGCGGCTCCCCCCTACGACGTGGTCTCCGCGGACCAGGCGCGCGAGATCATGTGTGCCCAGCCGGACAGCTTCCTGCGCGTCACCCGGCCTGACGCCGACCCCTACCTGGAGCCGACCCCCGGGCAGGACGACGACGTCGATCCGATCGGTCACCCTGACCCGGACGCCGAGCACCGGCACGGCCGCGCCGCATTGGCCGAGCTCGTCCGCCGTGGCGTCCTCGTGCGGGAGGCACAGCCGGCGTTCTGGGTCTATCGGCAGCAGGTCGGCAGCCGGGCTCAGACCGGGATCGCGGGCCTTGCTTCGGTGCACGACTACGAGCGCGCCGTCCTCCGCGTGCACGAGCACACCCGCCCCGACAAGGAGGACGACCGAACCCGCCACCTCGACGTGGTCGACGCGCACGACGAGCCGGTGTTCCTGTTCCACCAGGGCAGCGACGAGGTCGAGGCGATCGTCGAGGCGGTGACCGCGGGCGAGCACGACCTCGCCGTCACGACCCCCGACCACGTCTGGCACACCTTGTGGCGGGCGCGGGACCCGGACGTCGTCCACCGGCTGGTCGAGGCCTTCGCCGGGCTCGACCGGCTGTACGTCGCCGACGGGCACCACCGCACCGCGGCCGCCGTCCGGCTGGCGGCCAAGCGCCGCGGCCTGCCGCCAGAGGAGGCGGGGAGCGTGGACGGCTTCCTCGCGGTCGTCTTCCCGGCGCCGGAACTCACCGTCCTGCCGTACCACCGGATCGTCACCGATCTCGCCACCCCGGATGGCCGCGATCTGACACCCGAGGAGTTGGTCGCGCGGCTCGGCGAGGAGTTCGACGTGTCGCCGGCGTCCGGGCCCGTTCAGCCGGAGGACCGGCGCACGGTCGGGCTGCGGACGCCGACCGGATGGTTCCGGCTGTGGCTGCGCGATGCCGTTCCCGCGGAGGGGAGCATCGATGGGCTTGCCGTCAGCCTGCTGCAGGACCGCGTGCTCGGCCCCCTGCTGGGGATCACCGATCCCCGGCGTGACCCGCGTCTGGACTTCGTCGGGGGACCTGACGGTCTCGAGGCTCTCGACGACGCTGTAGCCTCGGGGCGCGCCGCCGTGGCGTTCGCGCTGTCGCCCACTCAGCTCGCCGATCTCGTCGCGGTCAGCGACCGGGGCGAGGTGATGCCGCCGAAGTCGACGTGGTTCTTCCCCAAGCCGGCGAGCGGCCTGCTCGTCCACCCCCTGCACTGACGGGAGGAAACGGGCACGATGTCGCCGTGACCACCGCGAGCAGCGCCGAACAGAATCGCGCCGAACAGCAGCAGACCGAACGGCAGCGCTCCGCTGCGCGGGCCGAACGGCAGCCCTCCGCTGCGCAGGTGCCGCCTCCCGTGACGGCGTCGGTCGTGCCGCCCCGGATGGTGTCGAGCCGGGGTTGGATGGCGCACCGCGCAGCGGTCGATCGGCTCGTCGACAGCTACCGAGCCATCCCACCCGGCGCCGGCGTCCGGCTGACCAAACGGACGTCCAACCTCTTCCGGCCGCGGGCCGCCGCCGCAGGGCCGGGGCTGGACGTGAGCGGGCTCTCCGGCGTCATCGCGGTGGACATCGCTGCCGACGGGACCGGCGTCGCCGACGTCCAGGGCATGTGCACCTACGAGGACCTGGTCGCCGTCACCCTGCCGAAGGGGTTCATGCCGCTCGTCGTCCCGCAGCTGCGGACGATCACCCTTGGTGGCGCCGTCACGGGCCTCGGCATCGAGGCGAGCTCGTTCCGCAGCGGCCTGCCCCACGAGTCGGTCCTCGAGCTCGACGTCCTGACCGGCGCCGGTGAGGTGCTGACCGTCACGCCCGACGGCGAGCACGCCGACCTCTTCCGGGGGTTCCCGAACTCGTACGGGACCCTGGGCTACGCGGTCCGGATCCGGATCCAGCTCGAACGCGTGCACCCCTACGTCGCCCTGCGGAACGTACACGTGGGCTCGCCCGCGGAGCTCGGGGCCGCGATCGAGCGCATCGTCGCGGAGCGGGTGTGGGAGGGCGAGCCGGTCGAGTTCCTCGACGGCGTCGTGTTCTCGGCGTCGCAGGCGTATCTCGTGCTCGGCAGGTGGGCCGACGAGGTCCCCGCGGTCAGCGACTACACCGGCCAGGAGGTGTACTACGACTCGCTGCGTTCCCGCGGCCGCGACGCCCTCACCGTGCACGACTACCTCTGGCGCTGGGACACCGACTGGTTCTGGTGCTCGCGGGCCTTCGGCGCACAGCACCGGCTGCTGCGCCGGGTGTGGCCGGCCCGGCTGCGTCGAAGCGACGTGTACCACCGTCTCGTCACCCTCGAGAACCGCTACCACGTCGCAGCCCGAATGGACTCGCTGCGCGGGAGGCCGGCGCGTGAGCGGGTGGTCCAGGACGTGGAGATACCGGTGGAGCGGACGGCCGAGTTCCTCCGGTGGTTCCTCGACGCGGTGCCGATGAGGCCGCTCTGGCTCTGCCCGCTACGGCTGCGCTCCAGCGGGGGGCCACTCGGGAACCTGCCGGACGGAGAGCGCCCCTGGCCGCTGTACCCGCTGCGGACGGGGGAGACGTACGTGAACGTCGGGTTCTGGGGAACGGTCCCGATCGAGGCCGGGCGGGCGGACGGCGACGTGAACCGGATGATCGAGCGTTCCGTCGCCGGGTTCGACGGGCACAAGTCGCTGTACTCCGACGCCTACTACGACGAGGCCGAGTTCTGGGCGAAGTACGGCGGCGACGCCTACGCGCAGCTGAAGCAGCGCTACGACCCGGCGGCCCGGTTGCTCGACCTCCACGCGAAGGCGGTCCGTCGGCGCTGACCAGGGCTTGCGGAGTCGCGGCGATCTCGACGTATCGTGACCGCGGCGGCCTCGCGCTGGCCGCATCCGGCAGGAGGTGGTCACGCATGGCGACGACGACGCTGAGGCCCGGCAGCACCGAGCAGCCAGGGCCCACCGCTCTGCGGCTCTCGGACGTGCTCGACGCGCTGGTGCAAGGTCCGCCGCCGTTCCGCTTCACCGCGTACGACGGCAGCTCGACAGGTCCGCAGGACGCTCCTGTGGGGCTGCACCTGGCCAACTCTCGCGGCGTCGCCTACGTCGCCACCGCGCCGGGTTCGCTCGGTCTCGCCCGCGCCTACATCAGCGGGGACCTCCAGGTCAGTGGCATCTCTCCCGGCGACCCGTACCCCCTGCTGCGTCGTCTGGACGACGGCCTGCACTGGCGCAGGCCCGATCCTCGCACGATCGCGCGGATCGCACGGTCCCTCGGCGTCTCCCGCCTGGTGCCTCCCGCGCCGCCGCCGCAGGAGGCGCTGCCGGACTGGCGCCGGGCTGTGGAGGGCCTGCGCCACTCGCGGCGCCGGGACGCCGAGGCGATCCACCATCACTACGACGTCTCGAACACGTTCTACGAGCGCCTGCTCGGGCCGTCGATGGCCTACACCTGCGCCTGTTACCCCCGGGCGGACGCCACGCTGGAGGAGGCCCAGGACTACAAGCACGAGCTCGTGTTCCGCAAGCTCGGACTGAGGCCGGGGCAGCGGCTCCTCGACGTCGGCTGCGGGTGGGGCGGCATGGTCCGGCACGCCGCCCGGCGCGGCGTCAAGGCACTCGGGGTGACGCTCTCCGAGGAGCAGGCCGGCTGGGGCCAGGAGGCGATCCGGCGCGAGGGCCTGCAGGACCTTGCCGAGATCAGGCACGGCGACTACCGGGACGTCGCGGAACGCGGACTCGACGGCGTCAGCTCGATCGGCCTCACCGAGCACATCGGCGTCGCCAACTACCCCGCCTACTTCCGGTTCCTGCGGGACCGGCTGCGGCCGGGCGGCCGCCTGCTCAACCACTGCATCACGCGACCCGACAACGTGCACGGCGCTCGGGTGCGCAACGGCTTCATCGACCGCTACGTCTTCCCGGACGGCGAGCTCACCGGGTCGGGCCGGATCATCTCGGCCATCCAGGACGTCGGCGGCTTCGAGGTGCGCCACGAGGAGAACCTGCGCGAGCACTACGCCAGGACGTGCGGCGCGTGGTGCGCCAATCTCGTCGAGCACTGGGACGCCTGCGTCGCCGAGGTCGGCGAAGCGACGGCGAAGGTCTGGGGGCTGTACTTGGCCGGCTCGCGGCTCGGGTTCGAGCGCAACCAGATCCAGCTGCACCAGGTGCTCGCGGTGAAGCTCCGCGCGGATGGCGGAGCCGACTTCCCGCTGCGCCCGGACTGGAGCTCGGCCTGACTCCCCCGCGCTCTCGGTGATCATGCAATCCCCGCTGATCATGCAATTCATGTCGATCAAGTGACGACTCGGTCACTTGATCGACACGGATTGCATGATCACCGACAAGGCGGGGTGGGTGGGACTTGCGTCCGGCCGTTCGGGTGCGCACGATCCGGGCATGACCGCCGACGCGAGCCGTCCTCGTCCGACGCCGGACGAGTCGGTCTGGGGCGACGAGGCCGGCGCCGTCGCCGCCGTGCTCGACTGGGTCGCCGGCCACCTGGCCCGAGGCACCGACCCGACGACGACGGCGCGGCCCGCCGCGACGCTCGCGGCCGCCACCGGCCCGACCGTGACGCCGGGGGGGATCGGGTACCAGCGCGCCCTCGCGCTCTTCGACGCCGTCCTGGTCCCCGCGACGCGGTCGCAAGAGGATCCGCTCAATCTCGCGTACGTGCCGTCCGCGCCGACCCGGGCGGCTGTCGCGTTCGACCTCGCCACCAGCGTCGCCAACATCTTCGGCGGCCACTGGGAGACCGGCGCCGGCGCCATCCACGCCGAGAACCAGGTGCTCGCCTGGCTCGCCGGGCTGCTCGGCTGGCCCGCGACGGCCGGCGGCACGTTCGTCAGCGGCGGCACCACGGGGAACCTCTCGGCGCTGGTCGCGGCCCGGTACACCGCGGCGCAGGCGCGGCGAGCGGCTGGTCTACCGGCCCGCCCCGCCCAGGGCTGGGCGCTGGTGTGCACGGACGAGGCCCACTCGTCCGTGCGCTCGGCCGCGCTCGTGCTCGACGTCGACGTGCTCACCGTGCCCGGCGACGAGCGCGGCCGACTCACCGGCCCGCCCTTGGCCCGGGTCCTCCAGCTCGCCGGTAACCGGGTGTTCGCCGTGGTGGCCTCGGCCGGCACGACGAACGCCGGGATCGTCGACGATCTGGCAGGGGTGGCCGACGCCTGCGCGCAGGCCGGTGTGTGGCTGCACGTCGACGGCGCCTACGGCGGCGCGGCGCTGGTGTCACCGCTGACGAGGGGGCTGTTCGACGGGATCGAGCGGGCGGACTCCTTCATCGTGGACCCGCACAAGTGGCTCTTCGCGCCGTACGACTGCTGCGCGCTGCTCTACCGCCGTCCAGAGCTTGCGCGCGCCGCGCACGCGCAGTCGGCGAGCTACCTCGATCAGGTCGATCGGCGTGAGTGGAACCCCTCGGACCTCGCGGTCCATCTCACCCGGCGGCCTCGGGGCCTGCCGTTGTGGTTCAGCCTCGCCGTGCACGGGACCGAGCAGTACCGCGCCGCCGTCGAGCGCAGCCTGGCGACCGCGCGGATCGTCGCCGACGCCGTCCGGGCGCGTCCCTACCTGCGGATCGTCGCGCCGCCGGAGCTGTCCGTGCTGCTCTTCGAGCGAGCGGGGTGGGGCCCGGAGGACTACACCACCTGGTCCAAGACGCACGCGCTGGCCGGCGACTTCCTGTGCGTGCCGACGCGTTGGCGGGGTGAGTGGGTGCTGCGCCTGGCGTTCGTCAACCCGGCCACCAAGGCCGACGAGGTCGTGGCGGCCCTCGACACGCTGGCCGAGCCGTGATCGTCGGGGTGGGCACCGACATCGTCGACGTGGTCCGGTTCCGGGCCGTGCTCCTGCGGACGCCCACCCTGCGCACACGACTGTTCACCGACGGCGAGCGCGACCTTCCGGTGCGGAGCCTCGCGGCTCGGTTCGCGGCGAAGGAGGCGCTGGCGAAGGCCTTGGGCGTGCCCCCCGGGCTTCGCTGGCACGACGCCACCGTCGTCCGGGAGGACGGCGGGCGCCCGCGGCTGGAGGTGGCGGGGAGCGTCGCCGAGCGGGCTGACGAGCTCGGGATCACCCGCCTCCACCTCTCGCTGTCGCACGACGGCGGATTCGCGTCCGCCTTCGTCGTGGCGGAAGCCACACCCTGACCGCAGCAGCGACAGAGCGATCCGGACACCCGCGTGGGTCGACGCGGTACGGTGCCGTGGACGGGAGGGCACCTCTTGATGGATGACCGCACTGTCCTGCCCTCGTGGCGGGACCTCGGGACGGCAGGCCGGCCCGAGGATGCACCCGTCGTGGTGCACCGTTACCGGCTCGGGCTCGAGACGGCCCTGTCGATCCGTTCGCTCGACGGCGCCTGGTGGTGCGTGCCCGAGCGCGCGGTCGGCGGCAGCGTCGGCACCGAGGAGTGGATCGAGGCCGGCGAGGGCGACGGCGCCGCGCAGGCCTTCGTCGATCTCCTGGGCTACGCGGACCTGCCGGCCGTGCCCGGTTTCCGCGTCGTCCGGCTCAGCCCGCCGCCCGAGGCGGCCGGCGAGCGCGGTGTCGAGGGCTGGGCCGGGGTGGATCTCGGGTTGCACTCCAGCGTTGTGGTCGGCGAACGCGTCGTCGTCGCCTGGACACGGCGCGTTCTCGACGCCCCCCATCCCGGTGCGCTCACGATCCAACACCTGGCGGCGCTGGAGTTCATGGGCGTCCCGGACGTCCACGGCCTGCTGCTCTGGACCACGCCGGGAGGCCAGGAGGTGCCGGTCGCGGTGGCGACCCGGTACCTGCCCCGCTCCCGGGACGGCTTGGCGTGGGCGGGCGAGCTCGTCGACGTGGCCGCGGGCCTCACGTCGGCGCCCACCCCGGTCGGCACGCCGCCGGCCGGCATCGACGTGTCCGCGCACGAGTTGCCGACCCGGCTTGGCCGGCTGGTGGCCAAGTTGCACGTCGCCCTGGCAACGCCCTCCGAGGTGGACCCCGCCCCTGCTGGGCCGGCGGCCGCGGAGGCCGTGCTGGCCTGGCACGCCGAGATGCGGGCGGACGTCGACGCGCTCTCGGCGGTGCTGCTCGGACCCCGGTCCGCCGACGCCGCCGACGCCGCCGACGCCGCCGGCGTCGCCGGCGTCGACCCGGGCGAGCTGGCGGAGATGACGGCCGCGGTGGACGCGCTCGAGGGGCTCGCCCACGACGTGCGGGCGGGGCGCGCGCAGGTCATGGTCCAGCGCGTGCACGGTGACCTGCACGTCGGGCGGGTCCTGCGCTGGACGCGGGGACTGGCCGTGGTGGGGTTCGATGCCCAGCGCTCGTTCGCGCCGCTCACCACCGACGGCCGACCGGACTCGCGCCAACCCGCGGCGCGCGACCTCGCCCGCCTGCTCACCAGCCTCGGCGAGGTGGCCCAGAGCGCGGCGGCACGGCCCGACATGCCGCCCGGCGTGCCGGCGGGTTGGTACGCGCAGGCCCGCGAGCAGGTCGCCGCCGCTTACCGCACGGAGTTGGCCGCGGAGCAACGGCGCGAGCTGCTCGACGAGCGCCTGCTGGCCGCGTTCGCCTCCGCCGAGCGGGCCCGCGCGGTGCTCACCTGGCTGGCGCCTGCGACGGCCGCGCCACAGGCGTCGGCGACCCGATAGCCGGTACCCCGCCTCAGCCCGCGCGCGGCCAGGTCAGCGGAAGCCTGCGGGGCACCCGGACAGGGGGACCGAGCAGGTGCTCGGCGCACGTTTCGGCGTCTCCCACGGCGTGCTCGTCGCAGCCGACGCAGAGCAGACGCGTGAGCACGACCGCCTGCCGGTGAGCCGTCGCGCAGGCGGCGTCGCAGTAGTCGTAGCGCACGCCGCGAAGGTCGATCTCGAGCAGACGTCCATCCGCCCGAGCGCCGTCCCCCCGAGCGCCGCAGTAGGTGCAGCGCACCGGCGGCGTGGGCCGCGTGCCACCCATCCGGACCTCACCTCCCGACGTTCCACCGACCCGTTCCCGTCCACTGTGCCGGACGGCTCGGACACAGCGGCGCCAACGCGCCCGGCGTGTCGCAGCGGTGAGCAGCGGTGTTGGCGAGGCCACGCGGGCGATCTCCGCCCGGTCCGCGCCCTTCAGGAGGTAGCAGTCAACGGCTCGGTGTGCGCGAGGGGGGAGTTGAACCCCCACGCCCTTCCGGGCACACGGACCTGAACCGTGCGCGTCTGCCTGTTCCGCCACTCGCGCGAGCCCGTCGAGGTTAGCACGCGCCGTGCGGTGCGGCCGAGCTCGAGAGCGACGTTAGGCTGGCACCCGGCGTGGGCGGCGGTCGGGGAGCCGACCCGCAGGTCAAGTCCGGACACCGAGAGCTGGAGGGAGGGACGTCGTGGGAGTTCTCGACCGCTTCGAGAAGGGGATCGAGCGCGCTGTCAACGGCGTCTTCGCCCGTGCCTTCCGCAGCGAGGTCCAGCCGGTCGAGCTCGCCAGCGCGCTGAAGCGCGAGGCCGACGACAACGCCTCGGTGGTCGGCCGCAACCGGACCATCGCGCCGAACGACTACGTGATCGAGCTGGGCCCGGCGGATCATCGCCGCCTCGGACAGTGGGAGGACGCTCTCGGCGACGAGCTCTCGACCGTCCTCAACGACCACGCCTTGCAGCAGCGGTACGCCTTCGTCGGACCGGTCCGGGTGCGCTTCGAGCGCGAGGAGGAGCTGGACACCGGCGTCTTCCGGGTGCGCAGCCGGACGATGCGCGACGGCGACCACGGCCACGCCGCGCACGACGCCGGCCGGTCCGGCCCCCCGGCCAGGGCGTCCGGGTCCTCCCCCCAGCAGCAGGGGGGCTCGGCATCCGCGGGGGCCTCGCCGTACGCGAACCCCGAGTACCCGGCGCAGCCGTACCCGTCGTCGGCATATCCGGCGCACCAGTACCAGGGACAGCAGTACCCGCCGCAGCAGTATCCGGCCCAGGGTGCCGGGTCGCCCTACCAGGAATCGCCGTACCCCGCCTCGCCCTACCCGGCGCCGACCCCGCTGCGCCCGGTGCCGGTGCTCGAGGTCGACGGCCGGCGAGTGTCCCTGAACCGGCCCGTCACGGTGCTCGGCCGCGCCGGCGACGTGGATGTGTCCCTGGACGACGCCGGCGTCTCTCGTCGGCACGCGGAGATCCACGTCGGCGGCAACGGGGCCCGGGTGGTGGACCTGGGCTCGACCAACGGCACGTTCGTCGACGGCGAGCGGGTCCAGACGGGCGAGCTCCGCGACGGCAGCACCATCACCGTCGGCCGCAGCCGGCTCGTGTTCCGGCTCGGGCAACGGTGACCGCCCGGCGATGAGCGAGCTCACCCTCACCCTGCTGCGCCTGGGGTTCCTCGCGCTGTTGTGGCTGCTCGTGCTGTCGATCCTCGCGGTCCTGCGGCGCGACCTGTTCGGCACCCGCATCGCGCGGAGAACACCCAGACCTGCCGGCGGAGCCCCGGCCACCGCGGGCGTCCCGGTGGCGGCCGCCGGCAAGCCGGCGCGACGGGCCCCCGAGCCCCGCCCGGGACCTCGGACGCTGGTCGTCACGGACGGGTCCCTGCGCGGGACCACGCTGACCCTCGGTCAGGCCCCGGTGCTCATCGGCCGCGCGCCGGAGTCCACCCTGGTGCTGGACGACGACTTCGCCTCGGCCCGACACGCGCGGATCTACCCGCAGGACGGGGGGTGGTTCGTCGAAGACCTGGGTTCGACGAACGGCACCTTCGTCGGCTCGACCCGGATCGACGACCCGATCCGGCTCGACGCCGGCGTCCCCGTCCGGGTCGGGCGCACCGTGCTCGAGCTTCGGAGGTAGCGGGCTTGGCGATCGCCCTGCGCTACGCGGCGCGCTCGGACGTCGGTCTGGTGCGGCAGACCAACCAGGACTCCGGGTACGCCGGCCCGCACCTGCTCGTGATCGCCGACGGGATGGGGGGGCACGCCGGTGGAGATGTCGCGTCGTCCCTCGCGATCGGCGAGCTCGCACCGCTGGACGGCGAGTCGCACGGCTCCGACGACGCGCTGGCCCATCTGGAGCGTGCAGTTCGGTCCGCCCACGCCGAGCTGCTGGCGCGGGTGGAAGAGGAGCCGCAGCTGGCCGGGATGGGCACGACGATCACCGCCCTCCTGCGCTCGGGGAACAGGTTGGCACTCGCGCACATCGGCGACTCGCGCGCCTACCTGCTGCGCGACGGCGTGCTGACCCAGATCACCAAGGACCATACGTTCGTCCAGACCCTCGTCGACGAGGGCCGGCTGACGCAGGAGGAGGCCGAGCACCACCCGCAGCGCTCCGTCCTCATGCGTGTCCTGAGCGACATCGTCGATGATCCCGAGCCGGACTTCTCGATGCGTGAGAGCCGGGTCGGGGACCGGTACCTGCTCTGCTCCGACGGCCTGTCCGGGGTGGTCAGCTTCGACACCTTGCGCGACACGCTCGCCGCAGGCGACCCCCCGGGCGCAGCCTGCGAGCGGCTCGTCGCGCTCGCCCGGCGCGCCGGCGCACCCGACAACGTCACGTGCATCGTCGCGGACGTCGTCGACGAGCCGTCCACCGCGGACGCGGCACCGTCCGTCGTCGGTGCGGCATCGGTCCGTGGGCCGCGCCGCCCCCGGGAGAACGGCGGCGGGTCGGCTGCCGAGCGAGCGGCGGCCTTGACCTACGCCGGGGACGACCTCGCGGACGACGACCACGATCACGCGCGCTCTTCCCGTGGACGACGCGCCGTCCGCCTCGCCGGGGTCGCCGTCGTCGCCTTGGTGCTCGCGGGCGGCGCGTTCGCGGCCTGGCACTGGGTCAGACAGCAATACTTCGTCGGGGTCTACGGCGACCAGGTCGCCGTGTTCCGAGGCCTGCCGCAGGACCTCGGGCCGATCAACCTCGCCTCGCTCGACCACACCACCGGCGTCCTCGTCCAGTCGCTGCCGCCCGCCGACCAGGACTCGGTGAAGTCCGGCCTCGTCGTCGACAGCCGTGACCAGGCCGCCCAGAAGGTGGCCGCACTTCGGGAGGCGGCGTGCGGCACGCTGCCCGCTGCGACGCCGGGCGGCGCCGTGACCGCGGGGCCGTCGCCGGGATCGTCGGGGACCCGGGCGACGCCGACACCCTCGGTCGCCGCCTCACCGTCCCGGCCGCTCGGCGCCGCCTCCGCCCCGGTGCCGACGGCGGCCGGGGCGAGCCCCAGCCGGCCCACGCCCAGCGCCGCCCCGGTGCCGGCATCCCCCGCGCCCAGCCCCACTGCCTGCGGAGGATCGTGACGCAGGGGCGGGCGACGATACAGACGACGCCAAGGAGGTGGCGATGGCAGTCGTGACGCCCGTCGTTCCTCCCACGCGGCGCAATGTCGAGCTCGTGCTGCTGATCTTCGCCATCGCCGTCGCCGCGTCCGCCTACGCGATCGTGGGGCTCGCCGTCCAGGGCGCGGTCCCGCAGGACTGGTGGCTCGTCGGCGGCGGCCTGGCGCTGCTCGTGCTCTCGGTGCACGTCGTGCTGCGGTGGCGCGCCACGTACGCGGACCCCGTGATGCTGCCCATCGCCACCGTCCTCAACGGCCTCGGACTGGTGATGATCCACCGGCTCGACCTGGCACACCACTTCAACAACTCCACGTCGTTGGCCACCCGCCAGCTGGTGTGGAGCGCGATCGGGATCGCCTGCGCCATCGCGGTGATCGTGTTCGTCCGGGACCACCGGGCGCTCGCCCGCTACACCTACACCGCGATGATCGCCGGTTTCGTCCTGCTGCTCCTGCCGCTGCTGCCGGGGATCGGCCGCGAGGTGCGCGGCGCGCGGATCTGGATCGGGCTCGGGCCCCTGACGTTCCAGCCCGGTGAGCTCGCCAAGATCCTCCTCGCGTTGTTCTTCGCCGGCTACCTGGTCACGGCCCGGGACTCGCTGTCGCTCGTCGGCCGCAAGGTGCTGGGACTGCAGCTGCCCCGTGGCCGCGACCTCGGCCCGATCCTCGTCGCCTGGCTGGCCAGCCTCGGCGTCCTGGTCTTCGAGAGCGATCTCGGCACGTCGCTGCTGTTCTTCGGCCTGTTCGTGGCCATGCTCTACGTGGCCACCGAGCGGATCAGCTGGATCGTCATCGGCCTGCTGCTGTTCGCCGCGGGAGCGTTCCTCGCCTGGACGCTCTTCGCCCACGTCCAGGTGCGGGTGTCGATCTGGCTGCACCCGTTCGATCCGGCCAACGTCGCGACCGCGTACCAGCCGATCCAGGGCTGGTACGGCATGGCCAGCGGCGGCCTGCTGGGCACCGGCCTCGGCCAGGGCCGTCCCGATCTCGTGCCGTTCGCGCAGAGCGACTTCATCGTCGCGGCCATCGGCGAAGAGCTCGGGGTCGCCGGCCTCTTCGCGCTGCTCGTGCTCTACGGCATGCTCGTCGAACGCGGGCTGCGGACCGCCGTCGGCGTCCGCGACGGCTTCGGCAAGCTGCTCGCCGCCGGCCTCGCCTTCTCGATCGCGCTGCAGGTGTTCGTCGTCGTCGGCGGCGTGACCCGGCTCATCCCGCTCACCGGCCTGACCGCACCGTTCCTCGCCTACGGCGGCTCGTCGCTGGTCTCGAACTGGATCATCGTGGCGCTGCTCCTGCGGATCTCCGACAGCGCCCGCCGGCCGCCGGAGAGCGTGCCCTCGGTCGCGGAGGAGATGGCACAGGCGGTGGCAGCATGAACACGCCGCTGCGCCGGTTGTCCGCAGTCGTCGCGGTGCTCTTCGTCGCGCTCTTCGGCAGCTCGACGTACGTCCAGTTCGTCTCCGCGAGCTGGCTGAACAACCACCCCGGCAACGCGCGCACGATCTACAAGGAGTACAGCCGCGAGCGTGGCCCGATCGTCGCCGGCAAGGCCTCGCTCGCGACGTCGAAGCCGGTGAACGACGTCTACAAGTACCAACGGACGTACCCGGACGGCCCGCTCTTCGCCCACGTCACGGGCTGGTATGCGGCCGCGTTGGCGTCCGCGACGGGGATGGAGAATGCCGCCAACCCGTACCTCGCCGGCACCGCCGACCAGCTGTTCTACCGGCGGATCTCCGACCTGCTGACCGGACGGCAGCCCAAGGGCGCCTCGGTGGAGCTGACCATCGACCCCAAGGTCCAGGAGGCGGCCTGGAACGCCCTCGGGGACCGGCAGGGGGCGGTCGTCGCGCTGGACCCGAGGACCGGTGCGGTGCTGGCGATGGTGAGCAAGCCCTCTTACGACCCGAACCAACTGGCCGGGCACAACCGGGCCGCGGTGGAACGCGCGTACAAGCGACTGCTGGCGGATCCTGACAAGCCGCTGGACAATCGCGCGATCGCCGGTCAGCAGTACCCTCCGGGCTCCACGTTCAAGCTGATCGACGTCGCGGCGGCTCTGTCGAGCGGCAAGTACCAGCCGGACAGTTCGCTGCCCGCGCCCGGCGTGCTCCAGCTTCCGCAGTCCACCGCCGTCCTGCCGAACGACGACCGCCAGCCCTGCGGCCCGAACAACCAGGTCAGCATGGCCGACGCGTTGCGGATCTCGTGCAACACGGCGTTCGCGAACCTCGGCATGAGCCTCGGCGCGGACGCGCTGAGCGAGCAGGCAGCGAAGTTCGGGTTCGGCCGCCCGTTGCAGATCCCACTGACGGTGACCCCGAGCACGTTCCCGCAGACGCAGAGCCAGGCCCAGGTCGCCCAGGCGTCGATCGGCCAGTTCGACGTCCGCGTCACACCCCTGCAGATGGCCATGGTGGCCGCCGGCATCGCCAACAAGGGCGTCGTGATGCAGCCCTACCTGGTGAAGCGGATCCGGTCCTCCGACCTCGACACGGTCTCGCAGACGGAGCCCAGCCCGTTCTCCACCGCCGTCACGCCGCAGGTCGCGGCCGAGATGACCACGATGATGGAGGGCGTCGTCGAGTCCGGGACGGGGACACGCGCGCAGATCCCCGGGGTCAAGGTCGCCGGCAAGACGGGCACCGCCCAGACCCGCCCGGGTGCCGCGCCCGACGCCTGGTTCACCTCGTTCGCCCCCGCGGACGACCCGAAGGTCGCCGTCGCCGTGGTCGTCGAGAACGGCGGCGGATTCGGTGAGGCGGCATCCGGCGGTGCCGTGGCTGCACCCATCGCACGCGAGGTCATGCAGGCGGTGATCGGCTCGTGACGATCACCCCGCCGACCAGCCTCCACCGCCGCTACCTCCTGCTTCGCCGGCTCGCCTTCGGTGGGATGGGCGAGGTCTGGGAGGGCAGCGACGTCGTTCTCGACCGCGCGGTAGCGGTGAAGATCCTGCGGGCGGAGCTCGCGGACGACGATGCGTTCCGGCGCCGCTTCCGCGCCGAGGCCCGGACGGCCGGCCGGGTGCCGCACCCCGGCATCGCGGCCGTCTACGACTACGGTGAGACGTCCGTCGAGGGCCGCTCCCTCGCCTACCTCGTGATGGAGCTGGTGCCCGGCGAGGCGCTGTCCGCGATCCTTGCCCGCGAGGGGGCGCTCGGCAGCGATCGCACCCTCGACGTCGTCGCCCAGGCGGCCCGCGCGCTGCACGCCGCCCACGGGCGAGGCGTCGTCCACCGCGACGTGAAGCCGGCCAACCTCATGGTCACCCCGGACGGCCGCGTCAAGGTCACCGACTTCGGCATCGCCCGGCCCGACGACCACGAGCCGCTGACGGCCACCGGCCAGGTGATGGGCACGGCACACTACCTGGCGCCGGAGCTCGCCCGCGGCCGTGCCGCGACCTCCGCGTCCGACATCTACGCCCTCGGGGTCGTCGCCTACGAGTGCCTCGCCGGACGCCGGCCGTTCGAGGGCGACGACCAGATCGGCGTGGCGACCGCGCACCTGTCGGAGGAGCCGCCGCCCCTGCCGGACACGATCGCGCCCGAGGTCCGCGCGCTCGTGGCGGCAGCGATGGAGAAGGACCCGCAGCACCGGATCGGCGGCGCCGACGTGCTGGCGTCGGAGGCGGAGGCGCTGCGGCTGCATCTCAACGGAGCGACGCCGGGAGGCGGCATCGGCAGCGAGCCGCGGGGATACCCGCTCGCGTCCGCGACCGCCGACACGACCTTCGCCCCGCCGCCGATGCCCTACGCGGGCATGGCGGGCCTGGACGGATCGCGCGGCCTTGCCGCGGCGGCCGGGCTGGGGGCCTTGGACGCGTCCACCGGCTCACCGTCGGGCGGTGCGCCCCTCTACCCCGGGGACTATCACCGGCCTCCGACGGCACCGTTGCCGCTCGTCCCGGACGGCACCGACGGCTTTCCGGGACCGCGGCGGCGCGCGGTCTCACTGCCGATGGTCGCCCTGGTGGGGTTGGTGCTCGCCGTCGTGATCGGAGCCGGGATCGCCGCGCTCCGACCGGACGGCACGGACTCCGGGGGCGGCTCGACGGGCGGCCCGCCCTCGCCGACGCCCACCACGTCGCCGCACCACTCGAGCCGGCCCAGCACCAGCCCGAGCCGGACGACGAGCGCGACGGTGGGCACCACGTCGACGTCGACCTCGTCGGCCCCGTCGACGACCCGGAGCCAGACCACTGCGCCGACCCAACCGCCGAGCCCGAAGCCATCGGCGTCCCCGAGGCCGTCGCCCGCACCCACGACGGCCAAGCCGACGCCCAGTCCCACGGCGTCGGGCAGCACGCCGTCGCAGAGCGCCTCCTCGCCGCCGGCGTCCAATGCGGGAGTCCCCGGGACGTCGGCGGGACAAGGCGCGGCCGGCACGTGGGTGGCGCACGGCGGGGCGGTCCGGGTGGAGACTGTGGGGTCGGGAACGACGTGACGACGCTTGGGATGGATTCGGTGAACGACAAGCCCCGCGTGTTGGGCAACCGCTACGAGGTCGGCGAGCTGCTGGGGCGCGGCGGGATGGCCGAGGTCCACATCGGGCGGGACACCCGGCTCGGTCGCGTCGTCGCGATCAAGCTGCTGCGGACCGATCTGGCCCGCGACGCCACCTTCCAGGCCCGGTTCCGGCGCGAGGCACAGTCGGCCGCGGCCCTCAACCACCCCGCGATCGTCGCCGTCTACGACACGGGGGAGGAGCAGGTCGTCGAGGCCGGCGGCGGCATCGTCGCGCTGCCGTACATCGTCATGGAGTACGTCGAGGGCAGAACCCTGCGCGACCTCCTGCACGACGGCAGGCCGCTGGACGTCGACACCGCGCTCGACGTGACGGCGCGGGTGCTGTCGGCGTTGGAGTACAGCCATCGCGCCGGCATCGTCCACCGTGACATCAAGCCGGCGAACGTCATGGTGACGCCGACCGGCGACGTCAAGGTCATGGACTTCGGCATCGCCCGGGCGATCGCCGACTCCTCCTCGACCATGACCCAGACGCAGGCGGTGATCGGCACCGCGCAGTACCTGTCGCCCGAGCAGGCGCGCGGGGAGACCGTCGACGCCCGCAGCGATCTCTACTCGGCGGGGTGCCTGCTCTACGAGCTGCTGACCGGACGCCCGCCGTTCGTCGCCGACTCGCCGGTGGCCGTGGCGTACCAGCACGTCCGCGAGGAGCCACAGCCACCGAGCACCTACAACCAGGCGGTGCCGGAGTCCGTCGACCGGATCGTGCTGCACGCGCTCGCGAAGGACCGGGCCACCCGTTACCAGACCGCCGCCGACTTCCGCGCCGACATCGAGGCGGCGCTGGCCGGGCGGCCGGTCTCCGCGTTCGCGGGCTCGACGTCCGCGACCTCGGCGACCACCCAGTTCCTCGGGGCCGCCGGCGCCGGGACGCGCACGATGCAGCCGACGACGGATCCGTACGGGTCCGGCACGATGGGCGTCGGCGGCGGGATGCTGCCGGGGACGCCCGTCGAGGACGACTACGGCTACGGGGACCGACCGCCGGAGCGGGGCGGCCGCGGCTGGTCCTACGCCCTCCTGGCCCTGGCGATCCTCGTCGTCGCGGGGCTGGTGGCCTTCACGATCAGCAGGATCGGCAGCGGCTCCGACGAGCCGAGGAAGGCCGCGGTACCTCCGGTCGTCGGCCTGAAGGTCAGCGCGGCGCAAACCGCGCTCCAGACCGCCGGGTTCACCAACGTCGACAGCTCCCAGCAGCAGGCGAGCAACACCGCTCCTGCCGGGACGGTGCTGTCCCAGGATCCGAAGGAGGGGACCACCGTCGCGGTCACGCAGACGATCACGCTGGTCGTGTCGACCGGACCCGACAGCGTGACCCTCCCGGATCTGCGCGGGCAGTCCCAGAACGCGGCCACCGCGACGATTCAGCAGCTGGGTCTGCAGATCGGCACGATCACCGACAAGGACGACAAGAACCTGCAGGCCGGCCAGGTCATCTCGACCAACCCGGGGCCGGGCAGCGTTCCCAAGGGGAGCAAGGTCAACCTCGTGGTGGCCACCGGTCGAGTCGCGCTGCCCGACCTCAAGGGCAAGTCGCTGCAGTCCGCGACCAGCACGCTGACGAAGCTGGGCCTGAACCCGCAGGTGCAGTACGAGGCTGCCCAGCAGGGGCAGGACGTGAACGTCGTCGTCGACCAGAACCCTGGCAAGGGCGAGGTGGCGGTCGGAAGCACCGTGAGGCTCGTCGTCACCCAGCCGCCGTCGCCCACCGCCGAGCCGACGCCGACGCCGTCCGAGGGCGGCTCACCGCCTCCCTCCACTCCGACGCCTTCGAGCTGACCCCTTCGAGCCGACTCGACGTCGGGGACCGGGGGTCAGCGGCGAACCAGCGGAGCAAGCCCGGCGGAGCGGCCCACCGCCGCATCGTCGCCGCAGACCTCGAGCCAGTTCGCCAGCAGCCTGTGGCCGCCCTCGGTGAGCACGGACTCGGGATGGAACTGGACGCCGTACAGCGGCAGCGTCCGGTGCTGCAACCCCATCACGATCCCCGTGTCGGTCCGGCCGGTCACCTCGAGCTCGGCCGGCACCGTGGCCGCCAGGACGGTGAGCGAGTGGTACCGGGTCGCGGTGAACGGCGACGGCAGGCCGGCCAGCACCCCGACGCCGTCGTGGTGCACGAGGCTGGTCTTGCCGTGCATGAGCTCCGGAGCGTGCGAGACCGTCCCGCCGAAGACCTCACCGAGAGCCTGATGGCCGAGGCAGACCCCCAGCAGCGGTGTCGCGGTCGCGGCGCAGAACCGGACCATGTCGGAGCTCACCCCGGCCTCCGACGGCACGCCCGGGCCGGGCGAGAGCAGGACGCCGTCGTAGTCGCCGGCGTCCGAGGTCGTCACGGCATCGTTCCGGAGCACGTCGCACTCCGCTCCCAGCTGGGCGAGGTAGCCGGCGATGGTCCAGACGAAGCTGTCGTAGTTGTCCACGACGAGGATCCGGGTCGTCATCGGTGCTCACCTCCATGCGGGACGGGGGGCGCGCCGTCCGCCGCCTCGCCATCCTCGCACGACCGATCACGGCCCGGCCGGCGAGCTGCTCGGCGACGGGGGGGCGGACGCCGCCGGCAGCGGGGGCGCGTAGCGAAGGTCGAGGCTGCCGCTGAACGCCGGGAACGTGACCTGCCCCTCGTCTCGCACGTCCCAGCCCAGCTGGAACAGCTTCGCGTAGGCCCGGTAGATCTGCAGGGCGCCGGGAGCGTCGAGGGCCCTGCGCATGGTGTCCGGATCGCCGATGGCGCTGATCCGGTAGGGGGGCGAGTACACCCGGCCCTGCAGCAGCAGGGTGTTGCCGACGCACCGCACGGCGCTGGTGGAGATCACCCGCTGGTCCATCAGCATCATGGCCTCGGCCCCGCCGGCCCACAGCGCGTTGACCACTGCCTGCACGTCCTGCTGATGGACGACCAGCTCGTCGGCGCTGACGGTGGAGGGCAGGTTCGCGCGACGCGGTGCGTCGTCGAGGGTGACCGTGAGGGCAGACCCGCTCACCGAGTCCAGGCCGGCGCCGGGCGCCAACGTGTCGCCGCGGGCGCGCAGCGAGCGGACCGTGGTGTTCCCTCCGGCCGCGGTCCTCGTCTGCTCGTCGACCTCCCGGCGCAGGGCCGCCAGCCTCGCCAGCTGCGTCGCGTACCGGGCCTGCTCGGAGCGGGCCAGGGCCACGGCGTCGCTGCGATCGGTGCGCAGTTGGGTGCCTCGCGCAGTGGTGGCGCTGACGGAGAACAGCAGGCCCGCGGCGATCAGGACGGAGAAGACACCGATGGTGGCGGGCCGGAGACGACCGATCGCGACTCGCACGGCAGCTCCTTTCGGCGTCCGGTCCCCGGGTCACGGCCGACGCGCGAGGACGGAGCTACGCTACCCGGAGGGTTCGGACGAGGTCCGGCCCCGCACGCGTCCCCGGCGTCCGCCGCCGTGCCGTCAGCGAGAACGGGAGCAAGGTCATGCCCGAGTCCCGGGTGCGCAAGCAGGCGCCCTACACCCCACCCGCGGGGAGGTCGTCGGCCCGAAAGCCCAACCCCCGGTGGTACGCGCCGCTGATGCTGGGACTGATGGTTCTCGGGCTGGTCTGGGTCGTGGTCTTCTACATCACGCAGACGGCCTACCCGATTCCCAAGATCGGCAACTGGAACCTGGTGATCGGGTTCGCGTTCGTGCTCGCTGGCTTCGGGATGACGACTCGCTGGCGTTGAATGCGTGCGTCGTCCACAGAGTTTCTCACAGCTGTGGAATTACAGCGGTGTTCTCCACATGCAGCGTCCACAGGGTGGAGAGCACCGCCGGGTACTCCGCTCCGACCGGTAGCGCTCGCGTCCGCGCGACGACGACCGCGACCAGCACGACAGCGACGGCGGCGATCCCGGCCCACCGTGCTCCCGGCCGGCCGCGGGGCAGGTAGGCGAGGACGGCCGCCGTCGCCGTCCCGGTGATCAGCCCGCCCAGGTGTGCCTGCCAGGCGATCCCGCTCGCGACGAACCCGAGGACGGCGTTGATGAGCAGGACGACGACGATGCCGCCGACGTCCCGGCCCAACCTGCGGTTCACCACGAACAGGGCGCCGAAGAGCCCGAACACCGCGCCCGAGGCGCCGACCGCGGACGTCTGCCACGCCTGCGGGTCCGACGGGCTGACGAGCAGGTAGAACCCGACGGAGCCGCCGACGGCGCTGAGCAGGTAGAGCGCGGCGTACTGCGCGCGCCCGAGCAGTCCCTCCAGATAGGGCCCGACCAGCCACAGCGCGTACAGGTTGAACACGATGTGCAGCAGGAAGGACGTCGAGTGCAGGAACGCGGAGGTCAGGAAGCGGTAGGGCTCGGCGACGGCCACCGGCGGGTAGAAGTCGAGGGCCCGGGTCACGGCGTCCTGCGTGCCCCACTGCAGGAGGAAGAGGACCACGCAGATCACCATGATCGTGATGGTGACGACGGGACGCCCGTCCGAGGCCAGCCCGCCGAAGACGGTGCGGGCCTGCCGGCGACCTCGGGACTGCTCGCGGACGCAGTCGACGCACTGGACGCCGACGGCGGCCGGCCGCTGGCACTCGGGACAGACCGGCCGCTCGCACCGCTGACAGCGGACGTACGAGATCCGGTCGGCGTGCCGCGGGCAGACCGGAACCTGCTCCGTGGCCTGCCACGGCTCGGGCTGCGGCGGTGTCGTCACCCTCGATCGACCGTGACCTTCTCGATGACGACGGGGTCGAGGGGGACGTCCCCGCGGCCGGTCTGGGTCGCGGCGATGGCGTCCACCACCTGCCGGCTGGCGGCGTCCGCCACCTCGCCGAAGATCGTGTGCTTGCCCTGCAGCCAGGTGGTCGGGCCAACGGTGACGAAGAACTGCGACCCGTTGGTGCCGCGACCGCGGCGGATGCCGGCGTTGGCCATGGCGAGCTTGTAGGGCGCCGTGAAGTCCAGCGACGGGTTGATCTCGTCGTCGAAGGTGTAGCCGGGTCCACCTGTCCCGGTGCCCAGCCGGTCGCCACCCTGGATCATGAAGCCAGGGATGATGCGGTGGAAGGTCACCCCGTCGTAGAACGCCTCCCGCCGCGGCCGGCCGGTCTCCGGGTCCTTCCACTCGCGAGTTCCCTCAGCCAGCTCCACGAAGTTGCGCACGGTCGTGGGTGCCTGGTCCGGGAAGAGCTCCAGCCGGATGTCGCCGCGATTGGTGTGCAGCGTGGCGTGCAGCGGGCCGGTCAGCTGTTGGGTCACGGCGCGTCCGTCCTCGTCGTCGAGCGGAATGAGGTCCGTCTCGAGTGTTCCACGTCTCGTTGGGCCGATCTTTGGCAGGGAGCCAGGGGTGGCGTCGGTCGTCGATCGCGAGAGGATGGCCCGAAGCAGGCGCGCCCCTGCGGATCACCGCGCGCCGAGGAGCGACGAGGAGGAGACGACGTGAGGTCCAAGGACGTGACGTCCGGCCAGGCCGTGCGCGACACCGCTGAGCAGGCGGCTCATGTCGCACGAGAGCAGGCGACGCAGGCCGCCCATGTCGCGGCGCAGGTCGCGCGTGACCAGGCTGCGCAGGCGGCAGTGCTGGCCCGGGCCGCCGCAGAACGGGCGGCGCCGCGGGTGGGAGCCGCGGTCGAGTGGGCCAGTCCTCGCATCGAGAAGGGTCTGCTCGCCGCCGGTCCGGCCGTCGAAGCCGCCGCGGAGCGGATGGTTCCGGCGATGGACGCCGCCCGTGACCGGCTCGTCGAAGAGTTGCTGCCGCGCATCATCGAAGCGGTCAACGCCGCGGCGGCGGCCGGGGCCAGCGCGCAGCGCGCGGCCGCCGAACGCGTCAGCACCAGCCTCGAGAACGCCGGCCACGCCGTCGCTCCCGCTCCACCGCCGTCGACGCACCGCGGCCGCCGTCTGATCATTTTCGGAACCCTGGCGGCGGCCGGGGCCGCCGGAGTCGCCGCCTGGCGCCGTAGCCGGTCGTCCGCCCCGGAGTGGGATGCGCTGGACGTCGACGAGCCCGCGTTCACCGGTGGGCCGGAGCCCACGCCGTCGTCGCTCAGCGAGCCGACCGGAACCGCGTCGCTGGCTGAGACCGTGACCGAGGAGCCCCTCGGTTCTGCTGATGCCGTGCCGCCGAGCACGGGTGACCCCGTCCTCGACGGCCTGGGCACGGCCGAGCAGGCGGCGGCGATGGGCACCAGCGGCCCGGTCTCCGAAGAGCCCGGCGCGGCGGAGGTGGTCGACGTCGTGGAGGTGGTGGACGTGCCCGAGGGCGCGGACACGACCGGAGAGGCGACCTCCACCGGGGAGGCGA